>Ga0307377_10001988_pt1 | contig 24637 bp, 21 predicted proteins | sample TR3MG_FD_202535 | JGI IMG/M metagenome (GOLD analysis project Ga0307377, IMG submission 202535) | Soil microbial communities from Risofladan, Vaasa, Finland - TR-3 | ecosystem: Environmental > Terrestrial > Soil > Coastal area > Acid sulfate soil | place: Finland: Risofladan, Vaasa | collected...
GGCGTGGATGGAGCCCTTGCCGACGGAGTCTCCGGCGAGGCGGAGGCCGGGGTTGACGAGCTTCTTGACGCCGATCATCATGGCGAAGGGCCGGTTGGTCTGCTCGCAGACGGGCAGGACGCATTCGGTTATGAGGCGGCCGCGGGGGGTGCCCTCGGGCATGATGAAGTCGGGTGGGAGGGAGACGGCGAGGTAGACGGCCTGCATGCGGTCGATCCACTCGGTGAGGAAGCGGCGGACCTCTTTGGCGGTCTGCGGTGTGATCTCCTCCCCTACGTCGTATCCCCAGGCAGCGAGGCGCTGCCAGTTCTCGTGCCAATCATTGAGCACGGCGTCGATGCGGAGGGCGGCCCTGAAGCGGGGGTCGGGCCGGTAGGATTCGAGCCAGACGGCGCGCTCGGCGTCGTCGAAGGGATCGTTGGTCATGATGACGTCTTTGATGTTGGCGGTCTGGAAGACGATGTCCACGTACTGCTCGGGGGTGAGCTTCTCGAAGTAGGAACGGTAGGCGGCGAGGTCGCGGGAGGCGGGGTCGAGGCCGAGCGTGCCGAGGAGGGTGAGGACGCCGCGGTTGGACTCGGAGACGGGGGAGTTCTGGAGGAAGAGGGTGTTCCAGATGAGGTCGGCCTGCTCGCGGGTGGAGAGCTTCCAGTAGTCGTCATAGGGCATGTCGATCCAGCGGAAGGTCTCGGCGACGAGGTAATGATAGGTGATGAGGTCGTCGATGCCCCAGAGGAGGAGGTCGCCGAAACAGGGCGGGTAGAGGTGGGTGTGGACGTCGGTGAGCTTGACGTCGGCGACGGCCTTTTCGACGGTGGTGCGGAGTTGGTTGGCATCGGTGATCGGCATGTCGCGCCTCCGTTTCGATCTGGTGGTGTGATTATAGTGCAGGTGGGGGCGAGAGGGAAGGGGGGCAGCGCGCCTGCGAGGCGAGGGGGGGGGCTGCGCCGCCTACACAGGTTGAAGACCTGCGCTACCGGGGGATGGCCGCAGGTTGAAAACCTGCGCTACCAGGAGGGTCAGCGGAGGGAGATGAGGGCGATGGTGCGGCCGGGGAGGCGGCCGCTGATGTCGGTGCCGGAGGTGCGGAGGCTGGCGGCGGGGACGTCGCCGTCTTCGGAGAAGGTGCGGCCGATGAGGCGGAGGGGAAGCTGGGGGTTGAGCCGGCTGGAGCGGAGCCGGGCGGTGAAGTCGGCGGGCTGGCTGGAGATGCTGACGAGGAGGAGGGCGATGCCGCCTCCGGGGACGCGCCAGGCGGAGCCGTGAACGGTAGGGAGGCGGCGACGGACGACGCGGCGGTCGGCCGGGGCTGAATGGGGTGGGTTGACGAGGATGTCGGCCTCGACGGTGGGGCCGTCGATGGTGAGGGGGCCCATGAACTGGGACTGCGGCAGGAGGGCTCCGACGCCCCAGGCCTGGGCGCGGAGTGCGGCGGCGAGGAAGACGAGCTTGTGGCGGTTGCTGTCGTCGTGGACCTGCTCGGGGGAGAAGTTTTCGAGGAGGAGCTGGTAGCCCCAGGTCATGGCGCGGGCGACCTCGAGGCAGAACTGGAGCTGGTAGTCTCGCTGCATGATGGAGGGGGGGTCGCGCAGCTCGCGTATCGAGGCGGCGGGCCAGAGGGGGTCGTGGGGCCGGTGGGCGGCGAGAGCGAGGCCGGGGCCGACGACGGTGGTGTAGTCGTGGTAGACAGAGGCGAAGAGGGGGATGGGGGTCCAGCGGTGGCCGTGCTCGCCGGGGAGCGATCCCTCGCGCTCGATGGCGGCGTGGTTGGTGAAGAAGGCGTTGGCGATATCGAGGTAGGGCTCGGAAGGCCCTTCGGTGGCGATGTGGCAACCGGGGCCGAGGGCGGCGCGAACGGAGGTGAGGAGGGAGCGGAGGCTGGCGGTCCACTGGGAGGGATGGGCGGGGCCGTGGTCGTGGTTGGGCTCGCGGCAGAGGGCGGCGGCGGCGGAGCCGAGGGCCTCCAGGTAGACGCCGTCGGCGCCGCGGGCGGCAATCTCGCGGGCGACGGAGGCGACTTTGCTCTGCCAGTAGTCGGTGCCGGGACACATGACGGCGAGGGCGGGAGGAAGCGGCGCGGCGAGGGGGCTGGCCGGCTCGCCGTCGGGGGGCCGGAAGGTGTAGGGCTCGGCCTCGTCCTCGGTCCAGGCGGCGGATTCCCGACTGCCGAGAAGGGCGTTGATGTTGAGCTGGTCGAGGACTCCCGCGTCTACGAGCTGGCGTTCGGCGGTGGCGAAAGCGTCCTCGCCGTCGCGAGGTGGGAGGTAGTCCGGGTAGGCGCCGTCGCGGGCGCAGTCGTGCCAGCAGCGCCAGTCGAGCTTGATGGGCGCGTTGACGAGGCGCTGAAGCTCTCTCACAGCGGAGACGGACCGGCGGGCGCCGCCCCAGTGGGAGACCCAGAGGCCGTAGGCGCTGGTGAGGGCGGGGATGTGGCGCTCTCCTCCCCTGCCCCCTACGCACCAGGGTTGGCCGGCGGCCCAGGTGCGGTAGTCGCGGGCGGCCTCGAACCAGTCGCCGGCGGCGAGCCCGATGGCGGTGGGGTAGGCGGCGGACCAGTGGCTGTCGGGGCGGAGGGTCGGGTAGTGCAGAATGGATAGGCGAAGCCGGGCGGAGGAGGGCATGCCGGCGGCGGTGAGTGTCTTGCGGGCGCCGTGGGGGTCGTGTGCGGCGAGCCAGAGGGTGGTGCGGTCGCCGCAGCAGTAGCCGAAGAGCTGGAGGGAAGCGGGGCCGGGGTAGCCGGCCTCCCAGAGCGGGGGCTCGCCGGCGCGGGCGAGGGAGCGGGGGTTGGCGAGGAAGAGGCCGCCGGATATGGGGAGGAAGATGCCGTCGTCGGCAAGGGGATCGGGGGAGCTGACGGAGCAGACACAGGGCAGGGAGAGGGAGCGGACGGTGTAGCCCTCTGGGAGTTCGATCTCGGCGTCGAAGAGGATGGTGGAGGAGTCGTTGGGGAAGGTGATCTGGGTGGTGAGGGCGGCGGCGATGGTGTCGGAGCCGCGGGGGAAACCGCGCCACTGAAGCCAGAGGCGGAGGGCGCCTTTGTGGCGGTGGCGGCCGAGGTCGTGGGTGAATTCGCGGGCGTCGCGGCTGGTGAGCGCGAGGGGGCGTCCGTCGGGGTCTTCGATCTCGACTCGCCAGAGGAAGCCCTCGGCGGCGGCCTCCTGGGCGTCGATGAGCTCGGCGTCGGCTTCCCGATGGACGAGGGAGAGGATGGTCCCGTTGGATGTGGCAAGGGCCAGCCTAACGATCGGGTTGGTGAGGACGAGGCGGTGGCTCTCCTCACGATAGGCGGCGCGGGATTGGGAGTCGTTGGGCGGGGATTCGTTTTCGCCGCCGGGCGGAGGGCTCATGCGTGGATTGCTCCGGGGCGCGGGCTAGGCGTCTGTGGGTCTGGGAGACGGGTCGGCCGCGCCCTGCCGCGTGGCGGCCCGCACGACCTGCGCCCGTGACTCCCCACCGCTGCGATATCGGTCGTGGAGGATTCCGATGAGATGTCGGACATGCGCCTCCTCCGCCTCCCCGTAGACCACGTGGCGGCCGGTGCCGAGCGAGAAGCGGTCCACCAGATGTGCCTGGGAGAGACCATCCAGGGCTCGGGCGATCTCGTCCTGAGAGCGGCCAAGCCGCTCTGCTATGTCGTTCGGCTTCTGCACTGCGCCCGGCCGGGCGTGGAGATAGAGCAGGATATCGAGCTTTACCAAGCTGTCGATTGCGGTTCCGAGCAGGAGGTCGAGTTCGCTGTCCATTGTCGGTTCCCTGGCGGCCGGCGCGCTCGTTTGCGCGCGATTCGGCACGCGGCGCGGGCAAGCGTTCGCGGCGCGCGCAGTTTGCGTCAGCGGCCGGCCATCTCCCGCAGGACGTCGGCCACCGCCTGGCTGGGGTCGTCGGCGCGCGTGATGGGGCGGCCGATGACGAGGTAGTCGGCTCCGGCGGCAAGCGCCTCGCGGGGAGTGGCGAAGCGCGCTTGATCGCCGACGGCGGCCCAGGCGGGGCGGATGCCCGGCGTGACAGCCAAGAAGTCTCTTCCACAGGCGCGCTTGATTTGGGGCACCTCGTGGACGGAGGCGACGACCCCGTCGAGCCCGGCCTCCTTGGCGAGGGTCGCAAGGCGGATGGCGGCCTCGGAGGCGGTCTCGGGGAGGCCGAGGTCGCGCTGGACCTCTCGGTCGCTGAGGCTGGTGACGATGGTAACGCCGATGATGAGGGGCGGGGCCTGGCCGGCTTCTTCGGCGGCGCGGTGGGCGGCCTCGCGGGCGGCGGCCATCATCTTGATGCCGCCGAGGGTGTGGAGGTTGAACATGGTCACGCCCATGCGGGCGGCGGCGGCGGAGGCGCCGGCAACGGTGTTGGGAATGTCCGAGAATTTGCAGTCGTAGAAGATGCGGGCGCCGCGCTCCCGCAGGGCGGCGATGGCTTCCGGACCGGCGGAGTTGAAGAGCTCCAGCCCCACCTTCAGCATGCCTAGATGAGCCCCGATCGCCTCCGCCATGGCGAGCGCAGAGGCAAGGTCCGGGTAATCCAGGGCGACGATGAGGCGGTCCTTGGGCTCGTTCATGGCTGGGGCATTATAGCGCACAGGTAGAGGGGGAGGCAAGCCGGAGGGATCTGGGGGGTGGGCGAAGGGAGGCGGCTGCGCCGCCTACACAGGTTGGAGACCCTTCGGCGGGCTTAGGGCAGGCCTGGGCCACCGGGACGGCCGGCGGGCGTGGGTACGCCCGCCCCACATTTCGGGAGAGCAACGGCCGGCAGGCGTGGGTACGCCCGCCCCACATTTCGGGAGAGCAACGGCCGGCGGGCATAGGAATGCCCGCCCTACATTTCGGGGGAGCAACGGCCGGCGGGCGTGGGTACGCCCGCCCTACAGGTTATCGGCGACGGCGGACTTGAGGGTGGTGATTTCGGCGGAGGTGAGAGGGCGCCATTGCCCGGGCGGGAGGCGGCCGAGGGTGAGGGGGCCGATGCGGGTGCGGCGGAGGGCGGTGACGGGGTGGCCGACGGCCTCGAACATGCGGCGGACCATGCGCTTGCGGCCAGCGTGGACAGCGACCTCGACCAGGGAGCTGTTCCTGCCCGCGCGGAGGAGCTTGGTGTGGGCGGGGCCTGTGGGTCCTTCTTCGAGCACGATCCCTTTTTCGAGCGTCGCCAGGTCGGCGCGGGAGGGGCGACCTTTGACCTCCGCCTCGTAGACCTTCTCGATTCCGAAGCGGGGGTGGGTGAGGCGGTAGGTGAGGTGGCCGTCATTGGTGATGAGGAGGAGGCCCTCGGTGTCGGCGTCGAGGCGTCCCGCGGGGTAGAGGCGCGCCTCCATGTGGGGCAGGATGTCGAGGACGGTGCGGCGGCCGCGGTCGTCGGCGGCGGCGGAGATGGGGCCGCGGGGCTTGTTGAGGAGGATGTAGAGCTTGGGCTGAAGCGCGATCGGTCGGCCGTCCACTTCGACTCGCTGGGTCTGGGGATCGACGGGGCGGCCCGGCTCGGTGACGGCCTCGCCATCGACGCGGACGCGGCCGGCGCGGATGAGGTCGGCGGCCTTACGCCGGGAAGCGACTCCTGCGTCGGCGATGAGCTTTGAGAGCCTTGGCATAGGTCCTCGTCAGCAGAACGAGTATGAGGAGCAGAACGATGGTGCGCAAGAGCCAGAGGGCGAATGTGGAGAGCCTGGAGCGCGGGATATCTTGGCCGGCGATGAGGGGGGAGGAGGCGAGGACGCGACCACCTGCGATGAGCTGCGCCTCGCCCGCGGGCTCGCCCCGGGAGACAGGGGCATCGAGGGTGTTGAGGGTGACCTCGAGGCGGGAGTCCTCCCCTACTCCGGGGCCGGAGACGCAGGAGAGCGTTTTCTGGCAGACGGCGGGGACGTCCGAGCGGCGGCCGCCGCGGACGCGGGCGCGACCGACGGCATCGCCGGGCGTGGCGTAGACGTGGTGGTCGAAGCTGGCGAAACCGTATTGGAGGAGCGCCTGGGCCTCGGCGTACATGTCGGGGCTGTCGAGGAGGACGGCGATGAGCTGCCAGCCGTTGTTTTCGCCGCTGGCGATAAGGCAGTGCCCGGACTGCCTGACATAGCCCGTCTTCACGCCGGTGGCGAAGTCGGCGCGCCAAAGGAGCTTGTTGTGATTGATGATCCGGACCGTTCCCTCGGGGGAACTGGGGAGGGAAACGTCGGCGACCTTTGCGGCGACGAGCTGGCGGAACCGGTCATGGGCGAAGGCTTCGCACGTGATGAGGCCGAGGTCGTAGGCAGAGGCGTAGTGGTTGGGGTCGTAGAGGCCGTGGGGGTTGACGAAATGGGTGTCGGTGGCTCCGAGCTGCTGAGCGCGGGAGTTCATGAGGTCGGCGAAGCCTTCGACGGTGCCGGAGATGTGCTCGGCAATGACGGCGGCGGCATCGTTGGCGGAGTCGACGAGGAGGGCGGCGAGGAGGTCGTCCATACGGACGACGTCGCCGGGCTTGAGGCCGGCGTTGGAGCCGGTGATGGTGTTGACGATGGTGGAGACGGTGACGTCTTCGTCGAGGTCGGCGTGCTCCAGCGCCAGCAGCGCGGTCATGACTTTGGTGGTGCTGGCCATGGGACGGGAGTCGCGCGCTGACTTCTGGTAGAGGACGGTTCCGGTGTCCGCGTCCATGAGGAGGGCGGCGCTCGCCTGGATGGTGGGGGGCGCGGCGAGGCCGGGGATGGGGGAAAGAAGGGAGAGGGCGACAATCGCCCCCATGCGCACGATGCCCGCCGCCAACCGCATCAGCCCGACTGCTCCTGCGTCTCCCTCGGCATTTCCGCGAGAGGATGCTCCTGGTGTTCGGTTTCGGACGGCGGCACGTCTTCCCCTGCTTCGGGCGATGATTCGCTGTCTTCGGGAGAGCCCAGAGCTGCGCTGACTTCGGCGCGGACGGCGGACTCGTCGGCGGGGATAGCGTCGATGCGGGGGAGGTCCTCGACGGAGTCGAGCCCGAAGTGGCCGAGGAAGTTGTCGGTGGTGCGATAGAGGACGGGGCGGCCGGGGGCGTCTTTGCGCCCGGCCTCGCGGACGAGCTGGTACTGGCAGAGGGTATCGACGGGAGAGTCGGAGTTGACGCCGCGGATGGCCTCGATTTCGGGGCGGGTGATGGGCTGCTTGTAGGCGACGATGGCGAGGGTTTCGAGGGCGGCGCGGGAGAGCCGGAAGCGCTCGGGCTTGTGGAGCTTGGCGACGAAGGGGCCGTATTGGGCACGGGTGCAGACTTGGTAGCCGCCGGCGACGCGGGTGATCTGAATGCCGGAGTCGGCGTAGTGCTCGGCGAGGTCGGCGGCAATCTGCTGGGCGTCGGCGGGGGTGACCTCGAGGATCTCGGCGATCTCGGCGGCGGGGATCGGCTCGGCGGCCATGAAGAGGACGGCCTCCAGCGCCGCGCGCTTCTCCGCTCGGTCGGGGCCGGCCTCGGTCTCCGTCTGCTCTTGCGCCTGGGTGGGCGACTCCGCCTGAGGAAACTGGTCGGTCATTCTTGGTTATCAGTGCGATATGGGTAGACGCGGATCTCGCCGAAGGTTCGCTCCTGGGCGACGCGGACACGGCGCAGCCGGATGAGCTCGAGCAGGGCGAGGAAGGTGACGACGAGCTCGAGTCTGGTGACGGCCTCTTCGAACAAGTCCTCGAACCGGATGCCCTCTTCCTTGGACCACTTCAGCCGGGAGGCGACGGCGGCCATCTTCTGGGCAACGGTGAAGCGGGCGCGGACCACCTCGCCGTCCGCGGGCTCCTTGACGCGGCTGAGGACGTTCTGGAAGGCGGCCCAGAGGTCGAATGCCGAGACGTCGCTGAGTTCCAGGGTGGGCTGCGGCTCGCCCCCGTTGCCGTCACCGTTGGCGAGCGCGCGGCGGGAGAAGACGAAGCGCTGAAGCTCAGCGCGTGCGCGGAGCTCTTCGGCGACGTGCTTGTATCGCTTGTATTCGAGGAGCCGGGCGACGAGCTCGGCGCGGGGGTCGCCGGCCTCGTCTTCCTCTTCTTTGGGGCGTTCCTCCTGCGGAAGGAGCGTGCGGGACTTGATCTCGAGGAGCTGGGCGGCCATGACCAGGAACTCGCCGCAGACGTCGATGTTGAGGGACTCAATCTGACCGAGGTACTGGAGGTATTCGTTGGTGATGTGCTCGATGGGGATATCGAAGATGTCGATCTCGTCCCGCTCGATGAGGTAGAGGAGCAGGTCGAGGGGGCCCTGGAAGACAGGCAGCTTGACGGGGTGGCCAGTGAAGATTCGATCCGGCGGGGCCGCCGGATGGGTGTCCGCATGCTCTGCGGGTTGCTCTGGTACGAACATTGCCGCCTCCGGGCTGTGATCGGTGCTGCGTCGGGTCAGGAGACACGCCTCCAAGGCGACCAAGGTCTCCAGAGGCGACCAAGGCTCCTGCCCTACTACTACGGCACGAGGGGTCCGCAATACCCCAGGCGCAGGTAAGTATGCCTCATTTGCGGTGGGGTGTCCAGTGGCGGGGCGAGGGACGGCGGCGGGAAAGCATCGCCGCGGGCGCGGCGGCGGCGCAGGCGGCGAGGGCGAGGAGGCTGATGAAGAGGCCGACGCGAAAGCTGGCGGGCTCGTAGGTGAAGGTGACCGTGTGGGTTCCGGCGGGCACGGTAACGGCGCGGAAGGCGTAGTTCGCGGGAGCGATGGCGGTTGGCCTGCCGTCCACCTCCGCGCGCCAACCGGGGAAGTAGGTGTCGGTGAGGACGAGCCAGGCGTCGGAGGGCGCGGTGGCGGAGATGGTGACGCGCTGGGGGGCATGGCTCATGATCTGGGCGGGAGCGATCGGCTGCGGGCTGGATTCAGAAGCGTTGGCAGTCTCGATGACGGTTTGCGTAAAGGGGTCGATCTCGTAGACGACGGCGTGGAGCGCGTCGTCGCCGGACCGGACGAGGATGCCGGCGGTCAGATAGGCGCGAGGGAGCACGGGTGTGGTGAGGTCCAGATAGGGATCGGTGTCTTGGTGCATGCGGAGGCGGTAGGGCGCGCTGGCGAGGCGCTGGAGGCGGGGGTTGGGGGTCTTGCTGCCGAGGGAGATGGCGGGCATCTCGCCGGGATGAAGACCGTGAGAGACTTCGATGAGGGAGACGTAGCGGGCGACCGATAAGGGGTCGTAGTCGCGGGTGTCATAGACCTGATACGGGACCGAGAGGTTGGCGCGGAAGACGTCAGGCGGGGCGGTGACGCGCCTGCGGCCGGCGATCTGGCGCATGCGTGCCATCTCGGGAATCTCCGGCAGCACATGGCGGCGGGCGGAAAGCGGGTGCCACCTGGCTCCGAAGAGGAGGAGATCGGAGGCGACGATGAGGAGGAGGAGCGGCGCGAGGGTGCGAGGGGACATCCGGCCGCGGGCGAGGCGGAAGAGGCAGAGGGCCGCGGCGAGGGCGGCCGCCGCGGGGGTGAAGAGCTTGGCGACCCGGAGTATGGCGAGGCTCGCGGGCATTCGCCCGAGGTCGGGTGAGACGTGGAGGAGGAAGGAGGTGGCGAGAGCGGCGGAGCCGATGGCGAGCGCGAGGCCGAGGACCCAGGGAAGGGGTCGACGTCGGTCCGTCCGGCTCAGCCAATCGGAGGCGGTCAGCCCGAGGGTGACGGCGGCGCAGAGGCTGAAGATGAAGCGCATTCTCTGGGGCGCGGCCAGGCGCAGGATGGGCAGGTAGACGATGGTGTTGAAGAGGGGCAGATGGAGGAGCACGCCGAGGAGGACCCAGCCGACGAGGAGGAAGAAGCGCCGGGGGCCGGGCGGCGGCGGACGAAGCAGGCCGGCGATGAGGGCGAGCAGGGCGAGGGCTCCCGGGTAGATGGCGCGCTCGGCGTAGTTGCCGTAGCCCTCTGTTTGCTGGTAGTCGGCGAAGGCGGGATGGCCGTGGGCTTCGGGGTTGAGGAGAAGGGCGGCTTCGCCCGGTGCGATGGTTTGGAGGAACTGGAAGTCTCCGAGCAGGCCGTGCTTCAGGCTTTCGAGCGTGTCGGCGGTGGACCAGCGGGAGCGGCCGCGCGAGGCGATGGTGCTGAGCCCGAAGTACTCGTACGTGGGCAGGGATTGGGCGGCGCTGAGGAGAGAGCCGAGGAGGAGGGAGGAGGCGACCAGGGCGAGGGAGCGGCGGACCCGGAGAGGTGGATCGGAGCGGCGCCCTCGGACGATTTCGTAGCCGGCGAAGACTCCCCAGAAGGCGAGGGTCTGCACGGAGGTGCTGAGGTGGCCGGCGAGGAGCTGCCAGGCGATGATGAGGGCGACCGGCACGGACGCCCAGAAGGTCGGCTTGGAGAAGAGCCGGTGGGTGGCCCAGAGGAGGCCGGGCAGCAGGGCGCCGGCGGCGGCGAGGGGGTAGCCGAGCCAGATGAAGATGAAGCCGGAGAAGCCGAAGGTGAGGGCGGCGAGGATCGCGCCAACGGGTTTGCCGCCGAGGGATCGGACGAGGCCGTAGGTGAAGAGGCAAGCGATGATGATGGTGAGGAGCCCGAAGATGGTCTGGGCGACGGGCGCGACGAAGAGCAGGTTGAGGAAGAGGTTGATGGGGTTCAGCACGGCGGACTGGTTGTTGGCGAGAAAGGGCATGCCGCAGCCGGAGTATGGATTCCAGAGAGGAATGACGCCGGTTTCGGCGCTGGAGGAGCCGTGGTAACGCCAGGGGTAGATCTGGCCCATGAGGTCGGGGACGAGGAGGGAGTTCTGCCAGTCGGAGATGCCGGGGGGCCGGTGGTTGACGAACAGGGGGTCGATGAGGAACATCCCCTCGCCGGGAAGGAGGACGCGCCCGGAGAAGACGGGCCAGAAGAAGCCGAGGCAGAGGCATATGATGAGGAGGCAGGCGAGGGCGTCGTGGAGGGGGCGCGGCCGGGTCGCAGGCTCATTCCCGACGACCGTGTGACGGTCTTTGGCATGGCGCCGCAAGCGAGACCCCCTCGGAGCGGAGGGATGACGCGGTCAGCTTACTATGGAGGACTCACCGCGTTCGTCAGTGTTTTCGGCGCGGGCGTCGGTTGTCCTGCCGGTGCTAAGAGCAGGGTTATGGGGCGAGGCCGAAGGCGCGGGCGATGAAGACGGCCATCTGGTCGCGGGTGACGGGCCAGAGGGGCTCGTAGAGGCATATCGTCTCACCGGGGGTGTCGGGGTCGGGATACTCGTAGCCGTTGACGACGCCGTGCTCGACACAGTATTCGATGTGGGTGTAGGCCCAGTAGGGGTCGGTGCCGCTGTCACCATAGCCGGTGTTGGGCACATCGGGGAAGTTGCGAGGGTCGGCGGGGACGTAGTCGGCGAGGGCGGCTTCGCCGGTGGGGGCGACCATGGCGCGGGCGATGTAGACGGCCATCTGGTCGCGAGTCACCGTTTCGCTTGGCACATAGAGGTAGAAGGTTTCGCCGGGGTTGTCCGGGTCGGGGTACGGATAGCCCGCCACCACGTTGTTGTCCACGCAGGCCTGAATGGCAGTGCCGGCCCAGAAGCCGGCGGGGACGTCCGGGAAGAGTTCGGGCGCGGTGTCCATCGGGTCGCCGATGCTGACCCAGCCTTGGCCGCGGGCGATGTAGACGGCCATCTGGTCGCGGGTGACCGGCCAGTCGGGATGGTAGAGGCCGTCATCGTAGCCGGAGACGATGTTGGCGGCGACGCAGGCAGTGATGGCGTCGGCAGCCCAGGAGCCACTGTCGACATCCGAGAAGACTTTCACCAGATGCACGACCTCCGCGGCGCCCACGTCCGCGAACCACACCGACCCGTCCACCGGGTTCACGCTGAGCCAGATGGGACTGCCAAAACCGTCAGTACGCGAGAGCTGCCTTCCGTCGACGGCAATGTGCGTCAGTGATCCGCTCCGCCGGGTGCCGACGTCATAGTCGTGCGTCACCCAGACCGAGCGGTCCCGCGGGTCCAGGGCGAGGGCCATCGGTTCTGCGAAATCGGTACTCGACCACAGGGATGTGCCAGTGGCGCTGAGGTGGCTCACTCGCGGGGTACCCTCGTCCGGCGTGTTCGGCGATTCGGCAAGCCAGATCGATCCATCGGTCGCATCCACCGCGACCGACTCGGGGTCGGAGAAGCCGCTCAGCCGCAGGATCTCGCTGCCGCCTGCGGCCAGATGCACCACCACGTCGTGCACGGGATCCGCGACCCAGCACGAGTCATCGCTCGGATTCACCGAGATGTGGCCGTAAAGGCCGGCGGTGCGGGATAGCACCGTGCCATCCGGCGCGAGGTGGATGATCTCTCCAGTGCCACCACCATCGGACACCCAGAACGAGTTGTCGTGAGGGTTGTACTGGATTCCGAAGGGGCGGCCGAAGCCCGTCCAGGTCGCGAGGGTCTCGCCGGTGGAAGAAACGTGCTCGATCTTCTCGGTCTGGAAAACGACCCAGGCGGAGCCGTCGCGCTGATCGACGAGGACATTCAGGGGCAAGACATCCCGGGGGTAGGTCCTGTCCACAAGCCAGGTGCCGTCTGGCGCCACGCGGCACAGCCGGTTCTGGCTCCGGTCTGTGATCCAACAGGAGCCGTCAGAGCCAAAGACAGAGAGACCACCGAGGTCGGAGAAGCTGGTGCCGCGCCAGATCCGGCAGCCGTCAGATGCGAAGTGGTGAATTCGCCGATCGGCGGAAGCCACCCACACCGAGCCATCATCAGGGCTGACGCCCATGGCGGTTGGCTGGGGGACCGACCCTCGCCACAACTCGGTGACCTGAGAGGGGTCGGTCGTAGACAATGCCACGACTTGTCCCGCGCCCTGATCCAGTACCCACAGATAGCCGCACGAGTTTCCCGGATGAGGTCCCTCGAAGATAGTCGTCGGCTCGGTGAAGGAGCCGCCCCGCCAGGCGGCCCCGCCCGAATACGTTGCGACGACCTGCTGGTGGCCGGTGTCCGATACCCAAATGACGTCGTCACCCCGGGCGATGCCGCGGGGCTGGGAGAAGCCATCGAGACGCGAGTACTGCCCAGTGGAGCGCAGTTCCACGATTTGATCGTGACCGGTATCGGCCACCCAGCAGTGCCCTGAGGAGGCAGAGACGGCGGCTGGCGCGGCGAAGCCGGCGTTGCGAGAGAGCAGGGCGCCGCTCGCGTCAAGATGCGCGACCTCATTGTTGCCGGTGTCGGCCACCCATACCGAGTGGTCGTCGCTGTCGACGGATATGGAGGCGGGAGTGTCGAAGCCGCCCACGCGGGCGAGCTCCTCGCCTGACACGGACAGGTGAACGATCTCACCCGTCGCGGCGTCGGCCACCCAGCAAGAGTCGTCTTTGCGGTCGAATCCAATCGCGGACGGATTCTGTATGTCGGCGCTGGATGCCAGCACCTGGCCGTCCGCGGAGATGCGCTCGACGAGGGTGCCCACATACCTGCCCTGAGCCTCGTCCCAGTCCCCCAGGACCCCCGCCCATACGGAGAGGTCGTTCGACCCGGCCACCGCGCTGGCGACGCCGCCAAGGTCGATCTGCGGAAACAGCATCCCGAACTTCGCGTAATGAGCGAGATGGACGGAACCCGACGATGTCTCGGCCCCCCAGGCGGTATCGTCAAAGGGACTGGCCGCCACGCGCACAGGGTTGCCATCGAACGCGCGGGAGACGATCTCACCCTCCGGGCTGACCCGCGTGAGACCATACTGACAGACCACCCAGCAGCCGCCGGTGGCCGGGTTGGCGCTGATGGACAGGGGACCGAAAAAGCCGGCAACAGTCCTCACTATCGTGCCGTCGGCCGCGATCTGGGCTACCTCCCACTTTGCTCCCTCTATGAAATTGGTAGCGTCGGCTACCCAGCACGAGCCGTCCGTCGAGTTCACACTTACGGAGAGGGGCTGGCGGAATCCGAAGGTGCGGGACAGCTCCACGCCCTGCGCGGAAAGATGAAGAACCTGCTGGGCGTGTAGCTCCGGGACCCAGATCGAGCCGTCCCTCTGATTGACGGAAACCTCAGAGGCCGACGAGACGCCATCGACTTCACCGATCCGGGTGCCGTCGCTCGCCAGATGCACGATCCGCGAGGCGGTGGAGTCGATGGTGTCAGCAACCCAGCAAGATCCGTCGGCAGAGTTGACGGATACCCATTGGGGGTTGTTCAGATCGGTCACTCGGAACAACTCATGCCCGTCGCGGTCGAGCTTCACTACCTGGCGCAAGAGGCGCTGGACGAGCCAACAGGAGCCGTCCTGGCTGTCGACAGAGAGGGAGTGCACGTACGGAAGGCCCCTGGTCTCGCTGAGCAGGACTCCATCGGCACTGACGTGGATAACGCCGGTCCCGCTGCCCGCCCAGCAAGAGCCATCGGTAGCGTTCGTCGCCACCGCTCCAGTAGTTCCATACTGGCTGTGCCAACCGACGGCCATCATCTCAGCAGTTGCGGAACCGTTTCGCGACCCACTGAGGAGTGTCACGGCTAGAACGAGCAACAGAAGCTGCCGCATCTCTCCCCTCCTTCGGACCCGCTTAGGGGCAACTTAAGAATTATACTCCTTGCCTGCTCGGCGTCAACCCAGACGTGAAGAGTAGGCCCCAATCGGTGTCCGTCAGCGGCCGTGACCCAGGCGTGGCCGAGCAATGCCTGACTGCCGCGGACGTCTGGGCGGGCGTCCACCGCGTGGGCGGCGGGGATATGGCCGACGAGGCCTTCGTCACCGGTGGGGTCGCAGATGGCGCGGGCGATGAAGACGGCCATCTGGTCGCGGGTGACGGGCCGGTGCGGCGCCGTCCGCTAAGGGTCGTCGGCGCGGCCTACCCGCGAGCCTTGGCCTGTTCTTCAAGCAGCTGAATGATGCGCTCGTTTTGCTCGCGGATAGCCGTGATATTCAGGTACATCCACTTGGGGGGGAACTCGTCCGGCATCTTGTCAAAGACGTGCTCGCATGCCTTCCCCATCTCAGGCGCAAACCGATGAACGAGGAAGGCGGCACCAGCAATGACAGGTAACCAGCCTAGCGCCTTCATATCTGAAACCTCCAGTTCTCAGTCGTAGGGCGACCCGATCCCGCCCACTCTGTGATCGAGGGCAGTGCTCGCGGGGTCATGCCCTGCCCTATCGCAGCTTCATCGCCTTCCAGACCATGTCCATGGTCTCAGTGGTTTTCTCGCGGGCGCGGGTGGCGCCCTGCTCCAGCACGCGGTCGACGTAGCCGGGGTCGGCCACGATGGCGGCGCGGCGCTCCCAGTGGGGCGTCAGCTCGGTGATGAGGACCTCGGCGAGCTGCTTCTTGTGGGCGACACAGCCGAGCTCGCCGGATTCGCAGCCGCGCTTTGCCTCGGCCGCCGTCTCGGCGGCATAGCCCTCGCGGTAGGCGAAGACTGGGCATTGGGCAGTCTCGTATGCGCCAAAGGGCCCTCTGGTTCCTCGAGTTGGAAGACGTGGAGGTTAGGGCCAGGTCGCTCGACCCCGCGAAAACCGGCAAATGGTAGGAAGAAGCCGTCCTGCTGATCGAACCACTGATCCGCGTCATGCGAATCGAAAGCGTGAAAGCTTCTCACAAGGCGGTACCGAGTCCGCAGAATCTGCTTCACCCCTTCCGGCGTCTCGTAGGGAAACAGCAGGGGCGACTCCCGTGTGACGATGTACTGCGGAAGCGCCCTTGTGACCACGCGACCACGCGTGAACAGACCGGTCTTCTGGTCATATCCCCACTCACCATATTGAGGAAGGCCGAGCGGCAACGGTGCAGCGTCTGCGATCTTCCCGGCATCGGCGCCGAGCATCCGCGGCGGGTACTTCCTCTGGAGCAGATCGAGCGCCGGGAACGGGTTGTGCCATCGCCATACCGGGCCAGTGAAGTACACCCAGGCTCCGGGCGAAAGCGTCCTCGCGGCCCACTCCGCCGCCATGAGTCTGCTATCCCTCGCTGCCAGCAGCGTGTCGGTCCGTATCACGCGGCAGGTCGAGGGAAGCGCGATCAAGATGCTCAGCACAGCCGACACAGTCGCCGCGCGGATTCTGAATGCCTTCGAGACAGCATCGCCTACGGTCACGACGCACACGGCCGCGGTCACGCAGAGGAATGGAACAAATGGCAAGGCGTATCGGAGGAAAACGGTTTGTCCCTTTCCTACGAGACCATAGTAGGTTAGCGGAAACGCGCAGACAATGATTGCCCGCCTGACGTCCGTTCTCAAGAAGATAGCTATCCCCAGCAGGGCCACCGCGAAGACACTCCACCCAACGCCAAGGGGCAAGGAATACCGAAGATGATACCACCACCCCGGGCCAAGGAGGACACGATGCCCGCGAGCGAGGTGCACCAGCTCGGCCCGAAAATCAGCCGCGAACGTGGGGAAGTCCAGCAGGATGAAGGGTGTGCCAAGCAGGAACGCCGCAGCCAGCGCAATCACGAAGACGGCAACGCGACGATCCAGCAGCCGCCAGATACTGTTTTGTTTTCCTTGTCGCCAGCTCAGGAAAGACGATAGCCACATGGGGACGACCAGCAAGATGCCCGCGTACTTCGTCGAGGCGGCAAGCCCCGCGAAGAGTCCGGCAACCAGGTAGTCTCGAAGGCGGCCGTCGTCATAGCTCCTGACTATGAACAGCACGGAGCACATGACCAGGAAGGTGGCAGCGACATCAGTGACACCGAAGTGTGAATCCCTCACGTGCAGATGCGCCACCGCCAGCAGTAACGAGGAGATCAGCGCCACTCTTCGCCCCGCAATACGGCTCCCCAGCTTGTAGACCACCAAGACGGTCGCCGTTCCCAGCAGCGCCGAGAGAAGTCTGTCCAGCAGAACGAAGTTAGTCGGGTCCGCAGCATACTCGACCACGAAATCAGCGATGCTTCGGTACCTCCCAATCAGCGTGCCAAGAAGGAAGTAGCAGAGGTAGATCAGAGAAAGCAAGTACATATAGGCCGTCGGGTAGTTGAAGAAGTGGGGGTTCAGATCGCCGGTGAAGAACGTGATCGCGACATTCGTTACGGTCGTCTCGTCAGGGCGGGCATCGACGGAGGGAAGGCCAAACGCTATCCCCCAGAGCCGCACCACAAGCGCCCCAACGAGGATCGCCACAAGAGGCCAGTCGAGCCTCCCAGAGCGGAAGCTAACGCGCCGCATTCGCACGCCATCCTCTCGCGACAAGCTCTATGATGAGAGCACCCTGATAGCTAGCGTACGGCAGATGGGAGACAGCCCGACGCGGTAGCTCGCAGGCTCGTAGATGAACCTGGCGATGCACTCCCCCGCCGGTACCGGCACTGCGCGAAACGCGTAGCTGGCGGGCGCGATGGGGGTTTCACGGTTGTCTACCGAGGCGCGCCGCTCCTGGAAGAACGTGTTCGTGAGCGCCAGCCAGCCTGGCCTGTCGGCGTTCGCCGGCAGAATCACGCGATGAGGAGAGTACTCGATGATCTCGGCGGGGAGGCGCGAAGCCACGACGCCTAAGTGTCTCATAGGCTGCAAACACCACCCAGAACGCGAGCATTTGAACAGATGCGCTGAGGTGTCCACAGAGGAACTGCCAGCCGATGATAGCTCCGATGACGACAGCGCCCGCGCCCGAGGGCTGGTCGGCAAAGCGCCTTGTCGCCCACAAGAAGCAGTGGCAATACCGCCGCGGTGGCGGCGACGCTGGCAGCCGCATAGTGGCGCCATGGGAGGTGCTGCCCGGTGAGATCGGCGACCAGCACCAGGTTCTGGAATGGTGACACAGCAGGGGGGCGGTGCTGTCCAAACACGGGGTCGACAAGGAAGACACGTTCCGCTGGAGCAAGCACCCGTCCCGCGAACACCGTCCAGAACATGACAAGACTGAGGGCGACGAGACTGAGACACACAAGGACGTCGGATGTCCGAGGCGTTCGGGCGGTGTTCTCTGGGCTATTCGCGCTTTGCGCGGCGATCGTCGTCTCCCCGCGAATCGGACTCGGAATCGACTGCTACCTGAGTTTCATCGCCTTCCAGACGAGGTCCATGGTCTCGGAGGTTTTCTCGCCAGCGCGGGCGGCGCCCCTTTCGAGGACGCGGTCGACGTAGCCGGGGTCGCCGACGATGGCGGCTCGGCGCTCCCAGTGGGGCGTCAGCTCGGTGATGAGGATGTCGGCGAGCTGCTTCTTATGAGCGACACAGCCGAGCTCGCCGGATTCGCAGGCGCGCTTGGCCTCGGGGCCGGTGCTCGCGTCGTAGCATTGGTGGTAGGCGAAGACGGGGCACTCGTCGGGGTGTCCCGGGTCGCCCTTGCGAATCTTCGCGGGGTCGGTGAACATCTGGCTGACCTTCTTCCGGACGTCGTCCGCGGTGTCGGAGAGGTAAATGCAGTTGCCGTAGGATTTGCTCATCTTGCGGCCGTCGAGGCCGGGCAGGACGGCGAACTCGGTGAGGAGCGACTGGGGCTCGGGGAAGATGTCGCCGTAGAGGTAGTTGAAACGGCGGGCGATTTCGCGGGTGAGCTCCAGGTGGGGCTCCTGGTCTCGCCCGACGGGGACGACATCGGCGCGATAGGCGAGGATGTCGGCGGCCATGAGGACGGGGTAGCCGAGGAGGCCGTAGTTGGGGGAGGCGATGTGGAGCTGCTCGCGCTTTTCCTTGTAAGTGGGGACGCGCTCCAGCCAGCTCACGGGGGTGATCATGGAGAGGAGGAGGTGGAGCTCGCAGTGCTGGGGGACCCAGGACTGGACGACGAGGGACATCTTCTCCGGATCGAGGCCGGCGGCGAGGTAGTCGATGGCGGCCTCGCGGACGTTCTCGAGGATGGGGCTGGTGTCTTCGTAGGCGGTGGTGAGGGAGTGGAGGTCGACGATGCCGGCGTAGAGCTCGTACTCGTCCTGGAGGCGGACCCAGTTGCGGAGGGCGCCCTCCAGGTTGCCGAGATGGAGCTTGCCTGTTACCTGCATGGCGGAGAAGATGACTTTCTTGCTGGACATGGTTCCTCGAGACCTAGTGTGGGAGTCGGTGAGGGCGATTATAGCATAGGGGTTCGAGGGGAGGCAATTGTCGATGTGGCAGGAGCAAGCCCCTGCCCAACAGCAGCCGGGGGTCAGACGCGGGATTTGACGCGGTCGATGTATGCCTCCCAGACCTTCTGCATCTGGATCTGGGCTTCTTCGGGGGAGACGAGGTTGTGGGAGATGTTGACGATGGGGGGATGGCCGCGCTCGGTGAGGAGGCGGGCGACTTGGCAGTTGATGGCGTTGACGGCGGTGACGAAGCCGAAGGTCGAGCCCGGGCCGACCTTTTCTCTGAGGCCGGGGATGTCGATCATGGCGTCGCCGGCGGGGACGCAGGTGTCGACGACGATGTCGGCGATCTCGCAGAGGCGCTTGCCGGAGGAATGGCGGGGCAGGACGGAGAGGGTGTGCTCCATGGAGGTGAGGGCGATGAGGGTGAGGCCTTGCTTCTTCGTTTCGAGGCCCATGTCCATGACGACGCCGTTGATGCCGGAGTGGGAGAAGATCATCATGCAGTCGCGGGGGTCGAGGCGGTAGTTCTGGAGGATGATCTGGGCGAAGCCTTCGAGGCGCTCCAGGAAGAGGAACTGGGGGACGCCGCTGTCGCCGACGACGTTGGTGAAGTAGGAGAGGCAGTGCTCGGTCATGGGGTGGTAGCCGACGAAGCCGCCGATGCGGGGGTAGCACTCCATCACGGGGAGGGAGCCGTGGCCGGCGCCGAAGAGGTGGACCATGCGGCCGGCGATGATGGAATCGGCGATGGCCTCGGCGGCGGCCTGAATGTTGTCCATCTGGGTGTCGCGGATTCGACGGTGAATCTCCTCGGTCTTTTCGAACCAGTTCTGTGCTGACATCGGCGATCTCCTTCTCTACTCGTCTGCGCGTTCTGCGGCGAGCTTGGCGGCGCCGAGCCAGGCGGCGTCTTCGCCCAGCTCGGCGGGGACGAGGCGGACGCTGCGGGCGACCTGCGGTTGGGACACCCTCCTGACCAGGTCCTGTATGGTCGGAAGGAGGAGGTCGGCGCCTCCTGTCATGACGCCGCCGGCGAGGACGATGACCTCGGGGTCCAGGAGGCTAGCGAGGTCGGCGGCGGCGAGGCCGAGAGCATGGGCGGCGTTGGCGACGGCCGTGCGGGCCGTGGGGTCGCCCTCGCGGGCGGCGTGGAAGGCGGCCTCGGCGGTGTCGGCGCCGGCGGCGCGGGCGATGGCGGGCCCGGAGGCGATGGATTCGAGGCCGCCGCGGATGGAGGAGGGGGTTCCGGCGTGCTGCCGGTCGAGCGCCCACCAGCCAAGAGCGCCGGCGACTCCGACGTGGCCGGTGTGAAGGCGGCCGCCGAGGAGGAGGCCGCCGCCGATGCCGGTGCCAACGGCTATCAGCGCGACGTGCTGAGCGCCGCGGGCGGCGCCGCGCCACCATTCGCCCATGACCCAGGCGTGGCCGTCGTAGTGGAGGGATACGGGGAGCCCGAGGGCGTCGGAGATCGGCGGCGCCACTGGCACGCGCTCCTGCCAACCGGGGATGTTGGGCGCCCACAGGACGGCGCCGCCGGGCCGGTCGATGACGGCGGGGACGGCGATGCCGATGGCGTCGACGGCCTCTGGCGCGGGGGCGAATTGGGGGATGAGCTCCCGGAGCAGGTCGATGATCTGATCCACCACCCGAACGCCGCCCTGTGGCGCGGTGGGCACGCGGCGCGAGGCGAGGATGCGGCCATCGCCGTCGACGATACCGGCCGCGATCTTCGTGCCCCCGACATCGATGCCTGCGAGAAGCCGACTAGTTGTCATGGGCGTTGCTCCGAAGTCCGACCCAGGTGTGCTGGTTCTGCGGGCGGTCCGGGGCGACCTTCGAGGAGGCGATCCCGCGGGTGATTTCTTCCGCTTCCTCCCCTACCCCAGACGGCCGCGGCGGTGAGACGGAAAAGGAACGGCAAGGGCGGTGACGAAGGCGCGGGGCAGTCTTCTCAAGGGAGAGGGGCGATGGGTGCTTTGCGCAGTCCGACGGTGAATCTGTGTGGGGAGGATGAGTCACTCTGGCAGATGGAGGGAGCCGGCGGCCGGTCGTTTCATAGGCCGGGGATGGGTGTGGGGTCGGGCTTGACGCTAACGGTTCACGGTGGGGGCAGGTGGAGGTGCGCGCCGCGGCATGTGGAGCCTGACCGGCCGTATGCGCTGGAGTGTGATGTGAGGGGGCGGGGGCGGATCGGGCTGGTGTGGGTGCGTGAGGGGCGGCCGCTTCAGGAGACAGCCGAGCCCGCGGAACGGCAGGTGTGGACGACGCCGGATGGCACGCCCCAGTTCGCGGAGCTGGCGGAGGCGGGCGCGGTCTGGTCGGAGGAAGTGGCGAGTGAGGAGTGGCGGCGGGTGATGGTGGAGGGCGTGAGTCCGGGAATCGGGAACCGCGTTCAGGTTGTGCTGGAGTCTTCGGGAGAGGGGGAGACGTCTTTCGATTCGCCTTACCTGGATGGGCTGGGTGCGGTGCCGGTGGAGATCATCGTGCCGGCGGGGTATCAGCCGAAGAGCAGCAAGGTGGCGGCGGTCATGGCTCGCGAGACGGCTGCGGGCGGGAGCTTCGAGGTGGTGTCGGGGGAGCGCGTCGTCTTCTCGGGTGAGCTGCGGCGGTGGGGGGAGTACATCTGGGGGCGGGAGCATTGGGAGGCGGACTTCACCGAGCTGCGAGAACCGGGGAGGTACCGGCTGCGGGTCGTGTTTGCGGATGGGAGGGAGGCGACGTCTCCGGAATTTGCCATCGAGCCCGAACTGTACGTGACGCTTGCGAACAAGACGTTGGGGTGGTTCAACACGCAGCGGTGTGGGGTGGAGGTGCCGGGGTGGCACAAGGCCTGCCATCTCGATGATGCGCTGCTGGGCGAGAGCCGCAACCGGCCGTTGGGGCCGGGTGGGGAGTGGACGATCACGGGAGAGGCGGATCTGACGGGGGGGTGGCATGACGCGGGGGACAATCACAAGTACATCTGCTGGTGTTACGTGGCGCTGTGGGCGATGGCGCGGCTGCAAGGTATCCAGCGGGTAGAGCTGCGCGAATTGGGTGAGGCGCTGCCCGATCCGCTGGCGGAGGCGGCGTGGGAGGCGCGGTTCGTGCTGAAGACGATGAGCGAGGACGGGCTATTCCCGTTCGGCTTGGTGTCGCGATTTGGGTGGGTGAACGTGCCGGTGCACGAGGAGACGGACAACGTGCGGGGGACGGGCGACGAGCGGGCGCTGCCGCCGCCGCGCGAGCGGATCTGCGATATTCCGACATTCGGGCCGGAGCTCACGTCGGCCTTGGTGGCGAGCTCGCTGGCCGATCTCGGGGGTGCGCTGCGGGGGCGGGATGATGCGCTTTCGACGGCGTGCGTGGAGGCGGCCCTGAGGACGTGGCGGCACCATCGTCAGGAGGAGCCGCCCGACGATGAGTACTTGCGGTGGCAGGCGGCGTTTGCGCTGCTGGGGGCGTCGCTCTACCGGCTGGAGGGGAGCGAGGAACTGCGGCAGGACCTGGAGGATCGGGTGGCGCGGATCGTCGGCCAGCAGAAGCCGGAAGGGGTGTTCCCGTTCCCCAAGGGGTGCGACGACTACCGGGAGCGGGTGCTGGGAGTGCCGCGGGAGGAGCGGGCGCGGCTGCCGTATCTGTCGCCGGCGGGGGCGCCGTATGCGGTCTCGCACGAGGCCTGTGGGATCGACTACATCCCTGCACCGTTCACGTATCTGCACGCACTGCTGGATTACCTGGAGCTATTCCCGGAGGGAGCGCAGGCGGCGGCCGCGAAAGAGGCGCTGGCGCGGGCGATGGATCTGGCGGTGTCGCTGGCGGAGAGGACGCCATACGGGCAGATGATGGAGTGGACATTTGCGCCCGACCCGGTGAACTTCGTGCACCTATTCCATGGGTACGACTGCGCGCTGCTGTCGCTGGCGGTGGCGGCGTGTCGGGCGGCGGGGGAGCTGGCCCGGCCGGAGCTGCTGGAGCTTGCGGAGCGGCAGGTGCAGTGGGTGCTGGGACGCAACCCGAGAGGGACGAGCTTGGTGTGCGGGGTGGGAGAGAAGCAACTCGGCGTGTACCACACAGGGCTTTCCTTCACTGATGACCATCGCACGGGCGAGCAGCCGGGAGGCGTGGTGAACGGGTTCGTGTCGATGGGCGCGCCGCGCCCGACCTACTCCGGGCCGAGCTATCCGTGGGATTTCCCCTATCTCGATATCCGGTCGGCGAGCGAGGAGGCCGGTTGGCGGGGGGCCGACGCCGACTGGTGGACGAACGAGACGTGGGTGCCGAACTGCTCGTGGTTCATCCTGGCGGCGGTGGCGCTGGGGAGGGCGTTAGGAGCGGAGAGGTAGGAACAGCAGGCGGGAGCCGCTCCGCGGTGGCTGCGCGGGCCGGGGACCTGCGCCACCGGACCATACACGGGTGCGGGGTTATTGCCGGGATTCGACCCCCTCGAGCAGGCCTTGGAGGGCGGCGACGTGGGCGGTGAAGGCGGCGCGACCTTTGGCGGTGAGGCCGATGTGGGTGCACGGCTTGCGGTTGACGAAGGTCTTGGTGAGCTTGATGTACCTCGCCTCCTCGAGCTTCTGGAGATGGGCGCCAAGGTTGCCGTCGGTGACTCCGAGGAGGGTGCGGAGGTAGGTGAAGTCGAGGCGCTCGCCGGGGCCGAGGGCGCTCAGCGAGGCCATGATACGAAGGCGGACGGGCTGATGAATGATCTCGTTCAGTCCGGGCACGATCATTGCCACTTCCTGCGGACTATCAGCCCCGTGACCACAAGGCTTCCGCCGCCGATGACGGCCATCCAGATCCAGAAGAGAGGCTGGAGGAAGAGGAGGCCGAGCACGGTCAGGGCGGAGATGCCGAGCCCCAGCCAGAGCATGAAGCTCCTGAGCCACAGACCCATGACGACGTAGGCGAACATGACGATCGTGGCAGTGATGGCATGCATGTGCATCCAAAAGTCGTTCGCGTCGGCCTGGGCGGGGACGGAAAGGAAGGGCGACAAGAGCCAGCTCCAGAGGCCGACGAAGAGGCACAGCAGCAGCCAGAAAGCGCCGAGGCGGGCGCCGAGCGGGGAGACGACGGGGGAGCGGCTGCGAAAAGTCAGGGCACTGGCGATCATGCCGCCTATGACCAGCACCATCCAAACCCAGTGGGCCTGCAGGGGGAAGAACTGAGCGCTGAGATAGCCGATGAACCAGATGATCCCCCAGATAACGAAGACAATGTCGGCCCCGGCGTAGGCGATGGCCTTCCTGGTGCGTTCGGCGATCATGTGGACATCGTCCAGCGATCGGGCTGCTTCTTCTCGGCTCGCGTTCATGGCGCTGCCTCCTATCCATCCAGAGTACTCTGCCTAACAGAGTACTCTATAAGAGGATCCCTGTCAAGTGGGTTTCGTGGGCTCTTTCGCGAGGTGCGGGGCGAATACGGACCCCTCGCGCCGATCGGGCCGGTTGCACTGGTCGGGCCTGTCGCACCCGTGACGGGCCCGGATGTATGGGCGACGAGCACGCTCCCCACGTAAGGGCAACGACAGGGCGGGGATGTGGAGATATCCTCGCCGTGCAAGAGAGGCGGCCTCGCCGCCTACGCAGGACGGAAACCTGCGTTGCCAGAGGGCCGGCGAAGGGGCGTCAGTCGGAATGCTCCTTCAGGCGTGACTCGATGTCGGCGAGGGCGGACTCGAGACGCTGCTGGCGGACGGCGTTGGTGATGTCGCCGCGGGTGCGCTCGATGAGGGAGCGGGTGACGTCGGCGGTGCGCTTGAGGCCGCGAGAGATGGCGTTGGGGTAGTCGAAGGAGCTCAT
>Ga0307377_10001989_pt1 | contig 24629 bp, 30 predicted proteins | sample TR3MG_FD_202535 | JGI IMG/M metagenome (GOLD analysis project Ga0307377, IMG submission 202535) | Soil microbial communities from Risofladan, Vaasa, Finland - TR-3 | ecosystem: Environmental > Terrestrial > Soil > Coastal area > Acid sulfate soil | place: Finland: Risofladan, Vaasa | collected...
TTAAGATTGACGCATATAGCCTGTTAAGCGGAATGCGTGATCAGGGTCGTACAGGGTTAACAGGGTTAAAACAGACGGTTTGGCCTACGTCGAATTAAAGACGTACACTCGTTCGTCTCGCACCCGTCACTTAAAATCCTTATTTTTTATAGGGAGTCCATTTTCCGTCACGACCCTGTACGACCCTGCAACCAGTTTAAGATCGCCAGCGTAAAACGTATTTCAGAGATGAATTGGATCGAATCTCCTAACGGTACAACCGGTTGAGACCCCGATCGGAGCTAGAACGATAAAGATTTGAGGTGATCGAGATGAGAAAAATAAAACAACAAGCCGCAGCCACCACGCCTGCGCCAACCCCCCTGTTTGATGTCCCCTCGCCACCGCATACGCCACGGGTTCAACCGCCATTGTCCACCTGCGGGCTTCATCTCGCGCCGGAGGAATTGCCCTACGCCGTATACATCCACCCCGACGCGCCAGGGGAAGTTGGCTTTTGGACTATCTGCCTACCTGGCGTATCCGATACGAGGGCTAACCAAGATTCCGCGCTTTGGCTAACGGCGATCGATAAAACACGTGTAAAGGACCACGAGCTATATCTAGCCTTGCGGCAATTAAGGGCATGGGGCTGCCTGTTCGGCTGGACGCCGACAGGCATGCTGAAACTCAATTGGCGCGGATGCCTAAAAAACGTTCCCGCGATGGAGTGCTCCACGGGGCACATGATGGAGGTTTTGGCGCGGAACCAAAAGACAATGATAGGCGTGCCCGAGAGCCAGCACGCTCGGCTGGTGACGCTGTTGGAACGGTATCTCGAGCCGTTTCGGGAAAAGATGCTGTCACTATTCCGGGAAATCGTGGCCGGGTGGCCGGAGGAAGCAAGATGGTGACGAAGATCGGCAACCAAAAACCTGCTTTACTCGATCTCTTCTGCGGTGCCGGCGGCGCGGCCATGGGGTACTACCGGGCAGGGTTCGATGTGGTCGGCGTGGATAACCGTCCCATGCCGCGCTATCCATTTGAATTCCGTCAGGCCGACGCGCTGGAATTCCTCGCGGAGCACGGGCGGGAGTTTGATGCGATACATGCGAGTCCGCCGTGTCAGGCGTATAGCGTTTTGCGTCGAGCCAACCCCGATGCTGAGTATCCAGACCTGATTGGACCAATCCGCGAGTTACTTACGCAGACAGGACTGCCATGGGTAATAGAAAATGTCCCAGGGGCTCCACTCCGGCATTCAATCATATTGTGCGGGTCGATGTTCGGGCTTGGTTCAGGCGAACGTCAATTGCGTCGGCATCGCCTGTTCGAGACGAATTTCCCTGTTTTGCAGCAGGCCATCTGTCGGCATCAAGGCGAGGCGATCGGCGTCTACGGAGGAGGACCGACCGGGCGTTATACATTCGAAAATGGCGCGAAAAAGGACTACTACAACCGCAGAGGCGGATATCAAGGACGCATCGACGAGAAGCGCGAGGCCATGGGGATTGATTGGATGACAGGCCGGGAACTTTCCCAAGCCATCCCCCCGGCCTATACGGAATTCATCGGCAAACAATTGTTTGATTACTTAAAGGGACGTGATCTCATTGCTTAAACCATCCCCCACTTGGATGCTATTGTTTATCCTGGCCGTAATTATCATTTTGAAATGCTTTGACGCCGGCGTGCCCTCATGGACAACATCTATTGCCCCTCCCGCGGGCGTGACGCCCGCTACTAATGCCGAATCCAAGATCTGGTGGCCTCCTCCCGATGACGCCGGCCGCGCGTGGGAGATTGCCAACGATTGCCTAACTAGCGCTTACCGGATCGTTCATGGCGGCGAACAGCCGCTAATGGAACGGTTTATCGTTTTGAACGCGATCTGGCGGACGAGATATATCATTTACGAAGCAGCGCCGATGGCATTTCAACGGCGGCCTACGATGAGTTTCCTTTTCTATGTAGCCGTCATCGCGGGAGAATCCGGAGGCGATCCATCGGCGATAGGATACCGGCGGGATCGGGCCGGACGGCTAATTCGTGATACCCAAGGAAGACCGATTCCCGATGACTTTGGACTACCTCAACTTAATACGGTCACGCTGACGGCGCTTGGAATTAAGGACTGGCCCGACCCCTACGAAACAGCCGTCGGCGGCGCTTATTGGCTGGCCGGCCGGCTAAGGACCTTTGGCGATATCCGCCAGGCGGTCTGGGCGTACAACGCAGGCGAACAGTCTGTAAGAATCGGGTACATGCCGGGCCGGACAAGGGACTATCTGGCCGGGGTCCTTAACAGATATGACAGGATGAGGAGGTTATTGGATGCGGAGAATTAAGGTCGCCAATATAGGGCAGGGAAAATATATAACCTACAAAGAAAAATATTGCGGTCCCAGGTTAAAAGGTATTAGCTATCAAATTTACTTTGTTTGTGCTACTTGTGGCAAAGACCAGCAATACAAGACAGTTGGTAGCCCGCGGCGGATTAGGCCGAAATGTATTGTTTGCCGCCGGTGCGGATCGGCGTTTGGTCCAGTGTTCACTTGGAGGCAACGAAGGATTCTTTGGAGGTGGCGTAGGTGGGCGAAGAAGAAGTTGTCTATCGCGTAAACGACGACCAGCGTCGGCCTGTTATCGCCGTAGACTTCGATGGTGTGATTGTGCAGAACGCTTTTCCTGAAATAGGTAAAATAAATAATATGGTTATTATCTGCCTGGAGTACCTCCATGATGCCGGCTGGTACATCATCTTGTGGACCTGCCGCGGGGGTTCCGATCTGCGCGACGCGGTGCTCTTTATGTATGAGCGCCATATCCCGTTCGACACGGTCAACAATCACGCGCCATGGCACCAGCCGGAGGACTACGGGCATTTGCCGGGGGAGTATGGGCCGTGCGTTAAAATCACCGCCGATATTTACCTGGACGATAAAGCGATCCGATATGGTAAAGAAGGATGGCTCGCGGCACTAATAAGGGAGGCTCATCAATATCAACTAAAAGGAGGTGAGTAGCTTGTTTGGCCGAAAAACGAAAGAAAATAAAGAGCTACGTAGCAGATTAATCGATTGGGTGGACCAAGCGGATGTTGCTTGGAGAGCGGGGTTGTTAGTCGCGCGGCAGTCCGCCGTCTGCCCTCTGCCCGGAGACCGTTTGGTTCCCTGCGACGGAATCGGCAATTCAGGGACCTCTTGCGCGGAATGCAGAATGCAGGCAGCGCAACGCGCCATCCGGCGAGAGGACAACCGGTTAAGGAGGACATCCTAATGTCTTTATTAAGAAGCATTCCATCAATGAAGGGAATCTGTTTTCCCGCGAACCATCCAAAAACGTGTTCTATTCAGCGCTGCCGATGGTGCGCGGTGTTTAGAACTGTGTACCTAGTGGATAGGCACGGCAAACAGGTTCCGATGACGAGAGATATGTGCTGGATACATGGGCTAAAGTTCGCTGAAAAACATCACCTCGACAAATGGGTGGCCAAGTCCGCATGACCGCGCCGCGATGGACCCCCAACCAGGTCCGCGAACATTACCGGCGGCTTGGCCGTCCCGTCCCTGGCCGGGTGGAAAAAGAACTAGGGATGAAGAACAAACGTCCGGCGGGACAAACACAGGCGGGACACGAAATAAGGTTCTACGACATTGAACCGGGGGAGTTGGTCATTAAATTGCCGTTCACTTACCAAAGCCGGAACATTGATGACGCAATGAACGTTTTCGCACGTAACAATAGCCGAAAAGCGTATCGGGCATTAGTCCAGCACTATCTACAGAGCCAAGGCGTCCGCGCCTTTAGGTCCCGAGTGACGCTTCAAGCAATTTTATATGTTCGGTACAACCGAAACAGAGATGATGACGATTGGAGCTATAAAAACCTGGCGGATGCGTTAAAGGGATGGGTGTTCGTGGATGACTGTCAAAAGTATGTCCGGATGTTGCCGCCAGAGTTCGTGGTCGTGGGGCGGGAGGGGAAGGAGAAGACCGTGGTGATGATGAAACCTATTAAAAATGAGGACGTGAAAACAGGATGGCCATTGATAAAATTAGGGTAACGATTCGCAGGGCTAGAAAGGATATAAAACATGCCTGACACACCCGTCTGCCCCATCTGCTCAACTACTAACGTTAAATATCTCCTTCTTCGCCAGTCCCACGCCAATGGCGGATGGAGATGCCCCCACTGCCTGCTAGCTTTCCCCCATCCGCCAGGCGCCGCGGAATTAAAACGCTGTCCCGAGTGCGCACGGCGGGGACGGATACAAGTGTTGTCCCGGCTGGACTGGGGGTGGCAGTGGTGCCCGGTCTGCAACTACTCGGAGCAGGTCCTGACGGCTGAGCAGATGGGGTTGGTATTGTCGTTAAAACGAAAAGCGGTCGGGGGATGTTATGGGGAATATGATGCCCGATCGGGGGGGGGGACTGGTGGAGGAAATAGGCCGGGGGGTAAAAAAGGCCGTAAGGGCAAGCCCGGACGTAAGAGGATGCGTCCGCTACACCTGGACTCGCACGAAGGGTATAATAAAGCGCTCATTCAGCGGAATAAGGACAAAAACCGATCTTGAATTTACCCTCTTGGGTGTGTAATACTGGGATCACTCGTATGCTTACCATTTGGCAATAATACCCATCCGATCTTAGGGATATAAGATCTTGATCTGCTTTTTAAGGGACGCCTGTCAGGGCGTCTCTTTTGTTGCAACCGATTGGAGGGAGGAGGATGCCAAGGGATTGCGGCTACGACTGGGCGGCGGTACGGCGCAGGTACGAGGTTGCAGATAAGTCCGTGACATTGGACGTAGTTGCATCCGAGTTCGGCATCCCTTTGGGGAGCGTGAAGGCGCGAAAGGCGCGGGCGAAGATACGGGGGGACGATTGGGTAAAGGGTGGCGCGAAGGTTGCGTCTAGGAAAGATGCGGCTAAGCGGGTTGCCAGATCGACAGATGCAACGCCTGAAGCAACTAAAAAATCGAAACCGAATCATGATAAGCCCGAATGCGGCGGACGGACCCACCAGGAGGATAAGCACCCTTGCCATCGTCCTGCTGGATGGGGGACCGATCATCCAGGAACGGGCAAGTGTAAACTTCATGGAGGGTGCGCCCGGGGCAAACCGGGCAACAGGAATGCAGTCACCACGGGCGAGAGCCTGGCGGTTTATCTTGACGTGCTTACCGAGAAGGAACGTCAGATATACCATAGTGTCATTACGGACAAGTTGGTACAGCTAGATAGCGAGATCCGGCTGTGCGAGTTCCGCGAACGTTGGATGCTGAACCGGATTACGGAACTTCGCGAGGCTGAGTACACCAAAGTTGGCTATACCGAGGAAGAAGAGACAATTGCAGTCGACCCGGCATCGTATAAAGCCAAGCCTGTTGAGAATAAAGAAGAGGAAAAGCGGGCACGGGAGGAAGGTTTAGTGCTAGTTAAGTCCGTCCATCAAGTTCGCGCTACTTATGAAGGAACCCTCGGCCAGATCCAAAATATAGAAGACGCTCTAACTCGAATCCAGTCCCGAAAAGCCCGGTTACTCGATCTGAAGCATAAATTCGAGGGCGAGGACAAAGGAAACACAGACGCGGTGGCTGAATTCCTGTCCGCGTTAGAGGATAGGGTAAGCGAGGTATGGGATGATCACGCGGGCTAAGATGTTTGTTCCATTTTCTGTTCAGCAGCGGAAAGTTCTCACCTGGTGGACGGATAAAAGTCCGCATAAAGATAAAGACGGCATCATCGCAGAGGGGAGCGTCCGAAGCGGTAAAACGATGCCTATGACTTTGTCGTTCGTTTTTTGGTCGTTGAAGACACATCACGATCAGAACTTCATTGTGGGCGGCAAATCCATGGGCGCACTCAAGCGGAATGTTATTAAACCGTTAATAAGTATGATGGCCGCGTTAAAGGTGCCTGTTAAATATCATCGAAGCACGGATGATCCACATTTGATTATTGGCACGAATACCTACTACCTGTTTGGTGGCAACAACGAGGCTAGTCAAGATGTTATCCAGGGGCTAACAGCGGCAGGATCGCTATTGGATGAGATCGCGCTTATGCCTGAAAATTTTGTCGAGCAAGTCTTAGCCCGCTGTTCGGTTGATAACTCGAGGCATTTTTGGAACTGTAATCCTGAGAATCCGCGCCATTTTATTAAGACTGAGTTTATTGACAAAGCGGAGGAGAAGCGGTTCCTGGTTCTGCACTTTACGATGGATGACAACCCCTCATTGAGCCGGCGCGCGAAGGACAGGTTCAAACGGCTGTTCACGGGTTTGTTTTTTAAGAGGTTTATCCTAGGTCTTTGGTGCCTGGCTGAAGGCGCTATTTATGACATGTTCGACGAGGGCAAACACGTCATCCCAGCCAATAGGCAGGCCGAAATCTTGAAAAATGTTGTTATTATTTGGACCGCCACAGATTACGGCACGGGCACCGTGCTGTGCCACGGCCTGTTCGGCATGGACCGTCAAGGCATCGTTTACCTGCTGCGGACGTCCTGGTGGGATGCCAAAGAACGGGGCAGGCAGAAAACCGACACGGAGTATGCGGAGGACTTGAAGCGGCTAGTCTCAGACGGCCAGGCGGCGCAGCTGGCCGCTACGCATAACAAGCCGCTGTCCGTGACCTGCCACGTCATCCCAGACGACGCTCTGTCGTTCATCGCCCAGTGCCGCAAAACACCAGGGCTGGGCATGATTCGGATCTACAAGCGTGAACCCGGTACGGTCTTGCAGGGCATTCGCCACCAGGCGAACCTGCTGGCCCAGGGCAAGTATTTCCTGTTCGCCGCGCGGGGTAACGAGCACGTCATATCAGAGTACGCGTCGTATGTCTGGGATCCAAAAGCGCAGGAGCGCGGCGAGGACGCGCCGCTGAAGCAGCACGACCATGGTAAGGATATGGAGCGGTATTCGTTGATGGCCATGGCGGAGAGTCCCGCCGGCCGGACCAGGAAGCCCGCTGGGTATTAGGAGGTGGCTGAATTGACCGTCGGATATGACGATCCGGGCGTCGTCACCAATTATAGAACGCTTGTCCCGCGGGAAGCAACGATCAACCCAGTTTTGACCTCCGATGAATTGATCCCGGGCAATCCTTGGCCGCCGAAAAGCCAGAAGCCGCGCCTGGTCCGTTACCTTCAGAATAAGTACTTATATGCTGGCCACCACGAACAGGTTTACGGCAATTGGGCCACCCACGTTACGGAAAACCCGCAAGGCCAACGGGCGCTCGTGCTGATCGTCGCTAACTTCCCCGGAGTGCTGTCGCGCCTGGTGGCCGACCTGCTGTTCGGCGAAGCCGACGAGCATTTGAGCATGAGCTGCGAAAACGAACAGGCAACGGCCGCGGTCCATCGATTCACGGCGGACAACGGATTACAGCGGGTGGCATACGAGACATCCGGGCTAGGCTCGTCATACTGGGGAGACTGCGCTTATAAAATATGGCTTAAAAACGGCTTGGCCCGCGTTTCCTGTCAACCGCCTGGGAGCTGGTTTCCGGTCGTGAGTCCGAATAACATCAAGGAAATCGTTAAGCACATTCTGGCCTGGGAGGTCAAAATCAGCGACCAACGATATCTTCGGAAGGAAACGCACGTTCCAGGACAAATCGTTCACGAAGCGTACAGGATCGATGGCAGCACCATCGGAAAGCCGGTGGACATTCGCAAGACACTGGGAGAGAAACTGGAGAATGGCGAGATCGAAGACACCGGCATCGATGACTTTCTGGTGGTCTCCGCGCCGAATGTAGCCATCGGCGACGAGTTGTTCGGCCAGGACGACTATTACGAAATGGATAGCATCTTCGCCGGGTTGAACATCCTTCTCGCCCGAAACGATCTGGTCCTGGCCAAACACACCGACCCGAACATGGCGGGTCCGGCCAGTCAAATGATGCAAGATCCGAACTACCCGGACGATCCGACCAAAATGGTCGTCAGAACCGCAGGCAACTATTTTGGCATGGACCGGGATGACCCTGAGCCGAAGTATCTGACCTGGGACGGCAAACTCGAATCCGCGTTCCACCAGATCGATTTGATGATTAAGCTCCTGATGTACGTGAGCGAAACCAGCCCGGCCTGTTTTGGACTCGACAAAGACGCCGTGGCCGAATCCGGCGCGGCGCTAAAAAAGCGTTTGATGCGGACGCTGGCCAAGGTCAACCGGAAATGGATGTACTCTGGCGAATTGCTGAAAAAGGTGGCGCTGATTGCCCAAAAGCTGGAGACCGCTCATGGCAAAGGCGGATACACGCCGGAGCGGCCAAGCATCGAGCGAAAGGATGGTCTGCCCGACGATCCGAAAGAGGAGGCCGAGATCACGCAGCTTCACGGCGTGGACCAGGTGGAAAGCCGGGTCCAGGCTATCATGCGCGAATTCGGCGTGGACAAGAAGACGGCCCGAAAATGGGCGGAGGAGATCAAGAAGGAACGAGACGCCGCCCTGCCCGCTTTCGCCCGTTCGCCGTTCGGCGAGGTCGATCTTAACAAGCGCCGCGGCCAGCCTGGTAAGGAGGCCGCTGGCAAGGAAGGCACACGGGGCGGCGGTGAATAACCATGTCCACCTCCCCGGAGCTCGAGCGATTCATCGAGGCGCGGCAAAGGCGCCTCGTTCGTTTATACCAGGACGCCTATGCCGAGTTGGTTTCCCGGCTAGCCCGGCAGAAGTTTTATGGCCTGTCAACGGAGTTCACCGGTAATTTACTCCGCGATGTCGAGCGTACCCTGACCCGGTTGGACGGCGAGATGGTGACCTGGATCCAAGATACGTTCCCGGACGTCTATCGCGACAGCTCAGACCAAACCCTGGTCGACTTGAGCCGGCGATACCACATGGCGGGCCTCTCGGGCAGTTTCGCTCAAGTCCACCAAGACGCAGTACGGCGGCTGATGGCCGACACATTCCGCGACATCGCCGCCGCCACGCAGAACGTCAGGGCGGAGTTGAAGCGGGCCATCAGGGACGCCGCGAAAGGCATTTTCCGGCTGGGCGAGGTCACTGGCGAGACTCGGGTCCAGATGACCAAGCGGCTGGTCTCGAGGTTGGCGGCGCGCGGATTCACGGCCGAGTATGACGCGAAAGGGAAGTACATCAGGCTGGCTGAGTATTCGGATAGGCTGAGTTATGAACGCTACGCCGAACTCATGATGGAGAATCATTGGGTGGGGTTTGTTGACGCTGCTGGCCGGCGGTGGGACTTGTTGAACTACTCGGAGATGCTCACCAGGACGAAGATCCGGGAGGCCGTGTCCAGGGGCACCGAGGATAGGCTGCGCGCGAACGGCCTCGACTTGGTCCAGATCGTGGGGCCCACTATCGTCGTCGATTGGTGCGGGGAGTACCGCGGCAAGGTGTTCAGTATTAATGGGAACAGCACTGAGTTCCCGCCGCTGGCATCCATCCCTAACGGCGGGTGTCCAATGCATCCTCGGTGCGTGCTAGGCGGAACGTTTGTCACGGGACCGCGCCCAGTCATGTCGTTCAGCCGATGGCACGAGGGAGAGATCGTCGTCATCCGTACTGCCAGCGGAAATGAATTGTCCGTCACCCCAAATCACCCTGTATTGACGCCGGAAGGCTGGGTCGCCTCGGGATTGCTGAATGAACGCGATCAAGTCATCCGTTACCTGGGGCAGCAAGGGATGGTGGATGCCGCTGACCCAGATTATGTAGACATTCCAACCCGCATCGAAGAAATAACGTGTTCTCTTGGGCATTCGGGCAGCGTGTTTGCCCGTAGCGTGCCAGTGGCCGCCGAAGACTTCCACGGCGACGGGGTGGGTTCCAATGTCTGTATTGTACGGGCCGACGGCCTGTTGGGAAATGATCGTGATTCCACGATCAGCAAGCCATCCGGCCAAGATTCTTTCTGCCTTGCTGGTGTTGCTACCAGCACGCTGCACGCCGAGGGCGCGGCGCGAAAGCTGTTCAACAGAGTGCTTCTTGCCGCGGACCGCATCATGAGCGGCGGCAGTCAGAGCCAATCGTCCTTCAGGCGAAAGGCGTGCCAGTCGGAGCCGGGTCGCTTCGGACATGTTGGCGGCCTTCTGAACGCCGAATTCGGTCAGGCGCCGTTGAATGGTGGCGTTATGGACACCAAGAGAACGGGCGATGTCGCTCTTGGTTTCCCCGGCCTGGTAGCGGTCAAAGATCTCTTGGCTATTAAGGGGCAGCGTTTCGTAGGCATGCGCCGCCTTGGGTCCGCGCAAGGGGATACCCAGCTTGACAAATCGTCGCTGGAGGGTGGCGGCACCGATACCCACACTCTTAGCCAGGGGCTTCAACCCTTCGCCGGCCAGATAGCGTTTGACACAATCATCCAGGTCGAACGGCGGGCATTTTCTGGACATGTTTACAACCTCCAAACAAAGTATAGTTGGTATGCTTGCAATTCAATTATAACACATAACTGCAAGGATGTCGAGGCCCCATTCGTGGCAAAGTTCCACGAGGTCGAGGAATTGACCGCAGCCCAGATGCCCGCCGACTCGCGCTGGCTGGGGAAGAACAAGGCGAATGGTCACGCGGACCAATCCGTGCTGAACAAGATGTATCGAGCAGTCAAGACCTAGTGTGTATATGGGTGTCTTTGTGTGTATATCAAACCAGGCACCCACGCGGACGCTTTCTTTATGCCCATTGAAAAGGAGGCTTGCCCATGGCTGACGTGATCCCCTTCAACCGCGCCGAACGCCGGCGTCAAGCCCAGGAAGCGGCGAAGCAAATCACGCGGTGCCCGCCCTATTGGCAGCAGGCAACCCGGCAAATGATCGCCGCCGCCCAGGACGACATCTCAGCCCGGCTGCTTAAAGACGTATTCCAGGTGCTTGAGGAAAGACAATTTCGACTTCGATAAGTCGCGGATGGGCGAATTCGTCTCGGCCTTGCGCGAGCACGGCAAGACGCAGCCCAGGGCGGGCGGCGGGGAGGTGAAACAGGTTGGAACAAGGCAAGACAACAACGGCCAGAAGGCGTGAGCCGGCACCGATTGAGACTGTTACGAAATCCGCGGCCAGTCCAGCTAAACAGCCCTTCCGGCAGTACCGCCGCTGGGAAACCGGGAAGGAGATCCTGGCCAGGGTGGCGGATAAACCGTTCCGGGTCTGCGATCAGGGTATTTGGAGCGACGGCGAGGCCGGTCAGGTTGAGTGTCATTACCTCGATGTCGGCGGCGGCATGAGTCCAAATGGCTGGGCAATGACGCCGGATGGATTCGAGCGGCTGTACGAGGTGGTGAAGTGATGGCCGAGTACAGCGAAGAGCAGCGGAAGCAGTTGCAGGATCTGCTCGGCAAGTGGCGGTCGAAACTCCGGCTGGACCAGTGGATCGTCCGGGTGCAGTGGGACAGGCTACCGGACAGCGGCGAAGGCACCGTGCTTGAAATACAGCCCGTGGAGGGACGCCAGTTTGCCAACCTCCGCGTGGGAACGTTTTTCGAGCAAACCCAATCGCAGGCCGAGAACGCGGCCTGTCATGAAATGTTTCATCTAGGCTTCAACCAGATGGACGTTGTCGTAGAGCAGATGCTGGAACAGTTGAGTCCACAGATGCGGGAATTGCTGCGAACGCTTTACCACGAGCAGGTAGAGCGGATCGTTGACTGGTTGGCGCTTATTACCGCCCCCATGGATGAACTTCGGTGACTGACGCCTTCGGGCGTTTTTTCATGCCCAACGCCGGGGATAAGCGGCGGAATATGGTCCGACGGGACCTTAAAACGCGGGGAGGAATCAGAGTGAAGCGATTATTGCACATTCTACGCCTTGCGGCGCTTGCTCCTTTTGTTATCCTCATGGGCGCGGAGAGCGACGCGGAGGCGGCAGCCAAGACGAAAGCCGAGGCGGACGCTAAGGCAGCGGCGGAAAAGAAGGCCGCCGAAGAGGAAGCGGCCAAAAAAACCATGGTGACCATTACCCAAGAGGACCTCGACAAGCTGATCCAACAGCGGCTCGCCCGAGGCGGCAAGGCCGCGGTCGAGGAATATCTAAAGGGGTTGGGCATGACCAAGGAGCAGGTCGATGCCCTGATCAAGAAAAGCAAGGAGGACGAGGAGAAGAACAAAACCGAGTTACAAAAAGAAAAGGAGCGGGGAGATAGGGCCGAGGCCGAGAAGAGCGCGGCGCTAACCACCGCCAACGCTAAACTTGCCAGGGCCGCTTTTCTCGTTCAGGCTATTGCCGCCGGCATCCCGCCCGACCGGGCGGAAGACGCCGCGGCGCTCGTGGCCGCGCAACTTGCCGAATTAAAACCGGATGAGAAAACCGGTGACTTCAAGACCGACGAAGTAAAAACAATCGCGGAAAGCCTCGTTAAAACCAAGCCGTGGCTGAAAAGCGACGGCAAAGGCGGCAACGTCGGCGGAGCCAGCAATGCCCAAGGCGAACTCAAGTCCGGCGACATCGGCGCCAAGTACGCCAAACAGCGGGCCGAGGAGAACAAGGTCGAAAACGACCCCTGGGCGCCAAAACTCTAGTAACCCCCAGTATCAAATCTGAAAGGGTGAAAACAAATGGAACTTTCCATCCATCGTGAGACTTTAGATGCCGAACTGGCATGGCTGGCTTCGCATCGCGGAACCCAGTACAAGACCGGCGGTAGTACTCTAAGCCGTGCGCATTGCGCGCTCGACCCGGTGACGAACCGGCGAATATACCGATCCGGCTCATTCATCGGCCTGCTGGCTCCAGTTGCCCGCGGGTTGTGGTCGCTCTATCAGCGTACCGTTGGCTCATTCGCGCAGCTCGTTACCGACCCGGCCGTGGCCAACGCGGCGCTCGTTTGGACCGCTCGCGCGGCGGGTGTCGGCGGTAACGCCATCACCGTGGCATTGGTTAATCCCGGCGTGGGTGGCACACTGGCCGTGGCGGTCGCTGCCGCAGCCATCACCGTTACTCTCGCGACCGACGGCGCTGGCGTCATCACGACCATCGCGAACGATATCATCGCGGCCATCCGCGCGAACGCGGATGCTAATGCCTTGGTTTATATCGAATCCGAACGCGCGCACGACGGTTCTGGATTGGTAACCGCCATCGGCGCGACCAACCTGGCGAACGGCGTCGCCGCGATTGGCGCTCAAGCCACGCTCACCACCGGATTGATCAACGTGGTGGCCGATACCAGCGTGATCTATACGGCCAATACATTAGGATTGGCTGGCAACAACATCCAAATTGCCTATGTCGTCCCCGCGGGCGCGGGCGTACCCCTCAGCATCGAGGAGGCAGGCGCGGGCACGGCCGGAAATCCGTATGTCATCACCGTCAACCTGGAAACCGCCGGGGCTGGTGTGGCAGTTAGCACGATCGCTCAAATCATCGCGGCTATCAACGCTCACTTCCTCACGGCGCCGCTCGTAACCGCAGTGGCGGAAGGTTTGGATACCGGCGTTCCCCTGGTCGCCTATGGCCCAACGACGCTCGCGAACGGCACGGATCTCACCGTTTCCCTGGTGTCCGGGCAGTTCGGGTTGCTTATGCACGACGTGGACGTCACGGATAGTAATGCCCTCGGCGGTATTCTCCTGGCTGGCCGCGTTCTCGACGCCCGGCTGCCGGCCGCGTCCGATGCGTTTGTCCGTGCGGCCTTGCCGCTCGTGGCATTCACTACGGAGAACGCGCCCTAACCCATAATCCCTAGATTCCGTTTTACACAGAAAGCCGCCTTTTAGGGGCTTTTTGTTATTTTCGTAGAGGAGTGAGAGGAAATGAAATGCCTTTGCCGAATCCTGTATATCCTGCGCATGGCATTCGCCGCGCCGGCGGTTCTGCTTTTAGGCGGCGTCAAGCCAATCGACGCTATCGGCGTGCCCGAGTTGCTCTCGTACGTCCGTGCGCGTACACCTCGGGCCATGCTGGGCAACGTCCTTTTCCCTGCCAAGGACGTCAGCTCTTTGACCTGGAAAGCCGTGATCGGCGCGAACAATTTACCGGTTGCCGCCAAGGTCGTGGCCTTTAACCAAGAGGCCAGCATCCATTCCCGAGAGGGACTGGCAACCCAAAGCGGCGGAATCGTCCCAATCAAGCGGAAGATCAGCCTAGACGAGGAAACCATGTTCAAGCTGTATAACCCGCGTCCGAACACCAGTGAGTTCGATGACGCGATCGCCGACATCTACAACGATACCGAGAAAATGATCGTCTCCTTGGAAACCAAGATTGAAGTCCTGCGGTGGCAGGGGGTCACCACCGGCCGGATCATGCCTGACGAGGACGGGATCATCCAGGAAGTCCTTTACGGCTTCAACCCCGGCTTGCAGTCCCAGATACTTGCGGGTGGCGCTTTATGGAGCGCATTCGCCACAGCCACGCCGATTACGGATATCCAGAACTGGGTGACATCAGTCGTCAATCGCGGCTGCCCACGGCCAAGGCGGGCCGTCACGTCCAACGCGGTTGTGGCTAACCTGCTTCAATGCGCCCAGGTCGGCACGATGGTTTATGGCGTCGCTGGCGCCGGCCAAACCGTCATCCTGGATCAGGTGAATGCCCTGTTGCGCAGGATGGATCTGCCGACGATCGTTACCTACGATGACCAGTACCGGACTCAGAACGAAGCCGGCGCATATACCACTTTACGGTACCTGCCGGCCAACCTGTTCATTCTCCTGCCAGGCGAAAAGCTGGGCGACCAATTATATGCGCCGACGGTCGAGGCTCTGCGGAAGGTCCGCGATGGCGTCATCAATTCGGGTGATGCCAGGCGGATTTACTGCGAGGTCTGGGAAGAGAACGAACCCCCGGCGCATTGGACCAAGGCCGCCGCGCTCAGCTTCCCGACGTTCCCGATGGTCGATTCAATCTTCGTGGCCCAGGTAGTTGTTTAAGATTCAGTAAAACACGAAAGAGAGGCGGCGCCACGCCGTCTCTCTTTTATACGGAAAGGTGTGAATGGATACCGTGAAGATCAGTGCTCTTAGCAGTCCCATCTGGGACGGCAAAAAGAACCATCCCGCGGGTGAACCGTTCGATATCGATGACGAATACGGGCAGCCATTGATTGATACTGGCAAAGCCCAGAAGGTCAAGGTTGTTATGCGCGAGGTTGTCGAACCGGAGAAACAAACAGCCGCGCATAAACCGAAAAGGTCCACGGAACCCAAGGATTCTAACCCCAATCCCGTTTCCGGCGAGGAGTGATCCATCATGTCCGCCGTCCTGGCCGACGCGAATACTTATCTGGCCGCGTACTGCTTGAATACCGCCGCCTGGGATGCGGCGACCGACGCAGTAAAAACTAAGGCGCTCAACCAGGCGGAGCAGGAGATCCTCTCTTTGCCCTGGCGATACGGCGCGCCCGGCGCGAACCAAGCCAACGCGGTCTACGAGCAGGCGGCGTTCGGCCTGGAGATCACTCAGACACGCGCGAACCTGCAAGCGCAGGGAGTCACGGCGGCGGGCATCTCCGGCGGCGCATCCGAAACGTACAAGCCCACGCGGTACGGCTTCCCGCTGGCGCCAGGCGCGCAAAAGTGGATCCGCGGCTGGCTCATAATGTCGGTTCCGACGAGGTGAGACCGGGTAATCAAAAATAAAAAATCTAAAGGAGTTGTTTCCAAATGGCAACCAGAAAAGGCACTATCGCTCTAGCCGGGCACAATCCCACCAAGGTCGCGTTCAAGGACGATATTTTAGCGTTTATCCTCGGAACGAATGCCGCGCCGTTCGATCTGTCCACGGACGGATTAACCCTCATCGCCGATCCAAACGGCGATGGCGACGAAACCGCGACGTTTAACTGCGCCGCGGGCAAGCATGAGTCTGGTTTGAATCCGGTTGTCGACCTGAGCGCCGAGTTGGATACCAAGTTCCAAATCCAGGTTGACGACGACGCTGGCGGCGCGCAAGTTGTTACCCTGATTGTCGCCGGCAAAAATACAGGCGAATTGATTGCCGCCGAGATGCAGACCAAGATCCAGGCCCTTGGTGGCGTGTACGAGGGTGTTACGGTTGCTTACTCGGGCGAGGTGCCCAACGATCTGTATACGATCACTTCGGGGACTAAAGGCACGGGTTCTAAGGTACGGATTACACGGGCGGTCGATCATAACGTAACCGAGGAACTGGAACTTGGCCCAGATGGCGGCACCGATACAGATGGTACGGGCGACTTCGCCAATGCCGCCGCCGCGTCCATCGCCGAGGTCCTGGCCGTCATTGTCACGGACATGGCCGGTTTTACTGGATCTAACGTGGCAGGGGCGCTCAAGCTGACCGCCAACGAGGGCGAGCCGAACAGCATAGTTATGGGCAATGGCACTGCCAACGATATCCTCGGCTTTGTCAATCTCGATGCCGATTATGGCACACAAGGTTTGGGATACGGAACGGATATGGCCGACGTGAATTACGTCGTTGTGGCTACATTTAACGGAGTGGCGGCAGCTAATTTGCCAGATGACAATCTGTCAATCGGCAATAAGTCCACTTCCGGATTTGAAGTCCAGAGCGAGACAGAGGCGTCTACGTATAGCGTGGATCTTTTGATCGAAGGGGAGGAAGCTGCGTAAAGTAAGCTAGTCCGCGTGCCTCGTCCGTTCCTATTCGACGAGGTGAGAGGTGATCTGGCCATGATCGACGAGTACCTGACGGATAATCTCTCTTGGCAGACCCATGCCACCGGCGGCGCCGGCCGGCCGGTTTATGACGCGCCGGTAATTATCAAAGGCCGCAAGCACGATCGGATCCGGCTGGTCCGCGACAAGACCGGTGCCCAGGTGGTCAGCTCGGCGGAGGGATGGACTAAATCGGCTATCCAGATCGACGACAAGATCGATGGTCGGATCGTCCTGGCCCGGGGCGACCAGAAGACCCTAGACGGCATCCTGGAATGCTACATGTTCTACCTGGCCTGACAGGAGGGTGATGCCATGGCCGACGACTTCGAGATCAAGATCGAGTGGGAGGGCTTCGACGAGGTCCGTCAGGCCCTGCGCCAGGCCACAAAGGAGATTCTGGCCGCCGCGACCCATGCCATGGTCGAAAATGCAGAGGACCTGCTGGGACGCGCCATGGCGCTGGCGCCGATCGATGAAGGTACACTGCGAGGCAGCGGGTCTGCCCGAGTAAATCGTGGCGGGGTGGCCGTGACGGAGATGCGAACCGATGAAAGCGGTGGTAAGACGCACATCATTAAGCAGATTCCTGGCTCTGACTTGGGATCTATGATCAATTTGGTCGGTGATAACCAGATTGAGGCAGAGGACGGCTTCAATACGCCCTATGCCGCGCGCCAACACGAGGAAATTTTGTGGAAGCATCCCCAGGGCGGCGAGGCCAAGTACCTGGAGAAGCCGTTGAAACAGCAAGCTAACGACTACGCGCGGAATATAGCTACCGCCATCAAAGGGGAGGTGACGCATGGCGGATGACAGCGAAAGACCTGGTTGATTTTTTGGAAACAGGCGGGATCGGGACATATGAGACCGATCTTTTTTACAGTTTCCTCCCACCCGAACCCGCCGCCCTGGTGTGCGTCCTCCCCAGCGGCGGCTATCCGCCGGATCTGTACCTGCCGATCGCTGACCCGACATTCCAGATCTGCATCAGGGCGGAGACATATGACGACGCGGAGGCCCAGGCGGCGGCTGTGGCGGCGCTGTTCCGGGATGCGCTGGACCGTCCGAAGACCAATTTTACCATCGGGACGACCTATGTCTATTTGGCGCAGTTTTTGCAGGAGCCAACCACGGCTTACATCGGTTACAACACCAACGGGCGGGCCGAATTTTCTTGTAATCTGCATCTGAAAATAAGAATTTGAGGAGGGATTGAGTTGGCGGAAGATATTACTCAGGTCAACCTGGGAATTTGTTCGGTGACGCTCAACGATGTCAACCTGGGCTTCACCAAGGGTGGCGCGGAGTTGACCTACAAAGGTACGTGGGTCAAGCTTGCTGTCGATCAACAAGGCATCACGCCGGTTAAGAAGGTTTTTACCGGCGAGGAAGTCAGCGTCAAGACCAATTTGTCGCAGCTTTCTCATGATAATCTAGTGGCCGCATGTGGCGGGGCGGGAACAAAGATCACCGATGGGACGAAGCATGCCGTCACGTTTGGCCGGGAACCGGGCTTTGAGGCCGACAGCTACGTACTATCCTTGCACCCGGAATACATGGGCGCGAGCCTGGAAAACGACGTGACGATCTACAAGGCCAGCGGCATTGCCGACGTGGCTTCGGCGTTCAAACTTGAGGACGGAACCGTTATTCCAGTAACATTCGAGGGCATCGCCGACCTGACCAGGGCGGACAAAGACCGCCTCTGGCGGTTCGGTGACGCCACGGCCAGCGTGGATCTGGAAGCGCCAACAATGACCATCGTGCCGGTCGACGAGGCGGTTGGCGTGGACAAGGCGATCACCACCACCGTCCAGATCACGTTTAGTAAGGATATGAACCCTGCCACAATCATCGCGGGTAATCTCACGGTCATCGCGGATGTCGCCAAGACGCTCAAGGATGGCGTTTGGTCCTATATTTCGGCCACGAAAAAAGCCATTTTCACGCCGAGCACGGAGTGGGCGGGCACCACGAAGTACAAGGTGTTAGTGTCTACGGATGTCAAGTCCATCAACGGCGTGTCCATGGCGGCATGGTCCGTAACCGACTTCACCACCGCCGCGTAACCAGGCGTCCAGCATCACGGCGGGAGATCCCGAACGGATCTCCCGCTCTTTCTTACCCCCAAAACGAATGGAGGATTGAATCATGAGCGCTGAAAATTCCCTGCCTGCCAGCAGGAAGGTGCTGATACACGACGACGATGCTTATCAGCGTAAATTGGCGGCAGTTCTAGCACGGGCGGAGCCTATCAAGAAACAGTTTGGCGAGGACTCGGAGGAATACGAGAACGCAACAGTCATTAAGTTGAAAAAGCCCGATGATTATATTTCCATCGTCGTTGAAAAGCTCCGCACCCGCGATTTTTACCGCCTAGTCCTGGCCCTGCGCGACTTGCCCAAAAACCTCACTACATCCCTGGGAGAGGGCGGCACGGCGGAATTCATGGCCGCCACCCAGGGCGGCGGCGAGCAGATGCTGGCCGCGCTAATCAATAACCTGCCGCGCATCCTGGCTGTCGCGTTCGATGAAGTGATCGGCGTTGTGGCTGCCGCGGTCACGCCGGGCAAGCGGGACGAATCCGAGGAGAAGTACCACGCCCGGGTCGCCTCGCGCGCCGAGCAGTTGCAAGGGACCTATCCCGAAGAGCTGATCCAGATCATCCGGGCATGGATCGAAGTCAACGACCTGGCGGCACTGGCCGCTGAGTTAAAAAACGTTCCAGGCCTTCAGGCGATCAAAATGCTACTTCCGGGTCTGAAGGCGACAGCTTCCAACGCGGCCTCCTCGATGTCGCGGAAGAGCTGAACAGTTCGCCCGCGGACGTGCTGTGGGAGACCTATCCCCTGGAACTCTTGATCTACCAACGAGAGATCCCTAAACGCCGCGCCATGCATGATCTCAGACAGGCCATGATCCACCTGATGGCCCACCCCATGGCGGGGGAAGCCGCGGGCAAATTTATCGAAAGCCTACGCCAGGAAGCTATCTCTGGCTGCGGCCACGATCCGCGTTTGCTGCCAGAAGAACCCGATCTGGCGGGCATAGAAGCGCTAAAAGCCAAACTCGCCGTCCAAGGGAGGTGACGTACTGTGGCCTACGATGCTGGTGCGGTTATTGCACGAATTACAGCCAATCCCGAGGGCTTCCTGGCGGCCATGGGCCTAATAGATAGAAGCCTTCAAACCAAACAACAAACCGTAGGAGACCTGCAGAAGGCATTTAGTCGGCTTGGTGCCGCTGGAACCGAAATAACCAAACGACTTAACACCTTCAGCGAGGAATTAATAAAAGCGGGCGTTTCGGGCGTAAATCTCAATTTAAGCGTTGCAGAATTAGAGAAAGAATTTAAGAGACTTGGCGCCACCGGCCTTAATGCCGCACAAATCAAACAAGACTTCGAGGAAATTCGAGCCAGCGGCAACGCAATGGTGGAGTCTCTTTCTCGTGGTTACAAAGCCTTCGCCGTTGCTGGCACCGCCGTCGCTACAGCCATCGGCGCCATCGTCTACTCCACGAGCACGGCCGCCGCGCGCGTCCAGGTGCTGGGCACCGTTATGGAGCAGGTCGGTAAAAACGCGGGCAAATCATCCGCGGAACTCAATAGCCAGGTTGAGACAATTAAGAGCCTCGGCATCACCACCCGCGAGGCGGAGCAAACTCTGATCCGGCTTATGCAGGTTCAAATCGACACGGCCAACGGCGCGAAGCTGGCCCGGGTTGCCCAGGATCTAGCGGTCATCGCCAACAAGAACAGTTCTGACGCTTTGGGCGATCTGATCCAGGTGATCGGCTCTCAGAACATGGAGATTGGCCGGCAATACGGCCTGACCAAAACAGCGGATCAAATTTTTAAGGAATACGGTGCGACGCTGGGCAAAACCGGCATTAGTCTAAACGAAGTGGAAAAACGGCAGGCCATCGTCAACTACATCCTAGCCGAAGGTGCGAAGGTCGCCGGCACTTATGAGGCGGCCATGGGCGATGTCGGCAAGCGGCTGACGTCCCTGCCCCGGCTGGTCGAGGACGCCAAGGTTGCGTTCGGCCATGGGTTGCTGCCTGTCTTAGGGCTGGCCGTGGACGGCATCAGCGCAATCTTGACGTGGTTTACCAAGTTGCCGCCAGCGGCGCAGGATGCCGCCAGCAGTTTTACTTTGCTGCTTGGCGTCCTCGGGGCCGTGGTGGCCGTGACCGCCGCATGGGCGCTGGTGCAGGGTAAAGTCAAGAAGGCGATGATCGAGACCAAGCTGGCGGCCATGGGGATGCTTACTAATCCATGGTTCCTGGCCATCGCGGGAGCCGTTGCCTTGGCTATCGCCATCAAGGGGATCATCGATGCCCACAAAGGGGCCGAAGAAGCAGCCGAGAAGCAGGCCTCCACGAATGCGAAACTGAGTCAATCCTATTTCGACGTGAAGGCCCAGCTAGACAAGACCAAGGAAGGCACCAAAGAGCATAAAGATTTGGAGAGCCAGCTCCAAAAAACCATGAATGATTTGGCGACTGCTTTGCATGGCGTAGGTTTTGAATATGACGAACTAGGCAACGCACGAATAAAAGACATTAAATTGATTCAAAACACGATCGACAAGGAGAATGAATTAGACCGTATCCGGCAGGAAAACGTCAACAAGGAAAAACTTCGCCGCGCCGAAGCCGCCGTAAGCCGCGCGAAAGAAGAAGTCGCGTACATTAAACAACAGATCAAGATCCGCGAGGAGAGCGGAAAATATCAGGGGTGGGAGTTGAAACAGGCACGCGTGCTATGGGCTGCCCAGACTGAAGAGGCTAACACCTCTTTGCGGGCCGCGGACGCTACGTTGAAAGCGGTCAAGGCGGAGATAAAAGGCACGGTAACGCCCACGCCTCCACCACCACCCGGCGGCGGCGTCGACGCGACCGCCGAAGCCGAGATCCTGGAGCAGCTTCGCCTTGACCGATTGAAGGCGAACAAAGAGAGTCTTGATAACGATCTGGCGATCCTGGCCGCCGAACGCAAGGCCGAGGAGGACTCGCTCAAAAAATCGTTGCAGGTCAAAGCATTAAGCAACGAAGTCAAACTAGCATTAGATCAAAAATATGCAGAAAAAGAGGCTCTTCTCCGGGAGAAATACGTTAAAGAGGCGGAGGATGAGGCTAAGGCGCGGCTCGAACAGTTCAAAGCCGCGCAGGCGGAAATTGATGAAGACATGCTATCCAGCCACGATTTAGCCCTTTGGCGGATCGAGGAAAAGGCGGTCAAGTTCCGCGAAGCCGGTATAGACGAAGTCGCCGTCGCCCAATGGGTGGCCGCGCAGAAGGCGCAAATAACACGGAAGGAACAGGACGAGGCTGCCGAGGAATATGCGAGGCAGATGGAAGAGTACAAATCCGGCTGGAAAAGCGTAATCGATAGCTTCGTCAAGGGCGGCATGACATTTGAATCGGTTTGGGACCGCATCATGCAAGTCGCCTTCGACCGGTTCCTTGAAACCATAACCGCAATGATAGCCGAAAGCAAAGCTGCGGGATTTTGGCAATTTTTAAGCAACTTATTTGGGCTGGCAAGTCCCGGCATCGCCCCCATCGGCCAGGCGAATGTCGGCGGGCAGTTCGTTCCGGCGGCGGCGCGCGGGGGCGTAATACCCGACATTACGCAGCTGCATTTCGCGGCTGGGGGAATGCTGGCGGACACTATGCGCCGGACGGGCGATAGCGTGTTGGTAATGGCCAAGCCAAAAGAGATGATCTTGCCGCCGGACATCTCTGAAGGGTTGCGACGGATGATCGAAGGGGGCGGCGGTGCGCGCGAGGAACATAACTATTTCGAGATCCATGCCGTGGACTCCAAGTCTTTTACTCAGATGCTATCAGATCCCGCGAATCAGGCCATAACGGTAGCGCACGTCAAAGGCAAAATGCGCCGCGACGGCAAACTGTAGGAGGTGACCGGCGTTGGCGACATTTAGCACCCCGTGGGACGCGGTGGCTGGGTATGAACTTACCGAACAATACCGGACGCTGATCACTCCAATGGAGACCGGCAAGGAACAGCGGCGATCGGTTTGGGTTAGCCCACGCCGGGCGTGGAAGTTGAGATTTCGCAAGAATTCAACTGATTTTACCACGATCAAGAATTTTTTCGAGGCCCGCTTGGGCGCGTACGAGGCTTTTGACTGGACCGATCCCGATAACGTTTCGCGCAAGATCCGCCTTTTGAATGACAACCTAGAGGCACGGGTTGTCAACGGACACGCTGAGCTCGAACTTATTTTCGTGCAGGTCTTTGACTCGGATACTACACCCCCGACAGTCTCCAGCGTGACCCCGGTAAACGGCGCAACCGATCAAGCTATTGATGTCAATGTCGTTTGGATAATGGCCGAGGCGATCCTGCCAAGCGATGTTACGGCCACCTATTTTCACTTAATCGATTCGACCACCGGCGTCTCGGTGGCTTGCGCGTTATCATTCTCTGGAGACGGCACGACAATCACGCTAAACCCGGACGCGAACCTGACGAACAACCGGATCTACCTCCCCCGCGTTGAGGCTGGAGTTCACGATCTATCCAATAACCAACTTGTGGCGGCCTATGGGTCAAAGTTTACTACGATAGCATAATTGCATAGGGGTGAGGATATGGGTAAGGGCGCGAACGCGGCGGTTCTAGCCAAGCTGGCTTTGTCCGCTAATCAGCCAATCTATCTCTATCAGGTCGATATGACTGGCGGGGTTTATTACCGTTTCGCGAAGGACCAGACCATGGATATTACTTTCAACGGGTTCACATGGCGGGCGGCGTCGATCGGCCATGCGCCGGTCGGCAACTCCAAGGACGCGAGTATCGATGAAGCATCAGTCAAGATCGCGGTTATCGCCCATGAATTAGCCGCGCATTTAGCGTCTGGAAATACGTTTAACGGCCTGGAGGTCACGATCTATAAGGTTTTTAACGACGCCCTGGGCGATCCCGCGAACTATGTCCTGGAATTTTTCGGCCAGATAGATGGATGGACTTACGAAGAAGCCGAGGATGCTTCCTGGCTGACAGTACGGGTTCGGCGGAATCAAGGCACCTTTGGGAAGATCATCCCGCGAAGACGTTATAAAGTTATGTGCCCATGGATTTTCAAGGGCACGGAGTGCGGCTACGCGGGCGCGGAAACATTATGCGACCGGACTATAACCCGATGCCTGGCGCTTGGGAATGAAGATAATTTTGGAGGATTTCCATGGGTACCCCATCCGATGGAATCTACGTCCAATGCTAATGTTAGATGAATAAATGGATTGGCCTGGCTTTTAAGTGGGGCGGCTGCTCGTTTTCCGGAGTAGACTGCGCCGGCTTGGTCCGGCTTTACCTCCGGAAGGAATTTGAAGTGGATCTCCCCCCGGATGACGGCCCGCACGATCCGGCATCCTGGCTCGAGGATAGCCAGCACCGGATGATCTCCTACCTCGGCGCGCATGGGCGCCAGGTGGAATCGCCCGTGCGCGGGGACGTGGTGGTTATCCATTATCGTTTCGGCGCCGCGCATGCCGGCGTCATGGTGGACAAGCAACGGGTTCTACATATCGTTCCATTTCAAACCAGCCATATCGGCTGGCTTTCTTGCTACGGAGAACACCGGATAATCGGATTCTGGAGGGTAATTTAAATGGCGCTACCAGCGGCATTAACCGCATTCGTGACCGGCTTGAATACAATCCTATCAATCGTTTCCGTGTTTTACTATGTCGCCAAGGCGCTTAAAAGTCCTACATACGACAAAAATGCCGCGATCACGCAGTGCAATCCCGAACTGCCAATCCCGATTATCTATGGCGAACATAGAGTGGCCGGCAACATCATCTGGCAGGATTTTAGCGCGGACAAGAAATACATGTATCTGCTCGTGGGATTAGGAGAAGGCCCAATTGAATCTATCACCGATGTCAAGGTTAATGACATCGCGATCGGGGATCTTAGTGGATGCTCTTATGACGCCTACCTGGGAACATCCACGCAAAATGTTGACGCGCGGGTAACCGGCGGATCGGCGGAGGTCGGAGGCCTCCGGTACTTGGCATACCTGGCCCTGACCCTCA
>Ga0307377_10001991_pt1 | contig 24622 bp, 33 predicted proteins | sample TR3MG_FD_202535 | JGI IMG/M metagenome (GOLD analysis project Ga0307377, IMG submission 202535) | Soil microbial communities from Risofladan, Vaasa, Finland - TR-3 | ecosystem: Environmental > Terrestrial > Soil > Coastal area > Acid sulfate soil | place: Finland: Risofladan, Vaasa | collected...
AGTCTCAATGAAATAAACATCTTTATCCTTAAAGTCTCCTCTGTCTTTCCTATCGTCAAGCTGAGACCCGATAGTTCCATAGGCTTCTGAACAAATTGAAAAATGAGGAGCTATAGGCATCGTTGTTCCGCCAGAAATTATATATATCTCATTCTGTGGACCGTCTACATTTTTATAGCTCTCGTTCATTTTACTTGCCCTCAATGACTAATTCAGAATTCTTCGACGAAATTGTGAATTTATCAGCAGTCATGCCTAATTTAGATAATTTATTAGTGCTTATCATAATATTGTTGCTCTTATCAACCAAATATGAATCTAATAAAGAATCATTACTTTTAGGCTTCGACTTAGAAACCGTCAAAGTGTCTTCGTCTAAATCAACTGAAACATAAACTCTATCACCAGAATACATTCCTACTTCTTTCAAAAATTTAACTGGGATTATAAGTCTATTTCTACTGTTTGTAGTAATTCCATCTAAATTATCTTTAACCGTAGTTGGTTGTGCGGTATTAGCGTCGTCTCTGTCTTGCAAAGCGTACTCTGAGATGTCTGCGTCAGAAGGATGATATAACCAAGCATCTTCTTGCCCTACAACTGGAATAAGTGTTCTTTCATAATCAACAAATCTACCCATATGATAAGCCATGCGTTCATGTACGTAACCTTTCATATTTCGATGTCTTTCATCTGCTCCTTCTTCCTTTGCTTGCAAAGTCACATCAAAAGCTGTGAACATATCATCTTCATCAAGCCACATGTCTACAATCTCGTAAACCTTTTTCATGATTTTTTTCTTTTTCATTTCATCACCTTCATCCGTTTCATCTGTGTTTTGAGTCCCCCACTTGCTAATAAGAGCCTCAGTGGCTTTTAACTCATCTAATCTTTCAATAACTTTATTGTAAGTCTGAGAACCTTCTACAACGAGTCTATTTGCTCCACTAGGAACGCCGTCAAAATCCCATTCTTCTCTCATCCAGATACATTGTTCTTGTATCTCTCCATTTATAATAGTAGCATTCTTTATGATGTGTTTCAAGTTTTTACAATTAATTTCGAACGTATGCCCTCTATCTTGTATTATAAAAAACTTATTAGATGTAGTTTCCCTTGAAACAAAACCATCAATTTTAAACCCGGTTCTTAAAGTGTTGATTAACTTCACTGACGAAATAAAATCTGACCACTCATTCAGTGCTTGAAAATATTGGTTGTCTGTTTCGTGGTATATTTTAGGAATGGCAAAGTCTTTACGACCAGTCGGTGTGTTTTTCATGCCTACTAAGAATTCTTCTGGTATAAAAAGATTTTGTGGGAACATTTTATTTCTCCTGTTTTAAAAAATTATCAAACATATCATTTTTATTATATACGTCTGAAGAGATGAACATGCAACGATTCTTATAGTCTCTCCTCTCTATCAAAAGACCTTCTCTTACATGTTTTCGATAATGGCTTATCTTACCTAACCCATTATTAGTTATTACTTGTTCACAATAAGGGCATTCTATTTTTCCATACAAACGGATCATAGAAAAGTTTCCCTAACCACCCTCATAGACTTTTCTTCATTTAACGTTTTACCGCTATAGATGAGCCTCCAAGAGCCGTCCGCCATTTCGTCGAAGTGGATAAACTCGCTTCCGTCTGTAGTTACTTTTTCTATCTTAGTTACTTCTTTCTCAATGTCACCCATGACTAAAAAGTGTTTTTCCTTTCTCTTCCTTCTCTGATGGGTGACTTTGTTAGTCTTGCTAGAACTCATAATTTAACTGTTCTCGTTTCTTGCACTTGGTCTAACTTCTAGATTTTTTTCCCAAGCAGCTTCCATTACAATTGGGGCTACTCCGAGCTCTTTTGCTCTACAAATAAAGGCATTTAGGTCCTTTGGGAAACAGTGACCAGCAAACCCGAACTGCCCATCTGGGCCTGGTACTGAGCAGTGAGAATAGCCAATTCTTTGGTCTAGTAAAAACCCATCTAGCAAGTTGTCCCAGTTATTTCCTAGAGCATCTGAAATCTGTCTCATCTCGTTAAGAAAGGACACTTTGACACTGAAAAAACAATTACACATGTACTTAATCATTTCTGCTTCTTCTAGACTGCAATGCAAAATAGGAGTCTTTCTAAATCTTTTCTGATAAAGCTTCTTAAGTTTATTGAATGTCTTTTTGTCATCTGCTCCGATAACTATTCTTGCTGGATTAATAAAGTCAGCCTTGGCCCTTCTCTCAGTGAGAAATTCTGGATTGAAAACTAAATTAAGATTGTATTTTTCTTTTATCGTCCTAGTAGTGCCAGGAACAATGGTTGACTTTAATATGACTATTTTATCATCTGTATACTTATCTGATGCGCTTATCTTAGAACAAACGTCTTCGATTATGCTTAAATCTATTTTTCCAGTATCACTCATAGGAGTAGGAACTGTAACGAATAAGAACTGCGATTTATCTATTACTTCGTCCAATTCATGAGTTCTAAGCATCGGGTCTACGTCGTATGTTCGTATCTCCGCCACTTCAGCCATTCCAAAACCAACAGCACCACCTACAAATCCATTACCTATAATACCAATATTCATATTTTTTCCTTATCTTTAAATATTTTATTTTATTATACATATTTTTATTCAAACTCTATCAAATAAGTTAAATTAGCTTGCTTTAAATCGTAAACTATAAATTCATCGTTCATAACTCCTGATTTGCCAGACTTAGCCCATGTAGAATCATAGCCTGGCTTAGGGAGAGATTCATTATAGCTTTTAGGAACGTATGAGTTACCCATGGCTACATCAGCAAGGAACATGAAGCATTTATTATTTCTTCTACCGCTCCAATAACCATATGCGTAGTTTAATGATTTAGTAGATGAACTAGCGAAATAAAGTCCATCGCCGAACATACGACCTGTGCAATGAGAAGCGTTTGAATTTGGAATTATCATTCCACCCTTCAATATTGATAAGACATTTGCGATGTTTGTCCCATGCCATAGTTCCATAACGTTACCGATTTGGATTCCGTCGCTTTCAAACCTATCATGAACACTTGGGATTTTAATTTTAAATACGTTTTTAACATCCAAATGAGCGCATACGTGCATGTCTTTTCTTGTTTCTTTGTACTTCTTGCGAACACGATTGATTATTTTAACATCATCAACATGCTCTATTTCAACATTGAATGTTTTTGGAGTCTCGACTTTTACCAAATCTTCATCCTTGCTGTTATTGCTATCTACAACTGCTTGTATAGAGACTTCTAGCGAGTCAAGAATGTCATTCTGCGCCTTAATGTCATCCATGTCTTTATAGAGGTTTTCTGGATTTAATTTCATACCGACATCTTGAGGTATAAGCATTAGATATTTATTTAAACTGTTCTTATATGATTTGCTAGTCAATTTATTTCTTTGAACGAATGAAGCTATCTTCATTAGCAGTTTTCTTGCGTCATCCACACATTCTTGAGTCACAACTCCACATGGAGTTTCAAAAAGACCAGTGACATTATTGTAGGTAATATTAGAATTGCTAACGATATTGTGAATATTGGCCTTTGCCAATTCAGATACAAGTCCATTGACTTTTAAACATTGTGTTGCAATGTCTCTTTTTGCGATTGTTTCCAAATCTTGTTTTACAGTCACTACTCCGCCTGTACTAGCGACGATTTTCAATTCGTGGTATCCTTTATTGTCTTTTTCTTTACATTTTTTATGAAAAAATTTCTCTGCTGAATCCAATGAAGAATGATTGAATACTTTGCTTTGTTTATTTTTTCCAACTCTCCCCCATTCGGTAATGCAAGAATTGTCATTGAACAAAGAGATGTACCAGAACTTATTATTATTGTTGTCAACGTCGGACATTATTCTTTTTGATTCTTTAATTAGCTCAGCCATTGTCTTTCCTTTCAAACATATGTTTTAATTTCAGAATTGGTCAAGTTAGTTCTAATCACTTCAGGGTTCGAACCAAAAGGAATTTTCAACATTTGGTTTATCTGATATGGTCTTAGAGCATAATTGGAAGCGGTGCATCCAAAGACTCTATTGATATCAAATAACTTAATATAAGAAACATACAAATACTTATACTTACCTGAGTATAAAGTCTTTTGACTGCTCACATACTTCTTGTCATCATTAACTTGACTCTTTTCCCAAATATATCTCTCAATCTTAGCATTGTCAAACGATTGTTCATATAATTCAAAAGGACCTTGAGTATCTACGGTAAGTTCTTCTTTCTGAATATCCTGACCCATGACGAAAACAAATTCTTCTAAATCATAATATTTATCCGTGTAAAAATTTAGAATATCAACGAGCTTCTGCTTATCGTTGTAGTATTCTAATACATATTTTATGTGGCTACCTTGCTCTACTGCTTCTTTATCAATCGTATCAGTGTCGATTGTTTCATCTACTAGATTTTCCATTTAAACCCCTTAAGTTCTGGATTTGGAAGAACAGTTAATCCTCGTTTTTTAAAATTATTTTTCTTATTATATTTATAATCAAAGGTGACAATATTAGGAAAGCCAAGAGAAATGGCTTCCTCGACATGCCATGGGGCGTTTTCGATAAAGTAAACATCTTCCATTTTCCTCTCTTTAAGAATACCATCTAGAAGAAACTGTAAATTTTCTTTCTTGCCACGTCCTACAGAATCGTTCCTCATTAGCAATGCTGGTGAGTTGGCTGTTATACCACAATTTTTCAACCAGTAAACTGTCTGGTCTCTTAGTTCTTCTTCTCTATTCGTGACAAAAATAATTTCATTAAAAACGCCATGCGTCCAAAACCATTCCTTAACACCTGGCATTAGTGGCAAATGTCGATAAACATTACATGCCCTCATCATTGTCAAGACTCTCTTTTCTTGGTCTTTCGTGGCCCAGTCATTTTCATACATGAAAAAATTCTCTCTGTCTTGTCTTTCCTTAGTCGTTACTTGCGTATCGAACAAAGAGAAGAACATATCGAAAACAGTTGGGTCTGTCAGGCAGATGGTGTCATCTAAATCAAAAATAAAAGTTTTCATAATTACTCCACATGTGTTCCTGACTCCGCTAATGAGGCGGAGCTTATATGCATCTTTTTTGTATTTCTTTTAAATTCTTTCCAATTTACAGAGCCAGCATAAGACAGTGAGGCCTTCATGTTTAGAGATAAATTTTCCACGAAGTCTTCCGTAGTGCCTGTATATTTCACAAGTCCAGAAACACCCTCTATAGAAGCTTTCTTAAGAACTCCTTCTCTCGCTTCAGAACTTGCCATGCCTCTATAGTGTTTGTAAGCTACCTTAGAACGGTTATCTCCCAAGTCTATTTCATTATAAGGGCAGACTAATTCTTTGTTCTTGTCATAGCAATCGCCTGGTCCTAAATCTGTAGAAGCAAACATTCTCCCCATCATTGCGAAGTCAGCTCCACAAGCTATAGCTTTAGCGATGTCGCCTGGATACTTCATCCCACCATCTGCAATTATATAAGCACTGTCTCTAACGAGCTCACAGTCCTCAACCGAGGTCAATAATGGGACTCCGAAGCCAGTATTTTGCCTAGTTGAGCAGATACTGCCAGAGCCCAGTCCTACCCGCACTCCCCAAGCCCCTGCTTCTTCAAGCCTTCTAAATCCCGACTTGGTAGCAACGTTACCTGCTATTATCTTACCACCGTCGCCTATTTTACTTTTTATATACTCAATCGTCCTTACACATGCGCTAGAATCACCATGGGCCATATCAATTAAGAAATGTTTTATCCCCAAATTCAACAATCCATCTATCCACTCTTGTGATTTTGGGATTGAACCAACTGAAAAAAATCTATTATCGTTCGAAGACGCTTCTCCAACTGCTTCTATCTGTTCTTTAAATCCTTTGAAATAGCGATGTACGGTTACTATCATGTTTGATTTGGTTAGGAGTCTATCTAGTTCTTTCGAATAAACTGTATCCATGGGTGACGATATTATTGGTAGAGAATATGAACCGAGGCTAACATCGCATTCGCTTCTTGATTCTAAATTTGAAAATCTTGGTACTAGAAGTACGTCGTCGCATGAAAATGCTTCTCTCATCATCTTGTATAATTCCTTAATTTGTATATTAATATTTAGTTATTATACATTTATTATTTGTTTATACAAAGAATCTATTGCTTCCATATCTGGTGAGTTTGGTAGAGAACACTTATCTCTTAATGTTTTAAGCTCTTCGTCTAAGTTCTCTGCGTAAGATATTAAATAATCATAAGAATATTTATTTTCTCTTATTTCTCTTAAGAACTTCAACTGTTCGCCTTCGAATCTAATTATTGGTTCGCCGTTTACTAAAATATTTTTACCGCACAACAGTAACCTAACTGTATGCTGCATATTTTTAACGTCATACTCAATATTATTATCTTCCTGGTCTTTCCATCTGTCATCATTTCTATTAGCCATCCATTCCCAATAAGAATGATATTCTTTCAAGCCTTGTTTATATCCACTTTCATTAAAGTAAAGAACGCCTGTGTAGTCTCGCCATTCTCCATCTTTTGAAATAGAAGAACAATTAACTCCTCCAGTAGTGAGTGGATTTTTTGTTTTAACTTCGTCATCCCATCCCAAGTCATAAATCCTATACATTCCTGGTATGTGTTCTACAGATGAAGCAATACAATCATCTAGTTTGACGCCATGTCTTCTGGTGTCTTTAAGTGGTATAAATCTAAATGGTTTAACATCGTATCCTCTAACGGCAGGAGATGTTCTAGGTAATACATAGCAATAATCTTCATGAGATGGTGGCAACAATTTACACAGACATTCTTCTTCTAAATAAGAATCATATTTAGTATTGAACTTTTTTATAAATTTAAAATCTTCATACTTTGTTAAAAATCCTAAGAGTTCCGATGAAAATCTATTAGCCACCCATTCTGAAGAGACTTTTTTAGTTTTAAATAATTCTTGAAGACGAACCATTCCTTCCTCGTTAAAAAACTTCTCAGAACTATTAACTTTTTTATTCTTACCTTTGGCTTTTTTAATTTGAGCTATGGCGTATCCTGTGAAAGAATTATAACATTTTTTAGTCATGAACAAATTTCTATTCTTAATTAATTCATCCATTTTTTTATCTTTATAAATAACGCAATCTTTTGGAGTCCAAAGCATGTCAATTAAATTAGGATTTGCATTCATTGCTAAATACATATATCTCTTCAATTCATAATAGACTGTGTCGCCTTTCTTGTCTTGGACTTGGTCTTTTGGTGTTTTTAAAGAAAGATAATCAGCTGTATCAACCATGTATATGCCATGACTGTCCACGTCGCTAGTATCTATGGCTGTCCCATAGGCCTGAGAACCTCTAACGGCGAGATACATTAACTTACCGGGGTGGTTTAGTACATCTAAACTATAGTACGTGTTTTTTAACTTCTTCATATGTAGTATTAAATATATCCACATTATAAACGTTCAAAACAATTTCGCTTAATTCTTTTATACAATCTTCAACTAGAGTGATGTCACAATATTTTTTAAATTCGTCCTTTCTAAGATGAAACTGATTATATATAGGCCAAGCTTGCAGTGCATATTGAGAAGCGTATTTCTTTTTTTTAGGAGTAGACAAATAGTCTTTCACATTACAATATCTGTCTGCGATTTTCACAAGTATAGATTCTACTGATTTAGACTCGAAAGAACTGAGAAAGTCTAACTTATGCTGTCTGTTACCGTGGTCACCTCCAGTGCGAGAACACTCCAAGACGATATCTGCTATTCTTTCGTTAGTTAATCTTTTAAGCATTAAATGCTTAATTTCAAAAGTATATTCATCATAGCAGTCTTCAATATAATCATGCAGTATGGCTGCGCTCAACAGTTCGTCATCGCTAACGCCTAGTTCAGAAAGTCTTTTCATGACTTCGAAAACATGAGATACGTAAGGGATTTTTTTATACGGCTGTGATTTCGAGCCTTTCCTAAATTGATTTGCATGACACTCGACTGCCATTTCCATCGATAGTTGTATCATTTGGAAGCCTAATTTGATTCTTGTAGACGTTCTTCATTGTTTTCAACAATAACATCAAGGACAGGTTTTTGCAAGGCTTCGTTATATTTACTCAAGGTCTCTTTAAAATCATCCATGTCTTCTCCTAGTGGGAAAGAACCATCTTGTGTCCAGCTTATTGGAGCGCCGCTGTCATTATAATAGACTTCATGTATCATGTAGAGATATTCTTTCTCTCCGTCATACTCGCCTTTATAATGTCTTAAAATTCTATAATCGTGTTTCATTTTTCAATTCTCCGTAACACAAATAATGTCATCAATAATGTCTAAAACTTCTGGTAAAGCGCAACTTTCGTCTATTACAAATGTTTTTGTTTTTCCTTCGTTAGAGACTGTTAGTACAACTTCTCTAGAATCACACATCGGCGATGTACCTTTACTAGTTAAATTGTTATTAACTATAGCATTGTTTATTCGTTCTTTCAAGCCGTCATTTGCATCACAAGCATAAAAGATTGGTTGAACGGCTGCTAACCCACCACTTATCTTCAAATTTAATTTCATTTTTCATTCCTTGTTGTTATTAAAATACACCTACCAGATTCCATGCTCTTTTAACATACTGCTGTTCTATGGAGCTATTTCCAAACATGTCACCAGACACTTCAACAGTAAGCTCGGCCCACTGCTTGAAATCTATCATGTTATTATGGTTTCTCTGTAAAGTTTCATACCAAATTTTTCCTGCTTTCTCCCATGCGTAGCCGCCCATAAAGACGCTGACTAAATAAAAGGCATGATTTGGAATTCCAGAGTTAACATGAACTCCACCGTTATCCCATGTGGTTTGTAAAAAATCCTTCATATGATACGGCTGTGGGTCTTTACCAAGAACAGGGTCGTTGTAAGCTGTTCCAGGCGCTATCATAGACCTCAATGCCTTTCCGTTAACGTGCTTAGATAAGATACCTCTGCCGATAAGCCAGTGAGCTTCAGATGCTCTTTGTTTGTGAAAATATTGCTCCGCCAAAACACCGAAAACATCCGCAACGTGTTCATTTAATGCTCCCGACTGATTTCTATATTGTAAACCGCCAGAAAAGTGAACTACTCCATGAGATAATTCGTGACTAACTACTGACAAGCTATGAAAATTGTCAAATAGTCTTCCATCGCCGTCTCCAAACACCATCTGAGAACCATTCCAAAAAGCATTGTTGTATTTTTTTCTATAATGAACTGTTGCTCTGAGAGGCATGCCGTTGCCATCTAGCGAATCTCTGTCGTATATATTTTTAAATAGATTGTATGTGCTGCCCAAGTGGTCATAAATTATATTAGCTGCATCGTCTGGTTTTTTAGGGATTTCGCTATCTTCATCTCTGTAGAGGCTGCCTGGCAAAGAATTTTTATTACTTGCTGTGTAAACGAACCTTGTTAAGCCCTCGCCTGTATCTCCTACCGCCTTCATGACTTCAGCCAATATAGATGCGGATGGCAATAACAAGCGCTCTTCTCTAGATTCGTTAGAAGCCTTCTCTAGCCCCTGAGCCATCTTTATTTGATCAGAGTCTCCTTTCTCCTTAATAGATTCCACCATGTGTGGAGAAACTATACAGTGTATTCCGCATTTATGTTCCATAGTATATCCTAAATTATTTTTTTAACTCTTGTGTACCAATTTATTGGATTTGTATCATCTTTTAAAATGAAAATGTTTTCAAACTCAGATGGTGGCATCTTATATAACTCGCCGAACATCTCGTAAACTATCTTATCATCTTCAATTCTTTTTATTTTGCCTTCTTGATCAGGTCTGTCTCTAATTGTAAAAACGTCATCTGGATTATATATGCTTATTCTATCGAATTTTTTATAATCCATTTTAGATGGCTGATAGGTTTTTTTTTCAGGTTGATAATCATTAATATTATATTCCATTATCTCCCCCTTTTCCTTGACTGTCTCTTCTTGCCTTTACTACGCTTTATTTTTTCAAACGTTCTTTGTTTTTTCTCTAGGGCGGCGACGACTTTATCCAACATTTCTGGAATTGTATATTCAACAAAATCATTACCTGACAGTATATTGTCTAGTCTTTGTAGACTGTGCGGCTTCTTTCTCATTTTAAATCTATTTTCCAAAAGACTCAAAACTTTATCCAGTTTATCTGCTTCAGACATTACTGATGCATCTTTTTTATATATGATTGGTGTAGTCTGGTGCATGAATGCATATGGCCCTTTACAAAAATACCCTTTTGCAGACGATTCTTTATTTTCATCCATTTCCAAAATCCCCTTCTACGTGCCCTGAAAATTCTTCTAGCATTTTAATGTAAATTTTTTGCTTAGCTTCATTTTTTTCATTGTTAATTAAATCAATCCATAAATTTGTGAACTTTTCTTGAACAATATCAAAGGCATCTATCTCTCCTTTTAGTTTTGATTGCTCATTCATCACTGACAACATTTGGTTAATAACTTTATTAATAGAGTCTGATCTTTTGAATTCTGAATTGGTATCACCATAAGTATCCAATGATGCGACTCTAGCCAAGTTCTCTTTACAGGCTGCCAGTGCTACGTCTAGCATGTTTTCATGCGTTTGTTTGTCTTTGATTAATGCCTCTATATTTCCAGCGTATTCTTTCAGTCTGATTTGTCTTTCCTGGTCGGCGTAGTGTTTACTTAAATGATTCCTTACACTTTGATAAGTGAAATCATTTTCTTTGTCATCTGAACTTATGGCTAAGTTGTTTTTATCTTTTATCTGTTCATTTAACCATATTAAAGTTTTAGACATATTAAATTTTTGTGTAACCCAATAGCTTTCTGCTGAAAATCTTAATCTATGATTGCACAATCTACAGGATTCATTAACAACTATATCGTCAGTCTCGACATGTATCAAAGACTTAAATACATTAGGCTTATTTTCGTCAGGTTTTATCAATGGATTCTTCATCTACGCATCTCCTTATAAGTCCATATAGAGACTTTGCATATAGTCGTCGAGATAAAGGATTACCCCGTCTAATATTTCTACAAAATTCTTAGGGGAATCTCTAAGAACCTTTTTAGCATGTCCCAATTCTTTTTTCATGGTTTCCTTTATCGATGTTGGCATTTTTAAAATATCGCCTGTTGTATTATCTAGTTCATTAAAAACCTTATCAAGCCTTTCTTCTGCCTGAAGTTTATCAACACTAGACACGTCTTCTGCTTTTTTTAATTCTTCTATAACTCTTTGAAGATATTCTTTTTTCACGTCTCTTACAGATGCTATTTTTTTATACCAATTCATTTCTTTTTCTTTTTTGTCCCTGGGTAAATTTCTTCAAGAGTTCCGACGTCTATTAAATAAGTTATAATAGCTGCGAGTGCATCTGCTTCGTGATCCGTATTAGGCTTGCCTATTCCAGTATAATCCATCACTCCCTTAATAACTTCATTTTTCTTAGCGACGCCGGATCCTGTCACTACGAGCTTTATGTGTTTTGGTGCTATCTCAACTACTTCAACGCCGTTTTTAAAACAGCACAACTTCATGACTCCTACATTCTCTAATAAATTTCTTCTTACGAATGCTTTGCCGAAACCCATAGACAATTCAACGGCTAAAATTTTTGGTTCGTATTCGTCGAAATATTTTTGAAATATACCGTAAGTATAATTGAGTCTACCTCCGGCGGTTTCGAAATCTGGTAGCACCTCTGTCTTGTGGAGAATAGTAGTAAGTTTGCCAAAGTCATCTATATGACATACGGCTAATCCTAAATTCCTTTCGCTTGCTGGGTCTACACCAATAATATACATAAAAATCCTACAGTTATTATAGGTATAATTTCAGCAATTCAGTGTGTTTGTCCTTTAAATTATTAAGAGTCTAATTCTTTTTCTGGATTTATCTCTTCTGGAACTGTCTCTTCTTCATCTAATTCTTCATCTAATTCTTCAGGTTCTAAAGATATATCGGTGTCCATTATCTCAATCATCATATCTGCCGTTTTGCATAGCAATTGTTGCTCACCCTTGATTGAGTCGAGTATCTCCAACGCTTCATAAGGGTTGAAGTTAATAAAGCACTCCCTTGCCTTGCACAGATCTCTTATCATATTCATTATGACGTGCTGAGATGCTTCATAAAGAGGTAGTAATTCGTTCTGAGATATATCGTCGCCATCTTCAATAGCGTCGTTTATATCATCTATATTTTCTTCTAATTCTTCTTTTTCTTTATTCGACATATAATAATCCTGACTCAAACTCCAAGTTAAACGCCGGATAACAAATAGAATACAAGGACATAACTAATTCTTTATCCTTGTCTTCACTGTCATATTTACATTTGACTCTCAAATTCGCATCGTTTAAGTTGACATAAGCTTGGAGTAAATTTTCTAATGTATAATTTTTACTAAAAGAAGTAGAGAACTTCATACTCTTCTTAATTTCGAAATCACTATACATTATACTATTACTACTTTCGTTATTAACAACCTTTTTTATCTCTTTGATTTTATTGTATATCTGACTCTCTGGCATATTACGCTGAAGACATTCTTTAACTGATAAATTAAGTCTTATTTCTCTTTGTAACATACCTAAAACTTGTTCGTGACTTCCGCCTGAATATAGAAATTTATGAAGATGCTCCAATGCCAAATCCATGTTTTTAGTCCCCATGTAATTTAGAAAATTCCAGATAACAAAATCACTATTTGGGATACATACTTCAAGGATGTCTTGTTCTTCTATTGTTCTTTTTTTACCGAGGTAATAATTTAACTTACCAAGTTCCTGCTCTATAATTGACAAGTCGGAATTGAAATAGCCAGCTATAAAATCGACCACTTCGCTACTTGCTTTTTTCTTATACCTCTCAACTATCTTAAGAATATCTGCTGTGATATTTTCTGAATCTTTAAATGTTTTTACAGCATTCGCTCCCTTTTCTTTCGTTAATGCCTTTTTAAATCTATCATGCCTAGCGTTTCCATAAACATAAAAAACCACAAAATTGCAATCTGGGACTCTTTTAAAACAATCCATTATCACATCTTGAGACGGTTTATTACCTGTTTTTTTTGTCGCTAGAGGAAGGTCGTTTATTAAGAATAAAGTATTCATCCCAAACGGATCTTCCATTGTCATGTTCAAACAAATGTCACTGTCAACTTCTGCTTGAGCGCCATTTATTTTAACAATATTATCAGGTTTTAAATTATCTTTGATTTTATTTAAATAATCATCTATATAAAATTTACTACCAGAAAGATAGAGTATGTTTAACAACTATACCACCTCTTATGTTAACCCACCGAAGTGGGTTTATTTTTATCAATATTCTTCTGTGTCGTATATAGGTTGAATAAAGAACTTATATTCTACAGGTTGAGATGAAACATGTATTTCAGTTGGCTTCTTTTTACGCACTGAAACCTTCAAATCCTCATTGCCAGACCTTGATATAATATTTTCCCAATATTTGAGTGAAAATTTCAACTCGCATGACGAGCCTGAGAAGTTTTCTACGCAGTCTATCTCGCCTTCCGTCTTCTTACCTTGGTAGGAAATATTCGTAATGAATACCTTGTCAGAAGTGAAGCGCCACATAGTTTCTTTAAGATCCTGTTTTGTCATTGCGTTCAAGTCTTCCTTCAAACAAGAAGGATTAACTGTAAACTCGCATTCGCTATCACTGGCTCCAATAATCTTCTCGTAAGGCAATCTGGTAGCATTCTCGTAGAAATTGCTGATAACAACAAGGTTTCCTTGTTCGAATTTGATTCTAGGACAGCCGTTGGTTGGATTGTCAGCTATAGACATTGATACTTCGCTATCTGCTGAAAATATTTTCTTCTGCGATATTGATGAAATTATTTTAGACGAAATCAACGCAGACTTGCTTGACTTGAATTTAAAATTATCATCCTTAACATACGCTGACTGCCTTCCGTCAGAAGCGAAGAAAACGATTCCATCTGGATTCATATCGATGAGGACAACGTTATAAGAAGCTCTGTAATCATTATCACTAGCAGCGTAGGCTGTCTTATTAACATTGTCAATTAACAAAGATGCAGGATAAGAAACAGAATGGTCAGACTCCCAATCAAAATTAACAGCTGGTTTGTACTTGTCGTTTAAAGTTGAGAATTCATGATTCCAAACTCCACCAGTTGGTTTTTTATATGAGAAATGAACTATCTTATTATGGTCGTCGTCGTCATTGTCTTCCATTTCAGACTCGTCCACTAAATCATCGCTCTCCTCAACAGTTACATGAAGCTCTACTTTTGAGTGAAAGTTAGGCAAATCACCCATTAGACTATAACCGTCTAATACAAACTCTCCTTCGGATATTATCTTCATATCGTCACTTTCTAAAACTTCAACTTTAGCACTGACTTCTGAACGACTTGCTTTAATTATCAACTTTCCGCCTCTGGCTTCGAAGCCAAAGTTTTTAGTCGTGATAGCGTCGTTTTTATCGCCTAAAGCACAAGAAGCTTTAATGATAGCATCCTGTAGTGTTTCTTTTTTTATTTTCAGTTCCAAAGACATAATTACCTCTTTATACTATTTCGTTACCTAAATCCATAAACATATCGCCTTGGTAGCGCTTGTCCGTTTTCATCTTCTCTTCTATTTCTAGAGCTTTCTTTTTAATTCTACACAAAGCGTTATCGACTACTTTCTTAGCCTTTTCAACATCGTCCGTCTTCAATAACTCTTCTAATTCTCCGTTAAGAAGATTAACTATCTCCATATAATTGTATCCCTTTATATAATAAACCAATATTTTATATTCTAATTTAGTCAACTTCCTAGCTAATTGATTATACATAAACCTACCTTTTTCCTGTATGTTTATTAAATCAAAATGGCTTTTGTCATCGTTGTTGACCATATCCATTAGAGTGAAATTTGATTCTTTCTCATCGTCCTCATAGTATTCATCTAGAGACATTGCTGAGTTTAAAGCGAGGTTCTTCTTTTTCTTACACGCCTTCAATTCCGTAATTAAATGTCTACGGATACAAAGCTTTGCGAATTTAATAAATGGCCCTTTATTCATATTGTAGTCATTTATCGCTTTAAATCTTAAAGCTATTAAACATTCCTGTTCTATATCGTCGGACGTGTAACCGTTGATGAAAAACTTATTCGTTTGAGAAATAATATAATTTTTCAGCTTATCCTTTATTGTATTAAAGGAACTATTGTCATCTTCTTCCTTGACTAGCATTACGTGAGTAAGAAGTTCTTGATTTTGAACTCTATATCTCCTCTTTATTTCTTCTCTTTCAATATCATCCATCATCGTTTCCTCAATTCTTTTTAGAGTCCATCTTTACAAGTATAAGACTCTCTATAAATGTTGTTTCTAGTAAAAAGTGAGGGCTTAAATTAAACACCGTATTAGATAATGCCCTCTCAAATTTTTTAATAATATTTAATAACAGTGCTATTTTTATATTTTTAGCTTGGTTTTTCAATCTGTCCAAGTGAACCTCTGACAGATTTAAAACTTTCTTTTCCTTGCATGTTTTCATAACTACTAAATCACGCAAATGTTTACTTAAGTCTTTTATAACATTTTGAATATTTATACCCTTAGATGCTAAGTCGTTTATTAAAATTATCCCTTCCGTAGCATTTGCATCTATTATTTTATCTACAAAATTAAAATTAAACATACTGTCTGCTATACCGAAATATTCATAGGCGTCTTCTTCAAGTATTTTATCATTGCTAAAATGTCTTAGCGACTCTAGGTTTTTAAGAGAATCCCTCATAGAACCATTAGATATTTTAGAGATGGCTCTTAATGCCTCGTCTTCATACTCCAGACCTTCTGCCTTACATATTTTGCAAAGATAATTATTTATATCGTTCGGAGTCACTTTCTTAAACGAATACCTAAGACATCTAGAATGTATAGTTGGGAGTAGTTTTTCTGGCTCTGTAGTGCACATGAATATGTATAGATGTCCTGGCGGCTCTTCCAACAACTTCAACAATGCATCACTGGCAGCCTTTGTCAACATATGACATTCGTCTAATATTATTATCTTATACCTCAACTCAGATGGGGAAAACTGTGAAAATGTAACTAAATTACGTATGTCATCAATTCCCCTATTGTCAGCCGCATTAACTTCTCTATAGTCTATTGAGCTACCGCTGTAAATCTTCTTGCAGGCCAAACACTCGCCACACGGATTTAGAGAAACTCCCTGTTCGCAATTCAGCATCGCTGACAGTATCCTGGCTGTAGTTGTTTTACCACTACCCCATTGCCCTTGAAATAAAAAAGACTTTGGTATTTGTTTCTTACTAACCATATTTGTAAAGCTTCTAACAATGTGCGACTGTCCACAAAGTTCGCCTAGCTTTCTAGGTCTGTATTTTAAATGTAATGGTTTATGCGCCATCGAATCAACTCCATAATTTTATATCATTATACATTAATTTTACTTTTAAATTTTATATTTTCTAAATAAGCACTAAAGTTACATATACAAAGATAGAGACCTTCCAAGTAGAAAGTAAACGAATCTTTGAAGAAATCTTGCAAATCGTCCATTTGCTCCTCGTCAAAATCATCAACCGTCTTGTCGGGATTATATACCATATCTATTTTTGATACCTTTTCAATAAAAGGAAAGTAGTCTGTCATTGTATCTACCTGTTTTTTTTCATAAGAATCATTTTCTTCTCTCTGATAATACCTATAATATTCAATGATAGATCCAATGTAATTTTCCTGCAAGTAGCTTTCTTCTATATCGTCAACAAATTTGCTTATCCCCTTTTTGCTGGCTTTACTGAGGACAAACACATATTTCAAATAACTTTCCCAGGCAAAAAAACTGAGAGTCATAAATTTAGCTCTCATTTCAAAGTCTTCTGTACTTATATCTTGAAATGGGAAGTCTCTTAAAATCTCCTCATAATAACTGACGAATTTTTCTTCGGTGAAGAGCATTGAAATACTTTCCCAGTTGTCATAAAACATATCTTGACAAAAGTCTTGAAACTGACCATGTAGAAATTCTATAGGTCCACAAGAATTTAAAAGCTTCACTAATTTTTCACATTTCACTGATTCTCTACTCATTAAAACATCCTTCTAATGTCTAAGTGGCCAGATTTTTTTATCTCCGTAAGAAATCTGGATGGAGTCTTTTTCTCAGGTCTTCCCCAAACCATCCTCTTACTAGCGCATGTTAAATATAACTTTTTTTCCGCTCTAGTCATACCGACATAGAACAATCTTCTTTCTTCTTCCAAGTCTTCTGAGTCTCCCTCAAGAGAAAACTTATGAGGAATAGTTTCTTCTTCGACATTGACAATGAATACAATTGGATACTCCAAACCCTTAGAAGAATGCATAGTCATTAACTTAACTGAATCTTCCTTGTCGTCATCGTCTGCTGAAGTTTGCAAATTAATATACTGTAAAAAATCATCTAAAGAACATTTATTATTCTTCTGCTGAAATTCTTCTAACATATTTATAAATGACTCGTATATTTGGGCGTGAGTACTAGAACCTGCTTTAGAAGAGGTGCTTTTCTTAATGTCTAAATCTTCAACATAATCTAAAAAACCAGTGTCGTTAAATATTCTTTTAGCAATTTCTGTTATACTCTCATCCACTCCTTCCCTTGGTTCGAGTGCGTCTCTGAATCTAACCAACGCATCCCTTCGCTTCGTTCCGATGTCCTTGATTTTAACTGAATCTATATTTCTCATCGCATGCATTAGGTCACATTTGTTCTCGAAACAATACTCCTCTATGTGGTGAACTAATTCTTCGGCTATTGCCCTTCTTGGCTTGTTTATTATTTTACAAAACGCCATTACATTGTTAGGGTTAGTATAAAATTGCAAATACCCCAAAGCAGTTTTAACTACATCGTAATCAAAAAACGAACGTCCGGCAACAACCTTAGTTGGAATGCCTCGCATCCTGAGAGATTGTTCAAATGAACGACTTATAGCATTCATTCTGTATAGTATGGCCACGTCTGAATAGTTGAATTTAAAGTCCTTACAAAGCCATTCTATTTCACTGGCGACCCAATCAGACTCCTGCATTGCATCTTCAAAATAGTAAACTCCGACATCTTCACCCATGTCATTAGTTGTTTCTAATTTATCCGCCACTCTCGAACTGTTATTATGAATTAAAGCTTCAGCGCATTTTAAAATCTTCTTCGTGGAGCGATAGTTATAGGTTAATGGTAATTGCTCTACATTCATCTGTTCTAAATAGTTAAAAACATGCTTTGGGTCTGCTTGCCTAAATCTATATATGGACTGATCTACGTCCCCTATTAATAGTAAATTACCATGTACTTCTGAGAGCATTTTAATTATCTCATACTGACAGAAGTTAAGATCTTGACATTCGTCTACCATAATATACTTAAATCTAGTGGAGTAACGTTTACGCACTGAGTGCTTATGCTTCAACAATAAATAAAAGACATACAGCAAATCGCCAAAGTCCATCGTGTTCGTCTTAAATAAATATTCTTTATAAAAATTATACAGAGTACAAATATGAAGTGGATATGAAGAGTTGAATTCTTCGTCGCTGATTAACAAATCTTTCTTTTGAGAGATGGCATTAATCACACTGTAAACATCGATTCCGTCTTTATTATTTTTGTCTTTTAAGGCTAGATTATTTTTTTCTGCCGCTCTCTCAATAACTATCTTCTGATCTTTGTCATCTATTATCTGAAAGTCTGCTGTATAGTGAGGGATGTGCTTAACTTCCTTCTTCAAAACCTTAACTCCCATACTATGGAATGTTGAGACCCATAATTTGTTAGTTGTTTCGCTTCCTATCCTCTTAGATATTCTCTCCCTCATTTCACGAGCTGCCTTGTTTGTAAAAGTGATACAAAGTATATTTTCTGGCGCAACTCCCTCCGACAACAAGGCAACCACTCTTTCAGTTAAGGTGCGGGTTTTACCGCTTCCCGGCACAGCTGTTAAGAAGCCATATCCATCTCTAAAATCCCTCGCTTTGCTTTGCTGTGGATTTAGTTGCATATCAATTCTCCATTGCTTCTATTATTTTTCTAGATGCCAAAACACCCTTGTGTTTAAAAACGCACTCGTCGTCAGACATTATTACCAATGTGGGTATGTCATCTACTTCTAACTGGTTCATCAATATCATGTCACTGATATCGTCAGTATCTATTTCTATAAATCTATACTCGTACTCAGTCTTCGCTAAAACCTGCTTTTGCTTAGCGCAATCATGACATCCTTTTATACCGAACAATATTATATTTTTCATCCCTCAAGCTCACTTTCTCTCATTTCAATATTCATTTTTAAATTATTCTTTTTCCTCAATAAAATCGATTCAACAAATTGCTTCATATTCTCATCGGTATACCCTGGCATTGACGACATTGGAATCCTAACTGCTTTTTTCATATCGTCTTTTACAAGTACATTAATAATGGCTTCTGAATCAATCGGATTATAAATCGCATCGACTATCCTAGCTTCAACAGTTATAATTTTATTTTTCTGGCTCATCTTCTAACCCCAAATTTTTATAGAGATATTTAAGAAATTCTTTTTTATCGTTGTCGTCGCTCTCTTTCATTGCTGTGAGGGCTTGCAGTATATTTATATTGTCATGATACACATGCACCATGTAATGGTCATGAAATGTTAAATAATTATCAGCGCCAAGCAAGTCGTCTTGTGGGATACCTATGTTTTTATCTATGCTATATATCTTTTCAAATATATCATCTAATTTATTATCGCTTATAGGCCTAGACGGTTTGATATCCTCGCAGCAATCTGTTTGCTTTTGCAACAAAAGACTCTTTTTGAACTCTTTATTTTTTTTCTTAACTCTATCCGCATATGTCTTTTTAGGAATTATCCCGAAGGCTCTACAATTGTAGTCTCGAACCTCATACACTGAACAACTCATGTCTTCATTCAGAAAAACACATTCTTTATTGGTTGAGTTTGACAAGTAATTTTCGGCGCACTTATATTGAAGCATTGCCCTTTGTCTATCTGTCCAGTTCTTTTCTATGTACCAAATCATATTTATAAATTCTATATAATAACAATTTGGATGTTGTACTTGACAGCATTTTCCACAGCCAACACAATTCAAAGATGAAGGCATTTCAGAATAAGCATTTTCTAAATATTTCAATTGAGTTTGCAATTCAAATGACTTTGAAACTATACCGTAAATTCCTCGGTTCATACATACCTCTGTTAAGACTACCCGTCGATTGACGGGTTGTTAGACTTTATTAAAAATCAATTTCTCCATCACTCTCGTCTTCTTCTTTATGAAATGAAAAAGATACAGAATGACTGTTTTCTGGTTCTACAAATTTAACAAAATCTACTTCGTCTTCTTTTTTAGTTTTGAATATTTCAGCTAAAACACCTGGTATTGATTTGGCGATTACTGACTTAGTCGTTTTTATAACGTCTTCTTCAAGTTTCATTTTTTCAATTAACTCAATGAATTTCTCCTCGTCTTCTACCGTCCATTTCCCTTTGTTTTTTCTCTTAGTTATTTTACCTACTCCGGGAAAGTCAACAGAATTCTTTTTAGGGAAAAACTGATCCATGGCTTCTAAGATGAAGAGTTTTAAGCTCTCATCTCTTTCTTTTAACTTTTTAACTTTATCATCTATTGGTTTAATCCTGCTGGCCTTAAGCTTTTTAAGCCACTCCAACTCATCTCTGACTCTACCAACGGCTCTGATAATATTCTCAACGTCAACGTCTTCGTTTATGGTTTGAAAAACCTCTTCTCCAAAGTCATCGAACTCTTCTAATTCATCCATTATCTTCCCTCAATCCTCATTAGAATTCTTGTCTTCTCCACGCCATCAATGTAAGTAGTCTCAAAAGACGGTATGCAAACAATGTCTATGCCTATAGGTGCGCAATAGCCCCTAGTTATTATGATGGCTTTAAGAGCTTGATTTACTGACGCAGCTCCTATTGCCTTAACCTCTGCGTAACCATATTCCTTCAGTACTGTTGCGATTGAACCTGCCGCCGCCTTTGGTATTGTCTTAGACGAGACCTTAACTACATGTGGCTCTTTATTTTCTTCCATGATAATATCCTTATTTTTATTAGATTATATTAAATCACTTTTAAATTATACACATTTTAACACTAGCACAATATTTTGCTAATAAGTTTCTTATCTTTTCTTAGTTTAACTAGAGATGAACTTATTTTAGATTCTGATACTGAGCTAATTAAAAACTCGTCTTCATTTTCTCTTCTTTCTCTTTTAATTATTCCAAATCTACTACCGTATTTTTTAGTGAAAGATGGGCAAATATTATTACTGTTCATGTAGTTAAACAAATCATTCTTGTTAGACACCTTGACGTCAGATGAGCGAGGCACTATTATCTTTTCACTCTTGCCTATTTTTAAAGCTATTTCTTTATTTGTCAAATCCATATACTTCAACTTAAGAACAGACGCCATGAACTTATCTTTTTCCAACATTTTGTCAATGTGCTCAAAAATAAAATTCTCTTCTAATTTCTTGTCGCTGATAGTTGTTGACGAACTATAAATATCTTCCAATGTTAAATTTCCTTCTGCGCTATTGCTAATAGGAGATTGGAGTGATATGGTAAAAGCACTCAGCTTTGCTTTTGGATATTTTTGGATATACTCATTAACGGTCATTGACGAAGCGTATTTATGTTCTTTAACGTGCTCTACTGTAACATCTTTCTCATTACATATTGGACACTCATCATAATATTGCTTCTTTCCAAACTTGTTCTTTTTAACTTTGTATTCAAGCTTGAATTCTCTTTTGATCCTGTGGTGGTCATACTCGTGATTCAAGTGAAACTCTGTTATCTTAGTTATCTTCTCTCCGCACTCTTCACAATTTATATGTGGATTCTTTGAAGTGTTAAAAGCTTTTTTCAAATGAGTTATTTTTCTCAGTGTCAAAGCTTGATAAAAATATTGATTGAAATAATTCTTATTCTTACTAGCTTTTCTATAATCGTTTTCATGTTTTATATTATGAAACTTATCAAAGTCGAATTTAACTAAGCACTCTCTTAATAAATCATAATAAAAATCATTAAACTCCTGCATTGTCTTAAATGAATTACCTATTTTTTCGTGCCACTTATGCTCGTATCTAGAATAATACCCTGCTATTATTCGAAAAGACATGTTGAGTTTCTTTGATAATTCGTTTCTTTTCGTCGAATTAAAATTATTATCTTCGTTTAAAAGTTCATAAGTCTGTTGATAGCTTCTGACTTCTTCATTCAAGTCACAACCGTCATTAAAGACTGGATTAGAGAATCCGTTAAGTCTGCTCTCTTCGACGTCTAAATCTTGTCGAATTAATAACATACCACCTTTCTTAACGAATTCATGTTGATATTTTTTCTTTTTTTGAGAATCTGTTTTGCCTGTGTAGATATCTTTATTTTCTGAGTAATCACTTCCATCTATAATTTGCTCTACACATGATTCTATTTTAATACCATCAGTTACTGGCGTGTTGGTTTCCATAATGGGATCCTTGCTATTATTACTATTATTATTACTATTATTATTATTATTATTATTATTATTATTATCACTGACTTTGGTTTCAGTGCTACTACAAATATATTTTAATTGTATTTTAATTTCAAGCTTATTTCCAACAAACTTTCTTAAACGGACATGTTTTGCACGGCTTTCCGCCTTTCGTATAGGAAGATGGTCTTTTTGGCATGTCTCCATTTAGTAACATCTCTTTCAATTTCAGAGCTCTTGACTTAACTCTATCAATAAATTCTTCATTTCTTTCTACTTCATATATTTTAATTTGCTGGCTGTCTTTATTCTCGTATAACAAAAAACCTGCTTTTATATCAAGTAGCATAATATATATCATTATTTGAATGTAGTGTTTTTCTAATGGCTTAGTTAATTTTTTATATTGCATCGAAAAAATACTTTTATAATCAATTACAAAAAAACCATCAGGCAAGTCTAATATCCCATCGACTCTACCTTTGAAAAATAAATTTTCATCCTCCACAAAAACCTCATCGTATCTAAAAGAAGTACCAGAGCATTTAGGGCACTTATCTGGTCTCTTAATGCCATATCTGTCATCTCTACCAATGAGAGTCTCGCAGTCTCTGTGAAGGCAATGCCAATATCCTCTGAGGATACCGGCTTTTTCAAAGTAGTCGCCGTATCTATCATGCATATAGTGTCCATTATCAAAAATCCTCTGAAGTTGAGGGGTGATATTTTGGACGGCTTCCTCGCCTACATATCTATAAGCTAACAATCGTGAACATTGATGAAATTCAGAAGGGTGAAAGTACGAGTAATCCCTATCATTATTAGAAGATTTCCTGTTCATTTCGTTGTTTATCATTTCTGACAACAAACTAACTTTATTACTCATTTAATCTCCATAGTAAAAATCTGTATGATTTTTTCTGCTCTTAAATTTATACTTGTCTAGTATTTGTTTTATCTCTTCCATGCAGTGCTTCCCACCTTTGTCACGGACGTACTCGTCTGGGTCTTTTGTTCTTGGCAAATGCCATTTAAAAATGTGAAAATCTTTATCTTTTAAAAATTCAAACGCTTTCTGAGATGCTGTTTGTCCAGAATTGTTCTCGTCTACATCGTATGCTAAAACTATCCTATTGCAATATCTAGAAAGTAAAGTAGTATGCCTCTGAGTGAAGGCTTTCCCACAAACACCAACAGACATTTTGAGTCCAGACTGATGACATGATATAACGTCAAATTGACCTTCCATAACAATGGCAAAATTATATCTAAATATCGACTCCTTGGCCTTTGACAAGCCAAATAAATAATTTGACTTGTCAAATTTTTCGTTCCACCAAACAGGTTTTTCGTTCTCTACTTTCCTAGCTGCGACTGCTCTTAAATAACTATGATGATCCAGATATGGAATTATTATTCTATCATTAAAGATTATATGCCTAACGGAATCAGGGCAATATCCCAGCTTCCACTCTTTAATTGTTTTTTCTTTAATCCCTCGATTAATAAGATAGTCGTAGCCCCTTTTCCCATCGTCTGAAAAAATACATTCATGGGCTCTATCGACTAAATTATTTCTGTATTCATAAGTTAATTCAGAAACAGACATCACATCTCTCTATAATCTTCCAGTTTAAAAGTCCCATCTAAAATACTATCCAAGCACTTTTGTCCATGGCCATTAAGTTCATACTCTATATTATTAGTCAATGCCTCTTGAACCGCCGCTCCAAACTCACCCATTAAACCATTGAACTCGACTGACTCCATAAGGGTTGATAATGAGTCATTCTTTAACTCTCTGAATTTAAAGACACCCATCCTTTTTGTTATTAGCTTTAAGCCCATCGCTGACTCAGCCAATATATCTAAGGCATTTGGGGCGTATTCTTTAAAATATATCTCTACAAGAGCTTCTTGATTTGGTTGCTCAAATCTATTCTTTGTGGTTTTAACCTTAGACATTCTGCCTATTAAATCACCAT
>Ga0307377_10001994_pt1 | contig 24612 bp, 35 predicted proteins | sample TR3MG_FD_202535 | JGI IMG/M metagenome (GOLD analysis project Ga0307377, IMG submission 202535) | Soil microbial communities from Risofladan, Vaasa, Finland - TR-3 | ecosystem: Environmental > Terrestrial > Soil > Coastal area > Acid sulfate soil | place: Finland: Risofladan, Vaasa | collected...
AATCAAGGCCAAGATTGTCGTTGCGCCACTGGTGCTGTGGGTGGATTTCAAGCCGTCGACAGATACATTGAATACACATTTTGTTTTGGCGACACTTGTTATCGCAGATGATATTCAAATTATTGATTCATACGACGGCGAAGTGGCGTGGCTTTTGAAGCGTTATGCCAAAGCGGGGCAGGACTTACAGCGCGCGATTTGGGGCTATCGTGAAATTGTAGCCACTACGGGAGTAGGATAGACGGGTGGAATTCGGGTTAATAAAGTGTTAGGCGAAAAGGGAGGCTGATATGGACCCAGACAGTGGAAAAATCATCAAACTTGAACGCGATCAACCAGTCCCAGAGGGACTAATTGAAGTGTTTGAAAATCAGATGACTCAAAAGCAATTGGCTGAAATGCGAGTCAGTCCGTTTGATAACAGGTCAAAATTGGGCCAGATTTTTACTGGCAATCGGAAAGAGCGGCGGCGCCAAGCGGCCATAGCCAAGCGCAAGGCGCATGCAGCCTAGCACCGGTTGCACCTGATGCGGCTTCGCCACCAGCAGGCGGAGAACAGGAACGAGACGCCACATAGGTGAAGCTAGACAGATAGTCGGGTGGTGAAAGCCGCCCAGAGGTACGGGCAGAAGTAGACATGATGTTAAGGCAGGAATGAAACGCTATGACCATTGAACTTATCATCGCCGTAGTGGGTTGCATTTTAGGTGTAATCGGGACGCTGTTTGGCATTTTTTCGACACTGACAAGCGCGCGCAAGGATCGCGTCGAAACTATTCTGGCGGTGCTCAACGAAATCGAGGACCAATACGCCAAACTAAAAGTGCGCTATGATCAGCTAGAGAAGGACTACCAGTCGTTGAAGGAATCATACGAGGCTTTGCAGAAGTCTTACGATGCGTTGCAAGCCGAGCGGAGATACCTGTGAAGCGGGGGCCGTTCAAACCGTTGGGTATAATTCTAGCCGGGATGCTGCTTTCCGCCGTCCTGTATCCATTCACGCACGGGCGGCGCGCGCCGGAGATGTTCGGTATCGCCGCCGGTTGTCTGCTGGTGGACGGCGCGATATGGCTACTGTGGCGCGACGAAGACGCGATGCTCAAGGCGTTCGTGGCCGAGGCGTTGGTGGGCCTGGGTGTGGCCGCCAATCGTGTGCGGCTAACGGTGCTGGGGTAAGGTGTTGGTACGCGCGACTGCGCGTAGTTTTTCCAGTTCCCCGGTCTCAAATGGTAAAGCGGCCTGCTAAAATAGGCAATCAGATGACTGACTTTGTTATCCTGCGGTGCTTACAATCCGGGAAATTATATCCCGACTATAACGCCGAGGGTCTGCGTTATTGCGGCGCGGGTGACCTGATTCACATCAGGCCTGAAGATGTGCAAAACCTGATTGAGAGAGGATTGTGCGAAAAGTATGAACGAAGAGAAAACAAAAATGAACCGTGATGAAATTCGGGGTTGGCTATTGCGGTATTGTGAAGAGGTCTGCGAATGCACCAACACCGGTGCGCTTGATGACTACGAACCAGAAGTCAAGGCTGCGCGCTTGATGCGTGAATACTTTGAACTTGAGAAACAAGGCGTGCCACAGACCCGTGGATTGGTATGGCATCTACGCACAGCTTGCGGGGCCTCGTTGACGGCAGGGAATCCGCACATTTGTCCGCGCACCAGCACGGCGACCTCCGGGAGCCACACAACAAAGAGTGGCGCGAATTCTGTAAGCCGCTACGACGAAGCCGCCGAATTCTACGCGCGCGCGCGCGCGCAGCGCCTGCCAGACATCGGAACCCCACAGGCGTTCATCGAGGCAGTGAAGTTCTACAGAGAACTGACAATTAAACTAGAGGCGTGGGAGGCGGTGTTGTTTGCGCAAGAAACCGAATAATCCGCGTACCATCAGCAAGACCGAATACGCCCGCCTGCAAGCCGACCTTGAAGAGTATGGCGACCTGGGCGGAATCGTACACAATGAGACAACGGGCAACCTGGTGGGCGGGAATCAGCGCGCATCAGTGTTTGACCTGCTTGGAAAAGGCGCAGAGATCATCATCGCCGAGGAACACGCCGAACCGACTAGGACGGGGGAGACCGCGCGGGGGTATGTGCTCTGGCACGGCGAAAAGTATGACTACCGCCGCGTGGCGTGGGATGCGGGCAAAGAGGACGCGGCGTGCCTTGTTGCCAACCTGCGCGGGGGAACGTGGGATTGGGATATGCTGCCCGCGTTCGATGATGACCTGCTGCGCAACGTGGGCTTTGACGCCGACTTGCTCAAGGTGTGGAATGACGACGGGGCGAATCTGGCCCTGATGTTACGGGCGGCGGAAGAGGGGCCGCCAGAAGATGAGCCGGTCAACATCGACCGTGCCGAGGAGCTTCAGGAGAAATGGGGCGTGAAGACGGGTGATGTGTGGGAGATTCCGAGCAAGACGGCGGCGGGCATTCATTTATTGCTGTGCGGAGATAGTCGCGCGGACAATGCGCAACTTGGCGCGCTTCCTGGAAATTGGGTGTACGATCCGCCCTGGGACTTGGAATTATCAAAACCAATCGGCTTTGAAAGCATACTTGTGTTTGGCGATGGTGGGAGCGCGAAACGTGTTATTGAGATGTTTGGGGCTCCTGAGTGGATTTTCACGTGGGACTGTCAGGGGAACTTTTTTACTAACTGGAAGCGTCCGATGCGGCGCGCGAAATATGTTTTTTGGTATGGTGATATAGACACATTCGATTTGAAAGGCGCGTTCTTTGGAGAACCGGAAGCGCCAATGATAAAAACATCAAACTTTGGAAATGAAAAATACCTGTCTCACCCAGACCCGCGTGGCAAGCACATGTATGATTTATTTGTAGAATCACTCACGAAACTTCACTCTACGATGGGACATGAGCACGAAAAAACGCTGGACTGGATACGGCTTCTCGTTGGTGATTGCTTCCGTGGTGATGTCTACGATCCATTTACTGGATCGGGAACAACGTTTGTTGCGTGTGAGCAGCTTGGGCGGCGCTGTGTCGGTGCGGAGATAGAACCACGTTTCGTTGCTCTAACTCTTCAACGGTTAAGCGATATGGGCTTGACTCCAAAGCTGGCAAGTGCTTAATCAAGTCGTCTTTCAGATAGTACGGTTGGCCCAGACTTTCCAGCAAGTCTACCGCGTCAACGCCGAACTGCTGCCAGTCGATCTTGGCCGCCAGCGGATGGTGATTGAGGACGCCGACTTTGAAAAGGTCAACGAACGTATGAGTCAACCGGATGATTTCCAACGCCGCCGCCGGATTGAGCACCGGCTCGAGGCTGACCCAAGTGGGGATGCCGGCTTCGTGGAAAGCGTGCAATGCGTAGATGCGTTCTGTGGGCGTGGCCGCTCCGGGTTCCCATTCCAGGCTGGCCGCATCCGTGACTAACGTCATTGTGACTGCGTAAGCGTCGCGGCGGGTGAACAAGTCAATGTCCGCGAGCGAGCGCAGACCGCCTTTCGTGAGCACCTGAACGTTGTACCCGCCGGCGTGCAAGGTTTGGATCACCTCGCGGGTGAGACGGTATTCGGTGTCTGCGGGCTGATAGGGATCAGTCGTGAACGAGAGCAGGACCCGCACCCCGTTGCCGGGGTTTGCCCGACAGTCGGCTTTCAACTGCTGAATGAGGCGGACGCGGGGCTTACCGCAAGCATGAAACGCGGCGCGGGCATCATCGGCGAATTTGTAAGGTGGGATGGTGGGAACATAGCAATACTTGCATCCGTGCGTACAACCGCTATAATGATTTACGGCAAGTGGGCTGTACTCGCGAGCGCGCCCTTTGGGGATATACAAAATTGACATTCAAGCCTCCTTGTGTGTCTTGATCGCTAACTCTAGTATACACCCGATAGACTGAATGTCAATACAAAAGTTAGAACGACTTGGGAAAGTCGCACCGTGAAATATTCTGTAATCAAGCGCGGGGAGTGAGAGTAAAGATGGCTAAGGAACTTACAACGATTTGTCCAGCCAGTCCTACAGGGTTGCACGTTTGGATTCCTGTCTATAAAACTATTGTGGTAGACGGGAAATCCATAAGCATTGTGGAGTACTATAGATGCGCATACTGTGGGATAACTAAGTAGATGCTCAGGCACGCAAAACGGCACGCCGTGAAACATTTCTGTGAAACAGTGTACGATCGATTGTAGGGAGCGGAAACGCGCCCAGTGTGTATTAGTATGCTGGAAGTATTGACATTATGACAAAAATAACCACTAGCAGTAGGCGAAAATGCCAATAATGCGCTTTTTGTCTATATGTAGTAGGACGAAATGGCTAAAATGGGCCATTTGAATAGTATTGACATTTGATACAAGCCGCAGGAGAATTGAATGTAGATGACCGCCCCCGAATCCGCAACCAGCGTCCGCAAACTGACCGCCGCCGAACGCGAGAAACAGGCGACGGCGATGCGGCTGCAAGCATTGATATAAGTTATAGAGATAACGAAGATGGTTGATGTACAACGCGATAACAACGAAAAGAAACCAGGAGGAGTAACCGGCAAAGGTTTCGTCAAGGGCGATCCGCGCATAAATCGCAACGGTCGCCCCAAGTCGTTTGATGCCCTGCGCAAACTGGCGCAACAAATATCGGCCGAGATTGTCCCAGACAAGACGGGCAAGAATCCGGCCACCAAAAAGGTGCTCAATGCCAATGGGACGGAGCGCGAGCATATCCTAACATTGGCGGAGGCTATCTTGCGCTTGTGGGCGCAATCCGGCAAACCGGAATTACAACGCGCGTTTATGGAAATCGCCTTTGGGAAAGTACCGCAGGACATAGACCTTACCAGCGATGGCAAGGCCATCACCTTTCACGTTGTCTATGAGGACTAATGGACGTTGAAGTCTCGCTGCGCCGTCCGCACTCAAAGCAAGTTGAGTTTATCGAATCGCCCGCCAAGCGCCGGGTCATCCGCGCCGGGCGACGTAGTGGCAAGACAACTGGAATCGGTATCTATGCAGCACGACAATTCCTTGCCGGGCGGCGTGTGCTTTATGCGACGCCGACCGCCGACCAGGTAGAGAGGTTTTGGTTTGAAGCAACACGGGCCTTTGCGCATGCCATCGACACAGGGGTACTTTACAAAAACGAAACACGCCACATTATCGAGATGCCAGGCACAGAGATACGTATCCGTGCCAAGACGGCCTGGAACGCCGACACACTGCGCGGTGATTACGCGGATGTACTCATTTTCGATGAATGGCAGTTAATGAACGAGGATGCGTGGGGTGTGGTCGGTGCGCCGATGCTATTGGATAACAACGGCGACGCGGTCTTCATTTACACGCCACCGTCATTGCGGACACACAGCGTCACGAAGGCACAAGATCCGATGCACGCCGCCAAACTATTCAAGCAGGCACAAGCTGACAAGACGGGGCGGTGGGCGGCATTTCACTTTACCAGTCACGACAACCCACACTTGAGTCAGGAGGCACTTGCAGAAATTGCCGAAGATATGGCGGGGATTGCTTATCGCCAAGAAATTATGGCGGAAGACATCGAAGATGCACCAGGCGCTTTGTGGAAACGCAGTGACATCGAAGGCAACCGCGTTCTGCGCTTGCCCGATGATATTATTAGCAAGGTAGTGGCGATGGACCCGGCAGCTACGAGTCAGTATCAGTCCGACGATTGCGGTATAATCGGAGCGTCGTCGTCATTTTATAATGTTATACACCAACAGGTTGATAAAAAGACACATCTATATTTGACAGATGACGCCACGGTACACGGGACGCCAAACGAGCAATCACGCGCCGCCATTGCGCTGTATCACAGGATGGATGCAGATCTACTAATTGTAGAGGATAACAACGGGGGAGAATGGTTGGAGACAGTCATCAAAACTATTGACAAAACAGTGAGGATAAAACGCATCCACGCCAGCCGCGGAAAACACACGCGCGCCCAACCGATAAGCGCAATCTACGAACAAGGGCGCGGTCATCACGTTGGCGTCTTTCCGTTATTGGAGGATGAGCTTTGTCAATGGACACCCGGTGATGCCAGCCCCAACCGTCTGGATGCGCTGGTCTGGGCGGGAACAGAACTAATGCTAGGTGAACGCGGCGTGTTGATTGGCAAGCCGCGCGGGAGGTAGACTATGAATAGGAACGCGCGAGGGGGGTGAGGGTGAAAACAAGCATCACTAAACGAATCAAGGCATTTTTGCGTCCGCCAATGGAGACGAAGAAGAAACTGTTGCTTTATCCAACCTGGCGGGAAGGCGAAGCGCGCTGGCAGTTTACCGATCTAAGTGCCTACATCAACGAAGGCTACAACATCAATGCCATTATCTACGCTGCGATCAACTGCAAAGCGCGTGCTACTAAACAAGTGCCGTTGCGCGCATATGGAGGAACGCCAGAACTGCCTGAACTACTGTCCGCCGATGCGCCATTGGCGCGTTTATTGGCGCGCCCGAATACCTGGCTGTCGTGGTCTGAAATGCAAGAACTGTTGACGGTTTACTTTAACTTGTTTGGAAATGCCTACTGTGTCTTTACCGGACGTGACAGGAACAATGTCCCGTCGCGGATTTATCCATTGCGCCCGGACCGCGTAACGCATTTGTACGCAGGTGGTGAGATCAAGGGTTATATTTACACGCCCGAAGGTGTTTCTTATGAGGATGGCACCCCACTTTTGGCATCTGATGTGATGCACGTCAAACTCCCGAATCCCGGTGATCCATTTGGCGGAATGGGCAAAGGACTGTCGCCGATGTCGGCTTTGGCACATAGCGGCGACGTAGACAACGCCGCCACCGCTTTCCTCAAAATGTTCTTCGACCAGGGGGCAATGCCTCCCGGAATCCTAAAAACAGAATTGACGCTCGACGATGACGCCGTTGCCGAGGTACAAGAACGCTGGATGAGCATCTATGGGAATTGGCGCAACTGGATGGAGCCGGCAGTGCTTGATCACGACTTGAGTTATCAACGTATTGGCCTGACCTTTGCTGAATTGGGAATGCAAGACCTTGACGCGCGCAACGAAAACCGAATGGTTACAGTTTTTGGCGTGCCATTACAGTTGATCGAATCGCGCCCCGGTATCGTGCAATCCACCTACTCAAATTACACCGAAGCGCGTACAGCCTTCTGGCAGGACACACTTATCCCAGAACTGTCATCGTTTGAGGTCGAGTGGCAATACTACCTGCACGGAGAAGGCGGTGAGTTTGTCGCCTATGACTATGCCGATGTAGCCGCCTTGATTCCACTGCAACGGGAACGCGCCGAACAGGTTGGCGCCGCCTGGGTACGCAGCGCCGTGACTCGCGCCGAATATCGTGCCGTGTTGGGATTGCCCGTCGAGCCGGAACGCGACGATGTGTTTATGGCACCTTTCTCGATGTTGTTTCTGCCGACCGCTGCCAAACCAACCGCCACCGACCTGGGCGCGGCATCATCGTCTGATGAAGAAGCGCCACACAAGGCATTGCCGGCACCAGAAAAAAAAAATTTATTGAGCCTTGAGCAAAAGGCCGCGCTTTACAAGATCATTGAGGCAACCGCGACAACCTGGGAGCCGCGTTTTACCACTGCTGCGTCCGCCGCTTTCAACGAAGACGAGCGCGCGGTCAAGGCGCTGGTTGGCGAATTGCAGAAACAAGCCTACAAAGAACGCAAGGCGGTAAACTGGGCGCTCCTGATGCCGTCGATAGATGGCTATCTTAACGGCGTGTCTGCAGAACAGTGGACTGCCCGCTTTCGCCCATTGCTGGCGGGCGTAGTCGAGCAACAGACGACCCAACTGGCGACGCAATTCGGGATAGCATTTGACGTGCAAAACCTGTTGGCATTAGAGTGGTTTGACAACTACACAATGAAATTCGCGCAGGAAATCGCCGCTACATCTAGCGTCGAGATTAACGCCTTGCTACAAAAGGCAATGTATGAGGGCTGGACAATCCCGGAAATGCAGGAGCAGTTGACGATTCTGTTCGATGCGTGGAGGGGTGACGCGACCGATGCCCAGCGTGCGCAATGGGCGCTCGACCGATTGCCACCGCGCCGCACCGAACTTATCGCCCGCGATCAAACCTTGCGCTCCTCTAACGCCGGAACGCACGCACTGTATAAGGACTGGGGGGTGCGCAAGAAGGAATGGTATTCGACGCCCGACAGCCGCACCCGCGACTCGCACCGCGTCGGCGCAGCGTGGGGACAAGAGCCGCTTGTGGTGGGGATGGACGAGCCGTTTCACATTGGAAATTCGCTCTTGCAATATCCCGGTGACCCTAGCGGAGCGTTGGAAGATGTGATACAATGTAGGTGTACAAGCCTTCCGGTGATTGAGGAAGGTGAAATTGTCGGAGAATAAGCGCATAGGAGGCGCACAATGATTAACGATGCCATAACCGTGACTCCCACCATTTACACCGTGACGATTGTTTGCCCGCTGTGCCATCAGCCGATGAGCTTCAAGGAAAACAGCGACAACGCCTGCCCGAATTGCGGCACGCACTTTATCGTCAAGCCGGTGATTGTATCACAAGCACCGCAGTGGGTGGGCGGGCCATCGGAGGTGAAAGATGTGTAACTTCAAATTGCACGGGGGGCGTGGCGGTTGACAATGAACACAAAACAGACTACAATAGACCTAGACACCACGCACCTAAGACGCCTAGAAGTTGACGGGCGTTTCGTGGGATGGCTGGATATCTGGACCGGCTTAGTCGCGTTGTACCTGCGCGGCAAGTGGGCAGTGTACAACATTGCTGAGGAACGCGAGAAAGCGCAGGGGGCGCAGGGAGAAGAGGTGTGATGGACACGAAAGAAGCCATATTAGGGATATTAGATGATATATTAGAAGAACTAAGAATAGATGACGAGTCCGCGATTTGGGATCGCGGAAGCGACACCAAGAAAGAACTGCAAGACTTGGACGACGAGATACTAGAATATCGCCAAAAGATTGCTGAACTGTTAATGAAATTGTAACAGTTTAATATTTCCAAGCGCAAACGGCGCAATGCCAAAGGCCTTACGGGGCTGGCGACATTGCGCCGTTTTTGATTGCCTATGCCAACACCAAACAAAAATGAAACCCAAGCTGAATTTGTAAGTCGCTGTATTCCCGACGTGATAGAGGACGGGGCAGCGGAAACCACCGACCAAGCCGCCGCCGTGTGTTATTCGATGTGGCGGGAGCGCAGTAAGGGAGAGATGATGGAACACGAACAGAAAACATTAGAATTCAAGATCACCAATATCGACACAGAGGGGCGCACCATCGAAGGTTACGCCGCCGCATTTAACAACGTCGATCAGGGCATGGATGTCATTCATCCTGGCGCATTTGCCAAGACATTGGCGGAACGCGGAAATAAGGTCAAGCTTTTGTGGCAACACGACCGCACCGAACCGATTGGCAAGCCGCTGGAATTACACGAGGACATCAATGGATTGTTTATCAAGGCCGCCATCAGCGATACCGCGCGCGGGCGTGATGCACTGGCCCTGCTGCGCGACGGAGCCATTGACGGACTATCCATCGGCTACGACGCCGTGCCGGGCGGGACAGACTATAGCCGCGATGGCGACAAGACTATCCGCAACCTGCGCGAAGTCAAGTTGTACGAGTTTAGCCTTGTCACTTTCCCAATGAATGAATCCGCCGGGGTGATGGCTCTCAAAACAATTTGGAGCGCCGCGTATATCAACGATTTGCCTGATTCTTCATTTCTCTACATCGAACCCGGCAAAGACAAAGACGAAGACGGCAGGACCACGCCGCGCAGCGCGCGCCATTTCCCATATCGCGACGCCGACGGCGCACTTGACTTACCGCATCTGCGCAACGCCATTGGCCGTATCCCGCAATCTAACGCGCCAGGCCTGGACGATGCCGACAAAGAACGTTTGCAGAACCGCGCACGGCGGATGCTGGAAGACGCACAGAAGTCAGACGAAAAAGCGGGACGGCGGATGCGCGGCGACAAGACTGAACTCGTTCGTAAAATCCGCGACCTGGTTTCAGAACTTGAAGCGTGGGCCGACTATGCCGACGGCGAACCGGAGCCGGAAGAACCGGAAGAAATGAGCAAAGACACCGCACCCGCTGACGCGGGCCGCGTTGAGGAAGACGTATTGACCGAGGCCGGGCCGGATGGCAAGCAAGCCACACCACCCACCTGGGAAGAAGAACGCCTGGCAATATTTTTAGAAATCGAATCTTTAACATAACTTTAGGAGGTACTATGGACTACCAGACTTATGATGAACTCTTCGAGAAGTCCACCGTCCTGTTTGACCAGGCACGCGCCATTATCGCCAACCCAGAGGCCAAGGCCGAAGAAAAAGAGAAAGCGCGCAAGATGGTAGAAGACGGTAAGAGACTTCGTGGAGACTCCAAACTCTTGCAAGAATTGGAGCAATTGAAAGGCACAGCATCCCAGGAAGCACAGAACAAGCAGGCCGCACCCGGCACCGGGCCGCGCCAACTTAAAACTCTGGGCGACTTCCTGACCGCCGTGTATTCGGCGACGTTTGAACAGCGTCGTCATCCAGACCTGAAATTCCTGAGCTATCGCGGCGATAGCGAGAAGGCGTGGACTACCCTGCAACCGGGCGCGCCTGGTGCAACCAAGGATCTGGTGGAAAACACCGGCGCCGCCGGTGGCTTCTTGGTCTTCCCAGAACACCGCAACGAACTAATGATGTTCTCTCCGCTGATGCAACTTGTGCGCCAACGCGCGATGGTGCTGCGGATGGGTAGTCGCGTGCTACAAATCCCGGTGTTGAACCAGGGCACTACCCCGACCGCCGGGAGTGCGTTCTTCGGCGGAGTTATCCCCTACTGGACGGAAGAAGGCGAATACAAGGACGAAAGCGAGCCGTCCTTTGGACAAATGGAATTGATCGCGCACAAACTCATCACCTACACCGAGGCCAGTGACGAACTACTCGCTGACAGCGCCATCGGTCTGGAAGACCTGTTGCGCGGACTGTTTGGTGGGTCTATTTCTAACGAACTGGAATGGACTTTCATTAACGGCACGGGCGCAGGACAGCCGTTGGGCGTCATTAACGCACCCGTGACACTGGTTCAGCCGCGCGCCGTCGCGGGGGCCATCGGCATCGCGGATATCTTCGGGATGATTGCGCAGTTTGCCGGACAAAGCCCGATCTGGATTGCGCATCAGTCCACACTTCTGCAACTTCTCGCCCTCAGCGGTCCGCCGCTCAATCCTTCCTACGTGTGGATCGGTAACGGGCGTGACAGTTACCCAACAACCTTGATGGGCTATCCGGTCTTCTTTGTCGAGAACGCGCAAACGCTGGGCACGCAGGGCGATCTAATCCTGGCCGACTTCTCCAAGTACGTCATCGGCGAGCGCCAAGACACCACCATCGACTCCTCAAAGCACTATCGCTTCCGCCACGACTTGACAAGTTGGCGCGCGGTGACGCGCGTAGATGGGCGCCCGTGGGCCGTTGCTCCGGTGACTTACCGTGACGGCGTGACATCGGTTTCCCCCTTCGTCATTCTCGGCGACATCCTGCCCGGATCATAGGAGGCATGAAATGACACAAGCATATACCGAACGTTTCACAGAAGTTCACGAACCAGGCGGGACGCTGTTCCCGATTAGCCGCGCCATCGGTACATATAACACCGCGTGGCTTTCGATGCGCGACCATCAACGCATTGTGTTTTTGATTGCCGTCGGTGTAATCGCGCAAGGTGGTACAGTCGACTTTGCCGTGCAACAGGCAACTAGCGTTCTTGGCGCAGGCGCGACTGGCGTTTTTCATAACGCCGGAACGATTGTTATCACTCAACTGACGCAGGCGGACGGCGACGATCTACTCGCCGTCGAGGTACGTTCAGAACAGATGGATGTAAATACCGGCTATGATTTTCTGCGTGGTGTTCTAACCGTCGCCGGTGCGGCAGTACTCACTACCGTCATCCCCCTGCGCGGGGCCTCTAACTATCCGCCCGTGCCCGTGACCGGTTGGACAGAAGTTGTTGTAACCTAAATGGGCAAACATTGGGTCAAGGCGCTAAAAGTTATCCGCCGGATGGAAGATGATGGCCTGTGGCACGTCTACCATCCGGGGGATGGCCTGGAAGTGCTCAACCAGGAGCTTAACTACCAGGTATCATCGAAACAGGCCGAGCGCTATGATATCGCCGCAATGCAACCGCTTCAAGTTGATAATTGCGCCATCGTCATCACCGGCGGGGACACAGAACAGGCACGCCGCTTTGTCGAACACACCGGAGCAACTATCTATACCGGCGATCCGCACTTTCCAGACACTTGTCTCTTTGTGTTGTGGTGGAATGTCGGCGCGCCTTTACGTCTCGACCTAATGCCCTTGGGTTTTCACAGAATCAAAGCGGGATGGCAGACCGCCATCCCGCTTTGGCGTTACAATGTTCTGGCGCGGGACATCGGTACAGAGGATGCGCGCCGGCGTACCGAGGAGGTGATCCGCGATCTGCGTGTACCCGTCTTCGACACACGCCTCATCTATGTGCGCCGGGACTCCGAAACCGAGAGATTGCTCGACCTGTGGCTCACGGAACGCGAGACTGGCGACGATGACAAATTGTGTTTTATGCGCGCGTTGTATGCGGTCAAGCCGTTGAATTGCGCGCTGCCCATAACGTGGATAAGCAATGGGCAAAGGCGCTAGTTGCGGCGTGTGCTTCGTGGCCTATGGCGCGCCGGCGTGCCGTGAATTGGGCGCTTCTATCGCCGCATTGCGCAAGGTCTGCGACTATCCCATTGCAATCATAAGTGACCAGAAAACGCCATACAGCGACGTGCAACATATTGTCTTTCCATTGCGTGACAAGGGCGCGCGGTGGTCAAAACTAAATCTCGACACGCTTTCACCATTCGATTACACACTCTATCTGGACGTAGACACCCGTGTGATGGGTGGCATTTTCGCGGGCTTCGACATTCTGCAATCTGGATATGATCTAGTAATAGCTCCATCGAACTTTCAATACAGCGCCATTTTTCGCCACATTCAAAACGCAGAACGCCAGTTGACCTTCGAGGAACTGGGCACAAGCGAATTGCTGCAACTGCAAGCGGGCGTGTTCTTCTTTCGCAAGTCGCCCGCAATGTTGGAATTGTTCACGACCTGGCGTGCGGAATGGGAACGCTTTGAAGACCAGGACCAGGCCGCACTATTGCGGGCGCTGGACAAGACACCGGTCAAGTTGTGGATTCTGTCATATATGTTCAACGGCGGGGAGTTAGTACAACACTTATTCGGGAGGGCAATAAGATAATGGCGCAAACACAAGACATTACTATTAACGTTGTCTATCAGGCACTTAAGATAATTCCAGGAAATTGCTACATAATCGGGGTCGAGGATGGATATACAGAACAAGATATGCGCGAACTTGAAATTCGGTTGGACAACAAGTTCGCTGGCCTTTTCGTTGTTGCTAAAGGTCTTGTATCTGGACGAATATCATCCAATGCAATCTCGGAACTTGCGTCTTGAATATCCACGAAAGGAGGTGATAAAATGATGCGGAAAATCGTTATTTTTAGTGGCTTGGATTTAGGAATAAAACTTTGCGAATTGCTTGGATTTGATACGGCTATCACATCAGAGATAAACGTATCCATAACACCAGATAAGCCCGTTACTGTTATGACATCAACCGTTTTAGAAGATGATAAAGTCGAAACTTTCTTAAGTGCGTTAAAGGAACAAGAATTCGAGTGAACATCCACATCGTATGCCGAAACTGGAAGGACGACCGTGTACTCCCGCGTTTCACCCGCTACCTGATGCAAGCGCACGGTTGGACGGCAAGCGCGGAGGCCGATCCGCACGCCACTGTTAACTACCTGGTGGCATACTTTGAATACCAGAAAGTTAAGAGTGCGCTATCGCTGCCATTTGCAGCATATATGACGCACCGCGAGGAAGGCGATAACGCCAAGTCACAGTTATATGACCAGGCCGCCGGCGCCGCCACGTTGCGCGTGGCAATGAACCAGGCGCAACTTGCCGGGCTGAAACGCTTTGGCAATAGTATGGCGTTGCCACTACCGCTGGAAACCGAGAACTTTGTACCGCGCCCCCATCCACCCGCCAAGCAACCTGTCGTCGGATTATCAGGCTACACCTATGCCAACGGGCGCAAGGGCGAGGCACTCATCAGTGCATTGAAAGACATTGATGGAATTGAACTCAAGGCCAGCGGGCGCGGATGGAGCGTGCCGACGAAGATGTATAAGTGGCACGAAATGCCCGACTTCTACCGCAGCCTCGACCTGTTCGTTTGTACGTCCCTAGTAGAGGGTGGCCCGATGACGACGCTGGAGGCGTTGTCTTGTGGTGTCCCAGTGGTGATTCCTTCCGGCGTGGGGATTCACGACGAACTCCCCAAGGTGCTCGGCATCTATCGTTATGCACGCGGAGACACGAAGTCGCTCATCGCCGCTGTAGAAAAAGCATTGCGGGAACTCGGTATACACAAGCCGGATGCACTACGTAACGCAACTGAGCCGCATAGTGTCGAGGCGTGGTGTCGGGCAAATATAGATATGTTTGAAACGTTCATTGATAAATCTGTCATCACTCCGCCCAAGACGACGCCTTCCGGAACTGGTAAGGCGGGCGTGTACGTTGTCGCTTTCGGAGAACCGGCACGCGCCGAAGCGCTCCGTTGCATCAACAGTATTCACACGCAAATGAAAGGCATACCCGTCGCGTTATGTTCGGACAGGGCGCTGGGGCCAGAAGACGTGTTAATCCAGAAGCCAGATGCCGACATCGGCGGACGCATTGCGAAATTGAGTGTCTACGACTACGCGCCCCAAGACTGGGAATATATTCTTTATCTGGATGCCGATATTGAAATTGTGACACCTGCGCCGATGTTTTACTTCGATGTATTGCGCGACGGGTGGGAGTTCGCCATTTGCAAAGATGCGCATCTGCACGACACATTATCAGACCTCCAACGCCGCAACAACTTTGAGGAGGTACGACAAACTATTGCTTTCACCGGCACGGGCGAGAGTTTGCAGATCAATGGCGGAGCGTGGTCCTTCCGGCGCAACGCCAATACCAAAAAATTCTTTGCGCTGTGGCTTAAAGAATGGAACGTCTACAAAGGCCGCGACCAGGGCGCTTTGATCCGGGCGCTGTATACTCATCCGCTACGCACCTACTGGTTGGGCAGCGAATGGAATACACTCATCACCCTGAAGGGCCACGAATACCCGCCAGGCAAAGCGGGGTCTGCCGGGGTACTGCACCGCGTCGGTAAGGCGCGCCGATGGACGGGACAAGTACCGGCAGGCAAGGGACTGACCGACCCGGAAGCATGGGCAATGGTGAAGGCGTGGGAAGCATCGAGCGGAAGGGGGCGCAAATAATGCCATCTCATTGGACGTTAGCCTATGCACAATTGCGGCGCTGCGTGCCTCAGATATTCAGACCGGGGACGTGTCTGTATGTTGGAGCGTCGCGCGACAAATTCGCCAACAGCGCGCGCGAGCTGATTAAGGCCGGGCGCGTTGTCACGATCCTTGAGATTTGGGAACCCAACTGCGAATTCTACCGCCAGCAACCGACAATCGCCCGCGTACACCGGGGGGATGTGCGCGACGTGGCGCAATATGACTTACCGCATTTCGACTTGTGTATGTGGTTTCACGGCCCAGAGCATATTCCAGTAGCCGACCTACCCGCCACACTCGTGGCGCTAGAGGCACAAGCCGACCTGGTGGTGCTGGCCTGTCCGTTTGGAGTGACGGTACAACGTGAGGAAGAGATGCGTGGGAACCCGTGGCAAAAGCATCTTGCGGGACTATTGCCTGAAGATTTCCAACGCCTGGGTTATCAGATAGACACATTCGGGAAAGAAGCGGATTGGAACGCCTGCAACCTGTTGGCGTGGAAGAAGAGCAAATGAAAACGCTCGAATTGACAGAAGCACAAATGGACGTGCATCCCGTCGGGCTGGGGCGCTTCTGTCGAATACTGTATGACGAATGGCTTGACAAATTCTTAGCCAAGCGATTTGGGCGCAAGGGCTTATGCCTCAAGGTACTGCGCTATCCCGGCGATGTGTGGGAAGGCGCGCCACTAGAGCAGGCAGTCAAATTACAGAACATTGCCGCGCTGCGGGGGATGGCTCCGCGCGTCTACGCTATCGTCAAATTGCCAGACGGGATGTTGGCCCAGGTGACGGACTGGACGCCGCCGGGTGTCGAGCCGACGTTGGAGGGCATTGAAAAGCTGGCACGTTTCTTACGCGAGATAGGCGCACAAACGGCGAAACGGATAGCGCCCAACGGCCCGGCGAAGTGGGACATCGTAACCTCAACGTCGAACTGGTGCGGTGACAGGTTTCTTGATTGGGGCGGGATGACATTGGCAGACCAACAAAATTATGAGGAAGGTTTGCGCGCGCGCGTGATGGTGCGTATCGAACGCGCGTATCGGGGCGACCCCGCCGACCATACTTATCAGGCTTTACCGCAACTGAATATCGCGGGCGCGCGCGATTTCAAGCATCGCCTTGATGCGACAGGACTGGATAAACTAGAATTGAAGGGAAAGACGGTACTCGCCCTCGGCTGTAACCTGGGGGAGTTTTGCTTCTATGCTGATGACCGGGGCGCGCGCCGCGTGGTTGGGGTTGACTTGCCCTTCCTGGCGCAGCCGATGCAAGAGGTTGCGAATTGGTTGGGATATTGGAATGTTGACATTGTGGGGGCCGAACTGCCCAGAGAGGTGGGAACGATTGCGGAAGCCACGAAGTTGCAGGGCTTCGATGTAGTGCTTGCTTTGTCAATATGTAACCACATTGGAGGATACGGGCGCTGGATAGCCGATCTGTGCAAAGATATGCTCATACTTGAAGGACACGGCGGCGACCAACCAGAAAAGTACCTTGATGATTTGCGCCGCGACTTTGCGAAGGTCGATCTGGTTGGATATACAACCGACGTGATGAAACGCCCGGTATTTGTTTGCCGCAAGGGGGCATAATGATACAGATTGTAGTAGACACACTTAACCGCTTACCAGAATTGCAACAAACGCTGAAGTCGATCTGGTATAGGACGACAACGCCCTACACGATGCACGTCATCGACGACGCCAGCACGGAAGGCAATCAAAAATGGCTAGTGAATATGCAACGCCGGGGCAAGATTCACGGTTTAACATTGCGCCCGGCACGCTTGGGGATTCCGGCAAATTGGAACGAAGCCGCGCGAACAGGTGACAGCGAGATACTTGTCTACACCAACGGCGACGTGTTGTGTCCGTTGGTCGAGCCGGACTGGTTGGCGCGCGGGCTGGCAATGCTGAAGAAATATCCAGACCTGGGGATGCTGAGCTTGAACAATCCATTTTGTACCGCGAAGCATTCGTGGAGAATTGCTGAGGTGCGGGATGGCGTGACGATTGTTGACCGCGTGCCGTCGTTCTTCCTGTTCGTGCGGCGCGAGCTGATGCAAAAGATCATCCTGCCCGCCATTGGGGAAAAGATATACCGTCTTCCGATGACAGAAACCTACAAGGGCATTGATAGAATGTGGAGCCGTGGCGCGCAAGCAAACGGCTACGTGGTAGGCTATTTGACGCGCACCTACTGCAAACACATCGGCTATCATTCGGTGCGCACGGATGAAAACTTCACAAAAGTCGGGGCGCGAGTAGAACCGCTCAACATAGAGACGCTAGAGCCGCCGGAGAAGTATGCTGGATGAAAGTTGACTTGTTTCTGAACGGGCCTTTGGGGGCCTGGGTGTTGGGCCAGGTAGACGCAAGCGAGGTGGGGTGCGTACACTCGCCCAGCGCGGAGATTTGCGGCAGGGCGCGCGCGTTGGGAATTTCGGCACACGAAGGCACGGCAAACAACGCGACCTATACCGCGCAGGCCATTGGGGTTTCGATGCACTATCCGTACATTCTGAAGAGTCGCGTCTTGCGGCGCTACGAGGCATTATACAACATCCATCCGGCGTTGCTGCCGTGGGGGAAGTGCTACTATCCGGTATTCTGGGCATTATTGAAGGGTGAGCCTGCTGGATGTACGCTGCATAGGATCGCGGCGGGCATTGATGACGGCGATATTGTGGCACAAAAGCGCGTTCCGGTCTACGAATGGGACACGGGAGGGACGTTGCATCAGCGGGTGAGCGAAGCAGAAAAGGGACTGTTCCTGGAATACTGGACGCGCATCGTGGCGGGGGAAACGCTCGAAACGCAGCCGCAACCCCCTGGTGGCAGTTTTTATTATAAGCGTGAGTTTATGGCGTTGAAGAATAACGCAGACATCGAAGCGCTGAGCGGACCGGAATTGCTACAATTGATCCGTTGTCTGTCACACCCATCCTACAGCGGTCTGGCGGTAACGGCAGGCGGGCGGCGTTACGAGGTGAGTATGAGGGCACTGGAATGACGCTCGCCAGAGGAGAGGCGGCGATTGTGATTCCTAGCCTGGACCTGGAACGCGCAGCGAAAACGGGCGTGGATGCGCGGGCCACGGCCGGGGTGGATACGTACATTATCATCGTCAATGATTTCGAGCGGCGGGGCGGGATCAAGCCGGCCAATGCCGGATTCCAGGCGGCGCTTGAACTGGGCGTTCCCTATGTGGTATACCTGAATGACGACACTAGCTTCCCGAAAGGCCGCTGGCTGGCGCGCTTGATCGACGCGCTCAACGAAGACCCATCCTATGGCGTGGCGGTCCCTTCGTCATTATCAAACCGAGGGAGCAGGCATCCGCAACAGAACACCGGGGCGGGAGCCGAGATGGGGGTGTTCGTAGAACCCGAACCGCTGGCGTGGCATTGTGCGGTTATGCGCCGCGAAATGCTGATTGATGTGGGAATATTTGACCCCGTGTTTTGGCAGTTTTGTGGCGACGCCGACTTAACGCGACGGATGCAGGCAGCGGGCTGGAAGTCGGTCTGGGTGCGGGATTGTTATGTCCATCACGAACAAGGGGTGTTGGATGCAGGATGGAAGAAACGGGATAAGGGGATTTATTTGCACAGGTGGGGAAAATGATTCAAGTTTTCAGCAACACACTAGGAGTAGAAGAACTGGCAGCCGCCGAGCGCGCCTTTGCCTCGCACTGGTTAGGAAAGGGGAACGAGTGTGACGCCTTCGAGAAAGAATTCCTTGCCTATCGTGGCGGCGTGGGGGAAATGCTCTTGACGAACAACTGCACCAGCGCCATCTATATTGCCCTGCGCGCGCTTGGAATTGGGCCGGGGGACGAAGTGATTGTGCCGACGGTACATTTTGTGGCGGCGGCTAATGCCATCATAGACGCGGGCGCGCGCGTGGTCTTTGCCGACGTTTCTGCACAGACCTTAAATCTATTGCCCAAAGAAATCACGCGCCTACGCACACTGCGCACCAAGGCCGTATTTCTCTTGCATTACGGCGGTCATCCGTGTGATATGGACGCTATCCGCAAAGAGGCGGAGGGGTTATTCGTCATCGAAGACACCGCCAATGCCGTATCGTCCGCCTATCACGGGCGCGCGTGCGGGACGCTGGGGGACGCGGGCGTGTGGTCATTCGACGCAATGAAAATCCTGGTGATGATTGACGGCGGGGCACTGTGGCTGAAGGACGAAGAAAGCGCCAAGCGCGCCACGATGTACCGTTACTTGGGACTATTGCCGCAAACCACGTCGGGAGTGGATGCACAGAAGGCGGGGGCAGGGCGCTGGTGGCAATTCGATTTAGGCGTAACGTCTGGGCGCTTCATCAGCAATGACGTAAGCGCGGCTATTGGGCGAATACAATTACAGAAGTTGCCCGGATTCATCGCCCGGCGCAAGGAAATATGGGAAGTCTATCAGAGCGGGTTGGCCGGTGTTGGCGATTTGATCTTGCCACCCGAACCACTGCCTGATTGTACATCGTCTTACTATCTCTACTGGATTCAGACGGCGCGCCGCGATGAACTGGCGGCATACCTGGGGGAACGCGGGATATACACGACCTTTCGTTATTACCCGTTGCATCTAGTCAAATTTTACGAATCGCGGGCGCACTTGCCCAATGCAGAATTTGTCGGATCGACTACCTTATGCCTACCTATCCATCAGAACTTGACCGATGATGACGTAGGGCGGGTAGTGGACACAGTGCGGGAGTTCTTTGAATGAAACTCAACCTGGGCGCAGGCAACAAGATCGATGCCGAGGCCATCAATCACGACATCACGAAACATCGGCCAGAAATTGATGTTGCCTGGGATTTGAATGTATTCCCGTGGCCGTGGAAAGATGAGAAGTTTGACGTGATTAACGCTTGGGCGGTTTTGGAGCACCTACAGGCCGACCGCTTGCAGATTTTCAATGAGATGTGGCGCATTTTGCAGCCGGGCGGTTTAGCGGCGATAAAACTCCCCGCGTGGAATAGCGACGAGGCCCACCAGGATTTTACACATTATTGGTATGCGACGCCACGCAGCCTGGACTCGCTAGACCCGACAACAGAACTAGGAAAGGCGCACAACTTCTACACGCCGCGCAAGTGGAAAATCGAGCGGGTGAAATGGTGCAGCGCGGGGAAGTCCTCGTTATATTTCAGACTGCGCAAGGTGGCGGGAGGGTAGTATGCCATACGCAACTAACATAGAATTACGCGCCCGAATCAACAAAACTAGCGCCGCCGATGACGCCACGCTCACGGCGCTCATCGCGGCGGCAGGGATTAACATCGACCGTGCCGTCGGGCAATATCACAACGGCCTCGAGTTTTTCCTTGCCCCCGCCGTGGCTTCGGCGCGCATCTATGCCGGTTCGGGCTTGGCTTTCCAATGGATTGATCCATGCGTTGTCATCAGTACCGTAGCGGTTAAAACATCCTACACCGATGCTGCATACACATCTTGGGTGCCGGCGGACTGGATTGCCGGAAGTGGGAGTTATCAACATCCAGACTATAACGACCTGCCATATACAATGCTCCTGACCGCGCCGATGGGAAATTATAGCATTTTCACCTCCGGGCGCACCGGAGGGGGCCAGCAGTGGGATGCCATTTTCGCTCTATCAGAAGCATCCTACGTGTCGCGGGGCAGCATTGGGCCGGCTGTGCCGACCGTGCAAGTGACGGCGCGCTGGGGTTATAGCGCCACTGTGCCACCCGACATCCGCGAAGCATGCCTGATGCAGGCCGCGCGCTGGTGGAAGCGTTTCGAGAGTGCGTTTAGCGATACCCTCGCCAGCGGTGAATTGGGCCAACTATTCTACCGACAATCGCTCGACCCGGACATCCGTCGCGTCCTGGTCGATGGGCGTTATGTCAAGCCGGCCGTCGGGAGGCGCGCGTGAGTGCATTAAGCGCCGAAATCAAGGGTTTGCGCGAAACACAAAAGGCAATGGAGAACATCGTCAAGGAATTGCACGGCAGTTCAGTATTGAACGCAATGCGCAGCGCCACGCTATGGGTTGAGCGCAACGCGCGCATGAACGCACCCGTAGACACCGGACGGCTTCGGGCTTCAATCTGGCCTGAAGTAAAAACTGCCGGGACGCAGGTGCTCGGCATCGTCGGGACAAAGGTGGTCTATGGCGCGAAGATGGAACAACCTGGCCCGGTGCGCCGCTCTGGCCGGCGTCCATATCTCAAGCCGGCATTAATTGAAAATCAAGAGCGCATCTTCAAACTGCTCGACAATGCCGTGGCAATGATTATTTCGCGCAATAGCACAAGCGGAGGTACGGAATAATGACCTGGCCGACCGGCGTCTACGTTGCAACTGAGTCGCGCGGCATATTTTATACCGCGAATTTTACCGACCCCACCGATGCTACACAACCCATCTGGACGGCGGTCAATGGCGGACTGGGCGTGCTGACGATCTTCAATTTCGCCCTCGATCCGTTTGATCGCGCCGGACGCCAGTTGTGTTTGACGACTACCGAGAATACGGTTTACATCCGTTATGGCGCAGGCAACTGGGCGCCGATCCTCACACAAGCACAAACGCGCACCATCACCGGAAATGTAGCAGCGATCAATTGTTGGGTGACAGCGGATAACAGCATTGCGGGGCGCGTGTGGGTAGCCGCATACGCCCAGGTCGGCGCGGATAACCGACTGCTTTTTCTGCGCACTGACGATGATGGCATAAACTGGACGTGGACACAGACCGGGAATAGATGGCCACTGTTTGGATGGGGAAATTTGATTGCTAATGGTACGGAGTTGTGGTTTTCATTCAGTAGCGGAACCGGCGGGCCTGGCAAGATGGGCTACAGCAATGACATCGGAGCAACGTGGTCGCTCACAGTAGGATATGACTCTGCAACGGGCTATGCGGCTGTTAATCCATTAGAGCTATTTAAAGTGTACTCTCCAAAATTCTACGATTTGTATTCTGTGGATACCGCTATGGCTATAACAAAACTGCAAGACGTGTTGAATCTCGGCGATGTGACCTCTTCGCAGCAGTTATGGTTTTCTGCAAATGGCACAGGATACCAGCGTATTGTAAAGAGCTACAAAATTTATACGACGCTTGACGGATGGGCAACCGTTGTTGATCCTGCACCAGTAGCCAAGACGAACGCCATAAGTACACTACTTGCGCCATTGAGTAGTAATGAGGACTGGATGATTCTAGGATCACGGACACCATTGGCATTACAAACTCATACCATTTTTACACTCATCGGTGATACGGGTATCGAGATAGGTAAATCTGGCAGTGATCCAATAGGTGGTGTGGATAGCATACCTAAAGCCGGAAACGGATTGACGCTTGATGGAATCGGATTACTGGTGGCAAACCTCGCTCCGCCGACCGCGACAATCACGCCCGCCGCCGCGAATACAAATCAGGTCTGCGAATCGCAGACGTTTGTTGCCACGCTCACGGGGATAATTGCAGAAACATATCTGTGGAGTACGGACGGATTAGTTTCCGGGCAAGGGACGCCAACGGCGGTTTATAACTGGTCTGCGACGTGCGGGCATACAGTCAGCGTCATTATCACGGCCGCCGGAGCAAATTACACAGCTACCTATTCGCCCGTTCTTACCCTGAGCCTGATGCAGATTTGCACGGCCATTAAAAACACCCTCCAAGGCGCAATGAGTGCCAGTCTATTGGCGCGCGTATACAACTTCAACGAACTACCCGAAGGAGTGAATGACGCGCCGTCGCTGATGGTGTACTGGCAGAATGTAGTCAATGATGCCTTACACGGGGAAACCGACCGCTGGACATTTGCGGGGCGACGTGTTAAAGATATGGCATTTCACGTCGACTTTTTCGCTAACCCGCGCAACAACCTGGACGAGAATAACGAGACGCTTACCGAGGCGGCCAGCGAGATCATTGACATACTGGAAATGCAATCGCTCATTTGTGCAGCCAATGCGCATTGCCCGCCGTTCGGTCTGTGCGCGCTAAAATCATTTCACTGGCAAGGCGAGCGCGTCGTCTTTGATTATGGCGGCGTCATCTACTACGGCGCGCGTTTTATCATCACCGTGAGGACGTATTGATGCATTATGCTCTATCGAGCCTTGGACAATCTAAACATCGGGGTGCGGCGCTACGAAGTTTTTAACAGTGTCCGTCTAAAAGAGAAAGCGCGCATCTTGTTAGAATCACGCGAGGTCATTGCCCCGGTAAACTCGCCGCCGCTGGAAATCTTGCCCGCGTGGGGCACGCGCCTTGAGATATTGGCGCAAGCGGGGGTTCTTACTCTCGCCGACGTATTATTATTTTCCGGCGTTCCCGCCGGAGTAGAGGCCGCGACCTGGGCGAATTGGCGCACCGAGGCCGAGGACGCTTTGACCATTAAATGTATAAACTGTAGGAGGTAAGACAATGCCAATGACAAGTAATGCAACTGCACAAGCCTGCTCAAAAGTCGAAATCCAGCCGGGTTGTACCGGGTCCTGGTACGACATTGGGGGCGAGGCCACGACCGTAACGCTACCCGAAGAAGTGGTCAACACCGGGATGATGTACGTGTTTAACGACGACCGAGCCATCACCACCCACGGCAAGAAACAACCTTTCACCGCTGTGGTAAGTGGCGCATTTACGAACGGCGCAACGGAAGCCTTCAATCTGGTCCGCGCCATCTGGCAGACGGCGGGTTGTGACCGCAAGATGTGCTTGCGCGTAACCCCGGAGGGCGGGAATATCGGCGACCTCGAAATCTATGTCGGCGACCTCCTGACCGGTCTCAAGCCGCCAGACGTGGACGCTGGATCCGGAGATCCTTCCGCATTCTCGTTTAGCGTCTACGGCAACTACGACTATGACACAAAGGCTTCATAATGGCAACGCTAACTTTACCACCAGAGTTGCTACAGAAACACGTCGAGGAGTTCTTTGCGGCTGAATCTGAATTGCGCGCCGGGCGTTCGCTGGTCGGCGCGCAACAGAATGGCATCGCCGTGCGCGTCGCCGCGCGGTTGGGATGGCTCGATGTTGCCGAGGAAGATGTTGGCGAAATGCACCCAGGAGAAGTGTTACGTATCGCGGCGGAGTTGAATGAGGCTATCGGCGCCGCATACGAACTATCGGGGGAATGATCCGGGCGGTGAAAAAATACGCC
>Ga0307377_10001995_pt1 | contig 24605 bp, 20 predicted proteins | sample TR3MG_FD_202535 | JGI IMG/M metagenome (GOLD analysis project Ga0307377, IMG submission 202535) | Soil microbial communities from Risofladan, Vaasa, Finland - TR-3 | ecosystem: Environmental > Terrestrial > Soil > Coastal area > Acid sulfate soil | place: Finland: Risofladan, Vaasa | collected...
CTTGAACAGGCGGTCGTCACTGGACCGACTACTGAGGACGATGTGACAAATGGCTACGATTGGGGTAACACTTCAAGTGTAGAATGAGGTGGAGCTAACCGACTACCCCCCTTTTAATTATAAAAGGTTATGGACTGCTTATGAGAATGATAATAGTAAAACTATCGCATGTTTTCCTTTCTTTGATCCTAGTATTTCATTGACTAATATAAATACTTGTGATAGAGAAAGTGAAATATATAGTGTATTAGACCCAGCATTAATATTTAAAGCTTTGGGTGATGTAACTAGATTTGCAATTGTAACTACTATAGCAAAGGAACCTAAAAGTTCAGTAGCACTTTCTAAAATTTTGTCACTAACAAAGGCTACAATTTCTCATCATGTACATATTCTCAGAGAAGCAGGCCTAATTAATGAGAGTTACGAAAATGGTTCTGTAAAATTAAATTTAAAAAGAAATATAATTGAAAACTTATCAAATATAGCAATTTTAAAACTTTATGGAAATTAAATTTATTTTTGATATTTTTGTGATTGTCTAATATACTAATCATGTTGTTTTTCAGTTAGTAATTATTAAAACGTTATGAAAGGTGGTGCTTTTCATGCATTCACTTTGGCAAGGTAAGGCACCCATTTATGAAGCACTTCAAAAATATAAGTCTATGCGGGTGGTGCCTTTTGACGTGCCAGGACATAAGCAAGGCAGAGGAAACCCCCAGCTCACGGAATTTTTGGGTGAGAGATGCCTTTCGGTGGATGTCAATTCTATGAAACCCCTCGATAATCTGGTCCATCCCGTCTCTGTAATCAAGGAGGCGGAAGAGCTGGCTGCAGATGCTTTCGGTGCGCAACACGCGTTTTTCATGGTCAACGGCACCACGGCAGCTGTTCAGGCTATGATTATGAGCGTGTGCAAACAGGGCGACAAAATCATCATGCCCCGTAATGTCCACAGAAGTGCCATTAACGCCCTTATTATCAGTGGAGCAGTTCCTGTTTATGTTAATCCCGGCGTTAATAAACTGTTGGGGATACCCTTAGGCATGTCTGTTGCCGAGGTGAAAAAAGCCATCGAGGAAAATCCGGATGCCAAAGCAATTTTTGTCAATAATCCTACTTACTATGGTATTTGTTCCGATTTAAGAACCATCACGGAGCTTGCCCATCGCCATAATATGTATGTCCTTGTGGATGAAGCGCATGGAACACACTTCTACTTCGGTGAGAATCTGCCTGTAAGTGCGATGGCAGTAGGAGCCGATATGTCGGCAGTAAGCATGCACAAAACAGGTGGATCGCTGACCCAAAGTTCATTTTTGCTGAAAAATGGCCGTCTTAGTACAGGTCATGTGCGGCAAACGATTAACTTGACGCAGACCACTAGCGGCTCCTATCTGCTATTGTCTTCTCTGGATATTTCTAGACGCAACCTTGCTTTGGATGGCAAAAACATCTTCAAAAAAGTCTCTGCTCTTGCCCACTATGCGCGGGAAGAAATCAACAAAATCGGCGGATACTACGCTTTTTCCACAGAACTTATTAATGGGGATTCGGTGTTTGATTTTGACCACACTAAGCTTTCTGTCTATACTAGAGAAATAGGGCTGGCAGGAATTGAAGTTTATGACATTCTCCGTGATGATTACGGGATTCAGATCGAGTTGGGTGATATAGGCAATATCCTGGCCATCATCTCCGTTGGGGATCGCGAGCTGGCCTTGGAACGTCTCGTGTCTTCTCTGTCTGAAATAAAAAGAATTTATATGAAGGATAAAGCGGGAATGCTTGATCATGAGTATATAAATCCAGAAGTGGTGATGACGCCACAGCATGCCTTCTATTCCGATCAGCACTCTGTCGCCATCAAAGACAGCACTGGGTATATATGCGGAGAATTTGTCATGTCTTACCCACCCGGTATTCCTATTTTGGCCCCGGGAGAACGGATAACCGAGGAAATCATTGATTATATCACCTATTCCAAGGCCAAGGGCTGTTTCCTGACAGGCACAGAGGATATGTCTGTTGAAAACATTAAAATAGTGGAGGAATAAACAATGGAATTATGGTATACAGAACAACACACAGACAACGTTCGTTTTTCTATCAAGGTGGATAAGCCTCTTTATTCGGGGCAGAGCGAATTCCAAAGAATTGATGTTTTTAATTCACAGGAATTCGGTAATTTTTTTACTCTGGACGGTTTAATGATGGTCACTGAAAAAGACGAATTTATCTATCATGACATGATTGTTCATGTGCCGATGGCAACCAACCCTAAGATTAAGAAGGTGCTGGTCATTGGCGCTGGAGACGGCGGAACTGTAAGAGAGTTGACGCGTTACAGCACCATTGAAAACATTGACATGGTGGAAATAGATAAAATGGTTGTGGATGTGTGCCGAGAATATTTGCCCCAGACCGCCTGCAAGTTGGATGATCCAAGAGTGCAGTTATATTTCGAGGACGGACTGAAATTTGTCCGCTCCAAAGAGAACGCCTATGATCTGATCATAGTTGATTCCACCGACCCCTTCGGACCGGGAGAGGGACTGTTTACAAGGGAGTTTTACGGTAATTGCTTTAAGGCGCTGAAAGAAGACGGCATCCTCGTCAATCAGCACGAAAGCCCCTATTATGAGGAGTATGCTAAGTCCATGCGAAGAGCCCATAAGCGTATTCAGGAATTTTTCCCGGTTTGCAGGGTTTATCAGGCTCACATTCCAACCTATCCGTCCGGTCACTGGCTGTTTGGTTTTGCCTCTAAAACGTACGATCCCCTTGCCGACATAGACGATCAGGCGTGGAACAATCTAGGCCTGAAAACAAAGTATTATAACACTGAAATTCATAAAGGGTGCTTTGCTCTGCCTAACTACGTTAAGGAACTTTTGGTAAGTGCAGAGGAATAAATGCTCAATTAAAGAACTATTAAAAAAACAATAATTATATCAGCATAATCATTATCTTGAACTTACATATAACCCACTGATTTAGGTCAGTGGGTTATATGTTTTTTTATTATTTATGGATGCCAGAGGCTCTCAATTTTTTTACGTCTCATCAACTCGCGTTACCTCTTGGAATTGATGATTATATGAAAGGAATGAAATTCCATATTTATGGAGATATTAAGGGGTGTCCGTTACTTTTAGAAATAATATTTAAAGAAACGTGCTTAGAGATTGACTCAACTGAAATATGACTTAAACCAGGTCATATACTCTAGTATGGAGGGATGCCAGTGGAACATTCCGTGCAATTAGGAACGCAAGATTACCGGGAGAGCATCTGTGAATGCTTACGCGAACTGCGTGAACAAGAGCAACTTCCTTTACAAATCGTTGAACTTCGGCAGGGAAAACGTTGGCTTATTCAGTGCAAGTTTTATGCCCCTTCGTTAGAGGCGACTGAAAATGAGAATATGGTTCAAAAAATTCATCGTTATTACTTGGCAAATGCCTTGGCAGAGACGATTTTGCTACATTGGGAGAAAGTGCATGTTCGCAAGATACTCCAGAAAAAACATCATGTATTGGACGACAATGGGCAAATGGTAATTAACAAGGCCTTGGATTATTTAAATAAAGGACTAGGGCAAGTGCGGGGTTATAGTGTGAACCGCAAGACAAGTCTCGTTACCCAGATTTTAAGTTGCTTAGATCATAGTTCTGTTTTTGACATAGAGGGGTTTTTGCGTTTTCGTGCTCAGGAGTATAAAAGTGAAGTAAATAAAGCTGTGGAATACGCCCTTGATGAGTACGTTATTGAAAAAGAATACATGGACTTTATCCTGCTATTGAAACATTTTGTGGATAGCCAAAAACCACGATTAGAGTGTTTACACGTTGGAATGACTCCACAAGGAAAGTTCCATCTGTATAACAATGAAGGAATCAAAGTGACGCATCAATTCCTTGAGGATTTCCAACTCGACAATGGCCATGAGTTAGGGTATGAAGATTTATTGGTTAGCGCTTTGATTGCCGTTGCACCCCGCCAAATTACATTACATATTCGTTATGATGGTTACAAAGATACGTTAAAAACCATTCGAAGTGTCTTTGGAGATAGAGTACATGATTGTGAAGGGTGTTCCCTATGTGAAAAATTTTGACAAATGAAAGATTATTGTTATAATAAACTAACTATAAATTCTACAGACTTATGTGTAAGCACTGATTAGCATAAGGTAATATTAAATTGTAAATCGTTGAAAGGGAGAGTACCCTGATGTGTCGCGCAAGAGACGAAATGCCATGGCTGAAAGCATTTCTCACGAACGTACAGGAGAAAACCACCCTTGAGTGTTGGGCTGAAATAAGTAAGCTTAGCCGTACCCCGCGTTAAGGGATATCGAGTGAAAGGTAATGCTTATGACCTTTTAATTGGGTGGAACCACGGGAGTGAACTCTCGTCCCTAGTAGGGACGGGAGTTTTTTATTTATTTGTAAGGAGTGATTTTAATGATTCAGGTCACCTTAAAAGACGGTTCAATTCGCGAGGTTGAGACAGGGACGACAATAGCAGGACTTGCATCCACCATCTCTCGGGGATTGGCGAAGGTAGCAGTAGCAGGGAAAGTCAATGATAAGCTGAAGGATCTATCCTATCCTCTTACGGAAAATACGGCGGTGGAGATCGTAACGATAGATAGCGATGAAGGATTAGACGTATTAAGGCACTCTACCGCACACTTGATGGCTCAAGCCGTAGGGAATCTATTTCCAGGGACTAAATTTGGGATTGGTCCGTCGATCGCCAAAGGTTATTATTATGACTTTGACTCCGACCATGTCTTTACACCAGAGGACTTGGCGAGTATAGAAAAAGAAATGAGCCGTCTTGTGAAGGAAAAGCATTCTTTCGAACGGAGAGAAGTTTCCCGCGCCGAGGCACTTACTCATTTCGGTGAATTGGGGGAAAAATATAAGGTTGAACTTATTGAGGGCCTTCCAGAGGATGTCACAATTTCAATGTACACCCAAGGGGATTTTACCGACCTTTGTTCCGGGCCACATCTGCCTTCAACGGCGAACATTAAAGCCTTTAAACTCATGACCTTGGCTGGTGCCTACTGGCGGGGGAGCGAAAAAAATAAGATGCTCCAACGTATCTACGGAACAGCCTTTGCTAAACCCGCAGATTTGGAAGATCACTTGTTTAAGTTAGAAGAAGCTAAGCGACGCGACCATCGTAAGCTCGGTTTAGAACTTGATCTATTTAGCCTCCATGAGGAGGGACCTGGTTTTCCTTTCTTTCATCCTAAAGGCATGATCTTACGTAATGCTCTTGAGGATTTCTGGCGGCAGGAACACCGCAGACGTGGATATCAGGAGATCAAGACCCCAATTATCCTTAATCGTTCGATGTGGGAACAATCAGGGCATTGGGATCATTATAAAGAGAACATGTATTTCACAGAAATTGATGACCAGGATTATGCAGTAAAACCTATGAACTGTCCGGGTGGCATGATCATGTACAAGACAAAACTCCGCAGTTACCGAGACCTTCCACTTCGAGTAGGAGAACTGGGTTTAGTGCACCGCCATGAACTCTCCGGCGCACTTCATGGGTTGTTGCGGGTCCGAAGCTTTACTCAGGATGATGCACACATCTTCATGCTTCCCTCTCAAATCAAGGAAGAACTTATTGGGGTTATAGAACTAGTCGACTATTTCTATAAAGTATTTGGCTTAGACTATGATGTTGAATTGTCTACTCGTCCTGAAGGGTCCATGGGCTCGGATGAGGACTGGGAAACGGCAACTAAGGCACTTCAAGAAGCATTAGAGGATAAGGGAATGGAATACAAGATTAATCCTGGTGATGGAGCGTTCTATGGACCTAAGATCGATTTTCATGTGAGGGATTGCCTGGATCGGACTTGGCAGTGTGGAACTATTCAACTCGATTTCCAAATGCCTGAGAAATTTGATTTAAACTTTATTGGGGAAGACGGTCAAAAGCATCGGCCAGTAATGGTTCATCGAGTCGTGTATGGAGCCATCGAACGATTCATTGCAATTTTGACAGAACACTATGCAGGGGCTTTCCCTGTCTGGCTGGCACCGATTCAAGTTCGTATCCTGCCGATCAGTGAGCGACATCATGAGTATGCTAAAACGCTGGTCTCCCGTCTGAATGAACTCGATATACGAGTAGAGGCGGATGAACGCAAAGAAAAGATTAGCTATAAGATCAGAGAGTCTCAAACTGAAAAGATCCCGTTTACGTTAGTTGTCGGGGATCAGGAAGTTGAAACTGACATGGTTGCAGTCCGGCGATACGGCCAAGGGGATGCTGGAGAAAAGATGACAGTTGAGGCATTTATTGAACTCCTCCAAGAAGAGATTAAGAGTAAACTAATCCATAAAGTTAATATTCAAGATGTCTAAGACTTAAATATTATGAGTTATATGCTCAAGATGACATTATGTCAAGTGTCAACATGGGGTATTGACAAAGGCTAGTTATTAATATATGATATTTGATGTCAAGCAGAAGCCATCCGCTTCTCACCTTACGGCGTTCGTCGCTAAGGTATCTTCTGGTCCTGAGCTTAGTATTTATGCTCGCGATTGTTTAGAAGACGGGTGGTAATTCATCCGTCTTTTTTGTTTTGAGCTGAAATTTTGAGGGGGGTGGTTTCTTATTAGCAAGGACTTAAGACTAAATGACGAGATCCGGGTTCGGGATGTTCGTCTCGTCGGTGAAGAGGGAGAACAACTTGGAATCATGGCGGCTAGAGACGCTTTGAGCATTGCAGTCGATAAGTCATTAGATCTCGTAGAGATCGCACCGACGGCTAAACCGCCGGTCTGCAAACTAATGGACTACGGTAAGTACAAGTACGAGCAAGCCAAACGAGACAAAGAGGCTCGTAAAAAGCAAAAGAATATGGAAATCAAAGAAGTCAAATTGCGTCCAAACATTGAGGATCATGACTTCGAAACCAAAGCCCGCAACGCCCAACGCTTTTTACTCGATGGAGATAAAGTTAAGGTGACGATTATGTTCCGCGGACGAGAAGTTACCCACCCGGAGCTTGGAAAGGCGTTATGCGTGAGACTCGCTGAATTTTGTAAAACAGAGTGTACTGTCGAACGCGAAGCTAAGCTTGAGGGGCGAAACATGATTATGATCTTAGCCACTATTAAACATGACTAATTACCGAGAGGGGGATTACTCAAATGCCTAAAATGAAAACACACCGTGGAGCAGCAAAGCGCTTTAAGAAAACAGGAACTGGTAAAATCATCCGTATGCATGGATACACAAGCCACATGCTGGAGAAGAAATCACCTAAGAGCAAACGGCACTTGCGCTCATCTACAGTGATGGACAAGTCTGATGTGAAACGAATTAAGAGTTTAATTGCTTATCTATAAATATTTGTGCTAGAAGGAGGTCTTCAGGATGGCCCGTGTAAAAAAAGGCGTAACCAAACATGCACGCCACAAAAAGATATTAAAATTAGCTAAAGGATACCGTGGAGCGAAAAGCAAACTCTACCGCCCAGCCAATGAACAAGTCCTAAAATCCTTAGCTTATTCTTATGCTCATAGAAAAGATAACAAAGGTAACTTCCGTAAGCTCTGGATTGCTAGAATCAATGCTGCTGCTCGTATGAATGGTTTATCCTACAGCCGCATGATGAACGGGTTGAAGAAAGCAGGAGTTACTGTCAATCGAAAGATGCTGGCAGAAATCGCGATCAGCGATGCAGCAGCGTTTACAGAAATCGTTAATGTAGCCAAAGTGCAAATCAACGGATAATCAGGGAGGGTGCTAATGCATCCTCTTTTTGGCACTAGGTAGGGGCAATTCATGAATTGCCCGTACAAGTTTTCCATACTCGCCCCTGGAGGTGGTATAGATGATTGAGTCTTTGCAGAATGAGCAGGTGAAATATGTGGTCTCTTTGCAGCGGCATAAAGCCCGCGAGGAGGCCCAATTGTTTGTGGTTGAAGGCTGGAGATTCGTTGAGGAGGCAGTGCGCAGAAATGCTCCTATTAAAAAGGTTTTTGTTTGCCAGGAACGTGAGACACTAGAGTGGCAGTTCCTTCATAAAAGGTTGTGTGAACGAAGTATCCCTTTTGAGGAAGTGGATAAGCGTGTTCTTCGTAAAATGAGTGCAACAGAAGAACCTCAGGGAATTTTAGCCGTTGTACGTCAAACGACCTATACCTGGTCAGATCTGCAAATTGATCGGGATTCGGTCTTGCTTATTTTGGATGGCATTCAAGATCCAGGGAATCTAGGCACGATTTTGCGCACAGCGTTGGCTTCAGGAGTACGTTATGTTTGTTTGACATCGGGAACAGTTGACTTATATAATCCGAAAGTGTTAAGAAGTACTATGGGTGCTATTTTCTCTCTAGTCCTTTTGCCTGGCCATCAGCCGGAGGATATTTTGGGCTTTTGTCGGGACCGTGGGTTGAGTGTCTTCATGGGAGATATCCAGGGCAGCCCGGTTTACGACACCAAACTATCGGATGGGCCACTTGCCCTTGTTGTAGGAAACGAGGGTAATGGACCATCTCCATGCTTTCGGAGTGCAGATGTCCAGTGTGTTACGATTCCAATGTTTCAAGACGTTGAATCACTCAATGTAGCGATAGCTACGGGCATATTGCTCTATGAAATTGTTCGTCAAAGGAATTAAGGGATTTCTTGTAAAACATAGAAGAGCTATGCTATAATTTTCTCTGAACAAGTAATTTTGAAATTTACTCAATAATGCGATGATCGGGTTAAAAGGAGTGTTTTCTTTTCAGGGAAGCGTGGCCAAAGACTGTGAGCCAGCTAAGAAGGTACCCACCTCTCATACCGAGGAGGTTAAATTTCGCCTGGGAGTGGTCTGCTGATCATAGGTAGGCCCGGTTTCCACCGTTAACGGGAGCTTAAGTGTGGCTAAATTGGCCAAACTAGGGTGGTACCGCGAGAGTAGACTCTCGTCCCTTTCAAGGGGCGGGCGTCTTTTTTAATAGGCAGAAGGTATAAGTTTCCAAGGTCCTGTAAGGGCTATGGTAGGGGCAATTCATGAATTGCCCCTACGGGGTACCCTCATACTAGGATGTTGAGATTAAATCACTGCCATGATGGTAAGATGCTGTGATGTATTTGGAAAGGGTGATTAACTTGAAGAATGAAATACGACGTATCGGAGAAGAGGCCTTACGAGAACTGAGGGAGCTAGACGGTCTGGAAGCACTCCAAGAGCTTAAAGTGAAAGTTCTCGGGAAAAAAGGATCGTTAACAGCCTTGTTGCGCCAAATGGGTAGCTTGAGTTCGGAGGAGCGTCCAATAATGGGGCAAATTGTCAATGAGATGCGTAGTCGTCTGGAACAAGCGTGGGAGGAACGTAGTGCGGAGTTAGACCGGATGTTCCTCCAGAAACGGTTGGCAACTGAACGCATCGACATCACGTTACCTGGGGTTCGTGTTCCGCGTGGACATCATCACCCCCTTACCCAGGTCGTGGAAGAGATTGAAGATATCTTTCTGGGAATGGGATTCCAAATCGCTGAAGGGCCGGAGATTGAGACGGATTATTATAACTTCGAAGCCCTCAATCTACCTAAGGATCATCCAGCCCGAGAAATGCAAGATTCCTTTTATATTACAGAAGAGATTTTGCTTCGTACGCACACTTCCCCCGTTCAGATTCGAACGATGGAGAAGATCTATCCGGAACTCCCTGTGAAAATTATTGCTCCTGGAGCAGTTTATCGTAATGATGACGATGCGACCCATTCTCCGATGTTCCACCAGGTAGAGGGACTTGTTGTGGACCGCGGGATCCGTATGTCGGATTTAAAGGGGATTCTTTTGAATTTTTCCCGCCAAATGTTTGGAGAATCTAGAGAAATACGTTTGAGGCCGAGTTTTTTTCCCTTTACTGAGCCAAGCGCAGAAGTGGACATTTCCTGTATGCTTTGCGGGGGAGCAGGATGCCGTCTCTGCAAAGGGACTGGATGGATAGAAGTATTAGGGTCAGGAATGGTTCATCCCAAGGTCATAGAAATGGGCGGATATAATCCGAAAGAGGTCACGGGATTTGCCTTCGGTATGGGAGTAGAGCGAATCGCCATGCTGAAATACGGAATTGAAGACATGAGACTCTTGTTTGATAATGATTTGCGCTTTTTGCAGCAGTTTTAAGGGGGGGAAGATCATGAAAGTCAGTTTAGAATGGTTGCGCGAACTAGTTGATGTCGATCAGAGCGCAGAAGAGTTAGCGGAAACGTTAACCCGTGGCGGAATTGAAGTCGAGGATGTCGCGAACCTGAATAAGGGATTCGAAAAAGTAGCGATCGGTGAAATAGTCAGTTTAACAAAGCATCCGGATGCAGATCGACTATTGGTTTGTGCCGTGAATGTTGGTCAAGAAGAGATTGTTATTGTCACTGGCGCAAAAAACTTACAGGTTGGAGATCGGATTCCTGTTGCTTTGGTAGGATCGACCCTTCCAAATGACCTTTCAATCCGAAAGTCCAAACTCAGAGGGGTTGTCTCTCAAGGTATGCTGTGTTCGCATGAAGAGCTTCTTCTTGAGGTGACAGTAGGCTTGGAACGAAGTGCGGACGGGATCCTTATTTTATCACCCGATGCCCCAATCGGAGAGAATTTCGGCAAATATTTAGGGCGCGAAGACAGTATTTTAGACTTGGAACTCTATCCGAACCGGCCAGATTGTTTGGCGATGGTGAATGTTGCTCGTGAAGTCGCGTCTCTTACCCGGAAAAAGCCTCATTTACCGAAATGGGCGGAACAAAAACAAGTGCCCTCCTTGCCAACGGCCCCAGATTTTCGGATTATCATCGAACAAGATGAGTTATGCTGGCGTTATGCAGGCTTAATGGTTGAGGATGTCCATATCGTTTCTTCTCCGGAGTGGATGCAGCGACGTCTTAAAGCAGCTGGAGTTCGACCCATTAATAATATTGTAGATATAACAAATTACTGTATGCTAGAAATGGGACAACCCTTACATGCTTTTGACCGGGATAAGATAAGTGGGGATGTTCACGTCCGCACTGCTTATCCCAACGAAATAATTGTTTCCTTAGATGGAGTTGAACGTTTTCTACAAGCGGATACCCTGATTATTGCAGACGATCTCCAACCTTTGGCAGTAGCTGGCGTAATGGGTGGGTTAAACAGTGAAGTGACGAAGGATACGAGTCGGTTATTGATTGAGTCCGCACATTTTTCCGCCGTAAGTGTCCGTAGAACAAGTCGTCGTTTAGGACTCCGGTCTGAGGCTTCTAACCGTTATGAAAAGGGAGTTAATGCCTATGGTTGCGTGGCAACACTAGGCCGGGTTTGTGATCTGATCCTCGAATTAGGGGCGGGCCGACCTGTAGCGTTGGTAGATGAAGTAAAGAATCTCCCTCCTCGCCGTCGAGTTAGTCTCTCTGTCCAACACACTTCAACTGTACTTGGCATTGAATTTAAAACAGCGGAAGTCCGCCAAGTCCTGGAGGACTTGAATTTTGAGTATCAGGAACAAGACGGTTTATTCAACGTCGAGATTCCAACCTACCGCTCGGATATTGAAATCGAAGAAGACCTTATGGAAGAAGTTGCTCGCCTGATCGGGTATGACCGAATTCCGACAACTCTTCCTCACGGGGATCAGACGCAAGGCAGGAGAACATCGGAACAGGAGTTTCGACGTCGACTGCGTAAGGCTTTGGCTCAATCTGGAATGGATGAGGTAATTACCTACTCGTTCACTCGCGCGGAGGCAGATGCGCAGTGGGGTAGTGCAAAGCATTCGATCCCCTTGTTCAATCCGTTACGGGAAGAACTCGGTGTGATGCGTACCTCTCTAGTTCCTGGGCTCCTAGATGTAGCAGTCCGGAATGTTGCCCGCCGAAATACGGATGTGAGCATTTTCGAGATCGGTAATACTTATTGGGGAGAGGAGCAACCTTTACTGGATCTTCCGCGAGAAGAATTGCGAGTGGCCGGGGTCGCTGTGGGAAAGAGCGGAAGGCATTGGCTTAACCAGTCAGTTAGCTATGATTTCTATTATCTCAAGGGGATTTTAGAAGTGGTGGCTCTGGAATTCGGGTTCAAATTGGACTACCGAATAGCTAAGAATCATTCCTTACTACATCCGGGGCGTTCAGCTGACGTTTATCTCCAGAACCAGTGCGTTGGATTCATTGGCGAAATGCATCCCTCTCTGGAAAAAGAGTGGGGGCTGGAACGGGTGGTATTATTCGAATTAGAGTTTAACTTATTGTTTGCGCGGATGCGACAAATCGTTCGTGCCCACTCCATCCCGCGTTTCCCCGCGATACAAAGGGATCTGGCTGTAGTCGTGGCGCTTGAAACTCAAGCTGACGCGGTTATGTCTAAGATGAGAAAGCTTGGTGGGGAATTGCTGCAACAAGTAGAAATATTTGATGTCTATACGGGAAAATCTATCTCAGACGATCGCAAAAGTCTAGCGTTCATGTTGCGTTACCAGTCCTTAGAAAGGACGTTAACAGACGAGGAAGTAAATATTCTGAATTCACGCATTTTAGAGGGAATTCAGCAGGAATTCGCCGCGGAATGGCGAAAATAGAAGGAAAGAATAAAACGGAGTGGTATTAAGAGAGCGAGGGGAAATTGTGTCACATGAACAAGTCAAAATCACCGTTGAGATTTTTGGAGAAAAACATGTGATCCGCGGTGATGGGACAGCATCGTACATCCAAGGGTTGGCGCATGAAATTGATAAGAAGATGCGTCTAATCGCTCAACGGCTACCTCGCTTGAGTGTTCACCAGACGGCTATTTTAACCGCCCTAAATTTAGCAGATGAACTCGCAAAATTACGAGAAGAACAAGAAACATTAATGCAGCTACTCGGTGAAAAAACAGAGTAACATGGAGTACCGAAAATGAGATTAAATACAAGTCTATAGATAGGTAATGAAACACGACTAGCAACTGGCTTAGTCGTGTTTTTCTGGATTAAGTGGCATTCGCTCGACAACTTTGATACCATAAGAACGGGGGAAGGGGGAGAATTTAATGCACATAGTAATGATTTTCGTTGATGGTTTTGGCCTAGGAGGACAAGACGGTAATCCCATCGTGGCGGCGAAAACCCCTGTTCTCGATGAGCTGCTGGGAGGCCATCTCCTCTGGGGAAAACGCTGCATTACCCATAATAATACAATACTTAGAGCGTTAGATCCCACACTGGGAGTGTCGGGAACGCCTCAGAGTGCAACGGGTCAGACAACACTCTGGACGGGCATCAATGCAGCTAAAGTGCTTGGGTTTCATCTTCATGCATATCCCAATCAACTCCTGGCTGAAATCATTGCTGAAAAGAGTATTTTTAGGCAATTAGCTGACTCCGGGAAGACGGTTATGTTTGCCAATACTTTTACAGATGCTTATGATCAAGCGGTTGGGACAGGAAAACGAAAACACACGGCGTCCACCCTATCAGCCTTAGCGGGAGGCGTACGCTTAAGACATGTTCCCGATTTAATGGAGGGATTAGCGGTATATCAGGATATGACAAATGCAATTCTCGTTAAACTGGGGGAGCAGGTTTCGGTTATTTCTTCGTTTAAGGCTGGTCAGCATTTAGGAAACTTGGCTTTAAACTATGATTTCACGTTATATGAATTTTTTCAGACGGACGTTTTAGGGCACAAGCAACTTTGGAATGAAGCAATTGGTTTAGTTGAAAGCATTGATAACTTTATTGGAGGTTTTCTCTCAGTTATTGAGGAGCAAGAAGATGTGGCCTGGTTGCTAACCAGTGATCATGGTAATATCGAAGATTTTTCAGTGAAAGGGCATACCACAAATCCGGTTCCTGCACTATGTTGGTCTAATCAGCCGGTACAATGGCCGGAATGGGATACCCTTGAAGAAGTGACTCCGGGTATTATTAAGTTATTAACTCATGCTGAGTAACGATTGAATGGATGATATTTGTGATTATTTTCAACAACGACTGGCACAGCTTATTAAATGATGAGTTTAATCAAGATTATTATCAAAGATTAAGACAGTTTTTGATAACGGAATACAGGACAAAGACAATTTACCCGGATATGCAGGATATATTTAATGCCCTTCATTATACTGCTTATAAAGATATTAAGGTTGTTATTTTAGGCCAAGACCCCTATCATGGACCAAATCAGGCGCATGGCCTTAGTTTTTCTGTCAAACCAGGAATAGCTCCACCACCGTCCTTAGTCAATATTACTAAGGAACTTCAGAGTGATTTGAATTGCTATATTCCGAATAATGGCTTTTTAAAAAAATGGGCAGATCAAGGAGTACTTTTATTAAATACAGCACTTACAGTGGTTGCTGGTCAGGCAAATTCCCATAGAAACATCGGCTGGGAAACATTCACTGATAAGGTGATTACTCTGTTAAACGAGCGTCACGATCCCATTGTATTTATTTTTTGGGGAAACAACGCTCTTTCAAAATCGAACCTTATAACTAATACGAATCACTATATAATAAAATCTCCACATCCTAGCCCACTATCTGCATTTCGGGGATTTTTTGGGAGTAGACCCTTTTCTAAATCAAACAATTTATTAAGTTCCATTGGAAAAAACCCAATAGACTGGCAAATTGAAAATCTATGAACAAAACGAGCCAATAAGCACTCATTGTACAAACTAAAGGTAAACAATTATAATATAGTTGTTACTGAGTAGAAGAATGAAGACTAAATAATCGCTCAATCTAGAAACAGGGGAATAAACAAAATGAATGAAATAAATACCAAAGGAACCCTACCGCTGGAACTTTTGGCTCCTGCAGGAAGTTTTGAGGCCTTCAAAGCGGCGGTAGAAAACGGCGCGGACGCAGTTTACCTCGGAGGGAAAAGTTTTAGTGCTAGGGCTAGCGCAGCAAATTTTGATTTAGAAGAGCTGCAAAAGGCGGTTCGTTATGCCCATGAGCGACAGGTTAAGGTGTATGTGACTGTAAATATCCTTATTGCAGATCAAGAGTTTCCGGAACTGCTGGACTATCTCTTTGCCTTACATGAAATCCGTGTCGATGCCGTGATTCTGCAAGATGTAGGGGTCGCAGAGTTAATTCATACTATTCTTCCGGAAATGGAAATCCATGCTAGCACACAAATGACGGTTAATACAAGCTGGGGTGTTCAGCACTTGGAATCGTTGGGCTTTTGTCGAGCCGTGTTGGCCAGGGAGACCTCTGCCGATGAAATGAAAATGATTGCGGATAAGACGCCGCTAGATCTTGAAGTCTTTGTGCACGGCGCACTTTGTATAGGCTATTCCGGGCAATGTCTCATGTCGAGTTTTATTGGAGGACGGAGCGGAAACAGAGGTACGTGTGCGCAACCTTGTCGGATGACGTATCAACTAGTGAATAAAGAGAAAGAGAACCTCTTAGTACAGAAGAACTCGGGAGAACATTTATTAAGCCCTCGGGATTTAAATTTGGCTGAGGAATTGGCTGAGTTAAAGCATATCGGCATTCGTTCCCTTAAAGTAGAGGGAAGAATGAAGCGGCCAGAGTACGTGGCAACTGTAATTCGGCTCTACCGGCAAGCAATAGACCGGATCGGAGATCAGCGAGAGGGCAGCGCAGTTGCTCCATTGCTAACCCCAGGGGAGCATCAGGAATTGTTGCAGGTGTTTAATCGAGATTTTACAAGTGGGTATTTCAGAGAAAACCTCGGTGCAGAACTTATGAGCTATAGCCGCCCGAACAATCGGGGGACACGTCTCGGGCGGGTGGTACGCTTAGAAGCCGGGCGATTATCTCTCAAACTGGAGGCCGCTTTGCATCCTGGGGATGGAATCGAATTTTGGACAGGTCGTGGGCGAGAAGGGGTCACAGTTGGACTGATCTGGAAGGACCAAACAGAGGTGACTGAAGGATTACACGGAGAAACCGTGCAGATTGAGTTCTTTGGGATGGCTCAGCCAGGAGACAGAGTATTTAAGACCAATGATGCGTTGTTGATGGAAAAGGCCCGTGTAAGTTTCCAAGAGGGACGGGAGCAACGAAAAAGCCCACTGACCATGCGCCTATCGGGGCATGTTGGGGAAAGATTACGAATGGATGTCAGGGAGAACGAGCGTACGGTCACTGTTTACTCGGTGAGCGCAGCGCAAACGGCCTTGAAAAGACCTCTGACGTGGGACTATGCCTTCCAACAGTTGGGGCGATTAGGGACAACACCCTTTTGGTTAGATAAGTTGGAGTTGGAAGTTGATGAGGGCATCATGCTGCCGGTAAGTGATTTAAATGAAATGCGCCGCCTTGCAGTTGAAGAATTACTACAAGTAGCACCTCGTCCAAAGGTCGATCGGCACACGTATGGACAGAGAATAGAGCGCTGGAAACAACGTCAGGCCGTAGAACGAACAAGATTAATGGGTAGTGTCAGCCCTCAAATTTCTGTCGCTGTGAGTGATATTGAAACTTTGCATGCCGCCCTAAAGGCGGGAGCTAATCGAGTCCTAATTGGTGGGGAACATTGGCGGTCCCAGCGTGGGTTTTCTCTGGAAGAGATTCGCACTAGTTTTGAAAGTTGCAGAAGGCTCGGAATCGATTGCGCTTGGCGTTTACCACGCGTCTTAAATCAGGCTCAGAGTGCAAGTCTTTTTTTGGATTTGAAAAAGGCAGCGGGGTGGGCGGAAAAACCGAAACTGATGGTTTCAAACCTTGGAGAATTGGAGATTATGAGGACCGTTGATGCGGATTGGCCGTTTGAAATTGATTATTCCTTAAATGTTTTTAATGAAGCCAGCCTTGCTTACTTTTTGCGTCTAGGTGCCAAAAGGGTGACTCTTTCTCCTGAACTGCACCATGAACAACTCGCCCATTTAGCGAGATGGCCGGGGGTAGAGCTCCTGGCATTTGGAGATCTTGAGATGATGGTGAGCGAATACTGCCCAGTAGGAGCAACGTTGGGCGGGAAAAAGGGGCAACACTGTGCCAGAACGTGTGTGCAAGAACCGCATTACCTGCGCGATCGGATGCGTTATGATTTTCCAGTGGAGACGGATCAGGAGTGCCGGATGCATCTATTTAATGTGAAGATCCTCAACCTTTACGAAGAGCTTGCTCAAATCCGGCGCATGGGTTTTTCAACCGTTCGCCTGCAATTGACTCGGCAAACTCCTAGGCAAGTTGAGCGGATAGTCCGTTTGTTTGTTGAGGCTTGGGACAAACTGTATGAAGGCAAGAAGACATTATGGACGTCGGAGGAGGGAATGGCTGACTTAGCTTCTCTCACCCCGGACGGGTTTACGAAAGGGCATTTCTTCCGCGGCGTGCTATAGGTTCGTTTGGAATGGACAGAGGAGGAACTATGGGAATTGAAGATAAAGTCCTTAATAAACTGGATTTTCCTAAAGTATTGTCACGTTTAGCTGATTATTGTATCCTGCCACGCGCAAAGGAACTTGCCGTTGGCTTAAAACCGTTTGTTGATTTTGAAGCGGTACGCTTGGCCCTGCAAGAAACGGAAGAGGGAAAGAACCTCTTGCGAGGAAATCCCCTTTTTTCAGTTCGTGGGGCCAAAGAAATCCGCCCCTACATCGAGCGTTGTTTGCGCGGAGGGTTAATTCATGGGGAGGAACTACTGGAGATTCGAGATACGCTGCGAGTCGGGCGGAAAATAAAACAACTCCTTCTGGAATCCAAAGAGGAGTTTCCTGGATTAGGGGAAATCGTGTTACCAATCGAGCCACAGAAGGAGCTAGAGGATGAAATCTCCCGCTGCATTTCAGAAGATGGAAAGGTCGCAGACAATGCATCTTCAATATTAGTAGAACTAAGGAGATCTCTGAATCGACTGCAACATCGTATTCGAGAGAGCTTAGAGGGGACTTTACGGAATTCCTCGTATCAGAAAATGTTACAAGATTCCATTATTACACAACGTTCGGATCGCTATGTGCTACCTATAAAACAGGAATACCGCACAGCTTTTCCAGGAATTGTCCACGATCAATCCGCGAGCGGTGCAACGCTGTTTATTGAACCCATGCCCGTGGTACATCTGGGGAATGAACTGCGTGAAGTGATTTTGAAAGAGCAACGTGAAGTTCAGCGAATTCTACAAATGCTCTCTGCCCAAATTGAGGCGCGTGGTGATGCAGTGGCAGAACTTCATGAAGCCTTAGGTAAATTAGATCTGGTGCTTGCCAAAGCGCATTTGAGTGAAACCATGAACGCAGGTGCACCGGAATTGGTCTTGGGGCAACAAGTGAAGCTTGTTCAGGCTCGGCATCCGCTTATTATCGGGAAGGTTGTTCCTCTTTCCGTAGAACTGGGGATAGATTTTGATACGTTAGTGATTACAGGGCCCAACACCGGGGGGAAAACGGTGGCGCTGAAAGTAGTTGGGCTTATGACGGCTATGACCCAATCTGGGTTACACATTCCGGCCGAGAGCGACTCTCGTATGGGGGTTTTCACCCGGATCTTTGCGGACATTGGGGACGAACAGAGTCTTGAGCAATCCTTAAGTACATTCTCTGGGCATATGAAAAATATCGTAGAAATTATTAACCAGGCAGATGGATGTTCTTTGATATTGCTCGATGAGCTGGGAGCTGGGACAGACCCGACTGAAGGGGCAGCACTCGCGATGGGTATTTTGGCTGAACTGCATGAACGAGGCTGCCGAACGGTCTCAACAACTCACTATGGTGCCTTAAAGACGTTTGCCTATGAAACCCAACGTGTTAAAAACGCTTCAGTGGAATTTGATCTGGAGACCTTACGCCCGACTTATCGATTGTTGATTGGGATTCCCGGTAAAAGTAATGCGTTTACTATTGCTGGAAGGCTGGGTTTAAGTGATCAAGTCCTTCAAAAAGCCAATACGTTTGTAACGGAACGGGAAATGCAGGTGGCAGATCTCATTGAAAACTTGGGAGAAACCCACCGAGAGATTGAATTAGAAAAGCAAATGGCTAAAACAGGGCGACAAGCAGTAGAAAAGCAAAGTAAGGCTCTGGAAGAAAAGACGATACGCTTAGACGAGGAATTTGAGATACTATTGGCTCTAGCCAAGGATGAGGCCAGCGAGCTTATTCGAAGGGCTAAACATGAAGCTGATGAGTTAATAGAAGAGTTGAAAGAGGCCCTTAAAAAGGATAACAAACAACAACAAGATATAGAAAAGGCTCGTCAGGGATTTCGGCGTATATCATCGAAGCTTGATAATGGTCGACAAGTAAAACGCTCGGGCAGTGAATTATCGGCAAATCAGCTTAAGCTTGGGCAGACGGTTCATATGACAAAAATTAGGCAAAAAGGGCAAGTCTTAAAGCTCCCAAATTCCAACGGAGAAGTTCTAGTTCAAGTGGGTATTATGAAAGTCATGGTTCCGTTGGCTGAATTAAAGTTAGCCCAGGAGGAAAAGAAAATCTCACCTAAATATTCCAGAGAAGCGAACATTGGGCTTCAAAAGGCTGAGGTGATCCGCAGCGAGATCGATTTGAGAGGGATGCTTGTCGAGGAAGGGACCTATGCTCTAGACAAATATCTAGATGATGCTATTCTTGGGGGAATCGGCCTGATTTACGTTATTCATGGCAAAGGGACAGGGGCTATGAGAGCGGGTATACAAGATTTTCTGCGAGGACACCCACATGTTCGAAGCTTCAGAATCGGGGAATATGGAGAAGGGGACTCTGGAGTTACGGTTGTTGAGTTAAAGTAAGAAAACCCATGAGATGAAAGAGTATAAGGACCTTGGGAAAAATATAAACAGCACTGTAAACATTGAGGTTTACAGTGCTGTTTATATTTGAAAATTAATCGATACTAGTATTCGGAAGTGTTAATTTAACACTTCCAGAAGGCGGCCCGACCACTGATCCGTTTCGGTCTTGAATAACGGCCCAGAAGACATAATCACCAGGAATGGGAGGGGTGCCGTTTTTATCTAGTGAAATGGAAATGGAGGTTGATACTTCGTTCGAAGCAGGAAAGGGGAAGCTTTCAATAGCCGTCTGGCCTGGACGCTGAAGGTAAAAAATGGTAGAATATCCTTTGTTTTCTAGTGGAACAGTCATTGGGATAACTGCCTTAAAAGTTTTTGTATTATAGGAAATTTGGGCAAGTGTGGGCGAGGGAAGCGTGGGATCCACTTGCGGAGGACTAATTATTGGATCTGGAACAGGGACTGGATCAGGAGCCGTCTCAGTAGGTGGTTGGTAGGGAGCTTCATTGGGCGGCCATGTCCAAGACGGATCCCGGCTGGGTAAATTTAAAAATGTTTTAGTTAAAGGATTCTTTGATGCGGGAGAGGCTAACAAGTTCGGATTATCTGCGTCGACATTTTTTTGGACCCAGACATTGCTGATTAGAGTGGGGAGATCTCCTTGAGCAGCGATCTCCGTCGCGATAAAGTTACTTGGAGTTAAACTGCTGGGGAGTAACCCTGATTTCGTATCAAAAGAACCGCTGATAATTCCCGGTGGGATTGAAAACTTAGATTGCACCGGGAGGCCTTGAAGAGCGACTGTCATGACTTTCTTCCAGATTTGGGCAGGAAAACTTCCACCATAGACATTTCGCAAATAATGCTGTCTGTCGGGGTCTGTATCGTAGCCCATCCAAACAACCCCAGCGTAATTAGGAGTATAACCAGCAAACCAGGCATCAGGGTTACCGGACTTATTGTAATAGTACTTTGGATCCAACGAAGTGGTACCAGTCTTGCCAGCAATAGCCCAGTTTCCAATTTGTGCACTAGTACCTGTTCCGCTGGTCACAACGCTTCGTAACATATCGTTGATAATATAGGCTGTGGTTTTTTTCATTACGCGGTTTTTTGTTATTTTGGGGGTAATCAAGGCATTCCCCTTATTGTCTAAGACTTTCACAACTACATGGTTAGTGACGCGTACGCCGTTGTTGGCATAGATTGCGTAAGCCGCAGTCATCTCCTGAGTAGATATATTTGGAGTACCGAGCGCTAGAGTCAAGTTACGGTCGCTCTGTTCTAGAGGGAGTCCGAGATTGTCCTTGCCAAACTTCCAGCCGTAATCCACGCCAATTAAGTTCAGGAGTTTGATAGCATAGACATTGACAGAGTCTTCAAGGGCATAGCGCATGGTAATAAGGCCCTTCCAACCTCTGGATATTGTATCAAAATCAGTAGGGGAATAGGTTCCGCTTCCTGATTGGTAGCTTACAGGCATATCGTCAAGAACGGTACCCGGGAAATATCCACCTTTCTCAATGGCCGGTCCGTAGACTACTAATGGTTTGATCGTTGATCCGGGTGGCCGTGGGGATTGCCAAGCCCGGTTAAGTCCGCGGGCCGTATAGCCCCGACCGCCGACCATTGCCTGAATCTCTCCGGTCGAAGGCTCAACGATAGTCATTGCTCCTTGGATCTTTATGTTATCAATTCCTTTGGGGAAATTGGCTGGGTCGGCAAACGCAGCTTCCGCAGCACCCTGGATTTTCGAATTAACAGTCGTGTAAATTCGTAACCCACCGCTGAAGATCTGATCAGGGGTTAAATTATAGGTAGTTTCCAGTTCTTCAATAACATAATCGGTAAAATAAGGGAATTTATAACTCGTATCAGATAATGTTGTTTTTTGAGCACCCCCGAGGGTTTTCTTCATGGTATCGACATAGGTGAACGGGGTATCTTTATAGGTTTTGTACTCTTGGGCAGTTATAATTCCAGCATCACGCATCACCCCAAGGACTGTGGTGCGTCGATTTTTGGCAGCATCGGGATATACATAAGGGTTATACTGACTGGGAGCTTGAGGTAAACCTGCAAGGAGTGCAACCTGATCAGGTTTTAAATCCTTGAGATCTTCACCAAAGTAGGTTTTCGCAGCGGCCTGGATACCAAATGACGATTCACCGAGGAAAATTCTGTTGAGATAAAACGTGAGAATTTCATCTTTTGTGTATTCATGTTCAAGTTGAATGGCAAGAACAACTTCCTGAATCTTACGTGTAAGTGTTTTTGCAGTGCGATCTTCAACTCCGATAAAGGCGTTCCTAGCAAGTTGGATGGTAATAGTACTTGCCCCTTGATTAGCACTTCCGGAGCGAATATCGTTCAGTGCAGAGCCGACGATCCGAATGGGATCTACCCCGAAGTGTTGGTAAAAACGTTTGTCCTCAACAGCGACAAATGTTTTCTTAACAAGATCGGGAATGTCGGAAGACTTGACTGTTTGGCGGTTTTCGACCCCATGCAATGAAGCATATTGGACGTTGTCCTTGTCGTAAAGAAAGGATGTTTGTTTTTGGTTATGCAGCAATGCAGGGTCCCACTTTGGGGTGTTGGCCGCTGTAATTCCAACAAAGATTGCTACACCAATCAGCATAAGAGTCATCGTACTGACAATAGTCAGGAGAAAGATCCGTAGTTTTGAAGAACGCTTTTTGCGCCGTGCTTTCTTTGGTTTCCGTGATGATGGCATAATTTGTACCTCCTATAGTAAAAAGAATGAGACATTTAGAGATTTTTGATTTCTTGAATTATATCATACTTCTACAATTGTAAGAAAATGAATCATGGAAAAACATTAGATTAGTTGCGAGCTCGACTTAGACCAGCTATAATAACATATAGATGATCATGTACATATTGCGAATGGTATGATTGAGAAGAGACTTGGTGGAAGGTAGCAGAGAGTCGGTGTGGGGTGCAAACCGACCCAAAAACCAAGAGGTACACCTCATGACTAGAGTTAACTACTCTCGGATTAGCTCGTTATCGCTGATTAAGTTGGATGTCCGTTTTTAATATCGGCATCAATGTGGGTGGTACCGCGGAAGTGTTTTCGTCCCTCAACCTTGAGTTGGGGGATTTTGTTATTTTCGCTAAAAAACATTATAAGGGGGATTAACTGTATGGACATATTTAAGGAATTGCAGGAGCGGGGACTGGTTTATCAACATACAGATGAGGAAGCATTGCGTAGAAGATTAGCAACTGGTCCAATGACGTTATATTGCGGATTTGACCCGACCGCGGACAGCCTACATATTGGAAGTTTACTGCCCATTTTAGTCTTGAAGCGGTTCCAACTGGCAGGACATATACCCATCGCGCTGGTAGGTGGAGGAACTGGGTTAATTGGTGATCCTAGTGGTAAAGCATCGGAACGTATTCTAAATCCCAAAGAAGTAGTGGGTCTGTGGGCCAGTAAGATTAAAGATCAGCTTGGACATTTCTTGGATTTTGAAACCGAAGAAAGCCCGGCAATTGTAGCAAATAATTATGACTGGCTTGGCTCTCTGCAAGTTATTGAATTTCTACGAGACATCGGCAAGAACTTTCCTTTAGGGACCATGTTAGCCAAAGACTCGGTAGAAGCACGGATGAATAAAGGAATATCGTATACCGAATTCAGCTATATGATTTTACAATCTTACGATTACCTGAAACTCAATGAAGTGTACGGTTGTGAGATGCAGGTGGGTGGAAGTGATCAGTGGGGCAATATCACAGCGGGAATTGATCTAATTCGACGCACTTCAGTCAATCAAGGAAAGGAAATGTTTGGACTGACAATTCCACTCGTCATGAAAAGTGACGGAATAAAATTCGGAAAGACAGAATCGGGAACAGTTTGGTTAGATGCTGAAAAGACATCTCCGTATCAATTCTATCAATTCTGGATGAACACCAATGACCGGGATGTTATCAAATTCCTTAAATTTTTCACGTTCTTATCGTTAGATGAGATTGCTGTATTAGCAGAAGGAGTAGCAAAGGAGCCTGAAAAGAGAAAGGCTCAACGTACATTAGCTGTAGAAGTGACAAAGCTAGTTCACGGACAAGACGCTCTTGAACGGGCAGAAAAAATCTCGGATGCTCTTTTCGGAGGGGGCCTTAGCAATCTGTCTGCAGCGGAAGTTGAAGAAGGGTTTAGCGAGGTGCCTTCGGCAACTATCGATAATCCTGAAATAGGGCTGGTCGATTTGTTGATTCAAGCGGGAGCGGTCACTTCTAAACGTCAAGCCAGAGAGGCAATAGAGAGTGGAGCAATCTATATTAACGATATTCGGTATACGGATGTAGAAACATCTGTGCCTCAATTAGACCGTTTAGATGGAAAGTATCTTGTCATACGCCGTGGAAAGAAGAATTATTATCTGATAAAATTTCAATAGTAAATGAAGATAAGAGAGTACCAGACTGACGATAAACTATCATCAGTCTGGTACTCTGATTAGTTCAACTCTCGTTTTACCTATCTACAAATACTTAGAAACATACATTTGAAAAGTTGTTGACAAGGCAGTAATCAGATGTTAGTATATTCAAGTGCCGCAAAACATGACACTGAAGATTAAAACTGCGTGGCACGCGATAAAGGTATGAAGCAAATTAGTTATTGACAACGCGAGTTGAAAATGCTATGATGTAGATCCGGCCCAAATGGGACGGCATCTAGCCATCCATGGCGATGCACTAATCTCAAACATCGTATTTGAGTCATGGTCTTTGAAAACTAAACAACAAGGACAGCCAATGAGGAGACTCGAAAGAGTTTCAAAATTTTAATGAGCGAATCATCTTCTTCAATATTAGAAGTTGAAATAACTTTTTTTGGAGA
>Ga0307377_10001999_pt1 | contig 24580 bp, 33 predicted proteins | sample TR3MG_FD_202535 | JGI IMG/M metagenome (GOLD analysis project Ga0307377, IMG submission 202535) | Soil microbial communities from Risofladan, Vaasa, Finland - TR-3 | ecosystem: Environmental > Terrestrial > Soil > Coastal area > Acid sulfate soil | place: Finland: Risofladan, Vaasa | collected...
GCAGGAACTCATATTGGGTCAAGTGACTTTAAAAATTGCGCGATAGGTGTATTTCAGGACGGCGGAGGTGTTCCATATTCGTGCGGTTTGTCTATGGATCAAGTATCAATGCTTGGATGTACTGAGGCTATCAAAGTTTCCAGAAGTGACGACTTTCGTTTAACAAATAGCAACATCGATTCTAACGATAAACCACTTCAACTCCTTGGAATGGCAGATGCGGAAATAATCGGCAACTATATAGCCAATAAAACAGCAGACCCAGCGATATATGCTGTAGATGCAACTGAACATAATGAGCATCTTCTTTTTGTTGGAAATGAAATACTCGGAGTCTATGATGCTGCTAACACGTTTGATGCCGTATATCTTGAGAACACGATTTATACTAAATTTGTAGCTAATGAGATTCATTTTTATACTCGCTATGGAATTTCTCTCAATGGCGATACAATTATGGATATATCGAATAATTACTTTTCACCGAGAGCGGGACACGGTGTAAATTCAATTTTCAATAGAGGAGTAGATAACTCAAGTATACGTATAGTTAATAATGTTTTTACTCAAGATCCTTCCACAACAAATGCGACATATGCAGGGAATAGTGGCTGGAATACATCCTACGAGGGAACCGCTAATGTATTAAGCGGAAATACAACGGTTGTTGTCGCTCACAATATGGACGTTACACCTGATATTATATTAATTACAAGAACCCAAGAAACAACAACAAATCCAGTAACTTCCTGGTGGGTACATACTGTAGGTGCCGCTAATTTCACAATAGAAGTGAATGCTGATCCGGGGGCACTTAATTGTACGTTTGCCTGGAGAGCATCTAAGGTTGGCGTATCTGTCCTGTGGTAATTTAGGTTAAGAAATGTAAGTTAGACATTTTTACATCTGGACAGCATAACGGGCTATGCCGTGGTAATACATTACCAAAAAATAAAAAAGCCGCTTTTTCTGAAAGCGGCTAAGTTATTGAATTTATTTGGTGGAGGTGAGCGGGATCGAACCGCCGACCTGTACGTTGCGAAGGCATCGCGCCCACAAATTCAGCATATATTTCAGTATATTGTATCGTGTGTTTTTTGGTACATCATTGTTTTTGGAATGATCAAAAATTAATGCGAATCATCCCATGATAATCGAATATTAAATTCATTGCATTGTTTTAAAATTATACTTAAAACTTTCTTACCAGGTTTACCAAACAGATGAAGTCTTATATTTTTATCTGAAAAGTATGTTTTATAAACCAGCAGTTGCCCTATTCCATTTTTCCACTGTTTTACATTTTTAACTTCAATAATTTCTTTAGGCGTTAATATATCTATATAACCAGCTTTGACTTTTACTTCTGACTTTATTTGTTTTGAGTCATATCTATTCTTTAATTCAATTATTAAACAATCACATACTTTTGTTTCAGTGGAATTATAAGATCTTAATCTTGTAGTTTCTAACTGTTTTTGTCTTCGCATGGCTTTATAGTAAGCAGATTTACCTCTTCCAAAGTATTCTCTTTTAAATTTTTTACTATTAGGAGGGTCTCGATATTGAGTAATCCATCTTCCATCTTTTAGTTTATGTACGCTCATAATGACCTCCCAAAGAAATCCCGCCTTAGCGTTGCGAGGACAGCAACGTCCCCCGGGTTGTTTCCTTGCCGGACGCATAGCGGGTTTTATTTGGATTTATGTTCCGTTGCTGTTTCGCGATCTAAGCGTGTCACATTTTTGTAAAGATGTCAAGATTCTGTTTTTCCGGGGAGATCCAGGGCCGGCAGGTTGGAAATAGCATTGCGATGAGCGGCAAGGTCGGTGTGCTGGTAGATCCGGGTCGTGGTGTCGGTGCGGCTGTGGCCCAGGATTTCGGAAGTGGATTTAAGGTCCCCGCCGCCGGATAGGATCCGGGTGGCAAAGGTGTGGCGGAAGGCATAGGGAGTGAGCCGGCGGGTGATGCCGGCTTTTTTTTTGGCATGCGCCAGGGCCGTTCGGATGCTTTTGACCGGCCTGCCATTAAAGGTAACGATGTGATTGGATGAAAAATGCTCGTTTTCGGCGTCTTTTTCATCCCAAACCTTCAGGAGCTCCGCGAAATCCGGATGAAGCGGCACGATCCGGAATGGCGGGCCCCCCTTCTTCGAAGATCTGACCAGGATGGTCTTCTGATCCCAGTCGATGTCGGTCCATTTGAGGCTGAAAAGCTCTTTGCCGGGCCGGAGTCCGGTGTAATAGCTGATGACCAGGGCACGGGTCACATGATCCGGGGTGTGGTCGAGCAATTTCCGGATCTCCTGGTGAGTGACGGGCTGAATGATGGCGTCATCGCGTTTGGGACTCGAGTAGCCGTTTACAGGATTGCGTTTGATGATCTCGCGCTTTACGGCCCAGTTGAGGATGGCCTGGATGTCCGAGATCTCCCGGTGGACCGTGGTGCGCTTGACGCCCGTTTTAAGACGTTTCGCCACATATTGATCCATGCGGTGATGGGTCAGACGCAGGGCCTCGGTCCGGCCTATTTCGGGCAGGATGGAGGCCTTGAGCACGATGGACAGCCGGCGCAGGGTGGTCGTTTCATTGACGCCCAGCCTGGCCGTTATGTAGCCCGTAGCGAGGTCCTGGAACCAGGGCGACGTCCCTATGGGCGTCCGCCGGGTGTAGGAGCGGACATCGATCGCCTCCTGTCTTTTCCGGGCCTTTGCCTCTCCATCCAGTCCTCGCCCGAAATATTCCCGGCTGTATTTTCCCGCCCGATCCGGATCCCGATACTGCACAATCCAGCGGCCGTCTTTCAGGAGGTGCGCACTCATTCTATCAGCCTAAGCTCCGAAGCACCCCCTCTCTCTCTTATTTTGTTTGATATGAGAAGTGCGCAGTCGAGGAGGCTATCCAGGTATTTTTGGGCATGTGCGTAAATGTCCGGATCCAACTGGTCTAAACAACACAACGCCTTGAAACACTTCAGGGTAGTTTCCTTATCCCGGAAGTCATGCCCATGCATGACTATGCCTTCGGCGGAGATCGTCGATCCTGGGCCGGATTTGGAGTCCTCGCGGGGTATTCCTGACTGATCTAAGCCAAAATTTTCACCAAAGCGGAATTTTGCATATTCCACTGCAGTTTTTGAAGGGAATTTGATACCTCGCTCAATATCTGAGATGCTCTGATATTTTAATCCAAAAATTTGACCAAAATCAGTTTGATTCAAACCCATTGATTTTCTTAGTGTTTTGAAGCGTTTGCCGATATCCATAAAAATAATTCCGCTATATGTTAATTTTTTCCTTGACAAATTCCGATATAGGTGTATCATGGGTTCGAAACCTTCAATAAACCCTTAGAAACGGTGATCCACTAAAAATAAAAGAACAGTACTCCGTCTACAATTTAACATGGGTTTCACGTCTTGTCAATAAAAAAAATGAATGCAATTCAGTGAATGCACTACAGAAGGATGAAAAACGATAATCGAATAATATAACAAGTGTTACGGGGAATGTCAATGGATATTCAGCATACCATGTGCCTGCGGATCCTCAAAGAGTTAGGCTACGACCTGGTCGCAATACGTCAGGCCATGCCGCACCTGACGGGGATCGATCATCCCGCCCTGGCCAAAATTACCCACCGGTCCAGGCCATACATCACGCTTATAATTTCCGGGATCCGGACGACGGCCCAGGTCCAGAAAGAGGTCGCCGATGCGTGGGGCGTCCCCAAAGAGGAGCTTTTTGTCGATGGCACTAAAACCCATGGGGCCGATCGAGCGGGCGATTAACACGCTGATCGACTTTGAAAAAGAGATAAAACTCCTTAAGCAGGATCTTTATGCGGAGCTGCCCAAACGCCGGGTCCGCCAGGGTGCGTATTTTATAGATCATGAGGGTAAGCGCCAATATTACCTGAGAAAGCCAAAGAATTACCTGAGAAAGCCAAAGAATTACCTGAGAAAGCCAAAGAAGGAAGCCAATGAAAAAGCCTGATAGTCGACGGCCAGAACGAGCCTCGATGCCTTATGCCCCGGCGGTGATATGCGAGTTCCACCTCCTTTCTCGCGTATTGCCTCGGGGCTTTTTATTCCCATTCCCGGTCCGGAGATAACACTACATCTTGTGGTGTTTAGATAAATAATGAATGTTTCTATGAATTATTTCCTATTAACCTTAACTAAGTGAAAAGGGACCGCCGGCGAGCCGGATCCGCGTGGCGCGAGCCGGGACTGCAGCGCGAAACCGACCACAACATATAGGAGAGGAGAGTTAGACATGGAACAAGCCGAACTGGAAAACCGGTTTACGTACCACCCGCCCAAAGATGATCAGCCTGAAAAATATGAGATGATCCGGAGTAGCGCCCTGGATTTTGCCTTGTTCCTGAATAGGGCGTGTCCGGACTCCCGGGAAAAGAGCATCGCCATGACCCATTTGGACCAGGTGGTGATGTTTGCCAATGCCTCAATAGCCAGGCGGGAATGACATGGCATCGTGTGTGATATGTCATCGAGATGAACCGGGCCGGAGGCCGCAGGATCCGGGCAGGGATTTAATCTGCTCAAGGTGTGTGCAGAAATTAGTTAATGCCACATCCCTACAGATAACGGCCATGTATCAAAACGCCCGGGATCTCGGTATGGATGAAAATGCCGAGCTCCTGAAACCATTTGTCAAGGAGTAAAAATGATTCCCATGGTGAAATTCTATTTTAAGACGGGTAATGGGTATTTTATTGTCTGGACCGTTTATCTGAATTAACAAAGGGCGGGCGATATATGAAAAATCTAATCGACTGGTTTTTGGCATTTCTTTTTGTGGCCGGTTTTATCCTGTGTTGCCAGGACGTGGGCACTTTCCCCTGGGCCTGGCTCGGTGGCCTTGCATGCTTTGCCATATTAGGCTGGATAGCGAATAAACATCTGGATCTTGAAAGTGATTAGAAAGGAGAAATTATGACACCGTTTTGGATTGCTGTATGTATTGTGGGCGCGTTCGTGGCCGGTTTAATTATGGGAGTATTTGTTATGGCGTTATGCGCCATGGCAAGCTATTCCGAAAGAGCAAGCGCTGTTAAACTGGACCTGCAGGATGACAACCCATGACGGCTGGATAGCCAACACGCTCCAGGAGGTGGAATGAAAGCGATATCAATAAGACAACCGTGGGCGAGTTTGATTGTCGAAGGGTATAAAGACATTGAGAATAGAACATGGGAAAGTTTTTACCGAGGCCCATTACTGATCCATGCCTCGCTCAAATACGATTATGAAGGGGAAGAATGGATTAAAATGTATATGGGCTTTGCTTTTGAATTTGTGAAGAGTTTCCCAACGGGATGTCTAATGGGGCAGGTTACGATGGATGACTGTGTAATTGAACATCCGTCGGATTGGTTTTTCGGGCCATTCGGTTTTGTATTTAAAGAACCTATGAAATTTTTGCAACCCATATCATACAAAGGGAAATTGGGGATATTTAATGTGCCGTATGGGTTTGTAAAAACTCGACTCGCCGAGATCCTCCGAGAGTCAAAACAGGAATAAATGCTGGGTTTGCATGGCATAATGCGCGAACTAAATAAAGAAAGAAGGTAAAAAACAATGCCGGAGGAGAAAAAAGAAAAGAGCAGGATCCAACGGGCATTTGACCTTATTCGCGACGAAGCCGTTGATAGGATGAAACCCGGATTAGATTATGCGGGACTATTATGCGGCGTATCCGTGGAGGTTGACAATTTGATATTATGTGAAATGGCGGAGTTCAGGCTCGCTGAAAGATGGGAAAAAAAGAGCGATGGGAAAAAACAAACGCTATAACGGTTTTATAGGCATCGACTTCGACAGTCCCGGCGCCCCGGATGTGGAGATCATCAAACTGTTTGCCCGGTACATCGTCTATGCCGAGATCCACGTGGCCGGGATCCCCGAGGACCTGGTGAACCAATTAGATAAGGTGCCAGGTATTTCGATCGATGTTAAAGGGATAGACGGGATCCGGAAGCAAGGAGGTTAAAAATGGGAATAATAAAATGCATGAATCGTGAGTGTCATTTTTTCGATGGCGAAAAGCTGGATAACTGCGCACACGCTTTTATGAAAATCAAGCTGTGCACAGATGGCATAGTAAAGGATGTGGAGATCAAAAAATACCAGAATTCATATATTAGCGCACTTTACAGTAATGAATGCATGTGTGGAAATCATAAGAAAATTAAAAAACCCTTTTGTTATCAATGCTACGAAAACCTGCCCAGGGATCTCCAGATAGATCTTTATTCTCGTATGGGCTGTGGTTATAAGCAGGCCTACGATGCCGCCGTGAAATATTTGGACGGTTGATTGCCAAACGAAGATAAATAGTGGATTGAAAGGAGTGAGAAACATGCAAGCTGTAGAACGTGATGGAACAGAAAGAATGGCCGAACTATTTAGCGAAAAAAGAATTAATAAATTATTAGACGACCCAAAGATAAAAGAGGTGAAGGTGTTTCGATTAGAACTCGGGCAGCGGGTAACTATCCAAGACACCGTTTACAAAGTCATATCTGCAAGAAAAAACGGCAAAGTTACGATGAAACCAGTTTAATCATTATGAAATGCGCCGACGTATATAATGTTTTCTTTGATCGCGGCGAGGTGGTCGAGATCCGGGCGTTCGGGTTGTCGAAGTCAAACACGGCATGGGAGGGCTGGGCCGGCGGCGCCGGTATTATTTACGGTTACTTCGACAATGCCGACGACTTTGGCAAATGCGCCGAGGCCCTGGAGAAGGCCAAGGCACCCGGGATTTACTTTACCCTCAACCCGGTGGTCCCCGAGCTCCTGGCGCGATCCGCAAACCGCCTGAAGGCCGCCGGCATGAAAACCGTCACGACCTCGGACAAAGACATTAAATACGTCAGGTGGCTGCCCATCGATCTGGATCCCATCCGCCCGACCGGGATCTCTTCGACCGACACGGAATTAAAGGCAGCGATAAAGCTCCGGAAAAAGATCTGGGAATGGATGAAGGAGAAAGGCTTTGAGTCTTGTGTCCCGGCAGTGTCCGGAAACGGCGCCCATCTCACCTACCTCCTGGACAATCTCCCGAACAACGAAGATAGCGTACAATTCATAAAAGATGCCCTGGCAGCTATTGCCAAACAATTCAAAAATAAAAAGGTGGATATTGACCAGGCGGTATTTAACCCGGCCAGGATCTGGAAGCTCTACGGGACGACCGCCCGCAAGGGCGACCATACCAAAGGCCGGCCGCACAGGCGCAGTTATATAGACCCCAAATTTTTGGAGTCGTTAAGGAGTTAACGGTGTTAACAGACAAGATTGACTTTAAAGGCAAAAGCATAGGTGAGCATCAATTTAAAACCCTGGCTAAAGAACTCAACTGGCCCGGCACTGACGAGGAAATGCAAAAAGGCCTGGAGGCCCTGCATGCCAAAACCATGCCCAACAATATTAATAGAACTGTCAGACATCCTGGAGATAAAAAACAAATCGATTCTGGTTAAGCTCCGGGATAACAGAATCAGGCGACTGCCATTATATTACAGGGATGGGTCAGACATCCTTTTTTTTGTACCTCACGGCGTCTTTGTGCCGCCCTGGGTGAAAAGAAAATTGATAGATCCCGATGAAAAAGAAAATAAAACCAACCCCACTTGAAAAACTTGAAGCCCTCGCCGCCCTCGCCCCCAAAGACGATCAAAGTCCTAAACAATCCCCTGAAACAAAAAAAAAGTCGCAACGTCGAGGCTCTCAGGCCGGTCCTGACTGGGGCATATGGCAGGTAAATAAATATCTGGATCACTACGGCATTTCATACAATCTGAAAATGGCCGGAAGTCGTAAGATCTATAAATTAAAACAATGCCTGTTCGACCCGTCACACACCCAAAATGAATCCGCCATTGTCCAGGATGCCAGCGACCTGATCACATACCAGTGTTTTCATGATAGCTGCAACTACAAATGGAAGGATGCCCGGCAAAAGATATCCGGAGAAGCGAAACATCCCGAATTTTTCACCAAGTACGATCCGAACTACAAACCGAAAGACCGCGAAGGCGGCACCGGGATCCTCAAGGACCTCAACGTGGAGCCTACCTCGGCCTTTACCGCCGGACCGCCCGGCGTCCCCTTGCCTCGGGATATTGACCCCATGGAATTCTACATCAAAAGTAAATCAACGGGTAAATTTTTATTTGTCCCTGTGCGTATGGCAAAATACTACGTCAATTATTTTAAAAACCTGGCCCACACCGCCGGCGCATTCTGGATATTCAAAGACGGCCTGTGGCAGGAGATCTCAGAGTTTGTTTTAAACCAGGTGTGTGTGCAGGCGATGAAAGAGAACATCCATCCTAATATGATCGATGGCAGCATTAAGGTCCTGCGCGGCCTGGTCAACCGTGAACCAAAGGAGTGGCCGGACATCGCAGGATATATCAACTGTATAAACGGGATGATCGACATACACAACGGCATGAAGTTGATCCCGCACGATCCTTTGTTGGGCAGCCGGACCCAGGTGCCCTGTGAATTCAACATAAAGCATTTGGAGAAGTGTGAGAGGTGGTTTCAATTCCTGGATGAAATTTTCCCAGATGAACAGGATAAGATAGATCTATTACAGCAGTTTTTCGGTTATTGTCTCATAACTGATTGCCGGTTTGAAAAGATGCTTTTTATGATCGGATCCGGCGGGAACGGAAAAGGAACAGCCCTTACCATGTTAAATGAGATAGTGGGATCTGAAAACACATCATCGCTTACCATGCGGGATTTGAGCGATCCGAAATTCAGCCTGTATTTTTTGCAAAACAAACTGGTCAATGTGTCGACCGAGACCTCGCACCGGGATCCGGTGGCCACGGAACATCTAAAAACGATTGTGAGCGGCGAATGGCTCACCGCGGAAAGAAAACACGGGCACAAATTCCAGTTTAAGCCGTATGTTAAGATGATATTGTCCATGCAGGAAACGCCGGTCATTCCGGACAGAAGCTATGGCCTGGAGCGGCGTCTATTGATATTGAGATTTAATCAGAGATTCACCGACGAGACCAAAGATCCGGATTTAAAGCAAAAACTATTACCGGAGCGCGATGGAGTTTTCACCTGGGCTTTGTTGGGTCTGGAAAAATTACTCAAAAACAATGGGTTCAGTGAAAGCGGTGCTGTGAAGAAAGACAAACAGGCTTTTATGATGTCTTTACATCCTTTATTGCAGTTTGTGGAGGAGAAATGTGTCCAGGGGCGAAACCTCAAGATCGAGGTCAATGATTTACATAGAATATATTGTAAATGGTGCGAGGAAGGTCAATATCGTAAATTAGCCAGGAATAGATTCACAGAACAGATATTAATGAATTTTCCGAATATAGAACGAAAGCCATTGTCAAAGACCAGGCGAATCCATTTCCTGGGAATAGGAGCGGTAAGTGAGTTTGAGAGCAGCGAAGAATAAAAACAGCTTTATTTTTTTTTGTTTTTTTTGGGGTTTTCCCGGCGCCCCCCTCGAATTTTCAAAAATGCCCACTCATATGCTGTTTAGGGGGTACCACATTGTGAGGGTGAAAGTAAAGAAAGCAAATTTCCCCTATTCTTTTTCTCTCTCTACTCTCTCTTTTCTTTGCTTATTTAACTATTTTACCTGCGCGATATATGTTCAAATTGCTTTCTTTACTTTCACCTTTAGTAAAACTTACAGTATGGCATAGTGTGGTTTCAGGTGGTTACATTATAATCAGGGTGAAAGCAAAGCGAAAGAAAGGTGAAAGTAAAACCGTTATTTACAGGGTAACTTACAGGTAGTAGCTTTCTACCTGTCAAAAATGACATAAGGTAGGGTGAAAGCAAATTGATAATTTACAGTATAAGTTACAGGTCGTAAGTTTCACCTTTCTTTCACCTTTCTTTCACCTATAAGTATGACTGTAAATTAAAGGAATACGGCGAGAGAGTGAAAAATTGCATAGAATAGGGTGGGACGCATAAAGGGCCGCCTGCAGGCCAGGACAAAACCGATGCAATGCAGTGGGAAGAGAAAGGCAAACAACCAGCATGGTCGGTATAACTGAATAAACGGGGGGGGACCGGAAGATTCGGATTAATACGCTGATTATTGATTTATGCCGATTTATGGGGATATTCGGCTATTTACTCTGTTTTGCTTGTTTGGTGGATGAGACGGATCCCGGTTATCGGCGGTTATGGGTGATTAAGGTCGGTGGCCTGGGATTAGGGGTTTCTGGCATTTGACCACAATTAGCTCATTCTGGTCCAGGGGCTGCTCAGGATCTCTTTGGATTACTCGGGATTTGCCTTATGTCGAGAAAAGCAAATACATGATAATATCCATTATGTAAACTAAACGGCCTTTTTCCGGGTTGGATTAGAGGCGATGACAGGCGATTAGAGGCGATCGATATGCCGATGGATAGAGCTAAATACGGTGATGGGTGGGAGATAATCGCCTGGTATGTGAAGGCGGCGGCTGGATGGCGATGCTCCAGTTGTGGGATCGGACATATGACCGACAAAACCATAAGTTCGTGTTTGACTGTCCATCATCCGGATCGCGATCCGGACAATCCCGGCGCCAGGCTCGTGGCCCTGTGCGCCAGGTGTCATCTCCGGGCCGAGGCCCGCTTGAGATCGATTTTAAAAGGTTGATGCCCCCAAGGTGGTCGCCGCCGGTTATTTGGGACTCCGTATTTACCCTAACACATCGGAGAGCAACCGAATTTTTAAATTCCAAAGTCGTTTAAAATTTTCCAACGCAAAAAATTTTAACGATGCAAAAAAATATAGTTCGGGGGGATATTGCTGATGGAAGAATGTAAAGTCTTGATTGGGCGAGATAGTATTTGCCGCCATCTTAATGTGGGGAAGAGTGTTTTTTATGATTTAGTGTATAACGCTGGTCTTCCTGCTTCCAAGCAGGGGGGGCGCCGTCGCTGGGTAAGTAATACGACACTCCTTGATGAGTGGTCCTGTAAGGTCGCCCTAAACAAGACATTAGATGTAAAAGAACCGTATTGATAATCAACGTGTTGTATGTTATATTTTAATATACAGTACGTTAAAATGTATTTTTGCAGTACCTAACTTACCCCCTACTAAAGGAAAGGTGTAAAATGAACAAACATGAATGGAATAAAGTAAAAGATGGACTACCGGCGGAAGGAACCCTTTGTATCGTTTATTTTCCTTTCGTAATAAATAATATCACATCAAAAACGGTTGGGCCGATTGCAATGGCATATTACTTAGAAAAAGAAGGGTGGGTATATGCTGACACTCCAAGCCCTTTAAGGTTTGAACCGTGTTATTGGAGACCGTGGGATGAAAGATAATTAATTACCCCTCCTCGCCGGCTCGAGTGCTTTGAGGTATCCGGGCCGTCAAAAAATCCTGTCAAGCTTTTTCTACTGTCCTATATTGTCTTAATTTGTCCCCTTAAGAACCGCGTCCTATTTTGTCCGCAGGAAAATTTTCTCAAAAAACCCGTGGTATAGTTCAAAAAAAATATCTATCAAAAATATGGCCACCAAGATCGAAAAATACCATCTTGAAGACCGGTGTCTTGAACTGTCAGCCGGTCCCGGTATGACCGGCGTCAAAATCGCCCAGGTATTGACTGAGGGATTGAACGGAAAAGACACCATCACTCAATCCACAGTGTGCAGGTGGTTAAAATCTGTTCGGGAAGAGCGGGCCGATGAAACCCGGGAAGTCTACAGAAAATATGTCAAAGGCCACCTCCCCAATGATCTTGATCAGGTTGAAGAAATTCAAACCTTTTTTCTTGGGATCTTTCGGAATCAAAAATTTGATCCTGAGAAAAAAGAATTTGTTGATGGCAGTTTTTCGCTTGCTGAGCAGGGGGAGGCCGGAAAGACCGTTTTCAAGATGATAATTGACAAATTAAAACTGGGCGGCGTCCAACCCCCATCCGAAAAACCTTCACCTGGTGATATGGACGATGAATCCTTACAACCCGCAGGAGTGTTACTTATTCAGGCCAGATCCGGAATACAAGGAATTATTACACGGCTTGGAAGTTCTGGCATCGCAGGCCCTACACCCGAAGAGGGAGAAACATTTAATTGAGGATTTGCAGGCCTACTGCCTGCATGATCTTTATTTTTTATCAAAATATGTCCTGGGTTACTGGTATTTATGCGCCGATCCGCACCGGGAGTTTTGTCATGAGATCCAGAAAGATATTCATCTTACCTTATATTTACTGCCTCGCGGTCATTGTAAGACAAAGATATTTTCTATCTGCCATACTATCCAGGAAGTTCTTAAACATCCCGGCGTCACCATCGGCCTTGGCTCAGATACACGGCAAAGAGCGGCCCGGCGCCTCCGCGAAATCAAAGCGCATTATAAATCAAATACCGTCTTCCGGGCGGTGTTTTACGATAAGGTCTGGCGAAATCCAGAGAATCGAAGTGAATGTCCTTTGTGGTCAAGCGATGAAATTCACCTGCCCGGGTTTACCATGGGGCAGGAAGCGGCCATCACGGCCTTCGGCATCGAGGCCATGCCCACAGGATCCCATTTTCCAAGAATCAAATTCGATGACCTGGTCGTCCCGGAAAACACCACGACCGCCGATCAAATCAAAAAACTCAAAGATCAATACGGCATTGTCCGGAGCTCTATCCTTACCACGTTCGGGAATGTCCAGATCTGCGGCACAATATATGACGACGGCGACCTTCATTGTGAGATGGAGCGGAGCGGTAATTACAAAGTGTATAAGCGGCCTGCCGAGGAAACCCTTATCGATCCCGAAAGCGGTATCAGGAAAAGACGGACGTTATGGCCTGTCCAGTACGGTCCGGATCAACTGGACGCCATCAAAAAAGATCCGATGGTCGGCCTATATATTTACAGTTGCCAATACCTTTTGGATCCTGCGCCGGAAGATGAAAACGCCTTTTTTCAGCTCAAATGGTTTGGCCGTTATAAAACAGTGCCTCGATATCTCAAGATGTACGCGGCGGGCGATCTTGCTATTTCCGAGGCCGAGACGGCGGCGGATACCGCCCTGGTGGTTGCGGGCCTGGATTATGATCATGAGCTTTGGATTACGCATGTGCGCTTCGGTCGCTGGGACAGCCTTGAGATCATTGATAACATCCTGGAGATCCAGGCTTTGTATAAACCCGGGATCTTTACCCTGGAGGCCGAGAATATTCAGCGGACCATTATGCCCTTTTTAAAACTGAAAATGCGGGAGACAAATATTTTCCCCAATATCACGGCGCAACTCCCCCGGGGCGACAAGATCAGTAAAGCCCGCCCATTTCAGGGCCGGGCGCGGGAAGGCGCGATTCACCTGCCGGCCAAAGGACCGGAGCAGCCGGACTGGCTGTTTGATACGGAGTTTGAGATCCGCCGTTTTCCACGAGGCCGGAAAAAGGACATCCCGGACAGCATTGGTGTCCTGTGTCATCAACTCGCAGATCAATGGCGCCTGCCTACACGGCGGGAAATTATTGCGGCGGAACAGGATCATTATATCCCGCTCGATGCACAGACCGCCATGTAGGGTTTAAATGCTCAGACAACGCTACAATGAAAAGCATAAGCGCATCGAATGGGGGCTTGTGGCCCGCACCGGAAGCAGGATCCTTCAATGGTTCGGTACGAGAAAACCCAATAAGGACAGAATTGACCAGGCCGAGGCCCGGGTTCAATATTATAAACACAAGGAGTAAGACTATGGCGCTTATTGATTTAAAGATCCCGAAGAAAACCCAAAAGGAAATGGAAAAAGGAGCCATGCCTATAGATTCCGAACACGATCAATATCCTTACGGGGCAAGGCTGAACTTCAATAAACCGGAGGTTGATAAGATAAAAATCCTAAAGACCATCCAGGCCGGCGCTATCGTGGAAATTAAGGCAAAGGCCAAAGTGACCAGTATCCGAACGGATGATACTGAAAAGGGCCGGAAGCGCCATAATGTGGAAATTCAGATCCACAAAATCGACATAACGAATACGAAATTTGAAGAGGACGAAAAAGAGGCGGCTTTTAAAGAGGGCACATCAAAATAATCTTAACCCAACGGGGGGATGGAAGTATGAAAAATTTTAAGAAGAATATTCATTCGGTATTCGTAGCGCTCCTGGTCATAGGTACAATTCTGGTATTTCAGGGGTGCTCGAAGAATATTATCCTTGACTGGCAAAATCTGGACACTCCGACGAAGCGGTATTACTTCGCGCAGTTGAGTTTTAAGGACACGCAGACGGATTATATTGCCATGTTTCCGAGGCAGCCGAAGAAAACACAGACCTATCTGCGCGAAAATGTGTCTCCAGTACTGCACAAGGCCAAGCGGGCCCTGGACGCCTGGGACGAGGTGATTACGCAAGGCGCTATCAATACCGGGCAGGAAAGCAAGTTCACGCTGCTTTTTGATAAGCTGATCTTGCTCCTTAAACCCTATATCGTAAAGGAGAAATAGTTATGACAGCCGCACAATACGAGCTGGCCCTGCTCCTGGTAAAAGGCATAGTGAAATTAGGCGAGCGCCTGGATAAGGTGGGTAGTATGACCGACGATCAATGCCGGACGATGATCCCTGCGGTTCAGGCAGGTATAGACGAAAACGATAAAATCATAGAAGGATTGTAAATAAGAATAGGAGGGTTACCGTTATGTTTAGTGTGGATCCGCATATTGTGGAGTTTGTATCCAAGAATTTTCTTGGATTGTTGCTTGCCCGCGAGATCTTAAAACGCGTGGCCAAGATCACGCCCTGGGCGGGCGATGATCAAATCTATCAAATTTTTACCGGGTTAATCGATGTTGTCCGGCGTCATAAACCATCGGATATGGAGGTAAAGCAAGATGATAAAGAAACGGTGTAAAGGTTGCCGATATCATTCTTTGGATGAAAAACAGGCAAGAATGATTACCCTCGAAAAGGGAAAGGATCCGGTTTTATTTAGACCCTGCGTAAATCCGGATATCGATGGTGTCCAAAACAAGTACCACAAGGCGACAACCATGGTGATCTGCAAATCAAAGGCCAAGACCCCTATGATGACCCACGCTAATTTTGGTTGCGGACTATTCGTCAAACTCCTTATGGCCCTGTTTGTATTCGCCATGTTGTTCCAGGTCGGCCATGCTCTGGCTGCGGGTACGGTAGTGGTCACCACTGATACCACCTATACGCGGGGTGATTGGTCTAAAGGTGTCCGCGAGATTCTCTGGACCTGGACATCCACGGACGGCACGGCCACGGCCACGGGCGGATTCATCAACGCGGTAACCGGGACAATTATCGGGATCTATGCGGTGCCCAGCACAGTAAACCTGCCGGACGATGATTACGATATCGATATTTTGGATGCCGGGAACAGTCACGATGTCCTTAACGGCGCCGGGGATAGTCTACCCCAGAGTGCAGTCAGTGATGAAAACCGGCGTTTCCCGGTTGATTGGCTGAATTCCGGGCCTATTTTTCTGGTGAATGAGACCCTTTCTTTTAACGGCGCAAACCTTAACACAGCCGGGACTGCAACGGGAAAACTGTATGTCTATATACTGCTTCCCTGAACTGAAAACTTTTAACGGTCCTATTTATAAAATGAAACGCAAATACATAGCTATACTTACAGCCTTTCTCCTTATCCTCTTCCTGTCCTCTCAGGCATGGGCGGCGAATTACTATGTCACACAGGCCGGGGCTGGCGATAAAAGTGGTCAACCAACTGTTGCCGATGCTATGCCAGTGGCTACATTCAACGCCCTTTCTGGCACAGGCTATGCCGGGGATTTCTTCTATTTCAGTGGTGCGATTACATCAGAGGTTAAACCTGGAATTTCAGGTACTTCTGGTGGGGGGTATGTTACTCTTGATGGTTATCAGGCAGGAAGTTGTGACCCCATTAATTCAGTGTGTGGTAGTTCTGCCGCGATTGACCGAAATGATCCTGGTGACGGCACATATGACGGTATCTTTACTAATAACCAAGACTATCTAATAATTCAGGATTTTAGAATCACAGATTGCAGTGCGGGAATTACATCTTCTTATCCAAGCACATCAGATCATATTATTATCAAACGCAATCATATAAGTGTATGCCGAAGTGCCGGGATTTACGGTAGTAGCAGTGTTGGATATTGGACTATTGGTGGTTCAGAGGGTGATGGAAATGTTATATATAACATAGGTCTTGGTGGAACATTTTCGGCACCTGCTGGGTTAAGATTCTATCAAATCAATGATGTTGTTGCTTCTTATAATTATATCTACAACGATGACGAAACATACGGCGATCCTGTTAAAAGTGATGGAATAGTTGTAATGAGCAGTAACAGGCATCTGTATGAATATAATACAATACACGATCAAGGTGAAGACGGTATTGATTGGAAAGGTTATTCGCAACAACTGATTTTCAGATTTAATAACTGTTACAATACCTATCAATCGCCCTTTCAGGTACAACGTGGGACTGATTATTCTTACGTGTATGGAAATCGCCTTTGGAACGCAAATGAGCCTGGCGATCATTGGCATGGTTTTTTGATCTATCGTGGTGCTGACCAAGTCAAGGCATGGGCGAATCTGATATTCAACAATAGAGGTAGCGGTATTGCCATTTATAAGGATTCATCCGATACAAGCGGTGATCCAGTGTCCAGTACAGGATGTGTTTTTTATAATAATGTAATAGTTGAAAATGTGCGGGACGGTGACGATAATTCAGATTGTGGAGTTTTGGATTATGTAGGAACCGGGGCAATCTTTAAAAATAATATATTTGCAAGAAATGAGTGGGGAGGAACAAACGAACGGCAGCTTTACTTCGCGTCTATTTCCGGCAGAACTTTAGACTACAATTTGTATTATTACAACAGTAGTGATAGCCCGAAAATTCGTGTGGGGAGCACTTATTATACTCTTACTGATCCCGTATCTGGAACTTCGTTTAACACCGCAACAGGGCAAGAAGATCATGGAAATGTAGGTAATCCGCTTTTTATTGACATAGAAGGCTGGAATTTCCGGCTGCAATCCACAAGTCCCGCGAGAAATACAGGCGCAGATTTAAGCGGCCTTGCAGGATCTATGCAAGTTCAGGGCGTTACACACAATATGTATTATGATGACTGCCTTGATCCCGATAATACCGACTGGTCAACAATCCCTCCGACTGTGGCAACCAAAAAGCAAAATGATTACGTTTCCTGGGAAAAAGGCGCATATATCTATACGGGCGGTGGGCCAGGGCCAGACCCTAATGAAGCTCCGACAGCCATTATAGTTTATCCACCGTCAAATATCACGATAAATGAGGGTGAAACAGTTACGTTTGAATTTTCTGGATCAGACCCAGATCCCCTTGATGTTCTTACTTATATTGGGTCTTTCAGCGATATTGATGATTGGGTACAAGACGGCACATATGCTGTTGGGGCGTTGGTAGAGAATGGAGCTACTACGTATTTTAAATGTATACTTGAGCATACAGACGATACAGGAGATAAAGAGCCTCCTAATGCCACCTACTGGTCAACAACCCCAGAAACCACGGCAAGCCCAGGTACAGCGACCTACGCAACCAAGGGGAATTACACAGTCAGCTTAAAAGTGAACGATGGAACCGTTGATAGCCCTACCGTTACAGTGCCTATAACTGTTCTTGATGTATTGTCTCCTACAATCACTGACATTTTCACCCGAAACTCTGCGGGAACGCCCTGGGGCTTCGATGCTCATGTCGACACTGGCGACGCTACCTATATGTCTCAGAACACAACTTATGGAGACAATATAAATTATAGTAGCTCTGACACCCTGATTACACGATATGCTGGAAACTTGAGCTTTCAGACACTTGTGCAATATGATTTAGCCTCTAAAGCAGCTGCGGAAATAACTGATGGGATTTTTAGCCTTTATCTGGAAACTGCCCCAGGTGTAACCACAAACATTGGGCTCTATCCTGTTACAACTGCGTGGACAGAAGATGGTGTGACATGGAATTGTGCTAATGGTGTAGGCGATGATGTTGGGAGTTGTGATACAACTGAATGGACAGATTATCTGACGCACGATGTCGGGGGGCTATTGAAAGAAATCCAGTTGACGCCAGAATCCACAATCAATCAATACTATGACTGGCAAAGCCCGGAACTCAGCGCTTATCTACAATCAAGGGCGGGACTCATAGCGTATTTTCTCTTAAAATCTACTGTTACTGATTGGAGCGGGTATATTCCGGTTTGGAGTGATGACACTGGCACAGATGGTACACGACCAAAACTATCAACGACCTCTGGTTCTGAGGCTGGGGAGGTGCCCGTTTTAGTCAATATTGAATGCCCTGGCGGTGATGGGAATTATAAGGAAGGGGATACAACACCGCCGTTCAAATTGAACTTTAATGTGTCATGTGAATATGACCAAACAGTGGTTCTCAAACTCGATACCGACTCGGACGGGGCCAATGATGCCGTGACTACGGTCAATGCGGGAAGTGGAACAAGTCAATTAACCGCCCCAGGAATCCTGGTTACAGCAGATCATCATACTATAAAATTAGATGCGTTACAATGTGATGTCACGGCTGGATATTTGCGGTCTGTGGCTGATGAAACAAGCATTGCCTTGACCGGGACAGCATTCACCACATTTCCCACCGGGGCAGATCCAGGAAGCCTTGCCTCTAATAATAACATCATTATTGATGTCACGGCCCCCACTACATCAAGTGTGAATAACACCTGCACGGATTGTAGTGGAAACGCTACTTACGCCACAGCAGGAACATTGATTGTCTATGAAATTGAATTGAGCGAATCTCCTATCATTTTATGGGGTCAACCAGACCATTTAAAGCAGCCCACAAATATTATAGGTACAGGCAGTACAGTGTATGCGCAGTGTATAGGTTTGGGTGATGATACGGGTAGGATTAAGATGGGAGTTGAGCTAACCGTAGGGATGCGAATAGGCGTCTTCAATTTTGCTGGGGCTTTGGAGGGGATTTCTGTAACTGATCTTGCTGGGAACCCTATCAATGTAGATATGGGTGCATTAAGCCTCGCGGACGTAGCGGCGATTGTGATAGCTGTGCCTTATCCTTCTACCTCTCCCAAAAAATTCACAACAACTGACACCTGGGCTGATGCAATAACTGCGGGCTGGCACAGTGTGCCGAGCGATAACTTGAATTTTAATGTTACAGAAAATATAAATACCGATAAACCTGGCACATCAGGGCATGAGATAGTCTACACGGGGACGATAACGGGTACGGTCACGGTTGATGAGGATTATATTAACCTTGAAAGATTGATAATTAATTAGAGAGGATAATATGAAAAATCTTTTAGGATTTTTAATTATACCCTTAATGCTCCTGGTAGGTTCTCAGGCGTTTGGGGCGACTATTTACGTTGATAATAGTGGATGCGGAGACTGTGCTGATTACAGGGTAGCAGAACGAGATTGCGGTTCGGGAACCGAACAAAATTATGACACCATACAGGAAGCAGTAGACGCCTTATCCGCAGCGGGCGATATTATTGATATCCGTCCTGGAACGTATGCTGAAACCGTGACAGGAACAAGTAAACAGGTGGGAGCGAATTGGGGATCTCCGATAACAATACGAGGGCATGATGGGGATGCTATGCCCGTTATTGATGGGCAGGATAGCTATGCATTCCTTTCTGAATCTGATGTTAATTATTATTGGCTTTTTAGTGGTCTTAAATTTACTCGAAACTATAATGCTGCCTATGATAGGACAATGTATATCGGCTATGGGGATTTTTTTACATTTGAAGACTGTACAATAGAGGGATATGTAAACACTTTTACACAGGGAGACCTTACATTTGATACCTGCCTGTTTGATGGATTAGATGGTACACATGAATATGCGACACAGATTCAACAGCAATCTGGTGGAGCTGGAAGTCCAGGGCCTATCACAATTCAAGATTGCACATTCCAGAATTATTCTGCCCGTGGTATCTGGATTATGCACGCATCAGACAGTAATATTATTACCAGAAATACAATCAATGCCTGTGTGACTGGAATCGACATTGATAACTATGGCTGGACACGACAGAGTGATACAAACGAAGTTAGTTATAATAAGATATATGACTGTACTAACAGGGGATGTGAGTTTGAAAATTGCACAAACTCAGTTATGAAGTACAATCGCAGTTACGGAAATCTCTATGGCCTGGACGTAATAACTTATGACGCCTATAGGGGAAGTGACTCAAGCAATTTACTCTTTGGGAATGTCATTTATAACAGTGCTGATGGCGGGATAAGAATAATTGAGGCTGATGGAACTAAAATTTATCATAACACAATCGTCAACAACACAACTTCGACAGGTTGTATCGCAATAAAGAATGGTGAAGGAACAGATTATGGCAGCAATACTGATATACAAAATAATATTATGTACCAACCTGCCGCGAGTGATGCTTGCCTATGGTTTCCGGTAGGGGCCATTACAGGTGTGACCCTCAACCATAATATCTATTTTAACGCATCACAGGTAGATGTCATCTACGATGAGGATTCGGCGACATGGTACACTTTAGAAGAATGGGTGGCCGCAACAACCTATGACGATAATTCAATGCAGGATAATCCCGATTTCACCGACTTAGGAGGGGGTGACTTTACACTAACACCACAATCGCCCTGCATAAACGCCGGAGTTCGTAATCCGGGTTATGATGCAAGGTTGCATTGGTCCTCAAGTTGGCCTGATGGGGTAATATTATTCTATGGAAAATGTACTATTGGAGCATACGGTGTGCCTGGTGGAGCAGCCGGAATGTAAGAATTAATAAAAATAAAACTTGGCTAACTTCAGGCTGATCCCCTGAAGGACAGTAATTAAAGGGCAAATGTAGGGCCTACATCGGGAGAGATCCCGCCTACGTTGCCCTTTTTTTATTGCCGATAAACTAACAATGAGAGGTTAAAAAGATGAAAAAACAATTACTATGGGCTGCACTTTTTATCTTAGGCTTTGCTGTTGTTGCCTATGCTGCATGGGACGGGGCGACTAATTACCCTGCTGCCCTTGATGACGCCGCTTCCCTATATGACGTTGAGGATGCCGGAACCGTAGAAGATGAACATCACGATGCTCCTGTCCAGGCCATTATTGCTATTGAGACTAAGATCGGAACTGGAGCAAGTACGCCAACGGCCACGGCTGTCATGATTGGTACGGGGGTTGGGACTTCAGCATGGGATACCACACCCGCTTTTGGTACGCCTTCTTCGGGGACTTTAACGAATTGTACCGGACTTCCTATCTCTACTGGTGTTACTGGTTTAGGTGCGAATGTTGCGACTTTTTTGGCTACACCAACCACTGCTAATTTCGCCGGTGCCGTAACGGGTGAAACTGGAACGGGCGCGGTGGTTTTCGCAACGTCCCCAACACTCGTGACCCCTGCCTTGGGGACACCGGCATCTGGAACCTTGACGAGTTGTACGGGATTACCACTAACAACCGGAGTGGCAGGGGTTTTACCAGTTGCAAATGGCGGAACTAATTCAAATACAGCTTTAAACAATGATTTTGTAATGGTCAGCAATTCCGGTGCAATCGTGGAATCTGCTACGGTTACAGTAACGGAGCTTGCATTGCTGAATGGCGAAACAGATTTGGCAAATCAAAGCGAACTTGATACGGTTGCCGCCTTAGTAGATTCGGATGATGAGATCATAGCAATAATCAACGCTTCTCCTACTACATATATTGATGTGGCGGCTGGGGGAACGGGAGTGGGGACTTTGGCTGATGGTGGATTAATGATAGGAAATGCCACCGGAGATGTTGAGGTGGTGGCTGCTGGTACAGCCACACAAATTTTAGTCGGTGGTGGAGCAAATACTGCACCTGTATGGGGAACGGACATACCCACAGCGGTTACAATAGGTTCTGGATATATCTACAGGGCAGGGGGCACGGATGTAGCCGATGCGGATGTCGTGGACACGCTTACTATCACTAATATTTCACAGGTTCAAGACATCACTGCCTCCGCTGCGGAAATCAACACTCCCCTGGACGGAGCATTAGTTACCCTTACTGAGTTTCGGGAACTTGAGACCATCGGTGATACAACTATATCAGCTAACCAATGGGCCTTATTGGGTGGGGTTGCCGAAACATTGGGATTTGCAGAATTGAATTTGCTTGATGGTGAAACAGACCTGGCGAGTCAGGCTGAACTTAATGCTGTCGCTGCTTTGGTTGATTCTGATGATGAGATCATAGCGATTATCAATGCTTCACCAGGGACTCAAATTGGTGTACCTGCTGGTGGTATGGGGGCAGGAACTTTCACCAACCATGGAGTATTGGTTGGTAGCGGGACTGGTGCGGTAACGGCGCTTGCTGTAGGTGGCCCCAAGCAAGTATTAAAGGGAGTAACCGATGCTGACCCTATCATGGCGGTCGATAGGGATTTTTCCTCACAGCCGTATACTGCAAGCGGTAATATCACTGAAGCTCATATTCTTGCAAGCAAATTCATTACCAACAAAGGTGCTGGAGCTGAAATTGACTTGGTATTGCCTGATGTAGAATACTTTATTACTGTGATTTTCATTGTCAATCAAGCCTTTGTTATTGAGATCAATCCTCCGAATGCGGACGCTCATGAGGCATTTGATCTTGATGATGGAGATAATTTGTTGGATGCAAGTGACTGTATTGATTCTCCTGCAATACTGGGATCTAAAATCTCAGCCACACGAATGATGTGGAGTGATGGCACCTGGAAATGGTCTTTTGATACGATCAGGGGTGCATGGGTAGATACAGGGCCGAGTGACTAAGGAGTAGCAATGAAAAGACTATTATTAATTCTTATAGCTTGTGCAGTTATTGCTTGGTCAATGACAGCATTGGCAGCTGATGGGTACGGGACCTCAGTATATGGCACTTCGGTGTATGGGGCTGCTGGCGGGGCAATGCCAAAAGTTCTAATATCGGGTAATAATGTGACATGCTCATATGTCCTTGTAAATTGCACTGATCCTGCATACGATGTTGCAGTCCAAGTTACAGGCACAGGTCATATCTCGGAAAATTGTACGTATTACAAATCTAATGGTCTTGCTTTAGACGCTGATGAGACTTGTACGGTCACAAATACTATCCTTGAGGGTAACACTCAGGACATTGATGTAGCAGCAACCAAAACCGTCACGGCAAAAAATAACTGCCTGCATCACTCGGCTAATGCAACTACCAATATCGGGGCTGGAACTTATACAGACGCCAACTCTATTTTTGCTCAAAACCCATTGTTTAGAATCGCTGGGGCCGACTTCCACCTCACCCGCGGAAGTCCTTTAATAAATGCTGGATATGACACCGGTGTGGACACAGACCTTGACGGAAGAGTAACACCACGGGGATTGCACGACATAGGACCATATGAATTCCGGGGCACGGGATTATCGGTTTTGATGCTCTTATTATTATAGTAAAAATATAATTGGAGGGTAGTCTTTAATGCAAATTTTAAATCAAGGTCCTCGCATGGAGGATGACCTGGCGGTCGAACATGAAAAGATGATTTACGGCATCGTGTATCATGCCGTCCGCGAGATCACGGGAAGGGATCCGGGAAGCCCCGAAATACTAAAGGCCATGGACACCGACCTGGCCCTTTTAACCTATGATCACAGGGCCTATATGGATTTTACCTGGCGGGGTGATCCCATTGTGCGCGTACACCGCGTGACCTGCGAGACAAAGGGTAAAGACACGGTGATCCGGCATCGCAAGATCGATCAGCTCTGGAAGAAACGGCATTTGTTTATTCATTAGGAGAGACACCATGATCACCATCGATGACGAGTTTATCACGTTTTCAAGCGGCTACCAGGTCCCCTCCTGGGCCGGCGTCCAGGTGGCATGGAAGGAGAACCCCATCAACCCGGATCAATCGGGCATGCAGGTGATCCCCTATGACCATTACCAACTGAATCGTAAAGACAGGGAAGAATTAGCGGATTACATGATCGAATTCTGGACAAAGGAAAGAGAACGGACAGCGCCATGAGTGACGAAGACAAACTGGCCAAGTTTATCGCGGATGACCTTTTTACGTGGTTCAAAGACGAGCGCAACCAACTGTACGAGGGCATCTGGCGCCGCAGTTATGACGCTTTTCGCGGCAAGTACGATTCCGATGCCCTGAAGCGATGGAAGGCCACGGAAGGAAAAGACTGGCGGAGCAAGGTGTTTGTGCGGCTGACAAAGCAAAAGGTCGTTGCAGGCTACAACCAGGTAAGGGCCATCAGCCTCCGGGGAAACGATATCCGCTGGGATATATCGCCCACCCCCATCCCCGAGCTGGCCCCCGGCGTGCATCTGGATCCCGATACCGCCGCCCTGCGCTGCGAGCTTATGAAAAAGCAGATCCAGGATGATTTCACCCAGTGCAAGGCATCCACCCAGACCACCATGGCCATACTCGAAATGGCCCTTTACGGGCACTTGTGGTTATGGGGGCCGC
>Ga0307377_10002000_pt1 | contig 24578 bp, 42 predicted proteins | sample TR3MG_FD_202535 | JGI IMG/M metagenome (GOLD analysis project Ga0307377, IMG submission 202535) | Soil microbial communities from Risofladan, Vaasa, Finland - TR-3 | ecosystem: Environmental > Terrestrial > Soil > Coastal area > Acid sulfate soil | place: Finland: Risofladan, Vaasa | collected...
AGATCTATTTTTTGAAAACGCTGACGGATTGTCTTTTGAGTTAATGGCGAATAAAGGGGTTTCGTTTGATTTGGTTAAAATTCCGTATTTAATCGTTCCCGATAATATACCCGAAATAGGCTTAAATTTATCTATCGCTTTATTTGTAATGACTAAAGAGGGTATTCAGGCTTTAAAAGATCTATCGACAGCGATTTCTAATTTAATAAAGGCTGTTACACCAAATGTCGGTATTCCGCCTGTACCCCCTTTAGGAGAAATTATATCTTTGGCGATAACGGTAGCGGCACAATTTGCCTATACGGTTGCTATTTTAATCGCTATAAAAAAATTAGCTGAACAAATGTTTCAATTAATTTTTCCTAAAATTCGATATTATTTAGGATCTACAATAAGAGAGTTAATCGAGAAAGGTTGCGATTATTTAGGCTTTACTTTAGAGTCCGATTTACTCTTTGAAAATAGGAATTTAACGCTTATGCCTGTTCCTTTGCTTAAAGAGAAAAAAAGTATTTTTAATTTTTTACAAAACGAACTCGATTTTAGTTTTACAAAAGGTTATCCAACAGCACAGGACTCGATTAGTACATTGGGCGAATTAATTAAGGCTGTCGAACTTTGGTTTAATGCTAAAACTAGAGTTTATCAGGGTAAAGTACAAATCGAAAGGCGAGATTATTGGCAAATATTGACGACAAACACGTTAACGCCTAGTTTAAGCGATCAGGATAAAAGAACGAATGAATATTACCTAAACACCGACGAGGCGTGGAAACGTACGTATATTCATTATCAGGTCGATTACAGCGACTTACATACTTTAGATTTTTTCGATCCGACTGACGCTGAATATTCGACAGAACCTTTAAACGTAATTAATCAGGATCTCGTAACAATAAAAGGTTTTAACGATATTAATATACCTTTCGCTTTAGGAGTAAGGAAAAGCGAGTTAAATTGGGTTGAGAGTCAGGCTTTAAAGTTTTTCCAAACTATGGATAATATAATAAATTTTTTAGGCGGTAGCGGTAATTATGCTAGTATTATCGAGGATCGTTTAAGAGTTATACAAGTAACATCTCAGTTTTACTCAGTTACTAAAGTTTTATGGGCTATCAATGGGCGACAGCCTGTCGACTACGTTAATTATATTAAGGCGAGTGCGATTTACGAAAAATATCATAAGATTAATGAGATACAAATAAACGGGTATAAAGTATTTAATGACATCGCAATTCGTTTAAATTCATCAGATTTCGTAAATTTGCTAGATAACAACTATGCTTTTATAAATGGGGTTCTTTGCGAAATACTTTCTATTAACTATATTGACGAAGAAAGTAAGGCGATTATATCTTACAAAGAACCGTATAATTATGCACAGGGAAAGGTCGAGGTAATAACTTTAAATGATTAAAAAAATGAGTTTAAAAGACAATGGCGAATTTGCTGAAATGGATAAACACTTAAAAAGGTTGATTAAATTACAGGACGAGGCGTATTCTAAATTAACACCCGAACAGTATAAGCACGTAAAAACGTATCATTTAGATACTCACGAAATGATTAGGGGAATGAAAAAAGGCAATTTTAACGGTATTCAGGATCTTTTAAACAAATATAACAAATAAAAAAACGTATGCCTGTTCAAATCATAAACGCTGAATATACCGACTTTAACGGGGTTACTACGACTTTTTATAAAAGTAATTCGGGCGATAAAATTACCGCTGAAATAAACATTCGGTCTATTATCGAGATTACAAGTATTAATAATCCTTTGACTTGGAATCCGATAACGAACGTTGTAACAAGTCCAACGGTATCATGGATCGAAGAGGGGTTTAGAGTTGGTAATTGGGTTAAATGTGAAAGGCTTAGTAGTATCGGGGCTGTAATATCGGAATGGTTTAGCACAATTAATTACGTTGACGATCAAGACTGCGATTTTAATTATTTTCCGTCATGGATAGCGACAGGAGATATTTTTCGAGTTTATGCGTTGGATCATTACGGAGTTACACCCCCGACTGTTGGTTTCAATACGCCTCGTTCTAGGGACGATTTAGACGTTTTAGTTAATCATTCTTTAAACGACGGTACAGGTAGTCAATTTAGTTTAATCGACGGAGAGGTTTCTCGATTTACTTTTACAAATGTCGTTAATATGACTGTCGGACAGACTATTGTCGGAAATGCGGTCGGTAATCAATCAGGGCAATTTTTAGAAAGCGTTTCACTTTACAGGGGTGCGGATAATGGCGATAATTGGAATACACATAAAATTACATTAGAGGTAATAAATTCGGGAGTTTATAACTCTTCGTGGTTTGATTTTGCTAACTGTTTAAAACTATTTGTAAAAGGAGAATGGGCGAGTATATCGGGCGAACCATTTGATAGAACTACTTTTATTTTAGACGACAGCGGTAATACGGGTTGGCTTAATCAGGCAAATAATACGTCGATAGTTGACTCTTCGCTAATTCAGGGTATTGATGAAATTGATTATTGCGTACCTAGTAATCATACTATCGTGGTTGACGGTATCGATCCTGACATCGGTATCGGGGCTTGTTATATCTCTATAAACGATCCTTATTACAAAAATAAAGCGTCCTCGCAAGTTCCTATCACTATGATAGTGGAAACTACCAATATCGCGACAACGACGCTTAATAGCCCTTTAAACTCGTTAGGGGCGGGTTATACTATCGAGATATTAAGTACATCGGTCACACTATCTCAGACGACTATCGAAATTCTTTTTACGCCAAATGCTCAATTTAATACTTTTATGGCGGGATTAGATCAGGGCGATAGGTTGTTTTATGTTTGGGTAAAATGTAGAAATATTAATTTATTAGCCTATGCGGATCAACTAACTTGCGAACCCCCCGTTGGTGGGGCTTTACCTATGGTTAGCGACTACGGGTTTTTAGATCATAGCCAAAATATAACTGAAATAATTGGATCACAGGTCGGCTTTAGTGCTGATACTGAGGACGATATCGCTTATTATGGTAAATTTAGACTCGAATATTATGGTCTTTACGAGTCTTTTCAAGTTAGGGTTGAGGCTTATAACTTAGTAAACGAACAAGATTTCACTTTACAGGAAACAAATTTCTCTTTTGCGGGGGTTCAAATATCAGGTTCGGGGCAATTATTACTTAATGAAACTCAAAGTATCGTTACAATTTTACCAAATACTTCGGTAAAACAAGACGCTTTACTTTTATTAGATCCTACGTCCGATTTGCCACCGACTGAATATGGAGTATCGATTTACTATCCTATGGTCTTAAATTGGAGATATTGGCTTTCTCAGGCAAATGCGAACGTTGACTTTTATCCAAACCAAAACCAAAATTGGGAACAGTACGATAATATCGCGGATTGGGTTATAAGAATACACTTATCTTTAATAAAGGACGGTTTGGCTTATACTCATTCAAACGAATTTATTGATAATCAGTACGATAATGACGACAATATCGATAGTAAAATTGACTTAATCAGGGAAATAGATAGTAGTTTAGTTTCTGTTATTCCGTCAGGCGAATTAATGAGAATAAGATCGACTCATATTAAATTACCCGCTGCGTGGGACACTTTAAAAACTTGGGGTATGTTAACTATCGAGCCTAAAGAGTCGTCGCAACGTTGGATCTGTTCTACGGTTGTCCCTTTTGACAATAATACATCGAACCCTTTAACACCTTTAGCGGGGTTGTATATTCAAATAAATTATATTAGTCCTGATACTGCGGTAATGGAATGTTATTTTGATAGTTCAAAAATTGACTTAACAAACGGGGTAAAAATAACAGCAAAAATAAAAGAAGGTTGTTTCGATTTAGAAGATACGGAAAAAATAACAACGGATAACGTTATAAAAATTACTACTTTAGACATTGATAAAATAAAAGCATAAAAAAATGGGAATTAAGATAAACCAATACGCACTAGAAAGACTAACTTTTGGCGACGACGACTATTACGACATCGACTATTTTGACGGTGCAAACTATCAAACAGCTAAGATAAAAGGATCGACTATAAAAGCGGGTATTCAAGCGGGTATAACCTCAGATAATTTTTATAGTATCGACGGAGTATTAACAGCAAATAGAACCGTTGACGGTGGTTTGTTTAATTTAGGGTTTAATAATCTCGGAAAACTTGTAATTGTATCGGATCAATTAGGAGTCAATAATGTAACTTTTATAATAAATAACAACGCCTATAATAATGGTTTTAATATAGAAGATACCGTAACCTCTGAAAGTATTTTTATGGTACGAAACGGAGAGGTAAGAATAAACGACGACTACTCTTTACCAATTACTGACGGTTTAAATAATCAGGTTTTAACGACTGACGGTTTAGGACAAGTTTCGTGGCAAACACCTTTAAAAATAGGTAACTATTCGCAAACCGCATCTAGCACACCAATAACAACAGCCCCCGAACAAACTTTGGTCGGCTCAGGGGTTGGATCGTTGAGTATTCCCGCAAATGCTTTTGTAGTTGGCGACTCTTTTCATGGTAAAATTGGCGGAAAATTAAACGCAACAGGGGGCGGAGGAAGATCGGAAATAATATTAAGAATTAAAGCGGGTACAACGGTTTTGGCGAGTACAGGAGTTTTCGAATTAGATACTGCAACGGATCAGGGTTGGGAGTGCGAACTCGACTTTACTATCGCTAGTATTGGTGCGGTAGGTCAAATATGTACAAACGGTAATTTTGTCTATACAAAAGACGGAAACAGAACAGTTTTTGGGTATATCTTTCAGGACGTACAGCCTATTGACACTACTATATCCAATACCTTAGATATAACTTTAGAATGGAACGTTATAAATGGCGGTGACGATATCTACTCGGCTAATTTTGTACTTTATAAAACATATTAAAAATGTCGGATTGTTGTTGTTTAGAAATACAGTATATTGATAACTCGGGGGTAGGTCATATCGCCCCTTTGATTGCTCAGGAAGATTCGTATAACGGTCGTTGTGCGTATTTATTTGAACACGACGACGGTACGATATTCTATTGGTGGTGGCAACCTAGCGAACAACTTTGGGTAATGTCGCCAATACTCGGAGTTCAAAATAACAATATAGCAACGTGGTTTGCTGACGTTACTTGTCCCGCTACTGAGGGTAGCGTACAAAGTATTAATATACCTTCAAATGCCTATATTTCGGATATGTTAACTCGTGAGTGTTTAGAAACTTGCGAATGTATTTTACTAGGAATACTAAAAAGCGGTGAAGATCCTTATAGCGAAAATATTTCAGCTAGTGGAATTATTTTTAATAACAGACCGACATACGTTTTTGTTTATAATTCTATTGTTTATTATCTTTGGTTTATACCTGACACAACGCTAGTAACAGCGGGACAATGGGTAATAAGCGGGGCTGTTGGTTCGTTAGCACCTTTTTTAGCTGAAACAACGCCTAGCCCTACAAAGGATATAGGTTGCCCTATTGACTTAATTTTTACGACAAAAATAGAGGATTTAGTTATTACAGTCGAAGAGGGTGTTTGTGTGTGTATTCCTATTGAAGAACGTATCTTTAAGGAATATCAAAGTATTAAATTGCCTGAAATATTTGAAGAGGAAAACAGGGGCTTTTTTAAATGCTGTGAACCGCAACTTGTTTTAGCGAGTACAACGTCAACGGACACATGGAAAAATGACGTAACGTCGGCATGGATCAAATTATCCGATCCTTCAGACTCGGCTACTATTTTATTAACTAAGGACGGACAGCCAACATCGTACGCTATATCGATTATAACGTTTCCTAACGAACCAAACGCAATTTATAGGACTATCTATTGGAGGGACGTATTATCTAGCGACGGAGAGGGTTGTTATAAAATTTTAATATCTTATACTATTGGCGGTATGACGGGAAATTTTGAATGGGGTACTTATGATTTAAAAGAGTATTCAATCGAAAGGGCTTTGGGTACTGCGAGAATAAGGGTACTATTAAATTTAAAACAGCAAATCGAAGATATTGATTTCACTAATTCAATGGTCGAAGATTGTATTCGTTTTTATGGCTTTATAGGAAATAGGCAGCCGAACATGGAGATCGATAATTTAATTTATCAAAATAGAGTCGTTCGGTCTGTGGTTAGGGAAAACTTAGATACATACGAAATAAATACAGATCCGTACACAGATGAAACAATAAGGCGATTAACGGACTTATACTTATTAAGTGAGAATGATATGTTTATAAGTGATTATAACGCTTTTAATAACAGCTATCGTATTAACGACGTTCCTGTGATTGTACAGGACTCGCCCGAAATAGATTACTTAGACAAATTACAACGTAAAGCGGTTTTAACTTGTTTAGTCGGGGACAAAACAAAAAACAAAAGAACTTATTATTAATAAAAAAACAACAAAAAAAATGGCAACAATAGCAACAATCGAATTAGAATTAGTAAACAATTACGTAGAGGTAATAACTACTTACGAAGCCCCAAAAGGGGAAAAAGGAATAATTAAAAACTCGCGTTGGAGTTTAAAAGATAGTTACTTTCAAAGGCTTTACTTAAACACTAGCAAACCCGAAGAGATTACGGACATAGAGATAATTAACACTATTACGGGTGGTAGGCTTTATATTACTTATACGCAGTTGGACGAGGGTAAAATTTCAGTAAGTGGCGAAGCTATTGACTCAGACGGTTTACTGAATTTTTTAAGTAAATACACAGCGTATGTAGTATTGCCTGAAACGTCAGGTACATTACTTAAATAATAATATTTTTAAAAATGGACGGAACGTTGTTGGCTTTGAGTGGCTCGTTAATGAGTTTATTGTTATTAGTAATCGGGTTTTTTATATCTCGATTAATTAGTGATTTAAAAAAGGTTGTGGAAGATACGGGAAAAAATAAAGGTCGAATTGATTTAGTCGCAAAGCAACAGGAAAACGACATTAAAAGGATCGAAGAAAGGACGACGTTAGAACTTTGTGCTTTAACCAAAAACGTTAGAAATTTAACAGAGAATGTAAATAATTTAATTAGCATTTTGGCTGAAAACGGGGTAAAAAAATTATAGTTATGAAGGGTAAAATAGATAAGTTTTTAGGTTATTTTGTAAGTAAGAAATTGAGTGTATTTATTGTGGCTAGTTGCTTTGTCGGGTTCGGAAAAATCGAGTCGGTTGAGTGGGTAAATGTGGCTTTAATTTACATCGGGGGACAGTCCGTAATCGACGCTGTTTCTAAGCTAAGAAAGTGAAAAAAATAGGCGTAAAAAACGTGAAATAGCGTAAAAACGTTAAATTTAATTTAAGGGGGTTTTTAGCGTGTTTAAGCGATTTAGGGTACTCTCGGGATATAGTATATCAGAAAAGATAGTTCGTCGATTCGCCTTGTAGCCCTTTGATAGCAAGGCTTTCAAAAAGTGAAAATAATGGTAAAAAAATTAGGTATTATATTATTTTTTATGTATTCAATCATTTTTATAGTTGGTTGTTCGCCTCTAAAACGTCATGCTAGATTGGTTAAAAAATACCCTCACGTTCATACGCAAGACACGATAAAAGTGGTTGATACAATTCGTATCGAAGTACCTAAAATTTCGGTTGATACACTTTTTAAAATTGACAGTTTTTTAGTAAATCTTAGAGATACAATTTTAATAGAAAAGGAAAGATTAAAAATAAAAATGTATGCTGTTCACGACTCAATATTTATCGAGGGGACGTGTGATACTATTTTTCTCGAAAAGATAATTGAACGTAAAATTCCGATCAGATATTATGAAGCAAAAAAAGAAAATGACTTTAAAAAATGGGGCGGAATAATTCTAATTTCTTTTTTAATAATCATACTTTTATTAATACTTTATAAAATAATTAAATTCTTTTTATGAGATCAAATATTCAGGAATACACAGATAAACAACTTTTAGATAAGGTAAAAAGTTTAGCGAGTTTTAAGAAAATTCCGAAAGGTCGTTGGATAATTGGGGTTCGTTCAAATGAAGATGAAACCGATAGGTACGATGACAAGTTTTACGAATATCAGGGCGAAGAGTTTATTCGTGTAATGTCAGGAACGACCAATGCAAGTTCGACAATATTAAGCGGGGGGTTTCGTAGATACAATAAAATCGGTACAGCAATACTAAAAGCGAATGAGTGGTATTATGATGTTTGGCAATGGGGACTACATAAAGGAAAAATGACAGCACTAATACAGGTCGGGGCAAAGGTTAAAGTTCACAGGGACGGAAACATGAATGGTAAAAGCGAAGAGATCGGAAAGGTTTACGAGGGTTATTACGGTATCAACTATCACACAAACACATACGATTTTAGTTTGAATAGCTTAAAAGTCGTTAAATGGATCATAGGCGGTTGGTCTGCGGGTTGTCAGGTAATTAATGAAAGGGCGGAGTACCTAGAACAAATGAATTATTATCGTGAAGCATGGATAACGGACAAACAGGAGTTCGTTACTTATGTTTTAATAAACGAGTTCGATCCTGAATAAATAAATTATTTTGATGTTCAAGGTGTTGAACTCAAAGGGGGGTTATAGTTTTCGGATTATAGCCCCCTTTTTTTATGCTTATTATTTTGTTAAACAAAAAAAAAGTTTGTTAAAGTTTGTTTTATACAAAATTAATTTATATGTTTGTCCTGTTCAATTAATTATTAACTAAAAAACATAACAAAATGAAAGTAGAAATTTTAAAAGACAGAGAAGCTAATAAAATATTAATTAGATTAGCCAAAAGAGATAAAGAGAAGTACAGAAAATTAATAGATTTAAACATAGAAAAGCACTTTACAGCTAAAGACAAAAAACAAAGATTATATTTTAAATCAAAAGTTAAAGACTTTAGAAACAAATTAAGAAAGGTAACAAAGGAATTAAATAAGCTAACCAAATGAAAGCAAAAGAGCAAAACGAGATTAAAGGAATTTATTATAATGAAAAAAGCAATAATGTTTTTTTTGTAAATTCTGTTAAAAACGGTAAGGTAATAGTTTCAACAGTTTTATTAAACAGACTAAACCAAATGTATAAAGTTTTAAAGGATAATAAAATAATAGATTTAAAGACATTTAATAGTTTTACATATTCAGGAAATTACAAAAGATCAGAAATAAATAATTAATTTTTAAAACATAACAAAATGGAAAAAAGAAACATATTAAACAAACAGACAAAAAAAATATTACAACTAATCGACGAACATTGTAAAGAAATGAATATTTTTAACATCGAAATCTCACTACATGGGGGAATGAATATAATGTGCGCTTTTGATAGTTTGACTGTAAGAAAATTAATCGATTTAAAGTTTACAGGAGAAATACAGGACAGCGGTTTTTTAAAATTGAAAAGAAATATATTAACAATAACACTTACATAAATGGATCTAAAAAATAAAATACCGACTCAAAATATAATAAGAGAAATGTATTCGGACGGGTGGATCTCTTCCGACCTATTTTTAAGCGGTGGGGTTTCTTTCGACCTGATATTAATGTTTACCCATAAAATAGAAATAATCCAACAAAGACCTGAAATAAATTTCGATATTCATTTTTATAACGATGTAACTGTTTACAGTCAAATACAGGCTTATATCGAATTGATAGAAGAAACGGAATATTTTGTCGATTACTTTACCCAACCAATATTAGACAGGTATAAAGAGCAATTAATCATTTTAAACGAATTACAGGGAGTAATTCAAACACAACTAAACTAACATAACATGAAACTATTTAAACGTAACAGACGTCTTAAAACAGATACTAAGCGTAATCTTAAAAAGAACTTATTACTCAAAAAGGGAAACATCGAAAAGATACATTTTTGGGAAAACAGCTACAAACACGATGAAGATTGTATTCGTTCAAGTTTTAACAGGGAATTATTTTTAACCTATTTAAACGCAATAAAATGAAACTAGAATTACAATTATACTTTAAGACATACGACGAAATAGGTAAAAATATTTGGGACGTAAAGGACTTAATCAGGGGCGGAGTTTTCGCTTTAGATACTTACAAACTGAAATACCATGTTTTATTAACTGAGGAACGTGAATATCGTGAAGAGATAATCGACGGAACGTGTTGTATGATTTTTCAAAGTCGTATGAATTATGAATAATAGCATGAATATTAATAAAATGAGTTTTCAGGAAACTCTCGACGTTGAGCAAAAAATGATCGAAATAATGCTAGATATTTGTAAAAAAAAAGATAATAACGCAGAATGGCAATTTATAGAAACTCACAAAGAAAGATCCAAATTTGCACGAACTGACGGTATTCTAGTAAAAAACGGTTACATGATAGCCTCAATAGAAAATAGAGGTCGATATAATGTTACGTGGGATTATGTTAAAAGTCAAAAAACGTGGTTATTAACTGAGGCGAAACTTTTGGCGAATATAGAACTTTCAAAGACTTTGCAAATACCATTTATTTTTTGCGGGTTTTTTCCAAACGAAAACATTTATACAACTTTACAGGTAACGGACGATAATGGAAACGTTATAATTAAATACGATGTTTTAAAAACGTGGGCAAAAAAAAACAAAAATACTGAAGAGAAAGTTCAAAAAAGAAACGCATACATTCCAATAGATCAATTTAAAGTTTATAAAATTTATTAATTTTAACACCTAAACATAACAAAAATGAAAAAAGAAACATTCTACTTTTCACACGATTATTCGTGTATTAATGATCCGAAAATTCAAGCCCTAATAGGCAAGTTCGGTGCAAAAGGGTACGGTATATTTTGGCGTATTGTCGAAATGTTGCATGAAGATACAGAACACAAACTATCTTTAAAACCTTACGTTTTAGAGGCTATCGCTAGTTTATTCAAAGAAGATATAAAAACAATTAAAGAGGTTATTGATTATTCGATTAACACCTGTGAATTATTCCAAAAAGAAAACGATTATATTTACTCGCCAAGGGTTTTAGATAATTTAGAAAAAAGGAATAAAATAAAAAAGGCTCGAAGTGAGGCGGGGAAAAAATCGGCTATTGCTAGAAGTCAACAAAATGCAACAAGTGTTAAACAAATGCCAACAAAGGAAAACAAAGTAAATGAAAGTAAAGTAAAAGAAAGTATGATTAATAGTATTAATTATAATGATCTTTTAATTTATTTTAATGCAATATTTAAAAAAAGCAATAAAGTATTTGCGGATAATTTAAAAGCAAAATACACAGCTAGATTAAAAGAGGGTTACACTATCATAAATATTCGTACAGCTATGATCAAAGCGAGTTCGGATCAATTTCATAAAGATAATGTGTACAAATATTGTACGCTAGAATATTTTAGTAGATCGGCAACTATTGACAAGTTCGGTTTTATACATCAACAACAAAAATACGTACCAACGACATGATAGAATTAGTTTTAACAAGTTGGGGTTTGGCTGTAATGGTTATAACCTATATTTTAATTAAAAAACATAACAAAAATGCAAATAGAGAACAACGTTTATACGAAAGTTTTAGGATTAATACTATCGTCAGGAAAAAAGGATCAAAATAAATTATTATATCAAATCGATCCGACATGGTTTAATATTAGGTTTCATAAGGACGTTTACGAGTCCATGATCTCAATAGCCGAAACCGAACATATTAACATTTTAAATATAGTTTCGTGGTTAAGAGATAAAAACAGACTACACGATGAATATGCCTATAAAATATCGATGTTACAAAATGAAGTCGGTACAATAGAACTTTTAAACCCGAATGTATTATTTAACGAATGTTATTATTATCATTCAGTTCGACAGGTTTCTTTAATGGTTTCCAACGTAAACAAAGAACTTTTAACAGCGAACCCAAACAGTCAAATAATTCTAAAAGAAATCGAGAAAGCTAAAGATATTTTAACGCTAGATAATAAGTCGTATGAAATGGATAATAAAGTAAGTATCGAAAAGGTTTTAGATCAACACGAAAAAGCTAAAATGGGCTTATCTATTGGTATCGAATTAGGTTGGAATAATTTAAAAAAATATATTGTTTTAGAGGACGACGACGTAATGATAGTAGGCGGACGTCCCGCTATGGGAAAAACTGCGTGGGCTGTTAGCTTAATAAGAAATATTGTTTTTGAACAGGGAAAATCGTTAATATTTTTTAGTTTAGAAATGTCAAAAGAAAGGATAATTCGACGAATAATATCTTTAATTTTAAATATTGACTCTAATAAAATAAAATTTGGCGAATGTAGTGTTTCGGATATAAGTAGAATAACTCAATTAAAAAACGATCCTATTTGGTTAAAATTGCATATTTTAGACGGTTCGCAGTCAGTTAATGACATTCAAAGGGAGGTTTTGAAAATTTCAGGATCGGAAAAAATAGATCTTATCGTCGTTGATTATTTACAGAAAATAATGTCGGAAAAAAATGACTCTCGTTATCAGGAAGTAACAAAGATAAGTAACGGGATTAAACGCCTTGTAATGAGTGTACGAATACCGATAATAGCTTTAGCCCAATTAAGTCGGGACGTTGCTAGATCAGGCAAAAGACCGAGTTTACCTGATTTAAAAGAAAGCGGAGAAATAGAACAGGACGCTAGTATCGTGGGGTTTTTACATCGCCCTGAATATTACGGAGAAATGACTGACGAAAACGGTAACTCGACTGAGGGCTTAGGGGAATTTATAACAGCAAAAAACAGGGACGGAATGATCGGAATTGCAAAAATGCAAATAGATTTAGCGACATCGGATTGGTCTGAATATATCGAGAACCCTGAAAATAATTTTAATGCGAATAATTTGAATAACTACCATGAAGATTTTTAAGATATGAAAAAACGCAAACCTAAAACGTGTCGAAATTGTAAAGTTGAATTTATGCCTCATACGTCTTTACAGGTTGTATGCGGTATTCAATGCTCAATAGAGTATTCTAACACCAAAATAAAAGAAAAGGCTCTTAAAACGGCTAGAAAGGAGAAAAAACAGGGTTTAGAAAATTTAATGACTCACAGCCAATGGAAACAAAAGTTACAAACGTACTTTAATACCTTTATAAGACTTAGGGACATTAAAAAGGGTTGTGTAAGTTGTGGAACAAGTTTAGAAAATAGAAAATTTGACGCGGGACATTATTATCCTACAACGTATGAGGGACTAAGGTTTGACGAACGAAACGTGCATGGACAATGCGTAACCTGTAATCAGCATAAGCACTCGAATACACATGAATATCGAAAAAGAATTATTAACAGGATCAGTCCTGAAGATCTAAAATGGTTAGACGAAAATAGAAACCGAAAACTAGATCTTATAACGCCTGAGGTAAAGGACTTAATAGAGGTTTATAAACAAAAAATAAAAAATTTAAAAAAATGAAATTTATTCGTAAAAATACTTATTACAGGGACATCGTGTACGAATGGAATTTGCCTAGCGGTCATAGTTGCCCTTTCGCAGACGAATGTTTAGTAAAAGTTGATCGCAATACAGGAAAATTCGACAATAAAAGTAAAAGTTATAAATGTTACTCGGCAAGTGCGGAGAGGTTTCCCGCAGTAAGAAATCACAGGTGGGATAATTTCGACTTTGCTGTTAATGGTGGTATTCCGATAGTCCCTAAAGAGGCAAAATCGATAAGAATACACTCGTCAGGCGACTTTTTTAATCAGGAATATTTCGACACGTGGTTGGGTGTTTGTAAAAATAACCCTAGCGTCGAGTTTTGGGCTTATACTAAATCGCTAAAATATTGGGTTAAAAGAATAAACGAAATACCTGAAAACTTAGTATTAACAGCCTCTTATGGTGGTAGAAATGACGAACTAATAAAAGAGTATAATTTAAAACATACTATCGTTATAAAAAATAAAAATGAGGCTATTGATCTACCTATTGACTATAACGACGACGAGGCTAGAAAGCCAAATATAAATTTTTATTTACTAGATAATAATATAAAACATGAAAATAAATAACGTAATTGACGAAATAAACGAGATAATCGGGTGGTATCGCGCTGTCCCTATTGACTATACGGGTATAAACGAACTAATGTATCAACGGGTACAAATGGCGACTTTATTAAGTTATTTTGCTACTGAGTTGGGCGAATACAGGGTACAATGGAAAAATGCCGAAGCGGAAACGGAAAGGGTGCGTCGGACTTATGTAAAAGAGTATATCGATAATGGTTCGCCTATGAGTAAAGCACAGGAAAACGGTAAATTTTATTCGATAGAAGAGTACGCAATCGAGAAAAGGTATGACGGTGCGTTTAATTCTATGAAATTTTTTTACGAAACTACAAATGGAGTTATTGACGCTATGAGTCAACAGATTAGCAACCTAAAACGTGAAGAGAATTATAATAAAAATACACAAATTTGAAAAAAAAGTTAAATTTATGTAGGATATTAAATTAAACTTATATATGTTTGTACCGTCATAAGACATAACAACTTAAAAACATAACAAAAAATGCAAGTAGCAAACACAATTTTACAACAGTTAGGGGGTAACAAATTTATCGCCATGACGGGATCAAAACAATTTATTGCGGGAGAAAATTCTCTATCAATGAAATTAACTAGAAATCAAACAGGGGCAAATTATTTAAGAATTACGCTTAATTCTATGGACTTATACGATATGGAATTTATTTCTATAAGAGGGGGTAACATGAAAACAAAAGTTGAAAGCAAAGGACTTTATAATGATATGATTGTAAGAGAATTTGAACAAAAAACAGGACTTTATACAAAATTATTTTAATCTAAATTTTATAAACATGACAAAAGTAACAAAGCCGACTAAGTCGGTATTTGACTCTCTTAATGAGATCAATGTAAATGAGAAAACAGAAAAAAAAGGAAATTTAACCTATCTATCGTGGGCGTGGGCTTGGAGTGAAGTCAAAAAGTTATACCCGACCGTTTGTAGGCAAGTTTACGAAACCCCTGAGGGCATGAATTACTTTAATGATAGTAATACAGCATGGGTAAAAGTTGGGGTAACTATCGACGACATAGAACATATTGATTATTTGCCTATAATGGACTTTCGTAATAGTTCAATAAAAGCCGACAAAGTAACAAGTTTTGACGTAAATAAGGCGATACAGCGATCAACGACAAAGGCTTTGGCTTTGCATGGACTAGGACTTTACATTTATGCGGGTGAAGATTTACCCGAGGGTTATGAAGTACCTGAAGCACCAAAACCAAAACTAGACGCTAAGAGATTAGAGGGGGCTTTAAATTCTATCGGATCAGGAAACTATACTTTGGAAAAATTAGAGTCTAGTTTTAGTTTAACAGAAACACAAAAAAAGAAAATAGAAAATTTTATTACAGATATTAAAACAAAACAAATTAAAACAGAACAAAATGAAAAAACAGGAAAATAATTTATTAGTTAGATGTAGTTCACTACATAAAATAATGACTAAAAGTCGAACGAAAGGGGCTTTAAGTGAAACAGCGAAAAGTTATGTACATGATCAGGTAAAAGAAGTTTTTTACGGTATAAGAACAAAGATCGAGGGAAAATTTTTAGATAAGGGAATAAGAAACGAAAATCTAGCGATTAAAATGGTTAACGATGTTAGGTTTATGGATTATAGAAAAAACGAGATTAGAAAGACTAATTCGTGGCTTACAGGCGAATGTGATATTGAGGGCGATAACACTATAATCGATGTAAAATGTTCGTGGTCTTTTGATACTTTTCCCGCTTTTGATAACGAGGCGGAAAAAATGATAAAAAAATCAGGTTACGATTATCAGGTTCGGGGTTATATGCTTTTGTATAACAAACCCGAAGCGGAGGTTATTTGGTGCATGACATCGACTCCTGACGACCTACTATCTTCGTGGGATAATACAGAAATTCACAAAGTAGATCATATCGCACCTGAGTTAAGAATGACGGGGGCAAAAATAAAAAGAGATACTGAAATCGAAAAAGAAATGTTAATACAATACGAATTAGCGAATACATATTTTAAAGAGTGTTTAGCTGAATTAGAAAATAAAAATAAATAATAAAAACTAAAAAAAAATGGAGTTACAAGGTAAGGTGGTTACGATTTTTCCAAAAAATCAAATTAGCGAGAAATTCGCAAAACGTGAAATAGTTATTGAAACCGAAGATCAATACCCTCAAAAAATTATAATTCAATTCGTTCAGGATAAGTGCGAACTATTGGACGGTTACATGGAAGGCGAGGACGTGAAAATCGGTGTAAATATCAACGGTAGAGAGTGGACGAGTCCAACAGGCGAAATAAAGTATTTTAATACTATCTCGGGGTGGTTTATAGATCATTTGAATAAAGAGGGCTTTGATCCGAAAAAGTACGCTGAGAATGAAGCAAACAACGTTTTTGAAAAGGATATTACTAACCAAATGGCGGAAGATCAGGACGACGACCTACCATTCTAAAAAAAACAAATGAAAAAAGAAACTCAAATAACAGCGGCACAGTTACAAAACTTAGTGAAAGACTGTCGTAAGATTATAAACGACCATATTAAGGAAAACGATATGTCGGTACATGGTTTTGCAGTAATGACGGGTGTACACCCGAACCAAATGTATATGTTTTTAAACATGGATAGAGGGTTAAACCTTACAACTATGCAAAAAATAGGCGAAATATTATCAAAAAAATAATAACGCTATAACGTACACTACGAAAGGCACTCGGTAAAATGGGTGCTTTTTTTTTGTTTTTTTTTGCTTTTTTTTCTATAAAATGTTTGGTAGTTAAATTAAATTTATATATGTTTGTGCTGTTCAATCAAACAAAAACAATTTAAAACATAACAAAATGAAAGCAAAAACACACACAATAACAGGGACAAGAAAAGGCAAAGAATTTACTAAGGTTGTTGAAATTCAATACGACTCAGAGGGTTTGCCTCGTTTTGTCAATAAACTGTTCGGTTCTACGGGTTATTTAGCTTACGAGGAGTCATTTGATAACAGCATAAAGGATGAGTACGGTCAAGCCCTATACATCGGAACGTCTGAAACGCCAAACACAGACGTTTATACATACAGTAATAAATTAATAATAGAAAATTTTAAAATAATAAAATAATAGTTAAAACTTTAAAACTTAACAAAATGAAAAAAGATAAAAATTATATTATCAAAGAAACTGAGTTTATACCTGAATTTTTAGTATATTTAGAGAGTAGATCAACAAAACATTTTTACGGGGATCAACTTTTACAGGTTTTCGGAAAACAGGTTTACGACTCAGTCTATAAACAAAACAATATTTTAGGTAATTATCAAATGAATTTAATTAAGGGTATTACTCAATATGTATTATAGTGTTTTAATAGTTGGCTTTACTTTAGTATTTTTTTACTTTCTTATGATTGTTTGGATCTATCAAAGTGAACAGGACGAAAAGAATAAATAAATAATTATGCTTAAAACATGGACTGAGTTAATCGACTACCTATCTAAACAAAAAAATTGCAGTATTCACGCAAAAGAGTTTACTATCTTAGATCTTCATCAATTCCTAAAAAATTACTCTTTTTTAATCTCTTTACATGATCCAAAAGAGAGGGCAACGAACTTAACTTGTCGATCGTTAAAGCTATCTCTAAAAGGGGTTTATTTAGCCCATAAAAAGGGACTGATTAAAAAAGTTAATACATGACATCAAAATAAATTTACTTTATACTCTCTTTAATTAAATTATCGTATATTTGGCTCGTTATGTTTTAAAAGGATCTAGGGGCGTGTTTCTACATACGTCTTTAGATCCGTTTTAACGTCATAACTTTTTTTAAACATACACAAACACCAAAAAACATTAAAAATGGCTAAAAACGACGCAAAACCGTATAAGAACGTGAAATGGTGGCAAACACTTATCGGCGTACCATTTCTAGTATTAACTTTCTTTCTTTGGCTTATAGATAGGCAAATACACGTTTTGTTACCTCATGCAAAACACCCCAATTTTAAGGAGTGGTTAAAAGACGATACTAGCTTTAAGCTAACAATGGCGAGAATAATAATTTTTGCTATTCCTATCATAATTTATAAGCTAGTTTGGTAATGGATAGCAAAAGCAAAATCGAAACAATAGAGATAGGAAAATTAAAACTGAATAAGGAAAACCCGAGATCTATTAATGGCGATAAGTTTAAAAAGCTAGTAAGATCTATTAAAAAGTTTCCTGAAATGCTTAAAATTAGACCTATTGTAGTCGATGAAAAAATGACTATTTTAGGCGGAAATATGCGTTATAAAGCCTGTGTCGAGATAGGGCTTACGGAAGTTCCTGTAATTGTAGTAAAAGGATTAAACAGCGAACAGGCAAAACAGTTTATTATTAAAGATAACGTCGGTTATGGCGAGTGGGATTGGGAAATGTTGGCGGATGAATGGGACGTGGTAAAGTTGAAAGATTGGGGCTTAGACTTGCCAATTAAAGCGGAATTAAGCGACGAAGAGTATAGCACGAAGGTAGATAGCCCAATATATGAAACAAAAGCCTTAAAACCAACGGAAAACGAGTTGTACGACTTATCTAAGTATAATGAATTGGTCGAAGATATCGAAAAGTCAACTATAAGCAAAGAACAAAAAACATTTTTAAAACTCTCAGCGACTAGGCATATTAAATTTAATTACTCTAAAATAGCCGATTATTACGCACACAGCGAAGAAGGTACTCAGGAGTTAATCGAAGACTCAGCCTTAGTAATTATAGATTATGATAAGGCTATCGAAAAGGGCTTTGTTGATGTTTACAGGAATATCGAAAATTTATCCTTAATAGATGAATGACTTTGTAATATTTATTTTGTCGCATGGTAGGGCTAACGGTGTTTGTACGGTTAAAACACTAAAAAAACAAGGCTATACGGGTAAAATAATAATGGTAATAGATAATGAGGACGATACAGCAGACGAATATTATAATAATTTTGACGATGTAGAAATGTTTGACAAAAAAGCAATATCTAAAACATTCGAAGAGGGCGATAATTTCGGAGATAGGCGAACAATAGTTTATGCGAGAAATGCCTGTTTTAATATTGCAAAAAAAAGAGGCTATAAATACTTTATGCAATTAGACGACGATTATACTAGGTTTGAATATAGAATTTATAATAATAAGATACAAAAACCAAAATTTATAACAGACCTCGACTCGGTACTATTGGCGTTATTAGACTTTTATAAAAAAACCCCTTTCGATACAATATCAATCGCACAAGGTGGCGACTTTATAGGGGGTAAGCATAATCGAATGGCGAAGAAACCTACAATATATCGCAAATGTATGAATACGTTTATTTGCAGTACGGAAAGACCGTTTAAATTTATAGGTAGGATTAACGAGGACGTAAACACTTACACAAAGGAACAAAGTAAAGGTTTATTAATGGGCACGTTGCCAATGGTTTCAATAGTTCAGAAAACAACTCAAAGCAATAAAGGGGGTATGACCGAAACTTATTTGGATCAGGGGACGTATGTAAAGTCTTTTTATACAATTATGTTTTCGCCCTCATGCTGTACGATTAAACCAATGGGCGATACGAAAATGAGATTGCACCACTCAATAAATTGGGAAAATGCAGTTCCTAAAATAATAAACGAAAATAATAAATTATGTCCGACACATCCGACACTATAAAAAAGAAATTGCTAGTCGCTCTCGAAAAGTCTTTGGGGGTTGTTACAACAGCCTGTAAAAATGTAGGGGTACACCGTTCAACCTATTACGATTATTACAATAATGATCCTGAGTTTAAAAAGGGGGTTGACGATATACAAAATGTCGCGTTAGACTTTGCAGAAAGCCAACTACACCAACAAATTCAAGACGGGAATACAAGTGCGACTATATTCTTTTTAAAGACTAAAGGAAAAAAGAGGGGGTACGTTGAACGTCAAGAGGTGCAAGAGGTTGTAAAAATGGCGGACTTTAGTGGTTGGACTGATGAACAAATACGATCTTATTTAGACTCTAATAGGTAAAGTAATGAACAAAAAAGAGTCTTTACTTTTTGCTATGAGGTGCGAAATGGCGAGGCGTAACTTTTGGGACTTTTGCCTCTATTACGATAAGCAACTATTCGAGGCACGACCATTTCTTAAAGAGGTGGCGGAGGCGTTTCAGGACGTTGCTAACGGTACTATTAAGAGTCTATCGGTATCTATGCCTCCGAGAGCGGGTAAAAGCTATGTAACGTCTTTATTTTGTGCGTGGACGTTAGGGAATAACCCTACGGAGTCAGTCATGCGTAACACTTGCACAGCTACATTATACGCTAAATTCAGTTATGACGTTAGGGCTGTTGTAATGAGTCAGCGGTTTAGTAACGTTTTCCCCGATGTTAAAATGAGTCCTGATAAAGCCAACTTACAGGGTTGGAACACTAATAAAAGCCGAATGGTTGGTTACTTTGGTGCGGGGGTAGGCGGGACTATCATTGGGTTTGGGGCGAGTCTGTTGGCTATTACCGATGATCTTTATACAGGTATTGAAACAGCCCTAAACGAAACAGCTAACGATAAGGTTATACAATGGAAACAAGCAACACACGACAGTCGTATGGAGTCAGGATGTAGGCGGATAGACATAGGGACTCGTTGGACTATTGGGGACGTTATAGGTTATCAAATGGAAAATAACGAGTATGATAAGTCGATAATAGTAAGGGCTTTGAGTGAACAGGACGAGTCGTTTTGTGAGGCTGTAATGACGACCGAAGAGTATATTGATAAAAGGAATAAGACAGCGAAAGAAATTTGGTTGGCTGAGTACCAACAAAAGCCCGTTGACTTACTAGGTAGAATGTTCGCAGACCTTAATACTATCAAAGAGATAGACTTTCGGAAGATACATAAACAGGTCGAGGGGTGCGTGGCTTATGTCGATGTATCTGATCAGGGCAAAGACTACACCGCTGCCGCGGTTTGCGGGGTAATAGGCGATAAACTTTATGTAGTGGATTATCTATTTTCTAGGGAAAATACGGACGTTACGATACCTTTAACAGCCTCGTTAATGGATAAATGGAATGTAAGTTATTGTCGAGTCGAGTCTAATTCAATGGGCGCAATGTTTTCAAGGGAGTTACAAAGAAAGGTAAGAAAAACTAAAATGTTACAGGTGCATAATACTACTAATAAAATGACTCGAATACTTATGCAGTCGGCTTTTATTACTCAAAAAATGATCTTTGTAAGCTATGAAAACATACAATGTCAATCCTTTTTAGACAATGTTTATTCGTTCAGTAAAGAGGGGAAAAATAAGAATGACGACGCCCCTGATTGTCTAGCGGGACTATCAATGTTCGTTCAATCTATGTTTAAAGCGGTTCGATTTTAGCAAAGTTTTTTATTGATTATCAGGTTGTTACAAATTAATTTAAAAATAATATCATTTTTATTAGTTTATATAAAATTAATTTATGTATGTTTGTACTGTTGAAACAAATCAACAAAAAAAAACTAGAAACATGATAACTCAAATTAATTGGAATGACGGAACAAAAACTTACAAAAATTCTAAAGGGAAAATTGTAACTAATAAGATAAAAACAATTAGTAAAAACTTAAATGGTAAAAGAACAAAGTTTACCCTTAATAGAGAGGATCAGGAATATTTTTATGTACAAATAGAGGATAAATTTTCTTTTGGTTATAACAGGTTTCCGAAATCACATTGTAAAAGTTTAAAAGATTGTGTTGATTTTTTTATGATACATGGAGGAAACTTAAATAAAGTATTAAAAGAGATAAGAGATAATAAATTTTAAATTAATAAGCTAAGGGGGGTTAATTACCCCCTGATTAAAACAAAACAAAATGATATATTCAAACGCAAAATTTCAGTTTCCAAACGAACTGACGGAACAAGTAAACGAGGATATAAACTACGCTTTAATTGATAACAGGATCATAGAAACATTGGTCGGGGACTTTTACACGACTATTGAATTAAATGTTAGTGAGGATCACAGGGACGCAGAGGCAATAGAATTAATAATCGGGGAAATATTAGAAAGTTATGACAAATAGAAAGGCGGGTTTCATGTTTAGAGATCGATATATTGAGGTAAAAGAAAAAATTACTATCGGGGTAAAATATGGAATGAATGACAAAATAATTATAAGTTTTTCCGCTCAATCCTGTTTAATAGCCTCGAGGGGCGAGTGGAATTACTACTCGATAGAGGTTGAAAAGGAAAAATACGACATTAATCTAGGCAAAAGAATAATAATTGACGGAATGAATGACCGCTACTTCGCATGGTATGAAAGGGAATAAAAAATAAATCGAAAATAATTAATCTTTTATTAGGTTGTTAATATAAATTTAACTTATATTTGTACTGTTGTAAGAAAGCAACAAACAAAAAACTAGAAACATGACACTATTAAACAAATTTGAAGCTAATAACATTTATGAAATGAGATTTATCGGAGATAGCGAACTAAAAGTTCCTATGATATGTATTAAAGTAACTGAGAAAACTGCAAGTTTTCAATACTATAAAAAAATTAATCAGGGTACAATTACTAAGAAAATTAAAAATAATAATGGTAATGAGTATGTTTTAACAGCTAGTTATTCAATGGCTCCCGTTATTAACTCTAAAAACTTAATAGTATAATATTAATATTTAAAACTTAACAAAATGAAATTTACATTATATCAAAACAATCTAAAGGTAAGGGACAATAAAGTAATATCGTACACGACTCATGTGGCAACTATTGAGGGTACTAATTTAATACAGTTAGGTTATTGGGGTATGACAACCCAAAAGCATATTAACTACGTCGCAGATCAATTAAATTTAACACTAATAAAAAAATAAAATGAAATACTTTTTTGAATTATCTTTAAGAGATACGAAACGAGCAACAGAAATTTTAAATGATCAACTATTTAACGAAATAAAAATTGAGGCTATTAAATTTAATTATACAAATAGTTTTATAGTAGATACTTCGTTGGCTGATCTTCCCGACTTGGAACTAGAAATCGCTGAAATTTTTACCGATTGTAGGATTGAGTTTTCCGTTTATGCTAATTGCGACACTTGTGAGGGTATAGGAAAAATCGAGGTTATGAATTGCCGAGATCAATCAAGTGAGTGTTGCGGGGGCTGTATAAAGTTAGAAGATTGTAACGACTGTGAGGGTGGTAAAATTAAAATAGAATTTTAACAAGTGTTGAACAAAATTTAACAAACGTCAACAAAGGAAAGGAAAGGAAAGGAAAGTAAAGTAAAGTAAATATATTATATGATTAAAATATCTACTCGGTTAGTTTTTTTAATTTTCAGGATCGCGATTAAAATTCCTTTATCCTATCGAGGTTACTTACAGGGAAAAAACGAAAAGAAAATTTGGTTTAAATACAGGAGTACAAAATGTCTAGGTACTTTTTATTTTGAATTTTTGGGTGTCGTTGTTATGAAGAGATACAAACCAACAAATAAAATACCGTACGAGAGGGTTAAAAACATCAAAAATAATATACCTGAGTTTAATTTTTTAAATTGTGATCTTTATAACTGTAAAAATTGGGGAGTTAAAAGGTCAAAATACTACTTAATCGACTACGGAATTAACGAAAAGATCAGTAAAATGTATAAAAATAAAAATTAATTACATTTTTTTTACTCCTGAAACCCCTATAAAATAAGGAAACTTAAAAATAAATCGAAATTAAATCTATTATCGTTTGGAAGTATATACAAATTTAACTTATATTTGTACCAACAAAGAAACAAACAAACAATTTAAAACAAACAAAATGGAAAATTTAAAAATAGGATCAGAAATTAAAATGACTTGCAAAAATAACGTAACTAACGAATTGTATGCAGAACACGTTTGGAAAATTACAAACATAACAGACAAAAATGTGATGTACACTAAAGGAACTGTTTACAGAACTCAATATAAAACTATAAGTATAGAAAGAATTAGCATAAAAAAATTAGCTAAATTTTTAGCCTGTGGAATGGTTGAGGGAGATACAACTTGGACTTTAACAGAAATGTAAAAAAATTAAAAAGGGGGGGCAATAACCCCCTCTATTTATAAACTTTTTAAAACAAAGAAAAAAAAAACGACATGAATATTTATACAGAAATAGAAGAGGGACAAACATTAGAAAACAACTTTACAGGTAATCAGTTCGGAGTTGTTAAAGTTCAGGACGAATTTATAACACTTGAAAGAGGCGGGGAATTTTTTACTTATACTGAAAACGAAATAAGATCAAAATTTGAGTTTTATTTTTCATACGAATATTAAACAAACATTAATTTTTAAAACATAACAAAATGAAAGCAACTTTAAAAAACATACAAATAGGATCTAACGTACAAATGGGGAAAATCACTATGCTAGTTACTAATGAAACAAAAAAAGACTTTAGGGGTTTTCATGTTTACAAGGGTAGAGCTAGGGACATTTTAATAAGTAAAAGTAATTTTTCCAACCCTCATTACATGGAG
>Ga0307377_10002003_pt1 | contig 24563 bp, 42 predicted proteins | sample TR3MG_FD_202535 | JGI IMG/M metagenome (GOLD analysis project Ga0307377, IMG submission 202535) | Soil microbial communities from Risofladan, Vaasa, Finland - TR-3 | ecosystem: Environmental > Terrestrial > Soil > Coastal area > Acid sulfate soil | place: Finland: Risofladan, Vaasa | collected...
TATACTTATCATCGGAAAAATTGGATGCATCTATGGTTATATAGTGCTTTTCAACTTCTTCCTTTGTTCCTAAAATGTTGCAAGCAAACAACATCATGAAGGATAACAAGGAAATTAAACGAATAGCGTTATTCATGTTTTCACCTATTGTACGGTTATCGAACCACTGGATCTTTCAACAGTTTTTGTTTCTGGTTCATTGGTTAAAACTAGTGTAACTACCACGCCAGTTATTAACGTAGCAACTCCGATGTATGGCCACTTATCCTTAAAAAAGGATTTTTGTTCCGTGTTACGTTTTTTTCTTGTTTCTTTTACATGAGCCTTTAATTTATTGGCTATAATTTTTGATTTTGCCAACAACAATTGGGGGTCACCGCACTTAGAACAATCAGTGCTTCCGGTATATTCTATACCACCAGTTTCTACGTCAATCATTCTTATATCAATGGTGATAGTTCTTTTCAATCTACCAACTGTCCCTGTAATTAAGTGAGTAACACCCAATAACTGACCAGCTTCTATCAAACATTCATCTGAGACACAATCTGTCTGCTGAAACTCTTGTTCTTCGAGGATGGCTTTCATCTGTGAACGTTCAATCACGTTGAAAACTTTGGTTTTAAACAATTCAGTTCTAATCCTATCAGTTAGAATATTTGCCGTGGTTGAATCAATACCTTCATACTGAAAACCAGTTATTGCCACGAATACTTTATTTTTCTTGAAAGTGACAGATTCAATGGAAAATGACAAATTCAAGATGAATAACAAACATATAATTATTTTATTTTTCATAATTACTTCCTTTTTGATACCCTATCAATATCTGAGTTATTTTTCTCAAACCTTTGAGTCCTTCATTACTTCTATAACCTTCTGACTTGAAAATTATTTCTCCCGACTTGTCAATAAGAAAAACAGCGGGTATTTTTTCAACATCATACCTATCAGCAGTTTTTTTATAACAGTCGATGAGTAATTGAGATTTGATACCATTGTTTCTGATAAACGATGCTAGGTTTTTCTCACTCTTTTTACTAATATCAATTATTAATAATCGCAAATCATCTGGATATTTTCTCACCAATTGTTCTAGTAGAGGCAATTCCTTTCGACACGGTAAACAATAAGATGCGGAAAAGGCTACAATAATATTATACTTACCAACATAATTTTTCGCAAGGCTAACCGACTTTCCAAAGATATTTCTTAAAACAATAGGTGGTGCTACATCGCCTATTACTAAACCAACCCCATCTGCGGAAGTTGTATCCGCTTCACCCGCAAAACAAACGATGTTAAGTACCAATAAAATTTTTAACATTTTTTTCATATCTCACCATACGTTAAAAGAATTATTTTTCGTTCTCTTCTAAAATAAATTTACAGAAGGTTTTGTCAATTGATTTTTTTAAAATAAAAAAAGGCAATAAATCGAATTTATTGCCTTTTTTGCTTAAAAACGAGAAAAATTAACAGGGGTGGTCATCCATGCTGTCCGGGTTGTTGGCATCTTTCAAGAACTCCCGCATTCCATCAGTAAAATTCAACGTTGGTAACGCTTTGAATTTCGACATGTCAGCTATTTCTTTATCAACTGTTTCACTTATTTCTATGAACTTGTCTGTGTGAAATTGTTCATTAACAATTGGTTCGGGATCTCCCTGTAAATTAAGGGCTATTTCTTCCCTTTTAATTCTTTCTTCTAATCTATCATAATACTCTGAAAACCGTTCATCCCCAAGCTTCCCCAACCTCATCATTTCGGTTGCTGCTTCTACATGGTTAACATCTTCTTTCAACCACGTTATTGGAATATCCATTTCAATTTTAAATTCTTTTTCTTCTTCGTCATATATTTTATATATAACCGATGGGATTCCAAAATCTTCTGTTGTCAGATTACCTTCCTCATCCAATTCATACGTTTTATCTAAAATAAATTCTATTTTATCTTGGTCGGGGTTAAATTCTTTATCTTGCATCAATACTTTTTTGTGTACATTATTAAAAACTTCAATTGCTTTATGACGCAATTTAGTTTGCAAGAAAAAGAAATCCATTGTGTCTTCTGAGGTTACGTTCATTTCATCCATATTAAAAAGATATTTTTTTCACATGGATGAAATAAAAAATAATCTAGGAAGTGGGACTCGAACCCACATTCCCCGCTTGCGTCTTTGCGGGGGAGTTAGACAGTTCCGCTAAACCGTCCCTACTTCACGTTCACATAGTCTTTAAAACCACACCCCGGTGGTGCTAAATGACGTATTGATATTTTGTACTGAACCGCAAGGTATGTTCCTCAATCAATTTCGGCCACCGTTACTCCATTCCTAGTTTAGGGGTTAAATTTGGTATAAATATATATTATTTGAAGCTATAATTGAAAAAATCTATGTCTGATTTGCATCTTTTTTCAACTATTTCTTGAGTAGTTGTATTATAGTACTCAGTGTAGTGTTTTTTCTCTTCTGGCTTTATCAAATCTAAAATTTGTTCAGGGACAACCTTATATTTATTACAAATCCACTCAAAATTATTTTTAACATTGAAAAAATGTCCTTCATAATATTTAAGAAGTTTAACATCATCGCTTAATTTTAATAATTCTTTTAATTTTTCAAAATCTTCTACGATATTTTCAAATCTTCCTATAAATCCAATTTTTTCTGTAGGATGTGCAATGGAATCGTATTGGTTGATAGAAGGCTGCTCATGTTTCTCTGGATGGAAATTAATCAAAAAATGTTCAAACCCTTTCAGCTTTTGATCTAAGTAATACGGTGATTTCCAAATAGATACAAGCCGACTCCATGGATTTCTAACAAAAACAAAAGAGAGATAAAGTTCTGTGAAACAAATCTCTTTGTAACGTTTTAATGCATCTACAAGCGTTATATGTTTTGCGATACCCTTTTTATAAATATCTTTGGGTTTAACAAAATCCTCGCCAAGTAAAGATTTTTCGATACTTGTTCCACCCGTGCGGGGAATATGTATGAATATAAATTTATGCTTGTGATTTATCATATGAAATAAATCAATGACACGATCCCACCGACTACACAAAGTTCAATCATAAAAGCATTAATAATACCTTCCATTGTAACCCCCTAATCAGACGAAGTTATACTTTTTACCAAACTGCAAAACGCAACAACTATAATAACCACCCCAATAACAACAGTTGCAAATTTTGCGTTTTCATTTAGATTAAAATTTACGGTAACGGGGCTTTTACTCTTATCACTCATAGAGTAAAATATAAATTATTTATTAAAAATAGGGGATAACTATAAAGCACCAATTCTTATCATCTCGTCTTCAATTTCATGGACAAGATTTATAAACGTATAGTTACGTTTTAACTCTTTGGTACGATTTATAGGCAAAGGTACATGATAATGTTTTTTGATGTTCCCCGGATTCTTACCCATGATGTAAATATCATCCCCCAGATAAACAGCTTCGGGAATGTCATGAGTTACAAAGACTATTGTGGGCTGTATGTCATTCCATATCTGGGAAAGGAGATCCTGCATGTTAAGCCTTGTGTGTACGTCTAACGCCCCAAAAGGTTCATCCATTAAGACAATGCGGGATTCATAAACAAGGCTCCTAGCAATGGCTACACGCTGTAGCTGACCACCTGAGAGCGTTGGATACTGAGCATACTTATTTTCATGTCCATCTAATCCAACTTTCTGAATCATCGCCATTGCTTTTTCATGTCTCTCCTTTTCAGGAGTGCCATTGTAAGTCAATCCCAAAGCAACATTATCAAGAACAGACAACCAAGGAAATGAAGAATACTGCTGAAACACCATACCTACACGGTTATCATTTGTTCTAGGCTTAGTATCAATAAGAATTTCGCCTGAAGTAGGTTTCTGTAATCCGCTGATATATCTAAGGATGGTTGATTTCCCAGAACCACTCCCCCCAAGTATAACCACAAACTGTCCTTGGTTAGATTTATTTTCAACCAATAAATTAAACCCCTTAATGATAGTTGTTTCATTTCCATCATCATCGGTATACACCTGACTGATATCTTTTAACTCAATAATATCAGGCAATGTTGTATTTATAAATGTTACTGCTTGCTGTTCCGTCATACAACTACCTTAAGACTTTCTAAAAATTCTTCTTTCGTAAGACCGTCACAAAACACGCATCTTCCACCAGCAATATCTTCTTCACACCGCTCACATTGTTCAATGACGGTTTGGTTTTTAAACAAATCATTTTTTCGCCTGATGGAAACAAACGATAATTTATTCTCCGTCAACGTATCCCCATACATATCAATTATCTCCTTTTCCATAAAACACAAATCTTTTCCATTAAAACTTTAGCAACCCATACGCAACAAGAATGCAAAAGAGCACCAATAAAAAGTACAAAAAATATAATGAAAAATACTTTAAGTGACATATTTATATTTGAATAATTTTTTATCTACCCAATAAAATATCTTATCTTGGACAAAGCCAATTATAACAATAGTAAAAAGGAGTGCCATGACTTTATCAACCCTGCTCTGTCGAGAAGCTTGATAGATCATGGCACCGATCCCCCCCTCTGCATTCACCATTTCAGCTATAATAATATATGTCCAACTAATGGCCACCAATACCCGGATGTCATCAGACAGTTTAGTCAAAACTGCTGGAAAGAACACGCTCCTAATCATTTGCCACTTAGTTGCGCCTAATGTAAAGGCAGTCTGTTGATATACATCCTCTACTTCAGACACCCTTTGAACAACAACAGGAAGGAGATAAACAATAATACCGAAAGCGAGGAATTGCACCTTCATTAATATTTCGATACCAAACCAAACCACAAAAAGACCTGTCACTGCTGTTAAGGGAACGAACCGGATAGCATTAACATGATTTTTAAAAGCTGCATTGAATCCGGGGAACAAACCTATCACAAAACCAATAGGTATGCAAACAAGAATTGCCTCTATGTAACCCATGTAATTTAGTTTCAATGAATAAATAATATTTAAAACTAAACTATCATTGAAATGGAGTTCACCAAAAGAACCCAATACTTTAAAAGGAGATGGAAAAATACCAGCAGGAATTAAACCTGTAACTGTGACACTAGCCCACAGAGAAAAAAGAATGACTAGGCCAACGACACTTAACGTTCGCCTAGTCTTCTTATCTAAAGAGCCACGTATTTCAAATAGCTCAGATACCATTATTGCCTGACTAACTCAAAATCAGTTCTTCTATTTTGAGAAAGGCAATCTTCTGAATCATCAAAACAAACGGGTGCGTCTGGGCCATTACCGACAACAATAAACCTGTTGCGGTCAAAACCCTGACTAGCTAAAAAGTCAGCAACTGATTTGGCCCGTTTGCGGGAAAGGATAACGTTATTACCACGGCTACCAGTTTTATCAGTGTTTCCTTCAATTCTTATATACATATTGGAAAATGATCTGGCGTTGGGAACAAATTCATTCTTTATGGTAACTTGGGCTGTTTTATCCAATATATATCTTCCTGTGGGAAATGTAATACTTATTGGTTTTGAAGCAAATGCTTCGGCCTGTTGAACCTTTGGGGGTGCTTTAACAAACCTAGCACCGCCCTCACCTGAATGGTTTCCAGATGCAGTTAAATTTACCGCTTGAAGAACAGAAACATCCGTCACTGCACTAAAAGTTGGTGTGCGGGAACCACTGGTTAAACCCTTTGACTGATATATTCTTTTCATCCGGTTATACAATTCCTTACCATTCACCTTAGTGTAACTTGGATTCAATCCAAAGAAATTTAAGTTATCACCATATGTAGTTAAGCGAACATTATTTATAGCAGCCATTGCATCATCTTTTGAAACACTTAAACCTTCAGCCAATATACCAGCAGCCTGATCTTTAGCTTGGGAATTACTGTTTATTTCAGCAGCACCCTTCAACCAACCTTCAACCAATTGAGTAAGTTTTTGTTTATTGTTATCAAGGTATTTACGTTTCACTAAGAAGCCATCAGCAATGATATGTGTAGCATCTCTTGTATTGGCTAATATTTTTGCGCCTGATACTTCCTGAACACATATTGCATCATCGGGACTCCAAACAACAGCAGCATCTACCTTACCTGCCTTGAAATGATCAGCAGCCATGATAGCATCTTTTACTTTAACGATTTGAATATCAGCATCAGACATTCCATTGGCATCCAAGAAATAAATCAGGAATGAATGTGAAGGACTTCCCTGAAGAACCGCTACTTTCTTTCCTTTTAAATCTTTTGGTTTGTCGATAAGTTCACTAACCACGATTGCATCACCGCCCCGGCTCCAATCTGCCTGAAACAGGAAGATAGGTTCGTAATCTGATAATCCACCAGACTCAGTTGGGAATGCATCTATAGTTACCCAGAGCAGGTCTACATCACCACTTTTAAATGCTTGGCGAGATACATCAAAATCATCCAGAACTTTAAAGTATACATCAAATCCATATTGTTGTCTGAACTGTGATTCTGCATTAGGTTTAAAGCCACGGTTAAAATATTGACCTCCAGCATAACCACCCCACGTCACGACACCAATTTTAATAGCATCCTTGGGTACACTTTTCATCTCTTTTGCGACTGCTTTAGCCTGTTTTGCAACAGATACATCACCACCAGTAGAAGCTATTTCATCATCACCAGACGGTGGGATGATCTTGTCTTTGAACTTTACATATCCCACGAATAGGGCGATTGCTATAACAGCAAAGATTGCAATCTTTCCTGCTGGTTTTATTTTTCCTTTAGCCATTATTTGTTCTCCTTTGTTTTGTGGTTTGAGTGGACTTAATTTTTAAACATGTGTGCAAATTGTGATTGGGTATTCTGTGCGACAACTTCAACATCGTCACTCCAATTTTTATTGGTGTCACGAGTATCATTTAAGATTTTACCTTTATCTTCACCTAATAAGGAAGAATCGCCATTTTCCCACGCTTCCAGAAGTGCCATGCCTTTTTCGTCAAACACACCTTCCTGCAAATCAACATTGTTCATAAAGTCATCAGAGAGTTCCATGAATTCATCCATTTCACCCATCTTAAAACCAATGTCATCAGCAATGTATTGCATGGTTTGCTCGAAAAGATCTTTTTCTGTGCTACCACCAGCTATCAATCTTTTAGCAAGTGACATAGCAGCATGAGCAGATTTAATGGCATTGTATTCAGTTTCCCTGTTTTCCACTTCATTGGCAGTATCTTCACGGAGAAACTTGATTTTCTTGCTCATATTAGTAAGAATACGATAAAGCATTTCCATTTTTTCGTAAATTTTCTGCATTCGTTTAATGGATTCGTCAGCTCTCCCTGCGTTCCTAGCATGTAGAGTTGCTTGCATCGCATCGTTCTTCTTTTTCGCATGTGATGCAAAATTTAATTCTTTTTCTTTTGAACTTTGCTTGGTTTCAATTGTGCGTTTCAGTTTTCCTATTTGCCCTTTGAGATTGGTAATGTTATCCTGCACTTTTTGGATCTTTTCATCCATGCTATCGATGTAATTTTTCAAAATACCGATAGGATCAATGGTAATAAACCAACCAGTGAACTTACGCATTGCGCTTTTAAACATATAGGAAACAGTAGTGCGGAATTTCGCATTCATTATTAATGCTACAACCCCTAATATAATACCACCAAGGATGGCAGCATGTATGGTGTTTTGTAACAATATTATAATGGCAGGTAAGAAATTATATAATAATATTGCGCCAACCAATCCACCAGCACAAAGCACAATCATCCCAGTTGTTCCTTCGGGACGATTGAAAAACGATTTAGGTTTCATTTCAGGCATGATTACTCAACTCCTTGTGTTTCGGGTTTTTGTTCGGGCGCATCTTCTGGTGTGCCTAAATAGGTTTGTATTTTAGTTCTGTCTTCAGTTATCTGACTGACAACCTTCTGGAACGTAATTTCAAAACTGCTTTTGACATTACTGATTTGTAAATTTTGCTCGTTGACTTCATTTGACAACTTAACATTTTCTTGTTGAGCTGCTGAAATTTTTTCATTCAATTCTTGAATCTGCTGTGTCATTTCAGTAATAGCCGTTTCGTTATCAGTTTTTTTCTGTTCCCTGCCAGTGATTTCAGTATTAATTTGTGCTTCTATAACACCATCGAAATTTTCCTTTTCTTTTTCGAGAACGCCAAGATAATGTTCAATTGCGTTTAATATTGTATCAATAGTTACACCGATGGTTTGCGCTGTCTGAAAAATAGCTTTGTATTTATCCGCTTCGCTCATAGGAACGGTTAGTTTCTGTAGACTATCTTTAAATTCTAGATAGTCATATCCGTCTATGTTATTATCTATGATGGTTTTCATTAATCCATCAAACATTTCCTGATTGAAAGTCCCGCCAGTGCTGGATAAAATAGTACTTGCAGGTGCGGGTGCAGGTGCGGGTGTAACTTCTGCTGCGGGTGCAGGTGCAGCGGGTGCAGTGGGTGCAGTGGTTTCTTCTCCTGAATCAACAAAAAGACTACCGATTCCTTTTAATATTTTTCTCATTTTACTACTCCTTTGATTTTGATTTTTAGTTAAAAATATTCTTAAATATAAATAAAGGATTGATGAAAAGTAAAAGTTTTTTATTTATTTATTAAGAAATTTTTCGCCCGATAGTTAAGTGGAATTTAAAATTAGGTTTTCTGGACAACCCTAATTCTCCACGTATTTCTCTAAAAACCTTTGACCTAGCCCAGATCCACCAATGAATTCCGTTGTCTAATATAAAATTATTATAACGAAATGTTATTTTTTTTCTGTGATATTTTTTCCACACATTTTTATTTGGTGGTTCCTCGCCTTTAATTATCGAAACATGGCTCCCATATAATGAATATTTAAAAGTATATATTCCCCGTTTTTTTAACCAATAATTATAATAGTCAACTATTCCATTATCACACATTAATAACAACCACCAAGGCTCAGAAACCTTTTGTCTTGATTTCGCTGCCCTTCCATGTGGATCATAAATTAACGTGCCTTCTGATTCAAACCAATTCATCTTTTATAAATATTTTATAATTTACCATGATATCATCTCAACTTATCAAACAACCCAATATTTCCCCGGCAATATTCTTTCAATTGTCCCATCCATGCGTCAGATTTTATCTTAAACATCAACGGTTTAGAAAATTTCGTTTTCCTTTCAGCACCTTTACATACAACCCCTTCAAAAGTCATTCCTTCCAGTGTTGATTTTTTCACAGCGTCAACAATATCAGAATTTAAATTTCCCTGATACAACACTTTTGGAATACCACATTCTTTAAACAATTTTATAAAATCTTGTGGGGGTAATAGCCCTTGTTTATACGGCGCAACATCGATTAAGGTTACTGAATGTGGTTCATCATTTACATGTTGACCAAAACATGAATGATTACCACAAAATTCAAAAAAAGAAATTACCCGCTGCCATTTTTGTTTCTTAAAGATTTCCGTAAACTGTTCTTCCTTGGCTTTAATTAATTTTATTGATTCTCCTAAAAATTCATGGGATTCATCTATAAGAACTTTTCTTGAACCAAATTTGTAAAATTCTTTCTTCTGACTCCATTCCACACGAATATTAGAACCGTCCAGTTTATCGAATGCATAAACTTCACCCGATTGGTTTTTAAAATGTGCTATGGTTGGATAGTGTTTCATCTTTTACCAATAAAAAAGGACAGAAATAAATCTGTCCTTCAAAATATAAAATATTTATAAAATAATGGGTGTATTAATTCTCCGTAATTTCAATTTTCTTATCTGAAATATGAACCTTGATATCCGTGGGGATATTATCAAAGGCGTTTTCAAATTCGGCCATCGGAACACGGATGTTGAAATAACAATCAACCGTTGCTTTTCTCCCACTGCCATTATCTTCGCATATTTCAATACAGCCTGAATTGGTTGTAATACGAACAACATTATATTTACCAAAACCAGCTTTGCGGGTATTCTTGGCAGAAACCGAAAATCTTTTACGATTATCGAATAAATCTGAAGCCGGAGATTTGCCTGTGGCGGTATTGGTCTTAATATTTACCGTTGTGCTCCCATCGTCATTGTCAGTCTGATCCACCGTAAAAATGGGAATATCGAACTGATCATAATCTGTGGGATCTGTTCCCTCAAGATGAAACAACAGCGGGTTTCCTTGAATCTGAAGGAAAGTCGTTGAATATTCATCGGGAATATCGATGTTCTCAAAGTGTCCTTTTACAACATCGTGTTTTGCCCAGAAACCATCATGGCGCAACTGTTTTGTTACATCATACTTGGTGAAGAATTTATCCAAGCTGACCCAACTATCAACGATGTTTTGGACATCTTGTTGTGATGGTTCAGGTAATTTACTTTGGTCTGTCATTTTTTGCTCCTTTATGTTAAACTTTTCTTTAAAATAAAAACCTATAAGGTTATGTCAATCAATTATTTTTTCCCAACGCCACTTTAGTTAAAAAGAACCAATATCTTATAAACTGTATACAAAATAAGGTATTGATGAATGAAAAAAGATAAATATTTAACAAGTTTACGTTCATTTTCAGGTGTTTATTGCATAAAAAATATCAAAAATAAAAAAGTATATGTTGGTAGTTCTATTTCTATTGGAAAAATGCTCAGTATACATAGATCACGACTCCGTGGTGGATATCATCCAAATTTACATCTACAACGTTCATGGAATAAATATGGTGAAAATTCTTTCATTTTTAGAATGCTTGAAATTGTACTGTGTGAAAGTGAAGTAAGAAACCGTGAACAATTTTGGATCAACTCATGGAAAGTTCTCAATCCAGAGAAGGGATATAATACATGCCCAGATGCAAAAGGAAGTAGAAGAAGTGAAGAAACAAAAAGGAAAATAAGTAAGGCTAAAAAAGGCGTTCCTATGAAAAAAGAAACTAAAATAAAATTAAGTATAGCTAGAAAAGGAAAACCTTCGAATTTAACTTCCGAGGGAAGACAAAAAATCGGAGATACTTCTAGAAAAAGAAAAGGTATTTGGAAACATAGTGAAGAAACAAAAAGAAAAATAAGCACATCTAAAAAAGGAAAAGTTGTTAGAAAAGGGTTTACATTATCGGAACGACAAAAACAATTTTTAAGAGAGTACCAACTTAAAAATCCAACTAAAAAAGATCCAATAACAGGTAGATTCATTTCACACCCTAAGAAGAAAATTCAACCAAATAATTAAGATTGCATCTATCGGTTGAATAAACAATCATCTCGTTGTTCATCACTCCTGACTTACGTGCTTTAGCGAATGTAGAATCATATCCGGGTTTTGGAAAATTGTGAGATGGGCCAGATGGTACATAATACTTTCCCATAGCTGCGGAGCATAAAAACATAAAACAATTATTATCTGTAGAACCATGTCCCCAATATCCTTGAGCGTAGTTCAATGATTTAGTGCTTTGATCTGAGAAATAAATACCATCTCCGAACATACGACCAGTAACATGTGATGCTGAAGACTTAGGAATTACTAAACCACCCTTAAGAATAGAAAGCACGTTTTCTACACGAGTTCCATGCCAAAGTTCCATAATATTCCCAATTTTTTTACTGAATTTTTCAAAAGCGTTTTGCATAATTTCAATTTCTACCGTATATATCTTTTTGATCCCTAATTTGTATGATGTATGCATCCTATTTCTTGTTTTATTATAGAAAGCTTCAATTCTTTTAAATTCTCTCCTATTATCCATAACATCCAATTTGACATTGAATATCTTAGGTGTATCTGTTTTCTTTTTGGTCTTCTTTTTAGCATCATCATCGCTACCACTTAACACCTGCTGAAGAGAAGCATCCAAAGCATCAAGAAGCTGACCTTCTTTTTGAAATGCATCGGTATCAGGCAAAATGTCTTCTGGAGTAAGCTTTCTCCCCACTTTCCGAGGTATTAATTGAATGTATTGTTGTAACATATCAACGAAGTCGGAATGACCATATTGGCTCTTTTGAACATATGGCACCAGCTTATCCAGAAGACCTCTTGCTTCATCTATTCCATCTTGGGTTACAATACCCAACGGTGTTTTAAAAACTCCCTTAGAAGTATCATACTTCATCGTAGTGGACGAAGTAATATTGTGAATATTTTGTTTGGACAGGTATTTTATAAGTTTTGCGGTATCAGGAGATGTGGATGAAATTTGCTTCAATGCAACGCTTTCAAGATTGGCACCCGCTGAAATAACCTGTGTGACGTTTTCACCGCTGCCACCACCATTATCATCATCTAATATACCTTTAAACTTTACGTACCCTTTTCGGGGGGATTGTTTTTCCCTAATTTTTTTATCCCAAAAGGCTTCAGCAGCTTCCATTGAACTGAATTCTTTTATTGGTTGGATTTGACCGTTTGTTCCGACACGGCCATTGAATACGTGGACACTTGCATCATCAAAAAGCTGGATTTTCCAAAATTTATTGTTGTTTCCAGCAACGTTTGATTTGATATACATCTCTTGTTTTACCAGATTTGCCATCTCTTACTCCTGAGTATTGTTTAAACTAAATAGTGGATCTAAATCCCAATTTGTTTTTCGATTTTACTCTAACCATAAATATAAACCTTTTTAATCGTAAAAGATCACCTTTCAATATTTTTTTTAAAATAAATTTACAGAAAGCTGTGTCAACAACTTTCTTAAATTATTAGTGCTGTTTTTTTTATAATTTTAGCACTATTTGCTATTCAGCGGGTTTTTTGATTGCTCTTAACTTACTTATTTCCATGTTATATGTGTCACAATGAAACGTAAAATTATTGCTATGATCCCCGCTTCCTTTTGGATGAAAAACTGCTTCTTCAAAAAAGGTTGAAGATTTTTTCAATCCTAGCAACCAACCACAATCGTAAGTATTTAGTACCTGAGCAAATACATAATAATCTACATCCTGTTTACCGTTCATCAAATTAACAGAGCAATCATAAAATAATTTAGGAAAAACGGTTCTTTCTTTTGTCTTAATGTCAAACGTTAACTTTGTAGCTTCTTCACCGTATGTAAAATCATAATCAAATGTATTTTCTCTTTTCATAAAGGGGAATACATGGTGAAAAATTTCTTCTCCCAAGCAACCAGCGTAAGTACCTTTTCCCTTCCTTATCGAATTCCTAAGATTATTTTCAAAACTTTGAGATGCTATTCTAGCACTTTCTCTCATTTCATCTGTGATGGGAACGAATATGAATTCTGATTCATTATTAATCATTCATAAAATATAAATAATTATTTTAAAAAATGGTTAATCTTCGAAAAAATTTTCCCATTCTGTATTAATGAATTTTTCTTTAAGTTCCCAGTAGTTTGTAATTTCGTCATGTAACTTGACAGTTCTGACTTTGCATATATTATCAATTTTTTTTCGTGGGATATTTAAAAGATCTTGTATGTTGTAAATTACTTTATCGTAATCTGCGTATAAGTCTTCATAATAAATTACAATAATATTATGTGATTTAAATAAGTCATGGTACTTTTTTTCATCCTCCGTTATATTTAAGAAATTTCTCAAACATTTTTCGTGGGATAAAGTTACTTTTATGTTTTTTTTACATGCATCATGTTCAGAAAAAGTAGCCCAAGATTGTGTAAGCATTGCCTTTTCAAATGATGCGACAACCCTTAAAAGATTTCTCCGTTTTAATTGAATAATTCTTATATATTTTTTTTCACCTAGATATGCCCAAATCTGTTTTAATTTACCTGTTTGGGCATGATCGTAATGTAGCTTAAACCCCTTAATTGATATTTTTTTATTAAGTGCCGTATTAAAAAACCTTTTTAAAAATTTAATTGGTTCTGAGGATTTTTCTGTGGTTACATTAATATTATTAAAAATTTCATCGGCACAATAAACCCCATCGAGTTTATTCATTATTTTGACCAACAGCGTTGAGCCAGTTCGTGGTCTGGAAAGAACTATAAATTTCTCATCCATATAACTTTAAAATATATTTTAGTATGAAAAAGATGTAGCTTTATCATCCTTAAATTCTATTTTTAAAAGTGTAACGGTGTCTTGGTATGTATAAATCCATAAACTATCATTACTCTTCTTTTTATCCGGCTTGCCTATCATTTTAGTAAGTAACTCTTTAGGCAAACCAAGTTCAATGTTATTATTTTTAAACGCATAAATTTCTCTCTCAGAATACTTATCTTCGTTTCTTTCAATGTATTCAACACGTTTCTTTAAATCCCAACCTCTCTGAAACAAAAACCTACTTTCAGCACAACCTGACATTAATAAACATATCAACAGTATAATGTAAACCATAATGGAACCCTCCCACTATAGTTTATATTAACTCATTTTTTCTATACATGCATAATATTCTCGAAGGCAATTACCACAATGTCTACAAGCTGTAACCCCTCTCTCCCCCTCAATTTTCCCACATGAGTAAACCCATTTATTATCCTTGTACTTATTCATTATAGTTTCCCATGCATCAGTCGTAATTGCACAATATGTATTTGTAGTTCTCTTACGAGTGACATAAGTTTTCAACTTACGTGCTTCTGAATCTGGTATATCACTTACAAAATATGCCATAAACGTAAGTACGATAGGAATTTCTTTTTCAGAATAATGTTCTACTACTTTATCAACTAAATCTAAATTCCATGTATTGACCCGCACTCTAACAAACATCAAATTTGTTGGTATCTCTTTGAGTAACGTAACACATTTTATATTATCAGTACTCTTACCCGGATTTACTGTCAATACAACAGGTGCATCAAATTTTTCCAAATTTGTTCCAATGGATGTGTTGTAAAATTTATTTAGATACTTACTTACACTTCCCATCACCATTTCTTGTTTGTTGTTGCTGTCGTTTCCATCGTTTACCCTAACAATTTTATTCTGAGCTTCTACCAACGATGGCATGTTTGGTATATTATCTTCCAATGGTTCCAAGTAAGAACGCCCCGATTGAAAAAAACAATCTTCACAATTAATGGGACACGTTGTCTTATGCGGAATACAACAAATTATCCCGCTACCTTTTGTTTTTGGATTTTCTATATATGTCATGTTCTATCTCCATATCTGTTCTTTATGATTTTTGTAGTCCCGTCTGTGTAAACTATAATTACAAGAGCTGCAACATCGAATTCTTCACATGAATAACTTAATTTGTAATGGAGACATCCTTTCGGAACTCCTGTAAATATCAACGTCTTTCCGTCAATATACTTCGTTATTTGGTTGGTGGTTCTATCGTCATTCCTTACATGGAATCTTCTTCGCACAATGTTCCCATTCCTCATTAACTCAGCATCATTAACTTTTTCCATCATGGTAATTCTCTCATGCCTTAACTTTAAAATCCTTTTTACACTTATCACATAACGCATCAATAAACCCATCAATTATCAGTCTCATTCCTTGAAACTGATGGAACCATAATCTCTCTTTACAGTCAGGGCATTTTAGGGTGTTTTTTCTTAATTTCATCTCTACTTTAATTTCTCCCTAATTTTCATTAAACGACTGACAAATTCTTGCTCAGTGAGAATCGTATCATTTGGTTTTTTTGTTCCAATGTGGTGCGTTAGAACAGCGTTTCCAGTGGCCAATAAGGCTGCTCTGGCCTTTTTATTTTGTTTGAATAGTTCTTCATATGCTTCATCTAAAATGGCTTGATACACCTGAGAATGTCTGTCAATGGGATTGCCTAACATCCATAAGATTTGCTTTCTTTTCCAATTCTTCTTGCTTCCTTTTTCCTTGGCCATTCTTCCAACTAACGAAAACATATGCAATTGCATATCAGGATTTTTGTACTTCAAACCCTGCAAAAAACCCTCCATCGAATTAACTGGATGACCACGAAATATAAAAGGGTGGGGAGCAAAATTGCTCAACGCATTAGCGGGATATTTTTTTCTTGAATGAACATCCATGCAAGAAATATAAAATATTAATAAAAAAATAGTTAGACTATTTTATCCTAATATCAATAATTTGTTAGGTCTTTTTGAGTCTGTTCTACCTATAATTTTTCCATTTTTATAGTTCACCTTGAAACGACAAGTTTTACGCATTTCTTGAAGTGCCGGGGGATAAGGACATAATTTTTCATCGTACCTTTCGAGTTCATTCCTACACATTGTATCAACTACCTTATCAGCAGCTTCCAATATAGAATCAACACTATCGTCCTTAATATCAAACCGCTCTAATAAGTAATCCTTAAACTCAAGTTTACCACCGCTACTGGTATATTCCATCCAACGCCACCAATATCTATACAGGATTTGTTCAGATGGCTTTACACCACTACAATGAATACCTAAGCACTTACTAATCCCAACTTTTGGTTTCAAAACGTTCCAATCAAATTTCATAATTTCAAATGTTGTTGACATCACAAATTTTAGACCAATTTTAGGAACTACGTAATGTTCTGAATGCCTATGGGATTTTACATCTTTTTTACGGTGTTCCAAATCACCCCATAAATTTGCGTAATAATATGCAATTGGGCCACCGTGATGCATTTCTTCTTTAATTTGAAATATTGAATGTTCTCCTTCGGTACACGCTACATTATCTAAATCCCATTTTAATATCCAAGTTTTGGTACATAAGTTCAAAGCATAATTATAGTAGTCAGCTAGAGTTGCTTCATTTTTCTGGATATCCTTATTAAAACTATATAGCTTAACATTTACATTGGGATACGTTTTAATAAACCTGTTGATCTCAGCTATTGTATTATCAGTTGATAAATTATCTACAATAATTATTTCATCGACAAGATCCTTAATAGATTCCAAACTTACAAAAGCAAATGTTTCTTCATTTTTTACCCTCACCATAGCAGATATTTCAGTAGAAATTGAAAATTTTGCCAGAGATGTTTTAAAGAAATGACGTACACCATTTTTTCTTGGTAATTTTTCCTTTAATTCGGTTCTAAGTATGTTTTTAACTTTTTTAGTTCCAAGATTTGGAATGTCTGTACATAACCGCCTAAAATAACTTTCCACTTTTGCCCTGCTATTCCATGCTCTAGCTAAAATAGCATTTCCATACGTCTGACTTATACCCGCTTCATGTCTTCTGTAAAAATAAATATATCTGTTGATATATCTTAACTTTGTAACTTCCTCCAATTTATATGTTAGCATCCTATCAACGCATTTTTTATATTTAGGATCAATACCACCTGACTTATCATAGGCTTCCCTTGTATAAGTAGTAAAATGACTTACACTCTGGTGAATTTGAAGAGCTGACTTGCCTTCCGGTATTTTTCTACTGAATCCTTTTGATATAATATTTAAACGTTCATCGCAATCATAAAAATTACTGTAAATCATACCATATTCAGGAGTATTTTTATAAGCTTTCAATATTATTTTTACAGCATCATTACGGAGTGCATCATCAGAATCAAGTCTCCCTAATATATCACCAGATGAGTTATCAATGGCAGTAATTACGGAAGCAGCACATCCTTTATTTTCTCCGTGCTCAACAAGTTTGATGCGATTATCCTTCAAATAATGCTTGATTATCTTTACGGAATTATCAGTAGAACCATCATCTACAATTACTAATTCCCAATGTGGACTCGTTTGCTTTATGACACTTTCAATCGCCTGTCTAATATATTCAGCACGGTTATAATTCGCCATCAAAATGGAAAGTTTTTGGGGGGCGGTTGAATTATTGTTCATTAAACCAAATATAAATTATTAATAATAAAACATTTAAAAAAACTTATATTTCAAGTGTAAATATTATAATTTACTTGAACAATATATTGTAGAAAGCGCAGCTTTTTTTTTACAAAACTTTTGACAATTCATCCATCATATATGCCAATGGGGCAAATAATTTTAAGGGACATTTTTTTTTCACCTTAAATTTTACATTAATGTTCCTATTGTTTTCCACCATTATATGCTTCTTTAGATTCCGGGGATAGACATTCATAACAGACAGCAGGAGATGTTGGGGAATTGTATGCTGGAATTAAATCATAATCGACTTTTTTACCACACTGCATACAGTGGCCTTCTTTGTATTCATCGACCATTCGCTCAATCTGAGCTTCCATTATTTCTATTGGATCAGGAATTTCCATAAATAATTATTATCCCTAACTTTTAAGATTTTTGGATGAACTTAAAACTCATTGATCAATTCGTTTTCTTCCATCATACTTTCAAAGCTGTTAATCAAAGATATGGCTTTGCTTAGTTCTACCAATTGTTTCTCATCGGCCAATATTTCCTTTGGGCGAATTCTTCCACCGTTAAAAAGATCATAATGAAAACCATCACTACTACCTTGTGGTTCTACGTTTTCTTTTAATTTCCATTCCATTTTTTCTCCTAAATATAAATTATTTCCTAAAAATAAAATAGAAGATGTGTCTAAGACCTACAATAAAACAAACAGGATTTGTTATCAACGTTGCCCAATCTCTCCAACTATCCCAATCCCTTGTTCCTTTTATTATGGAGTCTATTTGTGGTGGGAGTGAAAAGGCAGCAATTATAAACGCCAGCATTATAATCGTCACGAAGAAAGGATTTTTATATACAGGGATCATTTCTTACCTGCTAGAAAGTTTTATCATCTTTTTTAAACTGTTCAAACGATATACTTTTATCACCTTGCCAGAATTTACCAAATACTTCTTTATCTGTGGGATGTGTAGCAGGAAGAGAACTAAGATTTAAAGGAAATATCTGCATAAAATGAGCTTGTCATTGACTCTTAATATCTGCATTTACAAAGGATATACTAACAAGTCTATACCCTTCCATTTTTGAACCTATACACCCATTCATTTCATCCCTTTATCAACAAAGGTTTCCAACGTTCTTTTGGTATGATGATAGTAGTATCATTTTTATCAAGAAAACCCTCTTCATGCCAAGTTGGTAATAATGTGTCCGGGTTCCATCCAGCCTTACAATATAACCATCCCATTTTTTCAGCTAATGCTATTTTTTCTTCTTTAGAAGCCATCGCATTAAATATAAAATATTTTTAAATTAATGGGGATAAGATTTACTCGTAGAAATCTACCGCACCAATTAACATATCCGTTACCCCTTCAGTTTCTTCATAATACTTAGTGCTCTTTGAACACGCTTGTTTAGTATCTCCACGTTGAGCATGAATTTTTACTGCCCATTCAACTTTTTCACCCCATTTCCACTTTATAAAAGGATCAGATAAAACAGACACTCCATAATATGTGTGTAAATACTTGCAGTCACCGTTGTAAGTTCTAAATATAATTTTTTTAAAATACGAGTCTTTAATAATATCCCTCTTACCACAGGAACTGAACTGTTCAATTAATCTTGAAAAGATTTGATCGATGCAGAATTCTAGGATTTGATGCTTAAGGAAAATTTTAATCATTAATAATATTATAGTTTAATCGGATTGCTACTACATTTCTTTATATGTTTCAAAACTGCTAATTTAGTTTCTGAATGTTGTGTGGTATCCTCTACTATTTTTTCATTGCACCACGGACATACACCATCACACATAAGTAGTTGAACGCCTGACGGTGCATGATAATAACCCTTTAGCGGTGTTGAACTTCCACAAAATTTACTACATGATTCACATTCTGGCATAACGATAATATAAATTATTATATTCTAATAAGTGCTCGTCTTTCCGAGCTGCCATTACCACTATAAGGGTAGATAAGCTCCCCCGATCATTTTAATTTTTTTCCCGTAAATTATCTCCCAGTATGGTAGAAATAGTTTCTAATAATTCCTTAGCTAGATCATCTCTTCCCGTGAACATTTATATCTCCTATTTCCATATCAACGGTTTGTATTTTTGTATGAAAAAGCTTCGGGGGATCATAAGCAGTGCCACCAATAGTGTATTCACCGTCAGTCCAATCATACCACTCGTCTCCACCATCGCTTTTTACATTCTTTCTTCTTATCCACCAACCGAAGGAAACACCTACAATTTCCTTGAATCTTCGATAGAACTCTTTCGATGGCATCTTACTACCGTCTAGTAGAACTTTTGTAGCCATGCTCTAAATATAAATTATTTATTGAAAAAAGTTATTCAACTTATTAGGGTATAACTAACACACATGTGTTAAAAATTAAGCTCTGGGGGTGGGCTACGATCCCACGACCTTCTGATTACTCTTGGAACTCCCCGAATCGAACGGGTTGCGCAAACCTGCTGTTCCCACAGTCAGACGCTACTACCAACTGAGCTACCCCAGATCAATTTTAACTGGCACGGGAGGACTCGAACCTCCATAACAACCTTAACAGGGTAGCGTCCTACCATTGAACGACATGCCATCGTATAAAGTAGCGGTGGGGGGAATCGAACCCGCCTCACACAGTTTGAAGGACTGTGAGCCTAACCGTTAGCCGACACCGCCATAATTTTTGGTATCCCGTAGCGGATTTGAACCGCTGTTGCGTGACTGAAAATCACGAGTCCTTGACCAACTAGACGAACGGGACATAACTTCAACATACTTTCACAAACGTATCTCCTTCCATTGCTTTTCTAATGTATCTCATTAAATTAATAGCCTTATGTTCCGCATTAAAACATGCGCTGCCAATATCTTTCTTGTCATCGACATTAACCGGAAACATCCATTTAGGTTTTCCTTCAACAATAATCTCATAATACAGCTCCCCACATTTGTAAAAAGCGAACCTCGCTGTATTTCCTTTCACTATTTCTAGCATTTTCATTTTTCATTCCTTCCTCTGTGGTAGAAGGTATCGAACCTACCGTCTCTTAAGTGTACACACCGTAAGAGATAGTCCCGCAACAGCTTACCACAATAATTTACAACCATAAAAAAAGCCCCGCTAGTGCGGGGCTTTGTGAATGCTCAGAAAAAAAAACTAGCCACAAACCCCGCACATGGTGCGTTCCTCTTCATTATTATTATTATTAACTATGATGGTGATTTGTTTCATGCTCAATTTTCTTTCCTCAATACTCTTATATAATATAAATCTTTTTATAAAAAATCAAGTACTTTTTTTACTTTTTTTTAATTCATCGTATCATGGCATATCATCCGATTTCATACAGCAAATGTTTTAGTACGATTTTAATTATTTAAAAAAGTTCCAAAATCTGGTTTTTATATATTCCCGTACTTGCACGATCATGACATATATCTGGCCAATCATATCTAATAACTATCTCCACTTCACCATTATATAAATGTTCATAGAGGACAACTGCCCTTTTAAATTCTTGTATTTCACCTTCCCTGTTTTTGTACCGTATCATATTATAATAAGCACCGACTGACAGTTCTGGTTTCTTTCTAAAATTTTTCCGAATAGCTGAAAAAACCCGTTCAATACAAATTTCATAAATCAAATGTTTCAGTGCGATTTTAATCATAACTTTTCAAAATCAACAATATCATACCTTTCGACATTTACCTCAGAATGATTAATTTCAGGGTGGTAATTAGAAAAGTCATCCTCCCGATAAATAATTCTAACCCCCCTGTAAGAAATTTTTAAAAAGGTATTACTAACATCTGTTATTTCAATATTGTACATAATATGATATAAAGGGCTTTTTGGGGCATGTACTCTTAACCAATTAAGTTTATCTCCGGTTTTGATATTACGAGTCTTGTTTATCATAAAAAAATTTCTACCAATGCTATTAAGCATTTGTTCAATACAAACTTCAAATATCAAATGTTTTAGTGCTACTTTAATCATTATTTTCTTTGAAAATCTATTACAAATTGACAATTCAAAAGTGTATTAATAATCCAACGACCTGTCCTATAGTTAGAAGTTATACTTCCTACCACTTCTCCTTTGCTATTTAATTTTTCATAAATATTTGCTTCTATATAAAAAGCGCACTCATTATGTTCACCAAGATGTACCTCAGTTACTACACATCCACGGTACATCACAACATCAATTTTTCTTTGCGCATATTCTTCCTGAGAATTTGCCCACTCGTATGTTATGCTATCAAACTTATCTCCCACTTTAACTGGCCTTAGACCTTTTATAATTTTCCGTGGCATTGGGAAATTTTTTAAAACATTAATAAAAAACTGCTCAATACAGGCTTCAAAAACCCAATGTTTCAACGCAACTTTAATCATGTCTCAAATGTCTAGTCAAATGATCTGCAAGGGCATACAGACTTTCTTTATCTTTCTTTTCTTTGCATTTTTTAAAATCAATTATATTTTTCTTGGGTTTTTCTTCCCTATCAAAAGGTAATTCTAATTGTTCCCATTCTTTTTCCATTTTTCCCACCATGTTTAAGAGGATTTAGCGTGACCGATAATATGGTGACTGTGAATGAACGAAATACTACGATGATAACCCGGAGTAGTAACGCTGCCAATTCCTAAACGATAATAAAGTCTCTGCTGTGATATTATATCAATACCATAGTCTTCTACATGAATAATTTCACAATCAAGATATGAAATATATCTGAATCTTTCATTGAACCATCTACTTCCTGTATTAATACTTATATGACTATACTTATCACCAACCTTAAATTTAGGGCTTGGTAATTTAAAATTGTTAATAATGTTACTGAACAGTTGTTCAATACAGACTTCAAAAATAAAATGTTTCAGTGCTACTTTAATCATTTTCGAAATTCTTTTATCGACCAATATTTAATCCAAACACTATTACAATATCTATTTCCCTCAACATACCATCCACGAAAATCCAAAGAATACTTACTTTCTCTGGTAACTACACAATCAATAAAGCTGTAATCCCCATCCCCCCTTCCATCCCCCATATCAAGATCATAAGAGACAACTGATTTAAAAGTGTCTCCCTTTTTTAAAGCAAAAACATCTCTGGGAATATTACGCTTAAAATTTTTTTCAGTAAAAGAAAATAAAACATTTATACATACTTCAAAAATCCAATGTTTAAGAGCTACTTTAATCATCAATATTTCTGGTAATCTACGATACCATCTTTTATTATTTTATATTCATAATCACCCCAACCATGATGTTTTCCACCAAAAGAGTAACCATAATACCATTCCCCCTTGTATATCTTACCGAAGTGATATCCTTCATAACAATATGGTAATACATGATCAATGCTAGATACAGTAACGTGAAATCTTGTGCAATTACCCTCTGGAAATCCTTCTTTATCAATATGTCTGATTATTGCATCATGATAAATTCTCATGCTGTGGTCAATTGGTTCATTTTGTTTCAAGGTTATCTGTTTGAAACTATCCCCCACCTTCCAACCAGATATGTTTGGCTTGAAATTTTTGTTGATCATTGAAAACAATTGTTCGATACAAATTTCATAGACCAAATGTTTCAACGCAATTTTAATCATTTTCTCAAATCAACTACGGTACGCACATATATCCAACCACAAAAACATCTCTGGGAATCACGTTTATCAGTAAGAAAAGAACCATCTACTTTAATATCATTTTTTTGAATGGTTGCATCGTAAAGATTTTTCCGCTCACCATTATTGTCTATATACACAATACGCCTGTATACCTCGCCCTTCTTGATGTTGTAAGGATTAAGTGGAGTTGGTACAAAATTTTCGTTGATAATTGTAAAAAATTGATTAATACAAATTTCACAAACAAAATGCTTCAACGCTATTTTAATCATCTATATCTCCATCACGGTATAACGTTAACTATTTCTTCAAAATTTATCCTGTAATCCATAGCATCAGGAAAATCCTCAGAAGAAGCGGATAGGTTTACCGGAGTTGCATTCCCAGTGTGTGGATCATATTCTGACCAACTCATATGTCTGATACACACTGTTCTTTCTATTGTATCCATTATTTCACATTGATACAAATGTAGCCCCACCAATCCTATCTGAGATGGGTGGTGAACAGTTATTTTAGCATAACGATTCCCGGTTTTTATATTCCATAAATTTTTTTTAACGACCATAAAATTTTTAAAAACACCAGTAAAAAACTGTTCAATACAAACTTCATAAATTAGATGTTTTAAAACTATTTTTAACATTTGCTTGAGACAGCTAAAATATTTCGGTAATAAACTGTCATATCCCCTTCAACCGTACCACGCACTTCTTCTGCGCCATTATCAAATATATCTTTAAATTCACCAGCATCTACAGTGAAATATCTTTTTTTAATACTTGTTACAGTGCAATCAAATAAATAAGATTTAAGGTTACTCCCAGAAGCATAATAAATATAGTAAAATCTACTACCTACCCTTACATCATACAATGTCCTATTATAACCAAATCGTTGGCCATATTTTATATTATGTGATTTGTTTAAATTAAAGAAATTCTGATCAACGCACTTGAAAAATTGCTCAATTGCTACTTCGCATAACCAATGTTTTAGAGCAACCTTCATCATATACGTTAATCATCTTTTTCTAAAACTTCTTACCGCTTGGGGAGTAAATGAAAAATCACCATCATGTGATT
>Ga0307377_10002004_pt1 | contig 24561 bp, 42 predicted proteins | sample TR3MG_FD_202535 | JGI IMG/M metagenome (GOLD analysis project Ga0307377, IMG submission 202535) | Soil microbial communities from Risofladan, Vaasa, Finland - TR-3 | ecosystem: Environmental > Terrestrial > Soil > Coastal area > Acid sulfate soil | place: Finland: Risofladan, Vaasa | collected...
CTGAAATTTTCGACAAAGAACAGGCTGAAAAATTTAGTGAATCAAACAAGAATTGCAGTAATTGCAGGAATTGCAGTAATTGCAGTAATTGTATTGGCTGCAGTGATTGCATTAATTGCATTAATTGTAGAAATTGCAGTTATTGCAATAATTGTAAAGATTGTAAGGATTGCAGGAATTGCAGTTCAAGATGAAGATAACTATTTTTGAGGGGTAAGTATGAAAACAGCAACAATAGATAATATCTTAAGTTGGAAGCCTTGTAGTGATTATACCGAAGAAATAATAACGGAATTATTTGCAGGGCGTGAGACACTGACAGTTCAAGACATATTAGAATTAAATATATCGGCAAAGGATAAACTTTGGGCGATATTGCGGGAAGATATGTTGGATGCTGCAATACTGCATGAGTTCGCATGTCGATGTGCGGAGGAAGCGTTGAAACTGATAGACAATCCAGACCCTCGAAGCATAGCGGCAATTGCGACAAAACGCGCATGGCTTAGGGGTGAAATAACAGATGCTGAGTTATCAGTTGCTTGGACTGCTGCTCGATCTGCTGCTGATGCTATTTGGGCTGATGCTGCTTATGCTACTTATGCTGCTGCTCGAGATAAACAAATTGAGATTATTAAAGAGATTCTTAAAGAAATTATGTAGAAGGGGATGAGATGAACATCATACGTGATATGGTCAAGAGTATTTCTGATAAGTTTTATTGTGATGAAATCAAAATTGCAGGCGATCCGGAACTTGAGATAGCTTTTCGGGAAGTCAGACAACGCAAACAGGACTTTGAATTAGCAGAGGATAGATTTGTAGAATCGGCGGCGTTATATTTAAGAGCTGCCGAAACAAAGAGAAACGAGTTAATCAGAGAAAGGAGGTCAAGGGTATGAGTGGATGTATCAACATCAGGCACGAATTGCCTAAAATCAAAGTAGTTGACGGTTTTGTTAATGATGGGGAAGACACAAATATTGAATTTGGGGAAGACTGCGTGTTTTTGAAAAAAGAACAGGCAGAGAAACTATATGAAAAGTTAGGTGAGTATTTAAAAAAGTAATCTTTCCAGCACAACTTTACTACGCCGTTATAGCTGCAATGTGCGAATAAGCACGGCTAGTATTGTCCGTGTTGGATATAAAAAATGAGGAGGGGGATTAAAGCATGAGAATATCAATGTTAAAACTAAAAAACTGTCTAGGAATCAAGGAGTTAGAATTCAAACCAGGGCAGATAACACTAATCGAAGGTGAAGAGAAAAAAGGTAAGACATCTATACTTGAATCAATCCAAAGGTTTTTCTGGAACAAATCTGAACGTGCAAGCTTTGTCTATTCCGAAGATGGAACAACTGCTGATAAAGCGGAAATTTACATTGACCTCGATGATGGAACCACTATGAAAAAGTACTACAACAAAGAGAGCAAACCCACCACCACCGGCATTGACAAAGGCGGTATGTCTCCAAAGAATCCTGAAACCTTCCTGAAAACCCTTGTTAATGAAAGGCAATTGAATCCTATTTCACTTATATTCATGCCCGACAAGGAATTAACTGAACTTGTACTTTCCTTGATACCTATTAAGGTAACACCGGAAAATCTTAAAGAATGGCTGCTGGAAATACCGCCATTCATCGACTGTAGCAAACACGGCTTACAGGTATGTAAGGACGTTGTAGATGTTTATTTCACGAAGCGCACAGATGTAAACCGGAGAATCAAAGACTTGACAGGAGAGGTCAAGGGGATAAAAGAAAAGCTTCCCGAGAATTACGACCCTGAAGCATGGCGTAATGTCTCACTTACCGAGAAATACGACGCTATCAAGGAAACAATCGCCAAAAACGATAAAATTAAGGCGCATCGAGCAAGGGTTGACGGATTAGCTGTAGCCATTGAAAGCCTACGGAATCAGGCAAAGGTTGATATTGCTGATATTAAACAAAAAACTACAGACGGTAAGAAAACTACAGAGGATAAAATTGCTGAGTTAAAAATGCAAATAACCGCACTGGAAAGCGAACTTGCGCAGGCTGATGCTGTGTGCGTCGAGAAGATTAAAACTACCACGGAGCATTATAAAGCACTTGCTGATACCGCTGAAAAAGGTGCAGAGGAATCAAAAAAATATGTTGCAGAAAATCCCACCATGGATATTATTCCTCTGGAAACCGCCCACAGTGAAGCGGAGAAAATGAAATCCTATGTCCGTACTGCTGATGACCTGAAAACCAAAGAGACCGAATTTTCCACCAAGGAAACCGAAGCACAGAATCTTACCAACAAAATAGAGTACATGAGAACCAAGCCACAGATGCTTCTGGCAATGGCCGAAATGCCCATAAAGGGAATATCTGTTGACGGTCAGGGTAATGTACTTGTCAACAGCAGGCCAATTATAAACCTATCTGGCGGCGAAAGAATCAGGTTTGTTATGAATATCGTAAGGGCTACAGCAGGGGAATTAAAAATAATCCTTATAAATGGCTTTGAAAGTTTATCGCCAAAAAGTCAAGAGGAATTTATCGAGGAATGTTCCGGTGACGTATTCCAGTATATCATAACTCGTGTTACGGATGGAAATTTAAAAATAACCGCCATTAATGAAAATGGTAAACGCATTGATGCCGAAACAGGAGAGGAGGTAGAGGTATGACAGGTAAGAATATTAAAAAAGCTTTAAACGCCAAAATTGAGAATTGACTCAAACACATTGAAAATCCTGAAATAGTCAAAGTATTAAGAGAAAATATTATCATAACCGGTGGAGCAATTGTTTCTATGTTGAACGGTGAAGAAGTCAATGATTATGATGTATATTTCCGCACGAAGGAAGCGTGTGTGAAAATAGCCATATATTACGCCGACCTATTCAACAGAACCCACAATACAAAAGTCACTGTAACTGATGAAAATGACAGGGTACAATGCTTTATTAAGTCAGCTGGGGTTGCTACTGATGGAGAAGAAAGTGGAATCACAGACGAAACAGAGCCTTATGTTGAGTCGCCAACAATTAATAATGAAAAACCGAAGTACAGACCGGTATTCTTTTCTACCAACGCAATATTTAACGCAGCCATTAAGCAGATTGAGAAAATGAAAGAGAAGGATTCAAACCTCAGTATCGATAATACGTACCTATTTGAAGTTATAAACAGGATATTTTAAGGGGGTAGATTTATGAATATATATCAAAAATTAGTCGAGATTAGAAAGACTATCGTATCATTCACAAAAGATGCCAAAGGATATAATTATAATTATGTGTCAGGTTCACAAATATTAGGGTGCATTAAATCTAAATTAGATGATTTAGGTGTAATCCTAGAATCTCATTTACTTAATCAAAATCATGAACAATTTCATTTTAAAGATAAGTACGGTAAAGAGCAAATTGATTTTCTCGTATGGGGCGAAATGAAAATGATATGGATAAACGCCGATGATCCGGCGGACAGAACAGAAATACACTGGCAAATGTTGGGGCAGCAAGACGAAATATCTAAGGCTTTGGGAAGCGGATTAACATATTCGGAACGATACTTTTTATTAAAATATTTTGGAACTCCGACAGATTCAGATGATCCAGATAGCAAACAACCTAAGAATGCTCCACCGCAAAAAAAAGAAGACTCAAAACATAACCAATCAAAAGAAGTCCCTACGAAATGGCAAATGTCAAAAGAACAGCAAACTAGAATAACTGTATTGGCACAAAAAAAGGATATTTCACTAAAAACAAAAGGACAGGATTGGACAGGCAAAAAGTCTAGTGTCGAATGGGTAGAAGTTGATTATAAAAAAGTTTTATCGGAGTTAATGAAATTAGATGATAAGAAATAGGAGGTGCAAAAAAAATGAATAAAGTAAACTTATTAGGCAGATTAACAAAAGATCCAGAATTGAAATATACAAACAATAACACGGCAGTCTGTAGTTTTACATTGGCAGTAAATAGACGGAAGCAAGGCGAAGTAGATTTTATAAATTGCCAAGCGTGGACTAAAACAGCGGAATTCATTGATAAATACATAAATAAAGGGCAACAAATAGCAATATCAGGAAGGATACAAACAAGAAATTGGGATGATAATGATGGCAAGAAGCATTATATAACAGAGATAGTTGTAGAGGAAGTTTTTTTTGCTGACAGTAAAAAAGAGACAAAACAAGAAGTGGTGCATAGTGATGTATTCGATGAAAATAATGACGATGAATTACCATTTTAACTTGCTTTACAATGATGAAAAGGGTGGCAAATTTTGAATACATAGAGAGTATTACAAAAGATTACTATAATACATCATCTGGATAAAATGCGAAGGAGTGATATCACTATGTCTATATATACCGGAATTGAATGTGATAAATGTAAAGCAAAATCAGAATGGAAAGATGCAATTGCTAAGAAGTATGTTGTATCTTGGGCGCGTGAAAAAGGATGGAGTATTGGAAAAAAAATATTATGTCCAGTGTGTAAATAAAAATGAATTGGGGTGAAGTTATGGGGGATTTAGCGTGTAAGAGAATGCAAAAAGAAATAGAAGATTGTGAAGCTGATTTTGACAGCATTTGTTATGGATGTGACTACTTTGTTGGAGAAAATGAAACTTGCAATACACCTCAACTTTGTATTGAAGGCAGTATGAATACAAGTAATGGTCTTTATGGAAGAAATGATTAGTTACGCATTATAAAAATTATATGATTCAGTGAGGTATCCCATGCACACTATAGCAACAAACATACGCCTACAATTCAATGAGAACCATAACGCTGAAATAGTGCTGACGGTCAAGGGACATGTTGAGATAGCTGAATTGAAGGATGTTGTAAGCCGAGGTAAGGAATTGACTGCCGAGGTTAAGCAGTACCGGCATAAGCGGAGTCTTGACGCAAACGCTTATATGTGGGTGATGTTGTCGAAGATGGCGGCTGTGATGAACACCACAAAAGACGAACTATATCTTCTTATGCTTGAACGCTACGGCGTGTTTACACACATAGTTGTCAAGCCGAATGTGGTTGAGCGTGTTAAGGCTGAATGGCGCACAGTTCGGGAATTAGGAGAAGTCATAATCAAAGGACAGACAGGTATACAACTACAGTGTTTCTTTGGGAGTTCAACGTATGACACAAAAGAAATGAGCGTGTTAATTGACGGTGTGGTGAATGAGTGTAAAGAGCTTGGCATTGAAGTTTTAACACCACGGGAATTGAGTTTATTGAAAAGTGAATGGGGGAAGTAATGAAAATATTAGTAGCTTGTGAGTTTAGCGGAATAGTAAGAGATGCTTTCAGAAAGCGGGGACATGATGCTTGGAGTTGTGACATACTGCCTACAGAATCAGGCCCTACATACCATTATCAATGTGACGTATTGGAAATATTAAACAATGGTTGGAATATGATGATTGCCCATCCACCGTGTACTTACCTTAGCAATTGTGGTGCAGCTAGGTTGTACCCTCAAAAAGGAGTTTTAAATCAAACTAGGTACGCAAAAGGATTGTGTGCAAAAGAATTTTTTATGAAGTTATATAACGCTAACATTTTTTTAATTGCAGTCGAGAACCCTGTGCCAACAAAAATTTTTAACTTGCCGACATATTCTCAGATTATTCAACCATACGAATACTGGCATCCATTCAGCAAAAAAACTTGTTTATGGTTAAAAGGATTGCCAAATCTTGCACCAACAGAAATTATTAAAGAAAATATCATAAGTTGGGTATCTGGTGGGTCTAAAGATAATTATGGCAATAAGAGGAAACAAAGCGGAACTAAATTTAGGGATTCAAAAATGAGGAGTAAAACTTTCCAAGGTATAGCTGATGCTATGGCTGAACAATGGGGCAAATGATGTTCCCTAAGCCGAAGCACAAGTGTAAAGCACCAAAGCTAAAGCGTAACAAAATGCCAACGATAAATGACCTTTGCGAAGTATGTGGTAAGAAAGGAGTAAATATGAAAGAATTACCATCAAAAAGAATTAAGGATAAGCGCGGCATGAAGTTTGGTAGGTTGGCCGTAACTGAATATGCTGGACAAAATTATCATTTTGAATCGCAATGGTTGTGCAGATGTGATTGTGGTAATTTTGCAACCGTTCTTTCCGGACAATTAATGTCAAAAAGCACAGTTAGTTGCGGTTGCTATGCGCGAGAATTAATTTCAAATATCAACTATAAACATGGGATGACGAATACTCGATTATTCCACATTTGGCAAGGTATGCGTTTAAGATGTAGCAATCAAAACAATAGGGATTATAAAAATTATGGCAGCAGAGGCATATCTGTATGCAAGGAATGGATGGACAGTTTCCAATCCTTTCATAATTGGGCTGTATCTAATGGTTACAATCGCAACCTTACTATTGATCGTAAAAACAATGATGGTAATTATGAGCCTTTAAACTGCCGGTGGACAACCTTAAAGATACAAGCAAACAATACAAGAAGAAACCACATAATCACAATCAACGGGATCTCAAAAACAATTGCTGAATGGTCTGATTTTTCCGGTATTAAATGGACAACCATAAAAGAGCGCGTTAGGCGCGGGGATGAAGGTTATGACATTATTAGACCATTGTGGGGGAGAGAACAAAATGTTTCCTAAGAAAAAATACAAAAGTAAAAACCCCAAACCAAAGAGAAATCCAGTTCCTACTGAAAATGATTTGTGTGATGTGTGTCTCGTCAAAGGAATAATAACGCCTTATGCACATTGTCATGAGATATTCTTCGGGGAGAAGCACCGCAAATGGTCTATACTATACAGCCTGACAAAGCGATTATGCTATGAGCATCACCAAGGGGAGTTGGGACCGCACAAAAATAGACAGCGAGACCTAGAATTAAAAAAAGAGTCTCAAGCAAGGTTTGAAGAAGAATACAGCCATGAATTATTTATGCAACTATTTGGACGAAATTATATTTAATGAATTGGGATGAAGTTATGAATGTTACAATAAGAGATTTTTTAAAAAAATCATTAGAAGAAATGGGAATTACTTGCAATATAAACACGGGAAGCTCTGGAGATAGAGAACATTTTTCTATAATGATTGCGGAAAAAGGAAATAAAAAAAAGATTGAAAAGTTGATTAGTCTTGGATGGCGTAAAATACGCAGATCAAAGGAAACAACTGATAATAGATTTGTCCTTAAAAGCAATAAATATGAAGGTTATGTGTTTGTGGTGTGGATGGAAATATGTGATATAACGCATTATTTAGATGGCTTATAGAGGGGGATAATATGATTACAGAGATACAGCAAAATATTGTAAAAGTAACGCAGGAACAAGCGAGTAAAATAATTGAGTCTAGGAAGCCGCTAGGACTGTTTTACACTATCGATGACGGTATTTATGTAGGAATAGACAATAGGTCAGGTGATGCATGGACAGAGGATTTTAAGAGTAAGTCAGCTTGCGATAGGTGGCTTAAAAAATAGATGGCTTAAAAAAATACATAACAAAAAGATGGTGATTATTTGAGTGAGGGAGTATTCCAAACAGATCGTGAAATATTCAGTAATCCGGTTTGGAAAAATGTACTAAAATTTAGGTTATTCTTTTTCATATACGGAAATGCGGTTTATTTGGAAGCGGGTAAGGATTATTCAAGTATGCACATAAACCGAGGTCAATTATTGAAGTCATATAGGAAATTACAGGAAGGATTAGAATATATTGAAAATCGTAGCATTAAACAATATTCACTTTCTCAAATTAAAAAAGCAATTGATGAATTAATTGACGAAAAAAGACTGACAAAATTCGACACGGAATTAGGAACACTATTTACAGTCTGTAATTATGAGGAATACCAAGGGTTTGAGCGTTTTAACAATGAGAACTTAGAACGGAGAAAGAACGGAGAAAGAACGGAGAAAGAACGGAGAAAGAACAATAATAAGAAAGATAAGAATGATAAGAAGGATAATAATAATATATATACGCAAAATTTTGAAAAAGCATATAAAATTTATCCAAGACCTCAAGCCAAACAAGACACATTTAAAAACTGGAATAAACTACTAGACAAATACACAGAAGAACAGCTCTTACAATTTACACAAAACTATGTTGATTACTACAATAGCATTCCTGATAACGAAAAACCTTATGCATACAGCAGTAATAATTTTTTCGGAGTGAAAGCGTATTATCAAGATTTCATGCAGCCAAGCAAGTGGGAGGGAAAGCTAAATAACAGTACACAGAATAAACCAGTCAATATGGCAAACTTTGGACAAAGGACATACGATGACTCTTACTATAACGGACTGTATAAGAATATAGGGCGTGATAAAAATGATACGAGCTAAGATTGAAGGATGAACTACGAACCACAAAAAAACAACCAACTAAGCTTATTTTGAAAGGGTGTGAGATATTGTCAATTTATAGTCCAAAAGATTTAAGCAAGCAATTATACCTCAATACACATCAAGGGCTAATACATGCACCAAAGGACGGTAATTATGCTTTATGTGGAATGATGATAAAAGGCAACCCCCTGATGGAAAAGACGGACAAGGATACTACGAGAGATAATTTTTGCACCGATTGTTACCTTGAAATATTAGGTAATATGTTTAAAAAATCTTGAAAGGATGTGAGGTTATGGGATTGGGCTTTATGCTCGAAAATGCAATGAAAGAAAAAACTACGTGGGAAAGAGATGTTCTGGTTGACCTCGGATATGCTAATAGTGAGAAGACCTTGGAAAACTATAACAAATTAATTGAATTTAATATAGGAGTCAAGAACTTCTGTTTTGATGGATGTGACAGGCTATTATTGAGACCGCCAAAAAGTAAAATTGCGGCAATCTTAAAGCAATTTCCTATCATTGAAGGTGGCCATTATTGGCAAACAACTCATAGATGGGAGGACGTGGAGTAAAAAGTGTTAATAGATAGTCTGGATAAAATACGAAGGAGTTGAAAAAATGCTAAAGTGTCCTAATTGTGTATGGTATAAGTCATTTGCATTACTTGGACGTAGTGGCTGTAATCACGAAAAGCATTTAAAAGGGGTTACAAGAGATTGTGAAGATTTTGCAGATAAAAAGAAATACCGTTTAGTATCAAGGCAAATTGCAAATGAAAAGCAAGGTTAATACGCATTATAAATAAAATGCGAAGGAATGATTGAACTTGAAAGTATTAATTAATGGTAAATATTTACATGTACTAATGAACCTGTGCAAGCTTTTAACATATATGGAAATTTGCAAATTATAAAACCTATTGATTACCATGAATTTAATTTTACAAGTTTTCAGAAATTGATAATAAACGGATTAACAATAACTGCGTAATATGGTAAAAATGCGAAGGAGTGATATCACTATGTCTATATATACCGGAATTGAATGTGATAAATGTAAAGCAAAATCAGAATGGAAAGATGCAATTGCTAAGAAGTATGTTGTATCTTGGGCGCGTGAAAAAGGATGGAGTATTGGAAAAAAAATATTATGTCCAGTGTGTAAATAAAAATGAATTGGGGTGAAGTTATGGGGGATTTAGCGTGTAAGAGAATGCAAAAAAAAGTAGAAGAGCGTGAAGCTGATTTTGACAGCATTTGTTATGGGTGTGACTACTTTGTTGGGAACAATGAAACTTGCAATACACCTCAACTTTGTATTGAAGGCAGTATGAATACAAGTAATGGTCTTTATGGAAGAAATGATTAGTTACGCATTATAAAGATTTAGCGCAGTAAAGGAGGGTCACTTATGAAAGTTATTACACTTTGGCAACCATGGGCGTTTCTTGTAGCCCGTGGAGATAAGAAAATTGAAACAAGAAGTTGGAAGGCTCCAAAGGAATTGATGGGTCAAAGGATTGCGATTCATGCAGCAAAAGCATTTTCAAAAGAAATGCAGGAACTATGTTGGACACAACCTTTCAGAGGAATACTTTTAAAAAATGGATTTAATATGTCGTTCTCAGATATGCCTTTGGGGAAGGTTGTTGCAACTGCAAAACTGATGGCATGTTTGAAAATTATTAATTATCAGCCGGGATGTCTTAGAGCAACTTTAGAAAATGGAAATGAAGTAATAAACAATGAATACCATTTTGGCGACTATACTCCTGGACGCTATGCTTGGATTTTGGAAGATATTCAGCCTTTAGAAGAACCGGTACAAGCAAAGGGAATGCAGAAATTATGGAACCTTCCTCTAGAGTGTAAGGAGATGATGAAAAATGAATAAAATGTACCAAATAAAACCTACGGAGTTAAGTCATTTATATATTGAGAAACAATTCAGTTTGCAAGAAATTGCTGATTTCTATGGATGTGGTAGAGAATTGGAGGGGTGAATGTGGTATCGGTTGCAGAAGTTCAAAGAGACATGGAATTAACAAATAAATTCATAGATGAAAACAAAAATCTTGTTTGGGCGCTAATTCGAAGGAACTTTAAGCATGCAATCGGCACGCAGGAAGAAGAATACTTTCAATGCGGATTGATTGGACTTTGGAAAGCAATACGAAAATTCAAACCGGAATTTGGCTTTGCGTTCTCTACTTATGCATCATCAATTATTATAGGCGAGATAAAAAGATACCGCCGAGACTATGAATACTCAATTATAAATGTTTCCAGACCAGTCATGAGTTTGTTCCACAAAGTAAACAAGTTGAAAGAACAAGCGAAAAGCGAAGATGAAATATGTGCAAAATTAGGAGTTTCGCGCGAAGATTTGAACAATGCTATTCAGTCCGTGAAGCAGCCCATATTATTCGGGGACCCTGCATTTACATTGAAAGATGGATCAAAAATTACCATCGAGGAAACTATTGACAGTGGCTTTGATACTGAGGAAGAAGTAATTAGAAATATGGAACTTGAAGAAAAATTAAAGGCACTAAGGAAACTTTTAAGCAATGAACAGTTTCAAATTTTACGCCTTCATCTGAAAAGCAGAAGTCAAGCAGAAATCGCAAGAGCAGTAAAAACATCTCAACCACAAGTAAGTAGAACACTTATAAAAATCAAAAAAATGGCGAAAAGCTTGTTAAAGGAGGTTGATGGATAATGGCAGATTATAAAGAAATCAAAAAGTTTATGGTCGAAAATTCTGTGACTGATAAAAGGGAAACAGTAAAGGGTGACGATATTACTGATAATGTGAAGGGGAGTGATAGGAAGTGAGCGACAAGATAAAGATATGCATGATTCAGACGATAAGACCTGATTTACCTTTTATACCACGTCCAGATGAACAAGGCATGATTTTATATGAGGGTAAGGAATACGATGCCGTAACAAATTCACATGGGGCAATAAGCGGCATATGCGAGAATGGCAAGCAGTTAGGTGTTAGGTCAAAGGAATTTGAATTTATCAAAGATCCTGAATGGGTGCTGAGGGCGCATGGCAAGTATGAAATGATAAGACTGCAGACGGAGTTGGAGAAGTATAAAAATGAAGCTGAGAAGATAATTGGCATTTGTCAATGGGTAGAAGACGATATTTATGGATTAAAATGCATTAGCAGGTCTGATTGTCCTACAATATGTATGAAATATAAACCACTGCCAAAAGCAGAAGAATGAACGGATATAGGGTTTTGCATGGAATATGTTTTGGAATATTTGTATCGTGATTTGCAAAAGAAAGCGGGGGTTAAAGGGGGCGTTTAAATAATGCAAACAAAATATGAGTATTTAGTCTTTGAAAAAGCAGGACAGCAGCCGCCAAAAACATCGGTCTGGGAATGTAAAAATACTAAAAGCGGAACGGTGTTGGGTATAGTCAAATGGCATAGCGCATGGCGCCAATACTGCTATTTTCCAACGGTGCAGACAGTTTATAGTGCTAGGTGCCTTAAGGACATAACGGATTTTATAGGGCAATTGAAGGAGGGAACGGCAAGAAATGAAGGATAACAAGAATACAATAAAGATTAGTGACGAATTAAAGAAAGCTTTCGATCGATGGGATGAATTGTATGTTTCTGGTGGTAAAGATCCCTTCTGGTCGGATGGTTGTAATTTAAACCTTGTGCGTAATCACATCATTCATTATAAAAGAGAATTAGAGGCGTTAATCGGGAATCAAGATTACCCGTCCATATATCATAAAGAAACGCCTCAAGAAGTCCCGCGAGACTATATGGCAAGAAGTGAGGAAATCCGTACTAACGCGCAGAAGTCGGCTAAGCTATATAAGGCTGACGAAAACTATCAATTTCTACTATCACAGGTAGGCAAGCTTCGCTCAAAAGATGTAAAAGAAACCTGTATTCAAAATGTTATCGGTTATGCGAAAGGATTGGAGCAAGCCATTGCTTCAGATGATTTGATATCTATGCGGCGGCACGAAAGTCCAGAGGGGTATATAAAATCCATCTATGAATGTGCAGAAAAAGTTAGCCTAATGTCGCTCAAAGAGCTTGAAAAGGATTCATTGACTTATATGGTTTCGGTAGACCCAAAAGAGGTTCAGGAGGTCGGAGGATGAAAACAATAAAGCCTGTAAAACTGAAAATAAAGGAATCAAACATCCAACATGCAATTCGTGAATGCCTTGAATGGCATAAATTCTTTGTCCGTAAAATCCAACAAGGTGCATTATCGGAACCTGGCATACCCGATTTATGGTGTATTGGGTTAAATAAAAACAGGGAAACAATACAGGTGTGGATAGAGGTAAAAACGCCTACAGGTAGATTATCGCCTTACCAGGAGGATTTTAGGACAGAAGTAGATATGAGAGGTGGGACATTTCTGGTAATGCGGAGCGTTGATGATTGTATGAGTTGGCTGAGGGATGTTAATGTTCCGTGAGTTGGTTTGATAAACCAGATAATTGGAAAGCGATACGGGAAATGATAGGTTCTCCTGGAACCGAAGAGTGCAAACTGAATGTTTGGCATGAAGACATATAATTAACTTGATGGAGGATGCGATTGTCAATTACCACTACCCTAAAGGGATAGTGGCTTGTAGGAAACTACAAACCATAAGTTGACTAGACTAAGCGAAAGCTACGTTATATAAGCCATCATACCCGTGGATGTAAATCTTAGTCTGCGGCTCTATGGTTTAACATTAAACAATCCTGTGTGGTAGGGGTCGTGTGTTGAGCATAACAAACTTATATAACATTGTCTAAGGATTATAACTCTGTAAGGAGGACGTAACTTGAGAGTATACGTATTAAATCAAAGAAAGCAACCATTAATGGCGACAACAGCAAGAAGGGCAAGGTTACTTTTAAAAGAAGGCAAGGCAACAGTAATCAACCGTACACCATTTATTATACGTTTACTTATTGCTACAGGAGAAACAAAGCAACCAATAATATTAGGTGTAGATGCAGGTAGCAAGACAATTGGATTATCAGCTACTATAGAAAACGAAGAACTGTTCTCTGCAGAGGTTCAGCTAAGGACTGATATTGTAGAATTATTATCTACAAGAATGGAAAACAGGTGTACCAGAAGGGCTAGATTGAGGCATAGGGAACCAAGATTTTTAAATCGAGTTAAGGGTAAAAATAAGGGTTGGCTTGCACCGAGTATAGAGAACAGGATTCAGACACACCTAAAAATGGTGGATAGAGTATGTAGTATTCTTCCAATATCAAAGATTATTGTTGAAACAGCATCCTTTGATATACAGAAGATTAAGAATCCAGTTATCGAAGGTACTGGATACCAGCAAGGAGAGCAACTAGACTTTTGGAATGTTCGTGAGTATGTTCTGTTTAGGGATAGACACCAACGTAAGGGTAAAAAGGGATGCAAGTGTAAAATTCTCAATGTGCATCACATTGAGAGCCGTAAAACTGGTGGAGATGCACCAAATAACTTGATTACCTTATGTGAGGATTGCCATGACGATTATCACAATGGCAAGTTGAAATTAAACATCAAGCGTGGTAATTCATTTAGGGATGTTGCTTTCATGGGTATTATGCGTTGGGCATTTTATAACAGACTTAAAGAGAAATATTCCAATGTACAAAACACATTTGGATATATAACGAAAAACACACGCATAACTAACAATTTACCAAAAGAGCATAGAATAGATGCTTTGTGTATAACGAGTAATCCTTTGGTAATAAGGTGTAGCGATTGGTATTTGTTAAAACAAGTACGGAAACACAATCGCCAGATACACAAGTCAAATATTCTCAGGGGCGGAGTAAAGAAACTCAATCAAGCACCATACCTAGTTAAGGGTTTTAGATTATTTGACAAGGTGAATTACAAAAATCAAGAATGCTTTATCTTTGGTAGAAGAGCTACGGGCTATTTCGACTTGCGTAAGTTAGACGGTACAGTTATTCACAGAAGTGCAAGCTATAAAGATTTAGAATTATTAGAAATAAGAAAAAGTCTATTAACAGAAAGGAGGAAGCAGGAGCAAGGAATGAGTGAGCATTCCTCCACGAACCTAAAAGTATCGTGGTTTCCTGCCAAGTTTTTATGAATACAAATACAATACGCCATTATCTACATGATTATGAAAACCTCAAAAAAGAAGTTAAAAACCTACAAGAAGCACTTGATACATACAAAAAAATGAATATATCAGGATTAAAAGCGACAGTGATAACGGACGAGCCTAAAACGCATAATAATGTATCTAAGACTGAAATAATGGCACTGACAAGAATAGAGTATATAGCAGACCTTGAGAATGAATTAGACGAGAAAATGAGACTACTAAGATCAATAAACAGCATATACTATTATCTTAAGGAACCGGCACGTAGCATAATAGAAATGAGATATTTTATAAGTCCCATGAAAAATGATATAAGAAGACCGAAATATAATTGGTGTGAAATTTCAATAGAAGTAGACAAAAGCGAAGTTTATTGCAAAATGATAGATTGTAATATTATAAAAAAAATACAAGAGAAATTATTAAGAGTCAAGGGGTGATAAAAATGGAAAGCCCATTAAGATATTTTATAAATAGAAAATGTCTAAATAAAGGATATTGGTGTAATGGACAGCATATACCTACAATAAAAAAAACAACATATAGGGATAAAAGTAGAAACACAATAACAATATTTAATGGAGAGGATTTAAATAAAAAAAAAGATAAGGAACCTTGCGATTATTACGAAGATAACAGATGTACTCATCCTGACAATCCAAAAAACAAGTAAAAACCCACATTATACCCACGTTTTACCCACCTTTTTCTAGCTGTATTGTGTTATGCTGAAATTGTGAAAAAATATACGTTTAGTATACGTTTAGTATACCTTTTTTCAACTGTATTGTGTTATACTGAAATTGTCAAAGATTAACCTCACATTTTGACCCCCTTTAATTTAGCCTCGGAGATTGACCTCACCGGGGCTAATATTTTTAATAAGCCTCGTCTTAATTGGCGTGGTTATTATTTTGAGGTGATAATATTATTATGGATATTGTGAAAGGCAAATGTAAAACATGTTTAGGTTGTAGTCAATTAGAGGATGAAGCATTTACTGGCAAATGGAATTGTGATAATTATAGAATGGCAGATACAAAACAGACATTCGTAGATCATATATGCAAGGATTGGGAAATTAAATATCAACAACAAAAAATTTGATAAAAAAGAAGGATTAATAATGGATAATTTCTGGCGATCACAAGAATGGCTAGAATACCTGCTAAATAGCAAACATGGAATGGTTTATTCGGACCGTTCCTTTTTTTTAAATAATAAATTTATTCCATTGGTTCAAGAAGGCGAGGAATTTTATTCTCCCGGATTTGATGATGATAAAAAAATATTATCAGCAATAAAGGACTTGGCACATGAATATAACATAAAGCGTATACAAGTTGATTCGCAAATAAAAAGCTACTTGGCGATTAATGGCTATACTTGTATCCTTGATTTACAAGACGTAAAGCCGAGCAAGGGGCACAGGAGCTCGATTAAGAAAGCCGAAAAGTATCTATCAAGCAACATGTATTTTAGCATAAAAAGCTGCCTGCATGACTTTAAGGTAGATTATTTCAGGATTGCAGGGAAACGGACAAGGCCGGACACAGCCTTTGAAATACTAGATAAATGGCTTAATAGAGGGCGGGCGACATTGTTTGTTGCAAGGCACGAAGGGAAGATTGCTGGATATGTCCTCATCTTGCACTGGGATAGATGTGCTTACTATTTTATGGGCTGTGCCGAGCCAGAACGCAAGGATTTGAATGTATCGCACTTTTTAATTTGGAAAGCAATTAAGGTGCTGCAAGCGGACGGCATTAAATATTTGGAAATGGGTGAACAGCCGCAAAACAGCCTGTACGAATGCCCGACAGATAAGGAAAAAGGTATTGCAGTTTTTAAAAGGGGTTTCGGCGGCTCTATTGTTGTCAAACCGAGGTCGGAATACTTCTTTGACGCTCAATATTTAATGGAAACTTATAATATAAGAATATCTGAATATTTAAGGAGCGAGTATGAAAATGATTAAATTTATTAAGAGATTGTTTCAACGCAACCAAAACATAAAGCCAACCCTGAGCAGGAAAAACTCCATAACCATTGGAATCAACGCCATTCAATGCAATGAATGCGAAAAATGGAATAAAGGCGTTGAATTGTACAATATGTTTACGCAGGGACCCGCCCGCAGTTTGATGCTTAGATACGATAAGGAATGTGAGACATTTCTGATAAACGAAGATATGCTTATGAGAGCAATTCAATTAGTTTCGCCTATGCAGAAACCGAGAAAATTAAAACTAATAAGCATGGAAGAATGGTTTAATTTTAAAAGATAATTGGAGCGAGAATATGAATAAAATATTGGCATAAGACGGTGTTGCAACGCCGAGGCAGGAACGCACTCCCTGCCTTTTCTTATGCTTAAAAATAGAGTGCAACTACCTCTACTTTAAATGAAAGGGCATTATGAATAAAATTTTAATAATATTCCCCAAACTTAAGGAGAGCGGCCAATGGCATTATGTCCCGTTTTCTGCCTTATGTGTTGCGTCATATTGGATTAACCACGGTGCAGAAGTAAGAATACATGACGAACGATTGAAGCCGCTTGAAATGCAAGATGTAAGGTGGGCAGATTCAATTCTGATGACAGCATTCACAGGGTATCAAGTAACGGATGGATATAGACTGATAAAGCATATTAAAAAATTATTGCCGGATAAAAAAATTATCATAGGCGGTCCGCATGCTGATGCATTGCCGGATCAGACATTGGCAGATCCAAACATAGATGGCATTATTCAAGGATACATGGAAACTGGCGAATATGATTTACCATGGGAATTGGTTGATATTGAAAAATATGTGAACCCTGAGACTGAGAGATTTATTTACATTTCGAGTTATTCGTGCATAGGCAACTGTACATTTTGTCAAACAATACCAAGGCGCAAGCTGATATTTATTCCGCTTGATAAAGTTGAGCGTGATATTGACAATTTAATGCAGTTGCATAAATTCCGGGAATGTGTCATGTTTGATAGCACAATTTTCACAATTCCAACTCGAGCATTGTTTATTTCACGCCTTATGAAAAGACATAATTTACAATGGATATGTGACAGTAGAGCTGATGAAATATGCAGGACACCGAAGAATATACTTGATGAAATAATCAACAGTGGGTTGAAGCAAATTACAATTGGTTTAGAGAGCGCAAGCCCAACAGTAGTTGAGCGAATGAAAAAAGGTAAATTTCATTTGGAGAAATATATTAAATGTGCTGAAATAATGAGTAATTATCCAACTGTAAAAATGTGCAGCGGTGTAATATTTGGGATACCGGGTGAATCACCAATAGATATAAAATTGACTATTGATTATATCCTGAAAATAAAAAAGATAAACCCTAATTTCAGAATATCTACTACGTTTTACATGCCTTTACCTATGACTGAAATGTGCAACGATGCTATTAAATATGGATATATCGAGCCTAAAAGTTTAAAAGAATATGCTGAACGTGGTGCAGATATGCATTATAAATACAATAGTTATCAATCATCATTATGGATAAAAAATCCAGAAGAATATCATAAAATTTATAACAATTTTGTAGAAGAAAATGCTGATTTGTTTATTTAAATATGATATAATATCTATGTGAGATAGGGTCTGCAGCCCGACACGGTGGTTATCCTAGCCACCTTCTCACTACAAAATAGGATAACACTATAGGAGGTGTATTTATTATGTCTAAAAGAATTGATTTAAAAGGAAAGTTTTTTGGTTGTCTTGAAGTTATTAGTTTTTCGCATACGGATAAATATTTTCATACTATGTGGAATTGTAAATGTATAGTATGTGGAGCTGAAAAAGTTGTATCAAAAAGTAATTTAGAAAAACATAATCATGATACATGCAAATCAATGAGATTTTACATGAAAAATGATTATTGCGTAGGTAAAAACCATTATGGCGATAAGTTTATTTTTGATGAAAAATATTTGAGTCTAGTAGAAAAACATACATGGCATATAAATGACTCTGGTTATGTTGTAACTAATTGTAACAAAGGTAACAAAAAAACTATTCTAAGGCTACATAGGTTAATATCGGGTTGTGGCGAAGAAAAAATTATTGATCACAAAAATCACGATTTATTAGACAATAGAGAATGCAATTTAAGGATTTGCGGATATAAAGATAATAATAGAAATCGTAAAAAAATATATAACAAGCATTCAAGTGAGTTTAAGGGAGTTCATTTAGACACAAGAAAAAACAAAAGATGGATTAGTACAATAACTTATAATAACAAATCTATTCATATTGGCACATATTCCAATGAAATAGATGCAGCCAAAGCATATAATGAAAAAGCAATTGAACTTTTTGGGGAATTTGCGTATTTGAATGTAGTATAATTAATTTAAGGCAGTTCAATGGATACATAATATTGACGAATATCGCAGGATATATGAGGACTTTAAAAATGAAAACAAAGAATTGTTTATCTGATTTTATTTGTGAAAAATGCAAAGTAAAATTAATCCAAACGTACATAAACAGATTCAAATGTCCAAAATGTAACAAAACATATTATGTTAGTGAATTAGTTTAATATTGGCATGAGACAGCCTGCAGGCTGCTGTGGCATTTCACCGTACCGAAATGTCCTTTTCTTATGCCATTTTATAAGGTGCGGAAAATAAAAATTAAAAAAAAATGAGGTTTTATTATGGATACTAAACCTATAATTCCAGCGATTATTAAAGGTGATTTAGTTTTATGTGGTAAATGTGGACATAAAATAGCTGATTGCAATATTAAAAAAGTATTCGAAAATAAAATATGGATACTTTGCAAGCATAAATCAATAAAAACAAACTGGGATAAATGCATGACTTTAAATGAAGTTGTGCTTTAATCATAAAAAAATAATAGAGGAGCGATGTATAATGGCAGCATCAAAAAAGAAAGTAGAAGAAAAGAAAGTAGAAAAAAGTGGTTTAATTGTTCTTGACAGAATTAAAATGCAGAAAATCAAAGTAAGAATTAAGGGTTTGACTGATGTAATTGTTCACAATTGGAATTACAAAGCAAAATGGGAAATGTTAATCAAGCAAATGTATGGGAAAGAGAATAAACTGCTCGGAAAGAGACTTCCCAGATGCCCTTTACTTGATTTTGCAGAAAGTTTATATTGGGTAAATGATAAACCTGATATATTAAGTTATTATTTACCATTAGATTTAAACGAAAATACTGATAAATATTTGGCATTAATTCAAAATATAAGAGATAATGAAAACTTAATACTTGAGCCAATAAAAAATGGCATTTTCGGATTTCCGGCAGGAGGAATGAAAGCTGCTACTGTTGGTGCTTGCAGATTAAAGGATAATCTTGAAATGGTAACAGTAAAAAGACTATTCCATGTCGAAGGATTTAATAATCCTGAATATATTGTATTCGAGAATGAAGATGGAACACCTGCAAAGCCATATATGAGAGAAGACATGGTTGTGATAGGTAATGGAATTGCTGATATAAGATATAGAGGAGCTTTTAAAAATTGGTATGTGACACTAACAGTGTCATTCAATACTGAAAAATTTGATATTAACACAATGGTTAATCTGATTGATGCTGCTGGTATTGGTGGAATAGGAGAATGGCGTCCAGCCGCAAAGAAAACCTGCTCAGGTAATTATGGCAGGTTTGAAGTAATAGGGACACCAACAGAAATAAAAGGAAAATAATTTAATATATGAGGATAGCAGGGAGTAAAAACTCTCTGCTATTTTTATATAACTTGGCAGTTTTGTTGGGTTCAGTTGAGTTCCGTTGAGTTGGGTTGAGTTATGGCAGTTGGGTTCAGTTGAGTTCAGTTCAGTTGGGTTTTGTTCCGTTATGTTGGGTTAGGGCAGTTGAGTTTCGTTACGTTACGTTAAGTTTTGTTGGGTTGTGTTAGGTTGAGTTCTGTTAGGTTGAGTTATGTTAGGGCAGTTAAGGAAAATCTGTATTAAAGGAGGATATATATGTCAGCAGTGTATAAATGGGCTAATGGTAGTCATCATAAAGTAACAGCACAAACAGCAGGTGAAGAATTGAAAAGAATAGAGGATAAATATGGAGGACTTAAAGCAGAAGATATTGTTGACGAATCACATTCAAAAGATGCAGTGTTACATATTTGCTTTGAATGGAATGACCCAATAGCAGCAAAATTACATAGAGAAACTCAAGCAAAGGAATTATGCAGGCATATTGTAATTGTATATGAACAAGAGGAAAACGAAGAATCACAACCAATTGAAATACGTGCATTTCACAGCATAGTTGACAATGAAGAACAAAGGAAATATATATCAACTGAATACATAATGTCTGATGAAGATTTTAAGGCACAACTGATTCAGGAAGCATCTAAGGAGTTCCAAGCATATAAAAAGAAATATAATAATATTATACAGTTCGCTGAAATTGTTTTTAAAGGGTCTTGAAGCCATTGAAAGCATAAAAATTTAATATTAATTGAAGGTTGTAATTTAGGCCATATTTATTAATTAATTTTAATAAGTATGGCTTTTTTTATTGTCAAAAAATAAGGAGCGGTAAATATGATTAATGGAAAAGTGATAAAAGCAATTATCCCTGCCAGAATGACATCTAGCAGATTACCGGGAAAGGTAATGTTGGATATTTGCGGGAAACCTGCATTGCAGCGAATGATTGAAAGGGTAAGAGCAAGTAAATTAATAGACGGAATAGTAATTGCAATTACAACAAATCCTCAAGACGATGAACTTGAGGATTTTTGTTTGAATAACAATGTTGAATATTTTAGAGGATCAGAAAATAATGTTTTGGAGAGATTGATCGGAGCTGCAAAATTCACAAATACGGATATAGTCGTAGAAATGACGAGCGATTGCCCTCTAATTTATTACTTACATATCGATTACTTAATTGACTTACATATGAAATCATACCCGGAATATGATTTGACGACAAATATTCAAATAAGAAGTTTTCCAAGGGGGTTTGATATTAGAATAGTCAACATAGAAACACTTGAAAGGTCATTCAAGGAAATCGACAATCAGCCCGATTTTGAACACGCCTTAACTTGGATTTATCTCAATCCAAAAGGCAAGATTAACTACAAAGTTCAAAATTGGGAAGCTCCAGCAGGACAAAACAGACCGGATTTGGAAATTACTTTAGATACGGAATCAGATTGGAAATTAATTAATTGGATTTATGGGTTTGAGAAGCAAGGATATAACATGACATTAACATGTCAAGAAGTAATAAATCTTATAAACACTTATCCAAATGAATATAATGAAGTAAAAAAAATCAAAAGAAAAGATTATTATGAAGAATTAGAGCAATGGTACAAAGAAAATAACACAATCAATAAAAAAATAACAAATACCGAAAAGAAACGTGGTAGACCCAAAAAGTAAAATATGATATAATAATAGTGTGGGCTAGTGATTGCAACATGAAAAGCCGTTTCCTAGCGGTTTGCCCACAACAAATAAACTAGGAAGCATTTTAGGAGGTGTTTTTATTATGTCTATTTGCGGAATTTATGCTATCAAAAATTTGGTTACTGGAAAAATCTATATTGGTCAAAGTAATGATATTAAACGTAGATTTCAAGAGCATAAGTATAAACTTAAAAAAGGTTATCATCGAAATAATTATTTACAAAATGCTTGGAATAAATATGATTCAGCTAATTTTACTTTTGAAATACTTGAAGAATGTTCTATAGAAGAAATCAATAGAAAAGAAATATTTTATATTGCAAAGCATAAAGAAATAATTGAAATGTATAATTTTACAGATGGTGGAGAAGGCACAAGAGGATATAATCATACTGAAAAAACTAAAGAAAAAATAAGCAAATTAGCCAAAGGTAGAATTGCTTGGAATAAAGATATACCTTGGACTAAAGAAGTTAAACAATTGATAAGTGAAACAAAAAGAGGAAAACCTTCTTCATTTAAAGGCAAAAAACATTCTGAAGAGGCAAGAAAGAAACAAAGTGAAGCACGTAAAGGACTTCCACCTACTTCTGGGAACAAGGGAAGAACACAATCCGAAGAATCAAACAGAAAAAGAAGTGAAACATTAAAGGGTAGGGTGAATGGACCGTTATCAGAAGAAACTAAAAAAAAATTAAGCGAATCTCTTAAGGGTAGACAAACATGGAATAAAGGTATTCCTCGGACAGAAGAAGAAAAGATAAATATAAGCAAAGGAAAGACTGGAAAGCCTAATGGACATTTAGGAATGAAGCGTTCAGAAGAAACGAAACAAAAATTAAGAAAGCCCAAATCTGAGGATCATAAGAAAAAACAAAGTGAAATTATGAAAGAGAATTGGAAAAATAAAAAGAAAGAAAATGAATCAAATAACTTTAAAGAAACAGCTAGTTAATTAGCTGTTTTATTTATTTCCATGAACTTGAAAACGCATATAAAAATATTGGGGGGAGCGAAAAGAAAAATGAAACAGTGGAACGTATTAGTGGTGGGTTGCGGAAAGCAAGGGATAGGGGAAGGCCAAGAAAAAGCTGAAGGTAAAATAATAAATTTTGCACATGCATTCGTTGAACATCATGGATTTGATAATAAGATTTTATTTTATGATAAAGATTTTGAAAAGGCTAAAAATGCGGCAAGTATTTGGGGTGGCAGATGGCTTAAGCTTAATAAGTTTGATTCATGCGTTTTACATGCCGAGGAAATTGATATTGCAGTTGTAGCCACTTCGGACAATTCTCATTACGATATTTTAAAGCAACTAGCAGAATATCCACTAAAACTTGTCATGTGTGAAAAACCAATATGCACAAATTTGCAGCAAGCAAAGGAAATTGTGGAATTGTATAAATCCAAGGGAATTCCTCTTGCCGTGAACTACACTAGGAGGTATTTACCACATTATAATTATCTAAGACAATATGGCAAGCCGACATATGCTACATGTGTATTCAACAAGGGATGGCTGCATACTGCAAGCCACGGGATAGATTTTTTTAACATGATAGGTGCAGAGAAATATCGAATAGTTGAAATACCAACAGAATCATATAGAGTATGGGATCTGAAAGTATATTATGAAAAACATGTATTCAGCGAGGTGCGAGTTGGTGATATGCCTGTATGGGAATACTACAATAAGTCACATTGGCACATTGTTAACAATATATATAAGTTCCTTGAAGGCGAGGAGCCGCTGAAATGCAAAGGAGAACAAGCATTGCATTCTTTAGAAATATGTTTTGAATTAATGGAGAGGCAAAATAGTTATGCATAGTCAATTGAAAATTGAAATCACAAAAAGCAAACAGCCGAATGTTGATTATCAGTGTAATATAGCTTTAAAATTATCTCCGATACTGAAAATGCCAGCCATTGAAATTGCGAATATTTTAATAAAAAATATGGAAAGAAATATGTGCAACTAAAACAGGAGGAAAATAAGAATGATTGGAAATGAAGAAAAAAGATTAAATGAGGTATTTGATAATTATTATTATAAAGGATTGTCGAGTACAAATATAAAAGAACAAATCAACAATAATACTATTATTGATTTATTTAATGAATTTATGTTAATGAGCCAAGTTACTCATTCTATGTTTAATAATAATAAAGAAAATTTGCCAAGCCTGAGAATATTGGATGCTGGCTGCGGAAATGGAAGAATGCTTCGCAAAATATGCGAATTGGGAGCCGAACAAACAAATTGTTATGGTATAGATTTGAGTAAGGATATAATCAATTATGCAGAAGAAAATAGTCCAACTGGGATAACATATTCTTCCGGGGATATTAAAACTATGTCATATAATGATAATGCATTTGATATTATTTTCAATTTAGGCGTATTAATCCATATTAAGGATAATAATTACATAAAGGAAATAGCAAAAGAATTTTACCGAGTCTTAAAACCTGGTGGACTTGTATTTATAACTGTGGCAAAAGACGGTTCAGAGTGGGGCGAAAAGATAAAAGACATAACGCGTAATTTTTCTGAGCATGAATTACTAGATTTATTCAATATGTTTCAAT
>Ga0307377_10002005_pt1 | contig 24556 bp, 26 predicted proteins | sample TR3MG_FD_202535 | JGI IMG/M metagenome (GOLD analysis project Ga0307377, IMG submission 202535) | Soil microbial communities from Risofladan, Vaasa, Finland - TR-3 | ecosystem: Environmental > Terrestrial > Soil > Coastal area > Acid sulfate soil | place: Finland: Risofladan, Vaasa | collected...
TACCTGGGTGGACTTGGCACATTGGATGGGGCTGAATTGCCACATCGGGCGCGTCGGCACCTGGCGCAAGATCTTGTGGGCCTTCGACATCGACGCCGACTCCATCGACAGCTGCTTCCCCCTGTTTCACATAGTCAAGAACTTGCGTCCGTTCGTCGAGACGCTCCACGACGTCAACAAAAACCTGTACTAGGAGGTCCCCAATGGGGCACGTAACCGTACCAGCGGCTGAAGAGCTGTTGGATGTCAAATTCCCTATCCTTGATCACGGCCACGTCAGTCTGATGGATTACATGGGTGGTGACCAGCGCATCGCCGAGGCAGCGTGGGTAAGCACCATCGACGAGGTCGATGCCATGCAACGCTCGGAGAACGAGATGAAGCGGATCATCAACTACATGATGAGCCACATGCACACGTCGCCCTTCGAGCAGGTGCTCCTCACCTTCCGCTGCAAGATGCCCATCTTCGTGGCCCGCCAGTGGGTGCGTCATCGCACAGCGCGCCTCAACGAGATGTCGGGGCGCTACCGCATCCTCCCCATGCAAGCCTACGTGCCCACCCCCAGCCGGCTACAGGGCAAGGGCAAGGCCAACAAGCAGGGCTCAGAGGGCGAGATCGATTCTGGTGTCAAGCGCGCGAGCATCATCGGGAAGATGGTGGCGGGGCAAGGCCACGCATACGAGGACTACAAGTGGTTCGACGCCGCCGGCCTGGCCAACGAGCTCTGCCGCATCAACGTCCCGGTCGCCCAATACACCGAGTGGGTCTGGAACATCGACCTCTCGAACTTCCTCAAGTTCTCCGGACTGCGGATGGACCCCCACGCTCAGTGGGAGATCCGGCAGTACGCCAACAAGATGTACGAGATCGTAGAGAAGGTTGCTCCGATGGCGTGCGACGCCTGGATGGAGCACTTCTACCTTGGCTGCCAGATCAACCGCGCGGAGCGAGAGGCGCTGGCCGACATGCTCTACGATATCTACAAGAACGGTCCTCATCACGAGCACGGCGCCAAGCTGCAACGCAAGCAGCTGCGCGAGCTGATGTTGAAGCTGGGCATTAAGACCTTCCAGGTCGAAGAGCTCGGCCTCGCCGCTAAGTGATCGTTGATCGGCGGTATAAGGACCATACTCACCGTGTACAAGGAGATAGCCCATGCGTCCTTTAGACGTCGATACGATCAAAGACATTATGGCGGTGCTGAAAGGCGCTGAAACCCCCATCAACCTGTACGCCCTCGAGACTGCCGCGGGCGTCATGATCACTAACCAGCAGCTTCTACTTGAATGGCCACACGATCGTGTGGAGCCCTGCAAAGCGCTCGATAAGTTGATCGCTGCGCAGACCAAGGAAGGTGCGTGGCCGGAGCGTATGCGCGAGTTGGACTGGCGCAGCTCGCTCATCGCGCACAGCGACTTCTTGCCCTACGACGAAGACGAGATGAACGAAGAGGAGAAGATCAACTTCTGCGACCCGGAATGGAACCCCGAGACAGGAGAATACGGCTGGAAGGGTGGGGTGATAGTCGTTCCAACGTACAACCGGCGAATCTACTACAACCCCACCTTCCTCGCCATCATCGAGGCCGCGTTCTTCGATCCCCAGCACTGCGATCCCCCCGAGCTCGTTCTCTACGAGGAGGTCAGAGAGGATAAGCACCCTCTGGTGCTGCTCACCGTTTTCGATGACGGCGCACTGGTGGGGGTATGCTGCAACCTGACGATGAAGAGTGCCGAGGTCGTGGCCGAAGATCCCGAGACGGGCAAGGCGGCAGTCGTCATGAAGAGCCGCCGATGAAATCCAAGAACCCAGCCTTTCAGATACTCCGGCTCGCTCGGAAGACTCACCACGAGATCAAAAACTGCGTGAAAGCGTGGAGGCAGCGGGCAACAAAGGAGAACGGAAAGGCCAGCTGCTCACGCTGCACGAAACCCTTCTGCTGCAGCCAGTTCGTGCTGGCTCATGCCTTCGAGGGCACCACGATCGCCTGGGCGCTCATGCAGCGTAACGACAAAGAAACCCTCAAAGCGATCATCGCGCAGGGCAAGCGCCAAGCGCAGATGATCCTAGACGCCGAATGCCAATTCCCCTACAAGCCAGAAGAGTTCGACAACATCACTTCTGAGTGGTTCGTGATGCAAGAGCCCTGCGCTCTGCTGAAGGACGCGCGCTGCTCGGTCTACGGGCTCCGTCCTGTGGCCTGCTCTTCGTACCTGGTCTACTCCCCGCCCGAACAGTGCGGACCGCCATCAGGCGGGCTGGTGAAAGCAGCCAACGGTGCGCCGCCGTTGGCTGCCGGCATCGCGCTTGATTCGACATTCATGGCATCGCTGATCGATTTCGGCGAGGACAAACCACTTGCTGTGCCTGTACCGCTAGGAATTGCGGTGCTGTATGGCGTGGCTCTACTCACTGAGGGGCCCGACGCGCTTCTTCAGTTCATCAGAAAGGAGCGTCCCTATGGTCCAGCAGTGGAAGACTGAAGCCGTCCTTTGCGACTCTAACGGACAAGAGAAAGACTGGTACGAGATCAACCCCGGGCCAGCCATGCGCGGCTGGTTGCAAGGGCATCGGGGCGCCCTCGTCAAAGGCATGTGGAGTGCGTTTCTGCGGGTTACGCACCTAGCCAGCGGCATGGGGAGGTGCTGCGACCTAACGCCCGCGGGGAAGATTGCCTTCTCGGCGAAGATCGACGGGGGCTTGGTAACCTTGGAGCTAGCAGCTAAGATGATGAAGAAGGACCTCGAGGCCACACATGACGAAATGCAACGTGTTAACGAAAGAGGAGCTTGATCGCTACGCCGAGAATCGAAAGAAGTGGCCAGCGTCAAAGCCCCACAAAGTGTTCCCGCCTAAGCCCGGTCCTATCGAAAATCCCGACATCGCCTACAAGAATTACCGGGATCAGCAGCGCGAAGACGCGCTGAAGTGGGCTGAAAACAAAAAGCCGCAATAGTGGCCCGCAAGACTCATCAGCAGGACCACGAAACGCTGGAGAACATCCGGTATCGGATGGAGATTCAGCTTGATCCTATGGTACGAAGGTTCCTCGAGGTGGAGGCCAAGCGGCTGTCTAAGAAGCTCGGCCGGCCTGGCCTCCACCCCAACGACATCGTCCGTGCGCTGATCGCGTCCTACTACGAGAAGCGCATGGCTGGACTGCTGGTGGATCCCGATGACTAAATGCTGGTGCTGCAACGGCGCCGACCACGACCACACCACGTGCCCGCTCTTCGGCAAGTCCGAAGAGTATCTGGCGCATGTGCTGCAACCCACCCAACAGGAGCCTCAGAGCTCCTCTTTAGCCCCGACACTGCTCGAGGAGCTCTACGGCGGCGACGCCATTGCCGCACTGCAGCAGGCTGCGGACGACGATGAGCTCAGCCCCGAGCAGCGCGAGCTCGCGCTGGAGATCTCCGGCGGGATGAGGCCAATCAACGGGAAGGACCCTGAGATCCAGGCGCAGCTCGACGAAATTGCCCACCACCTGGCGACCAGCGGCCGGGCGAAAGCTCCCACAGTATTGCCGCCAGTGCGTAAGCCCGGATACGTCTCCACCCGTGCCGAGATGGAAGACTTCGGGGACACTGCTGGTAGTAGCCTGCAGCCCGCAAGCGACAGCCCCTACACCAGCATCAACCGCGCCAACGAGCCCGCCAACGAACCCGAATAGGGCCGTAATCCCTAAAAAGAAACCCCCGCTCGGGGGCCGAATCCCGAGCGGGGATGTCAAACTGCAGCTGGCGTTGCGTGAAGCGAACCTCACGGTGGCTGAGACATCGTGGAGGATGCAGCTACAGTGTTCCTAAGCCCCGTACCCCATCGCTTGCTGGTTTCCGTACGGATTGTTCCCGTAGCCGTAGTTGACAGGGCTCCAGCCGCCAGGTGTGCCCTGGGACTGAGGAGTCGTGCTCGTCTGCTCAAGCTGCCGTGCAGCGAACTGAGCCCCCTTGCCAACCCCGTACATGCCCAGAGCCGCGCCTCCAAGCGCCAGAGGCGCTCTGTTACGCCACATGAACGGCAGGATGCCCTTGCCCTTCGTAGGTGGCGCTGACGTGGTGCCCTTCGAGGCTGCAGGAGCTGAAGTTACCGTCCTGGTGCCCGTTGAGGCCGCCGGAGCCGCCGCCTGCTGGGCAGGAGCCGCTGGCGTGCGATAAGGACCGCCCTGACCTGTCTGAGCCGGCGTGACGCGCCCTGGTGGTGGTGCGCCCTTCGGGACATTACCTACTTGGATGGGCCCCTTGGGCAGCTGGGCCTGGCTTACCTGCTTCTGCATCTCCGCGCCAACCTGCTTGGCCTTGGCCGCCTGTGGGATCGCAGCCTGCCGTGCCTTGCGTGCCTTTGACGCAGCGCGTCCACTGACGCGCGTTGCCGCACGTGGCGCCGGAGCTACACGTCCGGCCAGCCTCGGCATTCTGGCGCGTCGAAGCACGCCACTGGTCGCTGAGCGGGCACCTCTGGCTGTCCCCGTCGCCGCCCTTCTGACCCCCTTGAACAGCCCCTTGCCAAGACCCTTGAACAGGGTGCCGATCCCTGCCTCCTTCAACATCTCCTCGAGCTCGTCGTCATCGATCTGCCCGGTGTTGTAGAGGCCCGCCAGCTTGGTGATCTCCCGGTAATCCTGGTGGGTGATGTCGCCAACCAGCATGGCGCTGGCCAGCTTGACCTTCGCCTCTTGGGTGTCTTCCTGGGTAGCGCGCTGGGCCATCAAAGCGCCAGCTCGCTTGGCCATCTGATTGATGACCAAATCGTCTGCGTACTCGCGCCCCACTACGTCAGCTGCATAGAGCTGAGCAGTCTTCTGGAGCACCTGCGAACGAGGAAGAAGTCTGGGCACGCTAGCCGCCGATGCCCAGGGCCCCTCCGGCCGCTCCGCTGATGAGGCTGAGAGCGCTGACCGCTACCGGAACCGCTCGCTCAAACTGCACCGCCGCCGACTCCTGGATGATGACGCCCTGTGCGTCAGTGGCCCAGGTGTGGTTCGGGACGTAGCAGCTCTCCATGTAGACGGCGCCGTAGGTGTCCAGGTTGCTGTCCCGGACGTACATCAGCAGGCCGATCGGCTGGTTGAACAGGTCGCTCGCCAAGTTGACGAACATGTTCTCGAAGCCAGGCGGGATGATGACGTCGTGCGGGTTGGCAACCGTGGCGATCCCGGCGTTCGGGAACACGGCCTCGACCAGCACTGGCGGAATCGCATCCTCGTAGTACGAATAGAGCATGCGGAGCAGGCTCGGCCCGTGGTAGAGGATGCGCGCGATGCTGAGTTGCCCGATCGTCCGGCCGGAGATGAAGTAGGAGCGCTCGCTCCCGACCTCGAAGATCCGGTTGAACGTACGGTTGTGGCTCAGGTTGACGTTCTGGACCACCCCAATGGGGAGGACCATCTGGTCAGCCGCAGCACCTGAAGACGCGGCACCGGCCAGCGCCGTGGCGCCACCGATGTTCGCCAGACGGGGCGGCCCGGCCGCGATGACCGTGAAGCCCGCGTTCAGGAACTGGCCATCGACCATACCAGCCTGCACGAATTTCTCGTACGGGCTCCATTCTGAGAAAGTGGCCATCGTTGTCTCCTATCTGGCTACGGCAGATCCCAGTGTAGACCACGGGGATGCTGATGTCTTTTGTAATACCGCTTGTGTAGCTTTGCCGGACGCTTCTACCGCCCCAGCAGCTTTCTTACCAACCGCCTTCACCAAACCACGTTTGGCAAGGTAGCGTTTGATCTGGGAACCGATCAAACGTCGCTCATGCTTTCCCAACGCCAGGGCTGCTATACCTCCAGCAGTCCCTAACGTCACAGCACCAAGACCCACACCCTTGGCGATCCTACCGGCCAATCTCGGCTTCTTCTCCGCAGCAGCTTTCTGCATGAGAGGCCAACGTCGAGTACGGTCGACCTTTCGGGCGAGCTCCTGCGGGCTGACGATAATCCCACCCTCACGCAGCATGCGCTTCGCAGCATTCATAGTGTTTTTTTGCTTACCGGGCAGCATCGAAGAAATGACCTTCAGGCGCATATCTCTTGTCAACTTGCCTGGATACTTCGTGACGTAAGCGGCCACGCCCTGCAGGTTCTGCTTCCCCCTATAGATGCCGGCTTGCACCTGCATCTGCTTCTTGAGGCGGTCGCCTTGCGCAGGGGTGATCACAGGAGAATTCTTGCCCACGTGCTGCATGAGCTTGCCAAGCCCTATGCCCACTCCTAGCGATGCAGCCAGCCCAAGCGGCAGAGCGGCTAACGGATCAGCTTTGTAGTTTACGGCCGCAGCCGCTCCCGCGGCCATGCCTGTCTGCACGGCCGCCTGTCCTAGATAGGTGGCCCCGGCAGACAGGAGGTGCCGGCGCATCTTCTTGTGCTCGGCTGTTGTGAAGCCCTTCGTCTTTTCCAGCTCCTTGAGCGCCGTGTAGCTGGCCGTAGCCTCGTCGACGAGGGCGGGGATCTGCGATATGCCACGAGAAATGGCAGCTACCCCAGGGCTGCCGCGCATGACCCCAATGACAGAGCCAATCCGGCCTCCCCACTCCACCCCACTCTCTACCGCCTTGCGCAGGTTCGGGACACGACGTGTCTCGAAGTCCCGGGCATGGCCGAGCTCATGCGCCAAGATGGCGGCCTGGAACCCTTTCTGGGTCCTTTCTTTGGCCGACAGCTTGACGAGCTCCTGGTAGAAAGCAGCGTGCATCAGATGATCAGCGTGAGCCGAATGTAGTTGGCAGGGAAGGGCACGTCGAGAGTGACGTCGATCAACACCGTGTCCGGGGCGCTCTCGTCCTGGATGATGTTGTTCAGGTCACCACCGATGAGCACGCCGCTCTCGGTTAGGAAGGACAGCTGGCCCTGGATGACCGTGCTGAGGGTATCCAGGAACGGCTGGGTGATGTTGAACTTGCCGATGAAGTTCCGGAGCCCGGACCGCATGAACTTCGCAGTGAAGTCCACCACCTTGGTGATCGAGAGCTCGCGCTGCTCGATGCTGTTCAGGTTCGTGGTCAGCTGGTGACGACAGGACAGCGGACCGCCTGCCACGTTCTGGACCACCCAGTACGTGCCACCGGCTGCGCCGACGTTCATCTGCGTGCGGCTGAAGACGTCGTTGGAGCCGAAGACCCGGGTGAATCCGGAGATCGGGAAGTTGGTGAAGGGCTGCTGCGGAGGCAACTGCCCCACCATGCCGGCGATCGCAGCGCAGAGGTAGTAGCCCGGGATCTTCTGCTCGAGCGAACCTACGATGGCCCCAACCTCTTCCGGAGCGACCATGATGACGCGCCGGTTGAGGTAGCTGCCGCCCAGGTCCTGGTACGCCTCGGCAATAGCCGAGTAGTCCGGGTCGCCGTCAGTGGTGACAAGGTCCGCGCCGCGGACCTTGATGGAGAAGGTCTCCGAGATCAGCGTGAGAGGAAGGTTCGTCTCCGAGTAGAAGTCGTCGTCGTTTTCCCCCGGCGAGAAAGCCACACGAATCGTGACCTTCGTGCCGGTGATGGCCGAGATGTTGTAGCGAACGGCATCCGACGCGATGTCGAGGAACAGGCCGTCGGCCACGTCGATGGAGCCGATTGGGTCGACACCCGCAGCCAACACGTCGGCCGCCAAGCTAGCGAGCTTGGTGTCGAACTCGTTGGTGGTCGCCGTGCTGTCCCCATCCGTGCCGCTGACGGCCAGGGCAGGGATGCCTTCGCCCGGCATCTCCGGGTTGATGAAGACGATGCGCTCGCCCTTGGCGTCAGGCTCCGACTGCGCATCGACGTGGGTGATGAACAGCTGATGGACCGTCGGGCTTTGCGACCCGGGGGCCATCGCGTAGACCTCTTGAGCCTCCAGGAACGTCAGCGCCCTGCTGTACGCCAGCGAGGTGCCTCCGGGCTCCGCCGCGCTTGTGGAGTCAACGCCCAAGCCAGCAACTTCGATGCCCGGCGCGTTGATGAGTGCGAAGTAGAGCATCAAGCCCAGCGGGTTGTCCGTATCGATGGGCGAGAGTGCTGCCGTCAGGTCGATGGTGTCCTCGAGCGTGATGAGCGAGGGCTCCTCGGCCAACGCGGTCACGTCCAGACGCAGCGCCTTGTAGGCGATGATGAGCTCGCCGTTGGCTAGGGTCGGAATGCCCTCAGTGTCCCGGAGGAAGTCGGCCTTCAGATCGATGGCGCCGGCCAGGTCCACGACCAGGTCCGGCGTCGGCTCGTTAGCCAGCTGCGGGATGGCGATGTTCTTCGCCTGGATGTACATCGCCTTGGCCCAATAGGTCGTGGCGACCTCCCGGTCCAGCTTCAGGCGAGTGTTCACTGCGCCAGGCGTCACTGCTGCGATGGAGCCGATGAAGACGCCATCGCCGTAGACGTCGTAGCCCACCTTCGGCGGGAAGGGCCCGCCGTAGACAGTGGAGTCGTCGGTGAAGCCGAGGAGGGCGTTCGCCGTCCCATCGAAGATCTCAATCTTCGACTCGTTGCCCAGGATGAGGGAGTTGAGTGTCAGCTTGGTGGCCACCGTGGCATCGTCCGAGAAGCCCACGCCCATCGTCGCGTCGACCTGCGTCTCGATCTCCGCCAGGGTGAGGGTCTGCTCAATATCGATGACGCCGGTCAGACCGAGATCGGTCCAGGCCAACGGATCGGAGGTGGCGTAGACCAGCTTGACCGACGCACCAGCGATGGGGGTAGCCCCACCAACCTGGAACGAGATGTACGTGCCAGCCGGCGCAGCCGCGCCCGCAATATCCGAGCGGTAGGCTACCGTGGTGCCGGCCGCCGCGTTGATCTGGGCAATGACGTCGTCGTGGGTCAGGGGATCGGAGCCGGCGAAGGTCACCGTCTTCAGTATCCCGTTGACCTCGAGGTCGAAGGTCTCGGTATCGAGGGTGTTGCCCACCACGAAGATGGCGCCGGAGATGATGGGACCGCCGTCGAAGACGATCTCTTGCCGGCGCTGCCCGTCGAGAGCGACCTTGAGAGTCTTGTTGTGGATGGCGACTTCGGCGACGATTGCCACCGACCCCGTGACCAGCGCCGAAGTGGCTGCCTGGGTGAAGTCGTCAGCATCGACGTCGATCAGCGGGGTCTTGAGGTCCCCGTCACCATCGTCGGCCGCTTCCACCGTGAACGCGCCGCGGCTGAAGAGGGACTCGGTGCCCACCGCCCAGCCGAGAGCCGCATGTGCCGAATCCGCACTCGGGGTCTTGACTTCGAAGTAGCCATCTGGCGACGTGAAGTCGATCTTCGTCGGGTCAGCGTTCGGAGTCACGCGGTCGACCGTTGCGCCGATGAGGGCGTTCATGGCCGTCGCCAACGCGACCGCCGTGGCAGCCTCTCCAGTGAAGGTGAACTCCTCAGTGGCATCGCCCTTCTTGTCCACGAAGGCGAATTTCAGTGGATTCGGTCCACTGAACAACGTCGTCGTCGGGAAGGTGATGGCGGCCGAGGTGTAGATGGCGCTCTTCTGCCGACGCAGGAACGCCTCATCCCGTTGGAACTCCCGGAGTGACGTGCCGGGGTTGACGAAGACCCGGATGGAGTCCTCATCGACATCCAGCTCGTCGATGATGCCGCGCTCGTCGGGGAAGTTCGCCTGCTCGACGTGGATGGTGTCCTGGTTGTACTTGGACTCACCCTCGACGATGTAGTTATCCGCGAACCCCAGGACGGAGTTGGCCGTGCCGTCCAAGATCTGCAGCGTCTGCCCATCACCGGAAGCGGTGGACTTGAGCTGCAGATAGTCGCTGGCGCCCTTCGTGGTCACGAAGGCCCCGAAGCTCACCGGCGCCGGGACAGACGCAGCCATTGCGTCCTTCACCTGGCCGGCCGACAGATCTGCTGCCGTCGGATCGGAGAAGGTGAATGTCTGCGCAGCACCGCCGTTGATGCTCACCTTGAGCGTCAGGCCGTCCAACCCAGAGTACGGACCAGGGTTCACAGCAGTCTGGATGGCCGGCACGGAGGCAACCGCGTCGGTGTTCAGTACGCTATTCCCGGTCGAATCCGTTTCCAGGGCCTCCACTACTTGGAAGCAGGGCGCAACGACACAGGGGACCAGCGTCGGCGTCACGATGGTCGGGCTTACCGACCGAAATTCCTGGATTACAGATACGCCAGGCTCTAGCAGCTCAGTCGCCATTGCGGGCCTCCTTCACTAGACCTTGAACTTAGCTTCCAGCGAGACCGAATCAGATCCCGGCTGTGGCTGTTGTATCGTCCGCCCTCGTCTGGAGGGTGGGCGAAGTGGTGTGCTTCGTTGTGTGCCCCAAAGACGCCGTCCGGCGTCCTGGGTATGCGTTAAGTTGGGCTGTGCTGTGCCCATGCGCGTCTGGAACTGCATCTCGATGGCCTTCAGTGGATGGATCGGCCTACCGCTCCAGTCGTGCGTCAGTGGTGTGACCGAATCGGTCCATTGCAAAAAGAACGGGCAGTTGACAGTGACCGAGTGCCACTCAGCCTCCGTGTCACCCTGCACCAACGCGCCAGCCGGCGTGACCGCCCCGATCTGAATCGAGCGACCCACCTCGTGGATGTGGCTCTCGCGGATGAAGATCTTCCGCAAGATCCAAATGTGACGCGCGGAGAGCCAAGCCAAGAAGCGGGCCTCTTGCGCCACCCGAGAGATGTGGTTGAGCGACATCGTGCCTGGCAGGAGGTCCGTGTGGACCTCCTTGGCGTTGGTAGCGTCGATGCTCACCAGGTCGTCCAAGGACGAGCCGTTGAAGCGGGTGGCCCCGAGCACGACCGAGATGGCCGGCTTCTGCTCGAGCGCGTCAAGATGGATCGGATTCTCCTCGGTGATGACGAGCTCGGTCTCTTCAACCTGCGGCCGCCAGTGGAAACACCCCGCCGGCGCAGTCTCATAGATCGACTGCAGGAAGGCGATAAACGCCTTCACCACATGATTGAGCGGGTCGTTCTCCCAGCTAGCCTCGAGGCTAGCTGCGGTGTGGACCGTGCTGCTTGGGTCGCTCGCCTTCGTCAATGTACCTTTCCGACTTCTTCCTGGCAGTGGCCAGGAGCATCCCGCCGCCAGCGGCAAGTGCTCCCAAGGCTGCTGGTCCGTATTTGCGAAGTGCAGACTTGGGTAATTGCTTCACCCAACCGCGCTTCTTTGCTTGGCTTGCTATCAACCTTGCTGTGCCGTGTGCGAGCCCACCGCCAAGAGCTGCGGCACCTCCCACCGCCAGCCCCCTGCGGACTTTGTCCTTGGTGGCTGGAGGTTTCTGACCGGCTTCGGCAATTTTCTCGAGCTCCGTGAAGAACGCTGGGTAGCTGATCATGAGTCATACCCATAGACCGCAAACGCGTCCTTGATAGCCTCAGACTCGAACCCGTCGAGATTCTGGGGATTTGTGAAATTGCGACCAGGACTTGGCTCGAAGTCTCGCAGATCTCCCACCCTCGTGGGAAGCTGGAATTCGATATCGCCCTTGGCGATCTCATGGAGCGTGAGTTCCTGGTGCACGACACTGCGTAATCTCTCCGTCGGCGTGACTCTAACGACCCGCCACCGTCTGTTCTCAGCTTCGACGATTATATCCCTGGGTTTCACCAGTGGGAAGTTAGGCAAACGCGCTGAGGTGTCAGACTGCTGCCGCTCTGCGATAGGTAGTGCCTGTACGGTCTTGGTGCTCGGGTCGATCTGCATGAAAACTTCGATAGGGTCCATGTAGCCCCGAACAAACCCCGTGTCGTAGCAGGTGATGCAGTGCGAGCGGCGACGCTGATTTGTATGACCTTTCCCCTTATCTGGACCGTCGAAGCAGTTGCCACAGCGCTGGCCAAACGTACGTACAGGCCAAATAAAGCAACGCCGACCAGCAAACTCCTCCCACACCAACCTCTCGAGTCGCTGAATCTCCTTAGCAATCAAATCCGGCTCAGCGTGGAACGTGAAGGCATCGGACGAGACCACGTTGTCGGTGTCGGCCTTCTCTGTTGAACGGACCTGGTAGTAGATCTGTCGATAGCGGTTCAGCAGGTTCACACGGTTGTCGACGAAGCGATACTTGTCCTCGAACGGACCCGCCACCTGGTCCCATGGACCCATCGGGGACTCGCTGCGGAACACGTCGAGCTGGAAGTCGTGGGGATCTGACATGGTGTCGGCGATCTCCCAAGTGACCTCGAGGAAGTCCAGGGAAAAGCTCCTCACAAGGAGGTTCTTGAAAGCCAGATTCGCCACTACGCCGTTTCCGATGCCGTCTGCTTTGCGAGGCGCTCCTTACGCTTACGGAGCGCGCTGCGGAGTCCCATGATCGCTAGAGGTGCGCCAACAGCTGGGATCCCCAGCTTCGCGCCGTACGTGCCCCAGGCCTTCATCAACTGCCGACGGCCAGCCTTGAGCGCCGCTGGGGCATACTTGCCGGTCTGCTTCATGCCCTTGTAGCCCTTGAGCGATGCGTAGGCTTCCTCACCGAGCACCGGAGCCGCGCCAGCCAGACCAACCAGCGGCGACAGCTTTTGAGCTGTGCCGCCCTCCTCGCCAAACGCCGCCATGCCCGGCGCAGCCAAGCCAGCAGCCAAGCCGCCGGGGAGACGCAACTTCCGAACAAAGCGCCCCAACTTCTTCTCGCCAAAGCGTGCGTGCCCAAGCTCGTGCGCTCCGATGTGCGCACCAGCTTTACGAGGCGTGAGCGTAAAGCCCTCGCGGAAGGCGGCCTCGCTCATCTCCCGGGGTATGCCGGCCTTCGCATGTTGCGCGCGCTCGATGCCCCGAAAAGGCTTCGGCAACATGCCGCCACGAGGAAGGTGCATTGCGCCGCTAAGATCACCCTCATGCACCAAGTATTTGGCCTTTGGTGAAATCTTCGAAGCAAGCTCCTTCATCTGCTCAGGCGACGTGCGCATCTTGGTGCGGGCAATGTCCTTCTGGAGACTCTCACCAGCTAGCTGAGTGCCCATTTGGGCGCCAATGCCTGCGCCAGTGAGCCCGCCAAGCCCAGCGACCAGCTTTTCCGGCACATTGAGCCCAACCTTCTTCTCTTTCTTCTTGGCGATCTTCTCGAACTCGTCAGCCCACGCCTGAATAGTGATTGGGTCCATTATCTACATCTTTGTAGCAAGGTTGGCGATCTGCCGCCCGGCCAACGCGGCCGCGGCCATCTTGATGTGCTGGGGAGCGCCCGAAGTGGAACGCAGCGCGCGAGCAGCGATCTCCGCCCTCGCAGACGCCATCGTCGTCATCCCACCGTCATCGCCGCCATCACCATCGCCAGGGTACCCCTGCGAGACCTTCATCTGGCCAACGCGCCCGAGCACGGCCTTCCGCTCCTTGGAAGGTGCCCCCTTGCTCGCCTTCATCGTGGCGCGCATCACCTTGGCCTTGTTCTTGGCCTCGGGAGAGGTGAAGGCATCGTCCTTCTCCATGCCCTCGGCAGAGCCCTCCTTGTTGATCTTGGCGATCTGCTTCTTGTCGGACTTGAGCTGCGCGCGCTTCAGAGCAGACAACGCCGCGCCTCCCCCAGCACCTAGAGCGCCCAGACCCAAGGCCCCGGCCCCAGCACCAAGTAGCGCACCCCTCGTTCCACCGAACTCCCGCCCGATCCGGGCCCCACCGCTTGCTCCCAGCACGCCGCCTCCAATGCCGCCCAGCGCCGCGCCGTACCCGGGGCTGAGAGGAATCGCACCCGATCTGTGGGTTTGCTGGATGTCCTTGGCAGCGGCAGTCTTGTCCTTGATCTTGGCCTTGAGCATAGACGCCTTCTGCTTGAGGTACGCCTTCCGCTCAGCCGGGCCAAGTTTGGCCGACCGACCACCAAGAATACCACCACCAACAGAGCCGGCCAGTGCCCCTAACCCTGCCACTCCGGGGTTCCTCGTCAGCCCCCCAAGCATGCCTCCGCCGATAGCACCAAGCGTTCCCAGCCCAGCTCCACGCCAGAACCCTGACTTCGGAGTAGCGTCGGGGTCGCCCTGGCTGAGATAGCCCGATAGGCCTCCGATGAGAGGCGCTAGCGCCTCTTTGGCCATCATCCGACCCACGTAGTCAGCACAGGCCATCGCCTGCTTTGAGACCTGCTTCGCCTCGTCCGGGCTCTCCGTCGGCTGTTTGCCCTCACTCTGGAAGCTGACGCTGGGGTCAGCCCCATCACTGCGCTTCGGTATCGAGCTCAGGTGTTCCTTGCAGCAATTCTCGTTGACTGCCTTCTGCTTGGCATCCAGCTCGGCGCCCTGAGCAGAGTCTGGCAATGGAGGGTTAGACGAGCCGCCAACCGCCAACTTGTCGAGGCCGAGATACTGCTCGAGATCGCCCGCCGGAAGGGAGTCCATGAACTCGCCCATCTGCGACGACGCGCCCTTTTCCATCTCTTCGTGGTAGAGCCCTGTCAAAAACGTGTCCATGTTTCACTCCCTTACGCTGCCGGCGGTCCGGCCGGAGGTGGTGGCGGTGGCGGTGCGCCTCCCGGTGGTGGTCCGCCCATGGGCGGGCCCGGCGGTGGTCCACCAGGGGGCATACCCTCGGGCGGCGGTCCTGGCGGTGCTGCTTCTGCGCCAGGTGGTGGAGCTCCCTCTGGAGGCATCCCCTCTTCTGGAGGTGGGGCGCCTTCTGCGCCAGGCGGTGGTCCAGGTGGGCCACCCTGATCCACCATCGGGCCAGTTGGAACCGCCGGAGGCGGAACTGCCTGTGTTGGATCCTGCGCAAGCAGCTGCATCAGGCTCTGTCGGTAGTCCGTGACCGCCTGACGCAACTGGATATTGGACTGCTGAGCCTGCAGCGACTCATCTCGCGCCGCCACAGCGTCCTGCTGGGCCATTTGCGACTGCTGCTGGGCCATTTGGGCCTGCTGCTGGGTCGCCTGCTCCCGCATCGTGGTCTCTTGCTGTTGCTGCTCGGCCATCTGCTGGGTCTGCTGCAGCTGGTCGCCGAGCACCTGAGCCTGCTCCTGGGCCTGGCCAGCCATCTGCTCGGACTCTTCCGCCTTCTGCTTGAAGAACTCGGCCTCGTTGGCTGCCTGCTGCGCTGCGAGGAATGCAGCCATCGGATCTTGCGCGCCCGCGACCTCTGGCGGCGCGCCTGCTGCTTGAGCATTCTCAGCTGCCAACATCTCCGGCGGCACGCCGGCGGCATCTTGGACAGCGAGCGGCGCATCGAGCTCGTCTTGTGCGAGCTTGCGCATCCGCAAAAGCATCGCCACCTTGGTGGCGCAAGAAGCCTTCTCTTTCTCCGGCTTCTTCTTCGATTTCATGTAGTCGCGGACATCCTGCGTGAGACGCCCACCCGCGGCGCCAAGCACTGCACCCCTTGCCGCCGCGCCCCCGATGGCTCCGCCTTTAGAGGAGACCAATAAAGGCTTCAGCTTGTCCACCACCCCCCTCACTTCCGTCTGTGCCTGGGGGTGGCCAGGATTACTCGTGCCCTTCAGAAGCAGTTCTCTCGCCTTCTGCAGCCCGCGCTTCACCTGTCCGGGGTGTCGGAGCGCTGCGATGCCCGCGCCCGCGCCTGCAGCAAGCCCGGCGCCTACGCCGACGTACTTGAGGCGGCGCTTGAACTTGTCGCGGCTGGTCTCTTCGGCTCCAGCAGTCTTCTTCTTGGTCTTCTCGTCCTTGCCCTCTTTGTAGCCCTTGGAGGCGCCGGCCATGTAGCCGATCGTTCCGGCCAACGGTGCTGCCGCTGCTGCGCCACCGATCGCTTTGAGCTTACCTTGGTGCTTGGACGCCCAACGCCCAACGTCTCCAAAGCGCCGCGCTTCCTTCTCGAAGTCGCTGCCCTTCTCGATCTCGGCGCTTTTGGCCTTGATGCGCGATTTCACGCGTGCGCGGTCAACCTCTTCTCCAACGCCCTTGCCGGCCATGTGGCCGAGCGCGCCGCCGACCGCTGCGCCACCAACGCGCGCCGCCGTTCCGCCCTTACGGGCCAGCAAAGCACCGAGCAACGCGCCAGCACCCGCGCCGACACCCTTGCCGACACGCTCGCCACGCTTACGGCGGACGCGCGAAGCAAGGGAGATGTCACCAGAGCCCGAGCTGCGGATCCCCGAGAGGATGCCCTTCTTGTAAGCGCCCTGCGCCTCGTCAGGGGACACGTCGACCGTGAGCCCACGCGCAACTTTCTCGAGCTCCTCGACATCGGCCGTGACCAGCCCACCCGACGCAGCCTTTATCATCACGAAGGCTTCCGCCGCACGGTCCCACGGGATTGCCGTAGACGCGGCCGGCGCCAACACTTCGTAGAGTTTTTCGTCAGCACTCATCGGGCGCTCCTTACTCGTGGATCACACCAATGCGGTTGTTCTCCATGTTGAAGACAGCCACAATGTTTGCTATCGCCACCGCAGCACCACCAATGATAAAAGGTCCGCCGCTGGTCCCCAGCCCAAGAATCGTATTGGCCGTGCCGGTGTGGAGCACCTGGTCTGTGGCGCCCACGAAGGCCAGCTGGTACTTGGGTGGCGCAATGTGCCCGTAGTTGCGCAGCGTGGCAAAACCGGACGACACCGCCTCGATCTGCGCAATGATCTCGGGCAAGGCCAGCCCGACATTCGTCGGGTCGGCGAACGTGACCGTCTTGGCGGCACCGTCGTTGATGATGAGGGTCAGTCCGTCCAACCCGAAGATCTTGCCGGGGGGCAAGGAAGCACTGAGAACGATGCCGTTCAGGTAGTCAGTCAGCTCCTGAGCGTTGTCATATTGCCGCGTAACGAATGCCATCTCGGCCTCCTAGTAGATCCCGTACCAGCCGTTCACGAAAAAATACTCTGAATGCGCGCCACCGCCACTGGTCATGATCGAGGCAATGTTCAGTGACACCTTCCGTTGCATCTTCTCCTGCTCGTACTTGGATTGAAAGTCCCGAATCCACTGCATCAACATCGGTGTCTTGTCCGAGACCCCTACCGAGATGCCTCCATCCGAGAACTGGAGATGGTTCCGCGTCTGCAAGATACCAACCGACTGCATGAGAGCCACTACCGTCCCGCGCAGCGCGAAAGACTGGTAGTGCAGGTCAAAGAGCTGCTCGAGCGACATGTACCCAAGCGGTGGAGGCGTGCCTGCAAAGTCGGAGAGAAAGTCGAGTATCGCCCAAGCAATCATTCGGTCGGACGATTCCTCACCCTTTACCAACCTGTTGAGCTGGGGATGATCCCTGGTGAAGAGCCGAACGGTCTGGATGAACGCGTTAAACACGTCGCTCACCCCTGGGATGCCGTCCAGTCCTTGCAGCTCAGGTGCCATCTACCTTCCCATCCTCCTTCAGCTTTCGCTTCTTCGACTTAGGCGCCGTCTTTTTTGGAGCTGCCTCCGCCTCGACGACGACGGACGGAACCGTCTGTTGAAGCCGCTTGCGTCTTCCTCGAAGCCTCATCACCGGAGCCACCTCCTGAGTAGTCGATGGGATCGACGAACGGCACCACCGGTGGACTCTTGATCCCGTACCCCTCGATCTTGAGGATGCCCTTGTTCGCCAGCCGCTTGGCCTGGGGACTGTAGGCAACATCCGCGGGCACGCTCTCAACGCGATTTCCGCTCGGGTCCATGACCCCACCTTGGTTCTTGGGCAAGATCCTCCACCGGAGGAGCAGCACGCCACGGTCCGTGAGATTGGTTACCTTGGCCATGCAATTACCCCTTCATCTCTTCCGCAGCTGCATACGCCTCTCCCGCTGCTTCGTCGGAAAGACCCAACAGCTCCGTAAGGCCGGAGACGCCGAGCTCAACGACATCAGCGTAGCTGGTGACTCCCGCTGCCTCGAGCTTGCGTGCCCGACCGCCGCCGATTCCCGGCAGTGCTGTCAGGTCGTCCGGCCCGCCGTCGCCCTCGGGCTCCTCACTCTTGACTTCGGCCTTGGGCGAAGGCGCGGGTGAGGACGCGGGCATCTCGCCGATCTTCATGGCGCCGTTGGCCTTGGTGAAGACCATGCGCCCATCGGGCAGCGAAGTGACGCGCATGCCGTCCGGCAGGAACAGTGCAACCTGCCCCGCAAGGACCATCTTCTCGATCTGTTCCTTGCACGCCTCGAATTGCTTCGCCGTGAGCGGCATCTTCTGGTTGCGTAGCAACCGCCGGCCATTGACCCACAGCTTGAAACGGTGACGCGTGGCCGACTTCGCTCTGTGAAGCCGCGTGCCGACTCGGCGCACCGTATTCTGGACGTGGTAGACCTGCGGCAGTTCTTTTCTGGCTTCCTCGGCCATCGTCTCCTCCTAAGAAAAAGGGCGCCGACGCCAAGACGACGGCGGCGCCCCGTGAATCCCATCTACCGCGAAGGCCTTTAGTAGACCTCCACCCCCGGGAACACCAGACCGGAATCGACTCGGTTGTTCTCGGCACCGAGATCTTCCTCGGCCTTCGGGATGACCGAAGAGAGGATGGTGTCGGCGTCGAGCGACGTGGCGTCACCCGAGTAGAGCTCCAGCTTCCGCACCGACGCGATGTTGATCACGCTGATGGCGATGTCCTCCCAGGACTGCCACGTGATCAAGTTCGCAATCTTGTCGATGTAGAACTTGGTGTTGTTCAGGATGTAGAACTTCCCGAAGAAGTCCGGCTTCGTGAAGCAGTACACGTTGCCGGGACGGAGGATGTCCGTCTTGATGGTGCGGCAGTACGCCCGGCCCAAGAGCAGGTTGTACTTGTAGCCGTCGACCGTGGTCTCCGACTGCACCTTGTCGCCGAAGTCCTCGACGGTCCACTGGAGGATGTCGTCCCAGTCCACCTCGGTGATGAGGATCATCTCCGCGCGGAGGCGATTGCCGTCCAGCATTTTGAAGAGGTTGACGAAGTCCGGGCGCTGCACAGGCAGAACCGTCGCATCGTCGGCAGCCGCGGCGCGAGCCAGCTCGCCCTTGCGGACACTGAACTCGATGACCGAACCCGCGATGACCGCCGTAGCGTTCAGCGTGGTCACGGCGCCGCCGTTGGCCTCGGCCTGGAGAGCCTGAACCGCCGCCTCGATGTGAGTCGTGAACTCGCGGTCCTCGATCTCTTGGATATCCTTGACCGAGTTGTCCTCGATCACTTTCGTGATCGGCATCTCGTAGGCGAGGAGCTCCTGCTCGGTCTTCTCGAATTTCTCCGAGGAGATCGTGTAGAAGGGAACCTCGGCCCGGGGCGCGCGGATGAAGCGTGCGGTGGGCTGCCCGCGGAAGGTGATGGCCATCGCCCGACTCTTCGGCTCGACGTCCACGATCTTCACGAGGGTGTCGTGATTGACGCTGCGCTGGCAGTCGGCCCTGGTGACCATCTGCGGAGGCAGGATCTTGCGCGCGAAGCTGACTTCGCGCAGCCGGTCCCTGATGTAGGTCCCGGCGTATTCGGAGATCTTCTCCTTCCCATCTGCTGAGTCCAGCTTCTGGGAGAAGAGATCATTCAGGATTCGTGCAGGCACGCTCATGATCTTCTCCTCTTTTGTGGGCGCAATGCGCCCCCTTTCTAGTGGTGAGCCTTGCTGGACTACACCAGGGTTTGCATGAACCTCAGCAGGCCGCCGTTGTTCGCCGGCAGTCTTGTGACGTAGCCGATGATATCTTTGGTCGCCACGCCGTCATGGATGATCAGACCGCTCTTGGTCAGGGTATCGACCGTGACCGCGGCGCTGACCATCAGTCTCCCACCGAGCGCCAGCCCTGCCGCGGTGAACACGCGAGTGTTCGCCTCGTAGGTTCCGCCAAAGAGGACGGTGGCTTTGCCGATCGCCTGGGTGTCGAACCGACCGCGCTCTGCGAACAGAGCGAAGGCGAGCGAGCCCTCGGCGCCACGGACCAGCGAGTAGGCCGAGTCGAGACTCAGCATCTCGCCGTCCATGAGGGGGTTTGCGTTGTTGGGGTTCAGAAGCGTCTTGTCCGCCACGGGGAAATCCCGCCGGAGCAGAGCCTGAACCTCGGTTACCATTTCGAAGTTGGTTGCGGGCATTGTTCTCTCCTGTTCGTCCTTCGTTCGTTGCTTCTAGTCGGAGAGTCCGCCCAGAAGATATGCCTCGAGCCTCGTGCCCCCGTCCCCGTTACCAGGTTCGAGCTCACTTCCGAGTTTGGCGAATCCGCCCTGGGGAGCCGTCATCTCCACCGCTTCCGCGATGACGTCGAGCGACTTACCCTGGTCGGCGGCCTCCTTGATACGAGCAACCTTGTCGTCGAAGCTCTCGCCAATGTCGATCTGCTTCTCCACCATCGATCGCGCGATCTTCTCGATTCGGTCCGCCTGCTGAAACGCGTTCACCTCAGCCTGGAGAGATGCGTTCTTCTCCAGGAGCCCATCTCTTTCGGAAACGAGCGCTCGGAGAACACCCGGCACCTCCGAGTAGACCTGGGCGGCCTGCGCTGCACTGATCTTCTCTGCCATGATACCCTCCTAGTACCCGCCGCCGAGAGCATTGCCACCGCCGCCGCCCATTTGGTTACCCATCGGGTTACCTTGGCCGCCGCCGTCTGCCATGCCCTGCGAGGCTTTCTCTTGCTGTTTGGACTTGAGAAGCTCCTGCAACTTCTGAGCTTTCTCTTTCTGCTCGGGGCTGGCTTCCTCGCCCTCCCCTTCCTGCGCGATTTTGCGCAGTAGCGCCTCCGCTGCCGCCCTCTTTGTGATGGACGACAGTTTCACCCCAGCGCTGCTTGCAGCGTCGAGGTTCTGATGAAGGACCGGATCCGTGCTCTTCTTTTGAGCTGGTTCGGAGAGAACCTCACCCATCCGTGCTTTGGGTACGGCCTTCGCTTGACCCTTGTCGTAGTTGGTTGCTGCCTCGTTGGAGGCGATCAGGCTTTCCTGCTTCGCCACCTCGCTCGGGACAGGCATCTTGCCCTCACCCGCAGCGCTCACTCCTGGAGGGCTGCTCTGGTGAGGATTGGACGTACCGGCACTGATCGAACTGGTGTCCGAATCTGCCGCCATCTTGTCCATGATATCCCGCACGCGGCTCAAGTCGGCCGAAGCCTTCTTCTTCTTGCCGCCGGTCGCCAGGGAGTGAACACCCTTGGCTGCACCGCCCGCGCCGGCCAGAGCCGCTGCGCGAGTACCCCAGACCTTGGCCGTCTCCTTGCCGAGCTCCTTCTTCAGACCAGCCGTGCCGCCAAGCGACATGTTGGTCCGAAGTTGCTTCAGCTTGGAGCCGGAGAGCAGCGCCTTGCCGCGTCGGGCGATAGCGCCTACGCGCTCCGCGACAGCTGCCTGCTTCATCTGCGGCTGCTCACCGGAGCCGCCGGGGGGATCGTTGATGTCGGTCTCGAGCGCAGTCTCCGGGTTGGTCTGGCCGGGGGACTTGGCGTCCGAGCCAGGCTTCATCGGGGGCTGTTGCTTGGGCGTCGCCTGGCCCGTCTCCTCTGACTGTGCGCCAGCGGTTGGGCTGTTCAGCGGGAGAGCGCCAGTCCCGTCACCGGGTCCGACGTTGGTCTCGGCTGCGTCCTTGAGGAAGTTATCGTTGCAGTAGTCGACCGCGCTGGCCAACTTCTCCACGAACATCGACGAGGTCTTTTCACCCTCCTCGTCGCTGCCTTCCTCATTCCGTTCCGGCGTGCTGCTGGTTTCCGACACAGCTTGCTTGGCCTTCTTCGCGGCAGGGCAATCACACTCCGACTTGCCGCATTCCGGACACGGACCTGCCGCGAGCTTGATGTGCTCTCGCCGATCGGCTTCGGCCAGCGTTTGCCGGACCAGGTTTTGTAGCGAGAATCGCATTAGGTCCTCCTGTCCTAACGTACCCCAAACACCACGTTGGGCGGAGGCGCATGCCTAGCCGCCACGTTTTGCGTGGGGTTCGTTTCAGGGGTGGTCGCTGGGTTCGGTTGTGAGTAATTTTGCCGCTTACCAAAACTGGAAGCGGGTGCAACGAGTTTCGGGTGGAGCTTGCCGGGAACCGTAGGCGCCTTGGGAGACTGAATCCCAGCGGGCTTGGAACGTGGAGCACCGACCGTTTTGGCCGACCACGTTCCTGAAGATCGCGCTTGAGACTCCGCGATCTTCTCTAGCTCCGCATAAAAAGACGTCATATCTATTCCTTGCACGACTCCACCCGATCAGGCCAGAGCCTTACTCGTTCCACTCGACGGGAAAGCCGTTCTCTTGCAGGATCCGCAACGCCTGGATATCGACCGCCTGGTCGAGGGTCGACGCTACCTTTTCCTCTTCGGGCTGCTGCGGGAACATGATGTCGCCATCCTCGTCCACGTAGCCAGCCTGAGCGAGCATCTCATAGGCGCGCTCACCCGCGAGCTTGGCGAGAGCGCTCTCGTCCGCGGAAGCCTTCTTCTTCTTGCCGCCGGCCAGCGCCGCGATGCCCGCGCCAGTTCCGACCGTGCCAGCGCCCGCCAGGCCGTAGCCGAGGGCCTTGGCTTTGCCGCCTGTCAGCTTGCCGAAGGAGGCCTTCTCCCCGACTGTGCCCGCAGCGCCGTGGAGCGCCTTGCCAGTGGCAGCGCCTGCGCGGCCGACTGCCCTGCCAGCGCCAGCGATGCCGGACAAGGCCTTGCCAGCGATTTCGCCAGCGCGCTCTTTGATGCCGGCTTCCTTCTCGATCGCGTTGAGCTCTTGGACCATGCTGTGGGCCATGACCTTACCCAGGAAGTCCGCCTCGGCGACCTTCTCTTCGGAGGTGTCGGCCGCGGCAGCCTCTTCGGCAGCCTTCTTCTTGGCCTTCTCCTCCTCCGTCATCGGCGCGTCGCCCTCGGCCGCCGTCTTGTACAGGTTGTCGATCATCCCGGCGATCTCATCGTCCGAGAACTCGTCCAGATCGACGCCCTCTTCTGCGGCGAGCTTGACCAGAAGCTCCGCGGCAGCGGTCTTCTGCAGATCGTCATCGTCATAGGCCTCGGGCTGCCCGGTGCCGTAGATGGCTGCTAGTTGTTCGTCCATGACATTCTCCTTGTAGACCTCGGTTTAATTCCAGTTTCACTCAGCCGGTGATGCGTGTCCTCGAGGTCTCGAAGCCCCTGACGTTCACCGAGATTTAGCGGGTTAGCCCGCCGACTACATTTCTCGCTGCGTTTCCTACCCCGCGCATCAATTTGCCCGGGAGGTCTGAGCCCTGCTGGTGCAGTGCGCCCATCCCTGCTAACAGCATCAGCGTCTTTGGGTTGTCAGCCAACGTGTCCGTTATGAACCCTGTTTGCCTACCGCCCATCATCGCTTGCCGTCTTCGGTACCTTGCAATTTGCGACACCAGTGCCGCTCCGCCCACTGCGCCGATCAAAACCTTTGGATCGATCCCAGCTGCCACCTTGTTGAAACTATCCGCCAATCCTGATCTATGGACAGCCTCCCATAGATCAGGATGTTTAGCCATAGTCTCATCAACGCCCACCAAGCACTCTCCGATGCGATCAAGGTAGCCATTATAAGCTGCTGCGATCTTCGTGAGAAGTGGGGTAGCAGCAGCAATTTTCAGGCTCTCATCCGCCTCTTCAGGCTTGGGTGTGATTGTAATGCGAACAACCCTACGCTGGATGACCGGCTCAAGGCAACTGCGATCCTCCATCTGAGGCATCAGCGCGCGCTTGAGCGCAGAACTGAAGTGGCCCAGCCCCATCGGAATGTCCGTGTCGGATTCGTCGCTGGGAGGAAATACCTCGCCCGCACGATCGAGGTCGTCAGCGAGAGGTTTCTTACCCAACCGAATGATGGTGATCCTCTGGAACTCGCGCGGCTTCAGCAGCATCCCCATCGAAGTGGGCGTCGACAGAGCCTCACTAAGTCCGGATTTCCCGAGTAGATCGAGAATAGAATCAGGGAGATCTGGTCTGCTACCTTCAATGGGCACGGCTTTGCCACCAAACTGAGTCGGAACGACCTCTTTTATAATCTCCGCGCCCTTACGGTGGGAAGCCATTTTTTCTCGTAGTTGCGCGCGTACAGCTGCGATCCCCGCGACCTTCTCCTTCGGCTTAACCTTGTGGAGTACCGATGCGGTCGTCTTCGGAGTGACTGCCGTACGGATGTCGCGCGCGACATCCTCCGCTTTGGCGAACCGATCAAGCCACTTGCCGGCTACCTTCTCGAAGGCCTTCTCTGTCTCCGGCTGGTACCCGAGCTGCTCCGCCACGAACCACGAAGGGACAGCGACATATTTCGACCCCCCAGCATATGCCATGGCCAGTTTCGCCATGACTTTTGCTGTCTTATCTGCGCCGATGAAGACGAAGCTGATGTCGAAGAAGCGGGGGAAGTCGTTGATGGCGTAGACCTTCCGGCCATCCGACAAGATCCGATTGAGCTGGGTCTTGAGGTGCTCGCAGTAGTCGTTCCGCGTGACCGAGACCCCGCGGATCGGGTCCTTCTTATGAAAGGCCAGTACCGCTTTGCCCACGGTCTGGTGGAGGCTGGGATTGTACGTCGACTGCGCCCGGCGATACTTCTTCCAGTCGGTGCAGATCGAGCAGAGGTCGTAAGGAACCTTGCATCCCATGCTGACGTCGGGGAACTGCCCAGCGTCCAGCTTGTCGCACACGTCCTCCGCGGCGAACCGCTTAGCGAGCTCGCGGTCGATGGCGACGACGAGTTCGACACGCTTCATGTCGTCGTGCCAACAGACCAGCTCTACCTTTCCGAAGGCGCGACTCGGGTCTTTGTTGACGTGGTGCTTGTAGGGGTAGGCGTTGTAGAAAGTCTCGTGGCCGAAGTCCATCCCCTTGTGGACCAAGGCCGCCTCGGGGAACCAGTCCCCAT
>Ga0307377_10002006_pt1 | contig 24551 bp, 23 predicted proteins | sample TR3MG_FD_202535 | JGI IMG/M metagenome (GOLD analysis project Ga0307377, IMG submission 202535) | Soil microbial communities from Risofladan, Vaasa, Finland - TR-3 | ecosystem: Environmental > Terrestrial > Soil > Coastal area > Acid sulfate soil | place: Finland: Risofladan, Vaasa | collected...
CAAATGCATACTCAAGATATCTTAAATCAGAAATGGTTTTATGCTATAAACTCCGCAAGAAACCAAATGTAATAGAAGAAATGTCAATAATTGGTGAAGTTGAAGGAAAAAATGTGGTTATCATTGATGACATGGTTGATACTGCCGGCACTCTTGTTCTTGCAGCTAACATGATGAAAGATAGAGGTGCTATAAGCATCCGGGCATTCACTACACACCCGGTACTTTCAGGTAATGCAGTAGCAAGGATCAACGACTCAGCTCTTCTGGAACTAGTAGTTAGTGACTCAATTCCATTCACCAATAATTCTGATAAAATAAAGGTACTTTCGATAGCTGATATTTTTGCTGTAACTATTGAGGCTGTTACTATGAATCAGTCAATTAGTACAAATTTTTTATTCTGATTCCTTTATTCTATATTTGCAGCCAAAAATTTTAAATAAAGTCAAACGTGTGATGGGGAGTTTTCGGAATGCTAACTCTTAGTAGCACAATAATTACTATACAAATGAAGACAATAGAGATTAGAGGATCCTTCAGAACAGAATTAGGAAAGAAAAGCTCTAAACAAATCAGAAAATCAGGAAATGTCCCGTGTGTTATCTATGGGAAAGAAAAGAATATACATTTCCACGCTCACGAGAACAGCTTTAAAACCCTCGTGTATACTGCCGAAGCCCACCTGGTAAAATTATACCTTGATGATCAAGAATATACTGTTGTGCTGAAAGATATGCAGTTTCATCCTGTTAATGATAATATTTTACATGCAGATTTTATTGAGGTCCATGAGAACACGCCAATTACTATCAGTATCCCGGTAAGAGTTACAGGTAATTCCGTCGGTGTTATTGCCGGTGGTAAGCTATATCTTAAAAGAAGAAAACTAAAAGTAAAAGGAATGGCAAATGACCTTCCTGAATCTCTTCCAATTGATATCACTGAATTCAAAATTCATGAATCACTAAAAGTTGGTGATTTATCATTTCCGAAGTTAGAATTACTTGATTCAAAAACGGCAATGATTCTCACTATTGCCACATCGCGTGTTGCGCAGCAAACTGAAGAAGAGCTTGAAGCCGAAGCCGCTGAAGCTGCTGAAGGAGGAGAAGGAGGAGAAGCAGGGGACGCCGGCGAAGCAACACCTGAAGCTCCAGTAACAGAGTAGAACTTTTTAAACAACAATCAGAATAAATGAAATATCTGATAGTTGGCCTTGGAAATATTGGTGAAGGTTATAAGGATACCCGACATAATATAGGATTTGCGGTATTGGATGCTATGGCTATGGCATCCAATATTTCGTTTACAGACAAGCGCTATGGCGCCACCTGCCATATCAAATACAAGGGACGGGAACTTATACTTCTTAAGCCATCTACCTATATGAATCTCAGTGGCAATGCTGTGAGATATTGGCATAAAAAGGGAAATATCCCTTTTGAGAAGATTCTTGTTATTGTCGACGATATTGCGCTCCCCCTTGGAAGTATAAGAATGAAACCAAAAGGAAGTGATGGAGGCCATAACGGACTTGCACATATTAGCAATGTTTTAGCTACAAATGAGTATCCAAGAATAAAAATCGGCATCGGCAATAGTTTCCAGAAAGGAGGCCAAAGTAATTTTGTACTAGGATCATGGAACCCTGAGGAAAAAAAATTCATGGAGAAAAGAATCGCCATTGTAATTAAGATGATCAAATCATTTTCTTTTGCCGGACTCGATCTGACAATGACAACATTTAATAAAGAAGGTAAGGTACTACCCCCCACCAAAGAATCCGACTCTGAAAACAGCTTTCCAAAATAACCCTTTGTAAATGGCTGATAATAAACCAGTACGTATTGATAAATTTCTTTGGTCAGTAAGAATATATAAAACCAGGAGTATTGCTGCAGAAGAATGCAGGAAAGGAAAAATACTTATTAATAATGTTCAGGTCAAACCCTCAAGAATAATTCTGGATGAAGAAATTATAACAGTAAAAAAACTTCCTGTTGTTTTTACATATAGAGTAATCGAACCTATTGAAACAAGGGTATCGGCTAAACTTGTTGGGCAGTTCATCGAAGACCTCACCGCAGAAAATGAAAAAGCCAAGATAAACCTAAAACAAGCAGTAGGAATTGTATACAGAGATAAAGGTACGGGGCGACCTACAAAAAAAGACAGAAGAGTAATGGACAAGTTAAAAGAAGACTTTAGCGATCAGCAGGATGGTAGTATAAAGACGTAATATTTTAATATACACAATAAAATTATCCCATAATCAACCAGTAAAACTTCATTTTTTTTATCTTGCACATAACAGTTTAATTCTAACTTTTGATATTTACAATGAAATAAGTGATTATTTTTTTATTGCTAAATGGGGAAGGAAAACATTGAAAGATATTCGGCCAGATATGCGCTGGTTAAATCTATTGCAGGGTTTTGGCATAATAATGTTTTTTACAGAAAAGTTATCGTCCTGGGTCGCGAAAATATTAATCCTGACCACCATCTGATTTATGCTCCAAACCATCAAAATGCTTTGATGGATGCTCTTGCAGTACTCTTCACCCACAAAGGACAACCTATCTTTCTTGCCAGAGCCGATATCTTTAAAAAAAAGATAATTGCTGCCATCCTATATTTTTTTAAGATCCTACCCGTATACAGAATAAGAGATGGATTCAGTAGTTTAAAGGGAAATGATAAAATATTTACAAAAACAATTGACATCCTGAAAAATAAAAGTGGACTCATAATTCTTCCTGAAGGCGATCATGCCGGATTCAGAAGGCTGAGACAATTAAAAAAAGGTATCTGCCGGGTTGCTTTTCAATCGGATGAGGCTACAGGATTTAATCTAAATATAAAGATCATACCTGTAGGAATTGAATTCTCTAACTACAGTAGATACCGACAAGTTCTTACAGTCGTTTATGGAAAACCTATAGAGGTATCTGAATTTTTCGAATTATATAAAACAAGTCCTGAGAAAGCCCTTAACGAACTGAGAAATAAGCTATCAAATGAGATGAAAAATATTATGATTCACATTGAATCAGAAGAGGATTATGAAGCAATAGATGAACTAAGAAGCATGATTAATGGTAAGTTCAGTGACGACATAAAGTCTCCTAAGATACTAAGAGACAGGGATTTAATCAAAAAAATAACCCTGCTTAAAACTTCCAATCCTTCACTTTACAAGCAATTATGTACACTTAGCCTCCAGGTTAAGAAGAAAGCAAAAGAACTAAATACCGACTATAGATTACTTGAAAAAAAGAAACACCCTGTTGGATGGCTGGTTACAGGAGTTATTGGTCTTATAATTACATTCCCCTTATATATTTATGGAAATATCTTCAATTTAACCTTCCTCGAAATCCCTAATCTCCAGATACCCAGAATACGTGACCACCAGTTTCATTCATCAATACGTTATGCTGTTTCACTTATTCTGGCATTAGTATTTTTGCCCATATATTTGATTATAGCCCTTTTCATTTTTTCTTCATGGTGGCTTGGACTACTTATTTTTCTAACACTACCCTTATCCGGATTGTTTTCCTGGAATTACTATCTCCAGTTCCGTAGAATATTAGGAGGATTTCGAATAAGGAGCTATATCAGGAATAAGAATGAAGAATTTAATCTTCTCCGTAAGAACCATACCGAAGTAGTTAACCTGATTACAGGTTTATAAAATGATAAAAGACAATATGTTCTTTGGGAAAGTAGTCTGGATAACCGGTGCATCATCAGGTATTGGGGAATCACTTGTTTATGAGTTTGTAAAGAAGGGTGCAACAGTTATAGCGTCATCAAATGATCTGCCCGGCCTGGAAAGGGTTAAGACAAACTGTTCAGATAAGTCCGTAATGATAGCCTGCGTGCCATTTGATCTCGCTGACACTTCTGATATCGATAGTTTAGTTAAACAACAAATAAGTAAGAGTGGGCGAATCGATTTCTTGCTCAATATCGGTGGAATAAGTCAAAGGGCCAGAATAGAAGAAACTCCATTATGGCTAGATAGAAAGATTTTTGAGATCAACTATTTCGGGACTATTGCTTTTACTAAAGCAATACTCCCATATATGATCCGGCAGAAATCGGGGCATATTCTAGCAACAAGTAGTATCTCAGGTCGGTTTGGCTTTCCCCTTCGTTCTGCATATTCAGCATCAAAACAGGCTCTACATGGATTCTTTGAAACACTCTACCTGGAAAATAAAATATTCAATATCAGGTCAACTGTTATCATACCCGGAAGAGTTCGAACATCAATATCTTTACATGCATTGGATGGAGAAGGGAAAGAGCATGGCAAGCTGGATGAGGGACTGGCAAAAGGAATTTCACCTGAGAAAGCTGCAAAAATAATTATTAAAGGAATTGCTAAAAACAAAAGGGAAATTCTTGTTGGTAAAAATGAATTAATCATATTACACATCAGAAGATACTTTCCCTGGCTGTTTTTCAGAATCGCAGATAAGATAAAAAGCACTTAAAGTTGAAATGTTGAAAAAGATAATGAAATAACTCCAGGCACTTATTTAGCAAATAATAAATTAAAATAATTGTAGAATGAAAGGTTATGTAATCAGTGGGATCCAGCAGATGGGCATTGGAGTAATGAATGTTGAAGAAGCCTGGAAATGGTATATCAAACAGTTTGGAATGGACTGTCGTATTTTTGAAGATGAGGCGGAGGCCAGACTGATGTTGCCATATACCGGAGGTGAGCCAAGAAGCAGGCATGCAGTACTGGCACTAAACCTACAAAGTGGTGGTGGCTTTGAGATATGGCAATATAAGGGTAGAGAACCTGTCAAAATTAAAGAAGAGATCCGGATTGGAGACCTTGGTATTATTGCATGTAAAATGAAGGTAAAGAGCATTCAGGAAGCTTTAAGATCATATCAGAATGAAGGAATTGCTGTGCCAGCCGGGACATCGGCTGATCCATCAGGAAAGATGACATTCTTTATGAAAGATCCTTACGGGAATATTTTTCAGCTTGTTGAAGCTACGGATTGGTTCAGAAATGAGAAAAAAGCAACAGGTGGTTCATATGGAGCAATAATAGGCGTTTCTGATATTGAAAAATCGAAGATCGTCTATTCTGAAATCCTTGGTTACGATGAGGTTATTTACGATTCCACAGGTGTCTTCCCGGACCTGGCAAAATTACCTGGCGGAAATAATGAAATCAGGAGGGTGTTACTTAAGAGATCAGAATCCTTTGCAGGACCATTTAGTAAAATTCTGGGACAGAGTGTCATTGAACTTATTAGTATCCCGGGCAACCCTGGCAAAAAGATATATGAAAACCGGTTTTGGGGCGACCCCGGATTTATTCATCTTTGCTACGATATGCGTGGAATGGACGAGTTAAAACAATTCTGTGAAATCAAAGGGTTCCCATTTACTGTTGACAGTAAAAAGAGTCACAAAGGTATTAGTTTTGATATGGGTGAAGCGGCAGGTCACTTCTCATATATTGAAGACCCCGATGGAACTCTTATCGAATTTGTGGAGACCCATAAACTACCAATCCTTAAAAAACTAGGATGGTATTTTAATCTCCGGAAATGGGATCCGTATAAATCCTTACCAAACTGGATGCTAAATACACTCCGATTTTCAAGAGTCAAGAACTAAAGAAAAAATCTCATATTATTAACTATCGGATAATGGAGACCGGGCAAATTCTTCAGTTACTCGTAACACTCTCATTACATTACCTCCCCATATCTTTGTAATGTCTGCCTTAGAATATTCCCGCCTGACCAACTCAATTGTTATATTCTTCATCTCAGCTGTAGTTCTGCAACCCACTACTCTTCCTCCTCCATCAAAGTCAGTTCCAATACCAACATAATCAATACCAATAACTTGTACAACATGATCGATATGATCAACAACATCTTTCACAGTCGCCAGTTTTTCAAATCTTTCTTTAATACTGTGATATTCATCCCTCATCAATTTTTTCTTATCCTCTGAAAGAGTATTATAATCCCCATATCTGCCCGTTAAATCTTTTATCTTAGAGTCTAATTCAGGATTAGGCGCAGGTGTTCTAAGATAATTACTATAAATACAAATCTGAATAACTCCCTGGTTTTCCTTTAATGAGAGCAGCATATCATCACTTAAGTTTCTGGGACTACAACACAAAGCCCTGCAGGATGAATGTGAAGCAATAACCGGAGCTTTTGTAACTCTTAACACATCATAAAATGCTTTATCGGAGATATGTGAAACATCGATCATCATACCAAGACGATTCATCTCCTTTACTACCTCTTCACCAAAAGGTGATAGTCCATTATTTTCAGAACCATTTGGATCAGACGATGAATCACAGATATCATTATTACCTGTATGTGAAAGCGTTATATATCGGGCTCCAAGATCATAGTACTGCTTTACCCTTGAAATATCTTTGCCAATTGGATAACCGTTTTCAACACCAATAAATGCAGCTAATTTCCCCTCCTTTTTTAACCTGTAAGCATCGTCTGCAGTTAAGGCAATCTCTGCCATTTCAGTATTCTTTTCGACATTCTTATGTATTGCATCAAAAATCTTCAGAGCTTGCTGATGAACCATATCATAGGCTGAGTCGTTTCTTAGCCCTTGCCCTGTATATACTGCAAAGAATTCAGCGTTAAGACCTCCCTCAATCATTCTGGGGAAGTCAACACATCCATTATCATGCCTGACTCCAAGATCAAATCCGACATCTGAAAAATCCATTGGTGTATCACAATGAGTATCAACCGTAAGTGTTGAGGAGTGAATTTTATCAGCTCTTTTAATTAGTCGCTCTTCACTGTTGCTGCATCCAGACAATAAAAGTAAGACCAGTGAAAGATGAAAAAATACTTTCATATTATTTTTACTTGTTTTGGATTGCAAGTTAATTAAAATGACAGGTTCGATTTATAAATCAACCAATTTTAACCTATTTTAACAATTATGGAAAACCCGCCGTTAATATAGGGGCAGCCATGAAAAGAATGGAAAAATTGCTTTTGGACAGTAAAAAACTTCTTTCTATAGTTTAACTACTTTATATACGTTCACAAGTTTACCTTTTATCAACCTAAGATAATAGATGCCTGCAGGAAGATCCTGCAAATTGATCTGCTTTTCAATCATCGTAGACTCTATCATTTCATGTTTAACAAACTTGCCCTGAGAATCAATCATTGACATGACTATCTCGCCATCAACAGGTTCCTCAAACTTAATATTTATAATATCACTTGCCGGATTTGGAAATATAGTAACATTCACAAGTATTTCAAGGTTTTCTTCAACTGTTGTAATAATAAGCTCTTGTTGAAAACCGTGGGTGAGGGTTAAAGATCCGTCCGCCGGGGTGAAGGTTGGGATAATTGTTTCACCCATTTTCATAAGCGTAAGGAAAAACCAGATGAACTACTGTTTTTGTGCGGTAAACACACTAATCAGAACAATCTTCTGTTAATTTTGTGTAAAATAGTTGTTATGGTAAGATGAAAAATCTGGCACTATTTGGTTTTTGTGATTTTTTATTAAATCTGAAACCAGGTGAATAAATATTCTCTTGTTGCATTATCAATTACTGGGGGGATACTATCAGGATTGGCATGGACACAATGGTGTTCCGGACTGATCCTGCTTATTGCTTTTGTACCGTTCTTCCTGATTGAAAACTATTTGTTTGAAAATCCTGATAAGTTTAGCCCTAATGCCTTTTTTATTTATATTCTGCCCGGCTTTATTATTTTCAGCATCATAGCACTTGGATGGATGAGGGTTGCAAGCATGACAGGAGCAATATGCGTTATCGTTGGATTATCTTTCTTAATGTCAATCACCTTATGGCTTTCCCACCTTGTCAGATTGAATGCGGGCAATATCCCTGGCTTTATTTCTATGATCACTCTTTGGCTCAGTTATGAGTTTATAAGCCTTAATGTTAATATTATATCGCCCTGGTTAAACCTGGGAAATGGTCTTTCAAATGACATCATATTTATTCAGTGGTACGAGGTAAGCGGAACTGCCGGGGGCTCTCTATGGATCTTATGCTCTAATCTTTTTTTATCTCTGTTTCTGATAAATTCTCTAGAAAATAAAAAGACAACCAGGCTTTTCGCATTAATCTGGTTATCCATAATTATTATTCCTGCTGTAATTTCCATAACAAGGTATTTTACGATAAAACAGAATGAGGAAGATGTATGTGAATTAGTAATAATACAGCCTAACACAGACCCTTATACTGAAAAATTCTCAATCCCCTTCATAAAGCAGTTAAGAAAAGTAATCTCACTTGCAGAAACACATATAACGGATAACACTACCTGGGTACTAACTCCGGAAACAACAATTGATGATCCTGTAAATCTTGATGATCTGGATAATAACATATATATAAGGATGATTAAAGATCTGGCAGCAGAGTACCCAAAAACATCAATTATCGCCGGATTAGTTACCTATAAACTATATCCCTCATCACCCAAGCCACCAACCATAAGTGCCAGAAAAATCGATATTTCGGGATTATATTACGACCATTTCAATTCTGCTATTAGTATCGACACGGGTAAAACTCTAAATGTATATCACAAATCAAAACTTGTACCAGGTATTGAGATGCAATTTTCAAATGGCCCAGGGAGATTTATTAGTAAGATACTGCCCTATTTAGGCGGTACAAAATGGGGTTATGGTATTCAGAAGGAACGAACTTGTTTTGAACATCCACATTCCTCATGGAAAATAGCTCCAATTATCTGTTATGAGTCAGTATTTGGGAAGTATGTGACAGAATACGTAAAAAATGGGGCCAATGCCCTGTTTATTATTACAAATGATGGTTGGTTTAAAAACAGTATAGGCTACAAACAACATCTTTCCTTCGCCTCTGTCAGAGCAATCGAAACCCGACGCCCCGTAGCAAGAGCAGCTAACACTGGAATTTCCTGTTTTATCGATATCCGGGGAAAAAAGAGCCAGGAAACTGAATGGTGGACACAAACAGTTATCAAAGGAGAAATAAATCCGGAAGATAATATTACACCTTATGTAAAATATGGCGATTACCTCTTGCGTATTGCTTTGCTCATCAGTGTCATGATCCTATTATTTGTCTTTATTGCGTTACCAATTAAAAATAAATTAAGGTGATTTGCTAAAAATGTGCAACCCTTAAACTATCCTATTGTCTTTATAACAAGGTAAGCTTATCAGGTGGATAATTTAAACATTTATAAACATGCTCCCCTAATTGAGGAGTGCAGAAAGGGTAGCAGAAAAGCTCAGTTCAGGCTTTATCACCAATATTCAAAAGCTATGTACAACCTTGTAAACTCGCTTTATCGTGAAGCAATGCCCTATCTGACAGAAAATCCTGAAATTGAAAAAGAGTTGGTTACTGACATCCCGCATCTGGATAGCATCTGTGTCGAAATAAAAAATGACCTGAAAGATAATGTTTCAAACCAGGAGGTTGTTGAGGCTCTGATACAAAATTACAGGATAAAAATCCGTCTTCTTGAGGATATGCTTACCATCTTACAGGAGAATGAGACTAATCCGGATAAAAACAAAGACTATGAACTATAAACCCATAACAGCGTTTATTCTTATATTGCTCCTATTCAGCTCTTTATCTGCGCAACATAATTCTGAAATGAGGAGTTATATTAAGACACTACCTGTAAATAAAGAAACTTCTTTTGAGGTTAACAATAAGTACGGTACAATAGAAATAACTAATTGGGATAAAGATTCAGTATATATAAGAGCTGAAGTAAAGGCTTATGCACCAAACAATTCCCGGCTAAGAAAGTTATTCGATGGAGTAACTGTAAATATTACAGATACAAAATATCTGATAAGAGCTCAAACAGACTTTACTCAGAATATAAACATGCTATTTGAAAGTTTTAAAGGTATGACAGGTAAACTAATCCCTTACGATTCCAGGATTGAAATCAATTATTTCATTAATATTCCTGAATATATGAATCTAAATATTGAAAATAAATACGGGAGTGTATATATGGAAGATAATTCAGGTAAATTATCAATTTCAATATCCAACGGATCATTTAAAGCTAACGATCTGGAGAGAGTTTCAAGCATAACACTGTCTTTCTGTGATGCTACAATAAATTCAATAAACTCCGGCAAAATTGATGCATCATTCTCAGAAATATCTATAATAGAAGCAGAAGATATATCAATAAATGCAATATCGTCAAAATTTGATATAAAAAAGGCGCTAAAGATTCAGGTTGAATCAAGAAGAGATAAATTTAATATTGATAATATTGAGATTCTCAAAGGCAATTCATATTTCACCGACTTTAAAATAAATACGCTGAGGAAAGTATTAGATATTGATACCAGGTATGGTAATGTAAATATCTACCAAATAGAAAAGGGATTCGAAGCAATAAATATTAATTCAAACAATTCTGATCTATCACTTACTTTTGAACATGGTTCATCCTACAATCTGGATATAAGAAGGATAAATGCCTTTGTTGTTTTGCCCGATCAAAATAGTGACACAGAAGAGAAGGTTCTGAATGAGGATAAAAAAGAATATATAATATATGGAACAGTTGGCAACAAGCCGGGCACAACCAAAGTAAAGATTGATGCTACACGAGGGCATCTATATCTTAAATAGTCTCTTCCCCGATGCAACTTTGAAATTGTTCTATTCTCTTTGTTAATAGAAAAATTTAAATAATTATGAAACCCACATGATTGATCACGATCACAAACACCAATGAATATAGATTTTTTCAATCATGTGTGGTTCCATCAGACCTTAAACAAATAAATTATATACTGATGAAAAACAAATATATCATTCTGATTACATTTATTCTTTTCCCTGTATTCCTTTACGGACAAAACATGGAAAAGCAAGCAGGGATCCGTACAGGTTATAGGGGTGGAATCTTCTACCAGATCACAAATGAGGCTGGAAATGCAGAGATAGGATATAATGCCATGATTAGTTTCAGTAATAATGGTATTCAGCTTACCGGCATAAGGATTATTTATGAAACCTCATTAAGCGAAATTTCTCCCGATCTCTTTTTTGCCTGGGGTTATGGCGGTCATGCCGGTTTCATTTATACTGATCATATTGGTTTCCTGGGAGAGAGATATAATTTCTCCGGTGAACGCTTATTGCCTGTCCTGGGAGCTGATGGATGGTTAGCTGCAGAATATAGATTTCGGGATATTCCATTAAATATAAGTCTTAATATCAAACCTTTTGTTGAGATAACAGTTCCTGCCTTTGTTAAAATACATCCTGGAGACGTAGGAATATCAATCTCATATGTTTTCTAAATATTGTTTTTAAATACAGATACTATAATGAAAAAACTAACTATCTTATCAACGCTATTTATCTTTCTTTACCTGTCAGCCTTTTCACAGGATCCTGAATTTGAATACTATAAAAGAAAGGAAATGAAAACTTTACTTGGCCGCAATAATGCCGGTGGTGGATATGGTGCATTCACTCTTGGATATACTGCGATTGACGATAAGCATGCCGTACTTTTCGGTGGAAGATTTGGATGGATTGCAAGCCATTCCGTCGGGATTGGAATCGGGGCAACTGGGTTCATCAATGAATTCCACTATGAGCCAACACTTGACAGGGAAGTTTTTCTTGCCGGGGGCTATGGAGGACTATATATTGAACCTATTCTGCTTCCCAGATCGCCGATCCACCTCTCATTCCCCATCTTATTAGGTGCCGGAGGTATCTCATATGTTTCCAAAGAGTCTGATATTAACAATAACCTTATTGAGGATTCTGAAGCATTTCTTATGGTTGAACCCGGAGCAGAACTTGAGCTTAATATGACCCGATTCTTCCGCTTTGCTGTTGGAGCTACTTACAGAATTCCAACAGCATTTAATGTTGGCCTTTCCGGAAGTCCTTCAGCGAGTGCAGAATCTTTAAAAGGGTTAAGCTATATGGTAACTTTTAAATTTGGAAAGTTCTAAAAATAAATATAATTTTCCTATCCTGGCTATTTAGCATTGAATAAGGCTAATCCCTCATCGAGCCACTTTTTATACTCCTCAACATTCAGGTTTGTTGGCATAGGCTTATTTAATGGGTTACCATCATGATCTGTAATAACATACAATGGTAATGCATTGGTTTTAAACAATGATATCTCCAGATCTTCATTTACTTTTCCAATCGTCTTTTTTAGCTTACCATCGAGATCCGACCTTATCCACTCTTTTTCAGGCAATTGGGTCCTGTCGTCTACATATAATGCTATAATCACAAAATTATCCCTGAGTCTATTTAGTACCTCAGGATCAGACCATACTTTAGCTTCCATCAATTTACAATTGGCACACGCATGACCCTTAAAGTCCAAAAAGACAGGTTTCCCCTGTTCTTTTGCACATGCAAGACCTTGTTTAAAATCAAAATAACCGGTAAGCCCCAGTGGCATATCAAGAATATCACCGTGGTAAGGTTCGGAACAAAGAATGCTCGTATTAGCCGTCTGACTATCAGGGCCATTACTAAACGATCTGTTTTCTGATATCAGCTTTGGAATATTAAGTTCCGATGAAGATGAGGATGGTAAAAAAGAGGACAATCCTGTAAGAGGAGCTCCAAACAAACCAGGGATAAGGTAAACGACAAAAGTAAAAACAATGATTATTAGTAATAATCTGAAAGTGCCAATATAGGGAAGGTCACTATCGTGAGAAAATTTGATCTTGCCCATAAGATAAAATCCCAGGAGGGAAAATAGAACTATCCATATAGCAATGAAAAGATCCCTCGATAAAATTCCCAGTGAATAAACACTGTCTATTGTCATTATAAACTTCATACTAAAGGCTAGCATAATAAAACCAAGAACTACCTTTATTGAATTTAACCAACCACCGGATTTGGGTATCCTGTTCATTATTGATGGAAAAAGCGCAAAGATTGTGAATGGTAGTGCAAAAGCAACTCCAAAACCGACCATACCGATTGTTGGTCTTATGACATCGCCACTTGCAGCTTCAACAAGAAGAGCACCAACAATAGGTCCAGTACACGAGAATGAGACAATCACTGTCGTCAGTCCCATGAAAAAAGCTGCCAGAATACCACCTTTATCGACCTTAGAATCGGCTCCGGCAACCCATTTATTAGGCAAAATAATCTCAAATGCTCCAAAAAAAGATACAGCAAATACTATAAATAATGCAAAAAACAAGGTATTGGGTATCCAATGTGTACTCAAAGTATTTGCAAATCCTGCACCTGCACTCGTAAGGGAAACAATTATTCCAAGAGAGGAATATATTAATACGATTGAAATACCAAAAATAAGTGCCTTGAAAACAGCTTTACCCCTGTTTTCTGATCCCTGCGAGAAAAACGCAACTGTCATAGGGATCATCGGGAAAACGCAAGGAGTAAGAACTCCTGCAAATCCAGCCAAAAGTGAAATAAGGAAGAACTTAAGCAGACCTCTATTTGAACCGGATGGAATTGAATCTGATCCCAAATCAGATTTCCCGGTTACAATCTGTCTTTCTGATTTATCTTCAATATAAATTGAAAATTCAACATCTTTAGGGGGAGAACATGTGGCATTATTACAAGCCATGAAATTTACAACACCCTCTATGTTAAAGGAAGATGCTTCTGCAGTTATTTTCTGACGGAATTCAGCCTTACTGCTGAATGTCTTAATCTTAAATCCAAAAGCTTCATCGAGAAGCTCTACCGGTTTAGTAACTTCATATGTTTTCCCATTGAGAATATAACCCGATTGATTGTCAAATCTGAAAGAGGTTGGTATTGGTCCGCCAGCAGGAATCTCCATTGAGTAAATATGAGAATGTTCATCTATAGAAGCGGAGAATACAAGTTCATACTGTGTTTCTCCTTTCCTCTCATAGCTAAAATCCCATGAAACAGGGTCATAAATCTGAGAAGATGCATACGATGCAATAAGTAATAAAGTTACTATGATTGGGAGCTTTCTAAACATGATGCTAGTATAATATTTTTATACAAAAGTAATGATTCACTTTATAATATGATTGACAATTGAGTCAGACAGCAAATTATGGAGAAAATGCCTAAAACAGGTCTATCTCATTTTCGTCGTGGTCGTAAAAATGATATTCGAGCATATGGTAAGACGTGACTGCCTGAATTTTAAGGCTTAACCTATACCTGAAGTTCCATTTTCTGCAAATAGGAAAGAGTCCCCTTTTAAGATATGATGCCACAAATGGATGGACATTAAGAATAATCTTTCTGGTCTTAATCTTATCGACAATAAAAGAGAGCCCACTCTCAAGTTCATCAGTAAACAGTATAGTTGGTTTTATTTCACCGCTCCCCTGACATGAGGGACATTTTTCATCGGTAACGATTTTCATTTCAGGTCTGACTCTTTGCCGGGTAATTTGCATCAGTCCAAATTTTGTAAGAGGAAGTATGCTATGCTTGGTTCGATCGCCAGCCATCACTTCTTTCATCTTATCAAAAAGTTGCAGTTTATTATCTGCTGTTTGCATATCAATAAAATCAACAACAATTATTCCTCCCATATCCCTGAGTCTCAACTGTCTTGCTATTTCAATGGCAGCTTCCATATTAACCTCAAGGGCATTTGATTCCTGATCATTACCCGATCTTGATCTGTTTCCACTATTAACATCAATAACATGGAGGGCTTCAGTATGCTCTATAATAAGATATGCTCCATGTTTAAACGAGATAGTCTTCCCGAAGAGAGCTTTAATCTGTTTATTTATCTTGAAATGATCAAATATTGGAAGAGTACTTTTATATACTTTTACGATTTTTTCTTTTTCAGGAGCAATTTCTCTAATATACTTTCTTATATCTTCAGCTAAAACTGAATCATTAATATTAATACTGTTAAAAGTAACATTCAACATATCCCTAAGGATTGTAGAGGTACGGTTCATCTCCCCGATGAATAATCTTGGTGTTTTTATTTCCCTTCTAACTGAAAAGAAAGCCGCCTCCCATTTGCGTACAAGTTCTCTGAGCTCAGCATCCAGTACTGCAACTTTTTTCCCTTCAGCGACGGTTCTCACTATAACACCATAATTCCTCGGTTTTATACTCTGGACAAGCTTCTTAAGACGATTTTTTTCCTCAATGCTTTCAATCTTTGAAGAGATTGATACTTTATCAGCAAAGGGCATTAGCACAAGGTTCCTTCCGGCAATAGATATCTCGGAAGATAATCGTGGACCTTTTGTTGATATTGGTTCTTTTGTTATCTGTACAATGACAGTCTGGCCTGAGGTTAAGATATCTGTTATCTTTCCATCTTTGTCAATGTCGGATTCTGGCTTAAATCTATGGATAGGAGGTATATTACCCTGTTTCTGAATAGCTGTTAAATAGTATTTCTGCTGAGTCCTGAACTGTGCACCCAGATCGAGATAATGGAGAAATGCATCACGTTCATAACCAACATTAATAAACGCAGCATTAAGCCCGGGCATGATCTTCTTTACTTTTCCAAAGTAAATATCCCCGACTGAAAACTTAATATTTAGTTTTTCCTTGTTTAACTCAATTAACTGGTTGTCTTCCAACAACGCTAAAGAAACCTCGGAATCACCAACATCAATGATTAGATCCTTGTTTTCCACTACTATATATTAATCAGATAAATATGTCACAAGTAAAATCTGACATACTGATACAATAAACCTAAAGATTAAAAAATCTTTAGGTTTATTAAAATTAATTAAATGACCAATTGCTGATCTTCTATTTCTTCTTATGTCTGTTCTTCCTCAAACGCTTCTTGCGTTTATGAGTAGCCATCTTATGTCTTTTTCTTTTTTTTCCGCTTGGCATAGAGAGTTACTTCTTTACGTTTGATTTTACTTTTGTAATAAATGATTTTGCCGGCTTGAAGGCTGGGATATTATGTGCAGGAATAATAATAGTTGTATTCTTGGAAATATTCCTTGCTGTTTTTTTGGCTCTCTTCTTAACGATGAAGCTTCCAAAACCCCTGAGGTATACATTATTTCCTTTAACCATGGAACCTTTAATAGTTTCCATTAAGGCTTCAACAGTTTTTTGAACTGTTACTTTTTCAATACCAGTATTCTTGGCAATTTCATTAACAATGTCTGCTTTAGTCATTTTTCGTGAAGTTTAAAATTCAACAAATTATTTTGCGTATACATTTTTTTAACAGTGCAAATATAAAAATATTATTTGTTTAAATTGAAACACTTAGAGATTAATTTTATAAAAAAGATATTATTAATGCCTTAATTCCAATGAAATAGATAAATCACTGGATATCCTGCTGGTCGGTCGGATGATAGTAGCCAATCATAAAGAAATACATAAGATGCTGTCCGGATGGTATTTAGGCAAAAAGTTATGCCTAAGGTTGTGCAATGTCGTTTTTTTCGTATTTTTACAATACGTATTCTTTGTTACTCATAAACATCTAACTAAATGTCAATCAATAAAGTTATACTTGTAGGGAATGTTGGAAAAGATCCTGTAATCCGATATTTTGACAAGGGAGTTGCTAAAGCAACTTTTCCTCTTGCTACAAGCGAAACCTACACCAATCAACAGGGAGAAACCATAACTTCAACAGAGTGGCATAACATTGTTTTATGGCGAGCGTTGGCAGAAGTTGCTGAAAAAACTGTTAAAAAAGGTGCACAACTATATATTATTGGTAAAATTAAAACCCGGTCATATGTAGATAAGGAAGGGATAAATAAGTATATAACTGAAATCCTTGCAGATACTCTGCTACTGCTAGATAAAAAGCAGGCACAAACCCCTAAACCAGCACAATCTGAAGTGGTTAGTAATAAGGTTCAGGATAAAACAACCTCAGGGTCTGTTGTAAATGAGGCTGCCCAAACATATCAGGCTTCTAATGAAGACAATAAAAATAATTGGCCAGACAAAAGTAAATCAGATAACAATGATTCTGTTACAGGCAGTTCCCAACAAGACGGACCTGAATCTGGTCAGAATGAGGATGACCTGCCTTTTTAGATAGTTTTACTTAAATAAACTCTGTTGGAACCGGAATATCCACTTTATTTTATCTCATTTCTTTCAGGCATTACTGTAAATGCCCCTGATTTTAAAATAATCATAGGGATCGTTATGCTTGTAATCCTACTTCTCGGATCAGCACTCATGTCGGGATCTGAAGTTGCTTTCTTTTCATTCAACCCTGAGGACATTGAGAAATTTAAGGCAAATAAAAGCACACAATCAAAGATTGCACTGAAACTCTACAAAAATCCTGAAAAACTTTTAAGTACAATACTTGTTGCTAATAATACAATGAATATAGCAGTTATTTTACTGGCTGCATATCTTAGCTCACAAATATTTGACTTTGAATCTGAACCAATTATTGGATTCATTATTAATGTTGGTATCATAACCTTTTTACTTTTATTCTTCGGAGAGATCATGCCTAAGGTATATGCATCCAGAAATCACGTAAAAATGGCTCTGTTTATGGCATATCCTATGACAGTACTTGAAAAAGTATTTCACCCTGTAACTTCTATACTGATATTTTCGTCATCGTTCGTGAAAAAGAGATCAGTAACCCGGCGGTCGAATTTAAGCATGGATGACCTTTCTGATGCACTGGAACTAACATCTGATGATTTTAAAGAGGATGATAAAATTCTTAAAGGAATTGTCAATTTCGGGAATATCAATGTTAATGCCATAATGTGCCCAAGGATTGATGTGACAGCAATCGATATCAAAACTGGATTTGACAAAATTATTCCTGTAATAATTAATTCAGGGTTCTCAAGAATACCTGTTTATTTAGATTCTTTTGATACTGTTCAAGGTATTTTATATGCAAAAGATGTTTTACCATATTCCAATAACACCGGTAGTTTTAAATGGCAAGGTCTAATCCGTTCACCATATTTTATTCCTGAAACAAAAAAAATAAACGATCTTCTAAAGGAGTTCCAAACCAAAAAGATACATATGGCTGTTGTAATAGATGAATATGGAGGAACTTCAGGGATAGTTACACTTGAAGATATTCTTGAGGAGATAGTCGGCGAAATATCTGATGAAAGCGACGAAGAACAGGTAATGTATCGGAAAATTGATGAAAAAACATATATTTTTGAAGGCAAGATCTTATTAAATGATTTTAGTAAGATCGTTGATATCGAAGAAGATCTTCTGGAAGAACACAAAGGAGAATCTGAAACGCTGGCAGGTCTGATTCTTGAACTAACGGGAGAGATCCCACAAAAAGGTCAGGTAATCAATTTTGGTATTTTTGTTTTCAGGATAGAATCTGCAGATAAGAGAAGGATTAAGGAGATCCGTGTTGAAATAAATAAAGATGAGGAAGAGAATAAGTAATAGCAGCATTTTGACACTTTTGGTTTTCTTAAGTACTTTGTATAGTTGCAGGCAAGTAGTCATTCCAAAACCAAGAGGTTATTTCAGGATCGATCTGCCTGAACGTCAATATGCCCTTTTTGATGGTTTGACTGCACAGAACAATAACATGCCATTTTCATTTGAATATCCGGATTATGGACAGCTTTCATTTCAAAACAATAACGAGACTAATTTAGGATGGTTTAATATTGAATTCCCATCATTCAAAGCTAAAATATACCTTACATATAAAGATATCAATAATGATTTTGAAGGCCTTATGGAACAAACCTATAAGATGAATGTTAAAAACCATATTACAAAGGCTGATGCTATAAATGAGCTGTTATTTGATAATCAGGAAAACAAAGTTTACGGAGTTTTATATGACCTTAAAGGAAATACGGCATCTGCAGTCCAGTTTTATGTTACCGACAGCATTAATCATTATCTTAGAGGATCTCTATATTTTTCTTCTGAGCCAAATGCAGATTCATTAGAACCTGTAATTAGATTCTTTAGAGAGGATATCGTTCATCTAATTGAGACTCTAAAGTGGGAAAAATAACACTTATTATCTATCAATGGGCTGTATTACAAAACATTATCTAAACGAATTCTCTATTCTTGGTGTGTGGAAGATAGAAGAGGACATAAATGCTTTAATGGATCTTGTGTCACTTGATATTGATGAGAGAAAAAAATATAAAGGGTTCAGTAGTAATTCCCGCAAACTTGAATTTTTAAGTGTTAGGGCATTACTTGCAGAGTTAATAGGAAAAGAAGCAAGTATCGTATATAATAAAAACAACAAACCATTCCTTAAAGATGGCTCCAGGTTTATTAGTATATCCCATTCTCATAAACTTACTGCAATCCTGCTAAGCACTAATGAAAAGGTTGGAATAGACCTTGAATACATGAGTTCAAACATTGCAGCTATTGCATTTAAATTTCTTAACTGGAAGGAAAAAATTACAAAGGAACTTGATAAACGCAGGTATCATCTTTATGTCCATTGGTGTGCAAAAGAGGCCCTTTATAAAATATGTGATAAAGAAAGCATAAGTATTAAAAAGAACTTAACAATAGAACCTTTCGTTATGAATGAGTCTGGTGAAATTAAGGGACATGTACATACGGATAGAATAAATGAATCATTTGATCTGTACTATTCAAAATACAATAATTATGCAATAGTGTGGACAAAAAAAAATTATGAAACCATATAACTTTCCGACGGAAAAGAGCATAGCTCTCCTCCTTGACCCTGACAAGACAACAGGAGGTTCACTAAAGAACATCCTTAATATTGCTGTAGAGAGTAGAACTGATTATATACTTACAGGAGGAAGTCTGACGTTCAATAGAATTGACAACCTTATTGATTCAGTCAAAGATCTTTGCTCAATACCTGTGATTCTGTTTCCTGGCAATCTTCTTCAACTTACTCTAAAAGCAGATGTAATATTTCTGCTATCTCTTATTTCAGGTCGTAATCCTGAATTACTTATAGGAAATCATGTTATTGCAGCTCCTTTCTTGAAAGATGCCAGGGAAAAACTTGTTTCAGTTGGTTATATACTTGTTAATTGTGGTGCAAAAACATCGGTTGAGTATATGAGCCAAACGGAAGCAATTCCTTCTAATAAGCCTGATATTGTAGTAGCTACAGCTCTTGCAGGTGAAATGCTTGGGTTAGGAATGATTTATATTGAGGCAGGTAGCGGAGCGACAAAGCCCGTTCCACCTAATATTGTTAAGGCTGTCAGGGAGAATGTTTCAATCCCAATAGCCGTTGGTGGCGGAATAAGAGAGAAGAAAGATATTGAAGAGTTTTTTAATGCCGGTGCGGATCTTATTATTTTAGGAAATGGATGTGAAAAAAATCCTGGTTTACTCACTGATGCATGCAAAATAAGAGACAAATATAATTAGCAGAAGCTTATCATATTTATTTAAACCCCATTACCTTCCCTATATAAAAAATAAGAGACGTCGTTAGTGGTCTATATTTCACCTTTATTTTAACAATTCCATCAATGGTTCTCCGGTACAGGCATTTGGATATGGAACCTTACAAAGTGATGATAAGCTTGCAGCAATATCTGTCATGTTCACTTTACGGGTTACAGTCGATCTGTTTACTGTCCATCCATACCAAATCAATGGAACATGAGAGTCATACTCATACGGTGAGTTATGATTAGTAACATAATCACCCTCCTTTTCAACCCAGCCCGGATTAAGTGTAACAATAACATCTCCTGATCTCTGAGGATCAAAATTATTAATTATTCGTTTTAGATGTCCATCTTCGAAATCATTTGCCTCAAATGCTGAATAGGGATAAGCAGCCGAAACCCCGGAAAACTGAACAAGAAAGCGTGCAACTTTCTTTTGGACCTCCTCCAACGAAAGCCTCGCATCTTCAATAAGTATTCTGTTAAGAAAAACCTGTCTCTCAGAATAACCCTTTACCCAATCTCCCTCTCCATAGACTGCATTAAGATAACTCCTTAACAACTGTAAAGCCTGGTTATGCATAAAATATCCTGATGGAATACGATTTTTCTTCAGAACCTGTGGGATTTCAGATAAACCATGAGCGGCAGTCAAATAAATCAGGATATTCTTTTTTCCGTAGTTTTCATTTAAAAACGACAGCAATTTCGATATCTCATCATCGAGTCGTAAAATAGCATCTCCCATCTCTACGGATGATGGGCCAAATCTGTGACCTATATAATCCGTAGCCGAATAACATACTGAAATATAGTCTGTTACGTCATCTTTACCAAGGCCCTCATTCTCAATAAGTCGAATGGCAAAACTTGTTGTAAGGGAGTTGCTAAAGGGTGTCTCATTTATAAGTGAAAAATCATTCCTCGACTTATAGACTCCCCTTGACCTTATTTTTTTAAAATCATATGGAAAATAATTGATCCCGTTGAAACCTTTTTCAAAACTGTTTGAATCAGCCAGACAATCAGAGTAATCCTCTGCTGGTTTGAACAAGCTCCAGGTGCTATTCAGGTAAGAATCCGCAAAGCGCATGGCGTTAAAGTCATTAACCCAGAAGGGAAGAGTATCAATATAATATGTGCTCGACATCCAGGTGCCACTGGTATTATCAAACCAATAAGCAGCATCTGCTGAATGTCCGGCAGAGAATATTGCCGAACTCTCTCTCATGCCAACTCCAAAAACTTTTGCTTTATTTTTTGTTGACATCTTTAACTCATCCGAGAATGTAGATGCCTGTAGGTTAACAGGTGAGTGTAAACCCGATTCAAAACTACCTCCAACAGGATTAACTTCAACATCCTTCGTACAGTAAAAAAGTTCATTCCTCAAGGGCAGATACCAGTCATCAGATGTTATACCATGAAATGAAGGCTCTGTCCCTGTTGAGATAGTTGCATGACCAGGAGCTGATTGTGTAAGCATATATTCAAAAGAAGCATTTTTAAAATAGGTTCCTTCATTTATAAGTTTTTTTATTCCACTATCTCCAAATCTATCCCTGAACCTTTCAAGTTGATCATACTTTAATTGTTCAACCACAATGCCTATGACAATTATTGGCTTTTCCGGCGGAAGATATGCTCCCTGTCCAAATGTATTAGCTATAACAAATATCAGTAAAACGATTGTTGCAGTACTTTTTTTCAATAATTTCCAATTCTTCATATCTATCTAATACCAATATGTTTTAAAACTAAAAAAACGTTTCTTCTAAAACGTAAAGCAAGGTGCAAAAATACTTGTTTTAATTACAGAAGCAAGTGATGGAGATTATTTAACAACCAGGAACCTGGCCCGGGATGAGATTCTGGTAACATTATTAGTGAAGACAATTGTATATGCACCTCCTGATAATCCTTTTACATCTATGATCAGAGGAACTCCCTTACTAACTTCAGTATTGTATTCCGACATTAATTTGCCCGATTGATTAATAATCCTGACATTGACAGATCCCATTATCACTTCTGGAAGAACAACCCTAATATCAACCGATGCAGGATTGGGGTATAGAATAGGGGTTTCCGGATTAGTTGTATCAACACTATTAATAATTGGGACCATATCAACAATAATATCTGTTCGCTGCCCTTCAAAAACAGTTATGCTGGTAACTGTGGTGTCAAAATATCCTTTGGCAGAGAATGTCAGGTCCCAGGAACCTGGTGAAAGAAGTCTTACAAAACCTCCTGTCAGAGTATCTGAATATACATGGGAGCTGTCTTTGTCATGGCCGGTAATAAAAATCTTCGCAGGAACCGGGGCCTGCGAGTTAGCATTCCTGACCAAACCATGAATACCATATAATGCATTTTCAAGATACCCTAGTAATGATTTCCAATTATACATCCATAAAAGGGGGAGTTGAGCTGCCGGAGTAACATACTGGTCGTCAAGCTCTATAGTAAGCTCTCGCCCCTGTAATTCATATGTGACAAAATCCTGCCTTCCGCCATAAATTACATACCATAAAGCTCCACGGGTTACCCCATTATCAAGAAAATCCATATAAGAGGCGTCCGAATATATATGTACAGTATCTGCATAAGCCCGGCTGATACTATTAAACCAGGCATCATCTGCATGATATTTTGATAACCATCTGTCCCATGGGTAATTAACAACTTCAGCGCCTGAATGAAAATTGGCAGAGATAACAAACTTATGTTCCCGCATAAACTTAATCATATCAAGAGTTTCCTTCTGATTATTGGTAACAGGTGGAAAGTTTCGGTTAAGATCGTACCCGTTGGCATTATAACGTGTAGGAGAAGTTATTATATCCCCATTATTATATGTTCCATCTGGGTTTGCCAGAGGATTAATCCAAATTTCGAGGTTATCGACAAGTTCTCTTACACGGATATTGGAGGTATAATTTGACAAAAGATAATCAGCAAACCGTAACATCAGAACAAAGCCTCCTGTTTCATCGCCATGCATAGTTGATGTGTAGAAAACTTCAGGCTCCTCTTCGTTGACAGTTGCATTGTCAGATATCTTAAGCGCAAGTACCAGTTTCCCATATATACTTGTACCAATTGTATCGAGGTTACACAAATCAGGATAAGTAGTTGCAAAACTTTGCATTATGGAATCGTATTGTGTATAGGTGGGATATGTTTCCCAATCCAATGCTTTACTTACATTAAGGGCAGATACTATCCCCTTGTTGTCAGTCCTTTCAACAATCTTGTAATTTAGCTTTTGCTGAATGAACCAATTAAGAGTTAACTTAGACAAACTAATATAAATTAATTTATCTCTGACGGACAATATAGAAACATTTCTTGTGAGGTTGTCAAGAGCTTTTCTGTCTGAATAAGGAATCGTCACTTCAACCTGCCCGTACTGTCTGACTATGTCACGTAACCTGGTATCACTGTTTAAATCCTGTGAATAGCAAGTCAGTGATAGGAAAGTTAATACACCCAAATATATCAGGAAACGTCTGGTCATAAAAACTTATACATTAAACCTTATATGAAGAATATCACCATCCTTAACTATATAATTTTTCCCTTCAATATAGAACTTCCCTGCTTCCTTACATGCATGCTCTGAACCAAGTGTGATAAAATCATTATACTTCATCACTTCAGCTCTTATAAACCCTCTTTCAAGGTCACTGTGAATGACACCTGATGCCTGAGGAGCTGTCATTCCTATCTTGATTGTCCAGGCCCTGATCTCTTTTGGACCAACTGTAAAGAATGTCTGCAGATTCAGCATTTTATATGCTGTTCTTACAAGTTTATCTACACCCGGTTCAACCAGACCAGCATCTTCTAAGAACGCCAAACGGTCTTCATTATTTTCAAGCTCAGCTATTTCCGCTTCGATAGCACCTGCAATGACCAGCATTTCAACATTTTTGTCCTCAAGAAATTTACTAACTCTTTCAACATACTTATTACCAACAACAGCTGACTCTTCATCGACGTTACAAACATACATTACAGGTTTCATGGTAAGAAGAAAGAGATCATCAACATATTTTCTATCATCATCCTTTACCTCAAGCGTTATCGCA
>Ga0307377_10002008_pt1 | contig 24528 bp, 20 predicted proteins | sample TR3MG_FD_202535 | JGI IMG/M metagenome (GOLD analysis project Ga0307377, IMG submission 202535) | Soil microbial communities from Risofladan, Vaasa, Finland - TR-3 | ecosystem: Environmental > Terrestrial > Soil > Coastal area > Acid sulfate soil | place: Finland: Risofladan, Vaasa | collected...
CCACATCCTCGAGCGGCGGTGCCCGGCCAACTCGTGCAAGGCGCTGATCACCACCACCTGCAGCAGCGCCTGCCCCGCGCACGTGAATGTGCCCGAATACTGCGCCCTCATCGCCGAGGGCAGATTCACCGAGGCGCTCGACATCATCCGCCGGCGCAATCCTTTCCCCTCGGTCTGCGGCCGCGCCTGTCATCACCCCTGCGAGCTGTTCTGCCGGCGCGGCGACGTCGATGAGCCCGTCGCTGTGCGACACCTCAAGTGGTTCGTCTCCGACTACGTGGACGAGGTGGGCCAGCCCCCGAAGTGGCTCGGGGCGCGAAAAGGCCGCGTGGCCGTCATCGGCTCCGGGCCTGCCGGCCTGGCGGCCGCCTACTTCCTCGCCTTGACGGGGCGCGAGGTGAAAGTGTTCGAGGCCGGAGATGTCGTCGGCGGCATGATGGCGACGGGCATTCCCGAATACCGCATTCCGCCCAAGGCGCTGGAGCGAGACATCGAGTACATCCGGCGCTCCGGCGTCGAGATCGAGACCGGCCACAAGATCGCCTCCCTGAAGGAGTTCGACGGCCAGGGCTTCGATGCCATCTTCATCGCCGTAGGAGCCCAGCAGAGCGCGGCACTGAGGATCCCTGGAGAGGAGGCGGAGGGCGTCTACGACGCTCTGACCTTCCTCCGTAGGATTCGCGCGGGCGAGATCCGCGCGCTGGAGGGAGGCGTCTTGGTCATCGGCGGCGGAAACGCCGCCATCGACGCCGCCCGCAGCGCTATGCGGCTGGGCGCCGGCTCCGTGGATATCCTCTACCGAAGGACCCGGGAGGAGATGCCGGCAATGGCGGAGGAGATCGAGGACGCCATCGAGGAGGGCGTGAAGCTCCACTTCCTCGTCTCTCCCATCGCTATCGAAGCGGACGGACGGGTCCGTGCCGTGCGCTGCGTGGAGATGGATCTGGGAGAGGCCGATGAGAGTGAACGCCGACGCCCGGTGCCCAGGCCGGGCTCTCAAAAGCTCTTCCAGGCGGATCACGTGATCGTCGCCGTAGGACAGGGGCCGGAGCTGGACTTCGTCGCCTCCGACGAACGAGTGGTCGTCGCACGCGGCCGGGTGGCGGCTCACCCCGTCACTCAGCGGTCCGGAGAGGGCACGGTGTTCGCCGGCGGCGATGCAGTCAGCGGACCCGCAACCCTGATCGATGCCATCGCCGCAGGCCAGCGGGCCGCCCAGGCGATCGATATCCTCTTAGGAGGCCGTGGCGAGCTTCCCCCGGATACAGGCTTCGCCTCCCAGAGCAGGCCCGATCCCGAACAGGCGGAACACCCGCGCACTCCCGTCCGTGCGCTCTCGCCCGAGGAGCGACGTGGAAACTTCGAGGAAGTGCGGATGGCCTACACGCTCGAAGAGGCTTGCGCCGAGGCGCGCCGATGCCTGCGCTGCGATCTGGAGAAGTAGTTCAGGGGCAGAGACCGACGAAGGAACGCTTCAATGTCTGATAGGATCACGCTCACCATAGACGGCAGGGAAATCACCGTTCCCAATGGAACGACCGTTCTCGACGCCGCCCTCCAGGCCGGCATCGACATACCCCACCTCTGCTACGCCCCCGAGCTGGGCCTCCCGCCCACCGGCTCCTGCCGTCTCTGCCTCGTCGAGGTCGAGGGCGCCCGCGGTCCCGTCGCCTCCTGCGTCCATCCCGCCGCCCAGGGCATGGTCGTCCGCACCGACACCGAGGAGCTGCGAGAGCACCGCCGCCTGGTCATCGACCTCCTCCTCTCCGACCACCCCCACGACTGCCTCACCTGCGAGCAGGCCGGCGCCTGCGACCTTCAGAAGTACGCCTACCTCCTCAACGTCAAGGACTCCGAGTACCGCGGCGAAAGCGTCTGGCCCGAGCCCGTCCAGGACGGCCCCGCCATCGTCTACGACCAGAGCAAGTGTATCCTCTGCGGCCGCTGCATCCAGATCTGCCAGAACGTCCAGGTGACCGGCGCCGTGGACTTCATGGGGCGCGGCTTCAATACTCGCGTCGGCCTCCCTCCCGACCAGGACCGCGAGGCATCCGTCTGCGTCGAGTGCGGCAACTGCATCGACGTCTGCCCCACTGGCGCCCTCTCCTTCGCCGGCGCCCAGGGCAAGGGCCGCGGCTGGGACCTCGACCGCGTCACCACCGTCTGCCCCTACTGCGGCTGCGGCTGCCTCATGGAAATGCGCACCAAGGATGGCCGCATCGTCGAAGTCCGCGGTCTCCCCGGGCAGGGCGCCTCCCGCGGCCTCCTCTGCGTTAAAGGCCGCTTCGGCTTCGACTTCATCCACCACGAGGATCGCCTCACCACCCCCCTCATCCGCCGCAACGGCGAGCTCCAGCCCGCCACCTGGGAGGAGGCCCTCGACCTCATCGCCCAACGCCTCTCCGAGATCAAGGCGAAGCACGGCCCCCAGGCCCTCGCCGGCCTCGCCTCCGCCAAGTGCACCAACGAAGAAAACTACCTCATGCAGAAGCTCACCCGCGCCGTGCTCGGGACCAACTCCATCGACCACTGCGCCCGCCTCTGCCACGCCTCCACCGTCGTCGGGCTCGCCCGCGCCTTCGGCTCCGGCGCCATGACCAACTCCATCGACGACATGCCCGCCTCCGACGTCATCTTCATTATCGGCTCCAACACCACCGAGTGCCACCCCGTCATCGGCGCCGTCATCAAGCGCGCCGCCAAGAGCGGGAAGACCAAGCTCATCGTCGCCGACCCCCGCGCCATCGAGCTCACCGAATACGCCGACCTCCACCTCCAGCATCGCCCCGGCACCGATGTCGCCCTCATCAACGCCTTCGCCAACGTCATCCTCGCCGAAGGGCTCGAAGACAAGGACTTCATCGCCACCCGCACCGAGGGCTTCGAGGAGTTCCGCCAGGCGGTCGCGCCCTACACCCCCGAGTTCGCCTCCAATATCACCCGCGTCCCCGCCGACGACATCCGCGCGGCCGCCCGCCTCTACGCCTCCGCCGGCGCCGCCTCCATCATCTACTCCATGGGCATTACCCAGCACACCACCGGCACCGACAACGTCCTCTCCCTCGCTAACCTCGCCCTGCTCACCGGCAACATCGGCCGGCCCGGCACCGGCGTCAACCCCCTCCGCGGCCAGAACAACGTCCAGGGTGCCTGCGACATGGGCGCGCTCCCCAATGTCTACCCCGGCTACCAGAGCGTCGCCGACGAGGCCCTTCGCACCAAGTTCGAGCAGGCCTGGGGCGTTCCGCTCCCCGCCGAGCCCGGCCTCACCGTCGTCGAGATCGTGAACGCCGCCGCCGATGGCGACATCAAGGGCCTCTTCATCATGGGCGAGAACCCCATGCTCTCCGACCCCGACATCACCCACGTCGAGGAAGCGCTGAAGAACCTGGACTTCCTCGCCGTCCAGGACATCTTCCTCACCGAGACCGCCCAGCTCGCCGACGTCGTCCTCCCCGCCGCGGGCTTCGCCGAGAAGGACGGCACCTTCACCAACACCGAGCGCCGCGTCCAGCGCCTCCGCAAGGGCCTGGAGCCCCCCGGCGAGGCGCGTGCGGACTGGGACATCCTCTGCGGCCTCGCCCGCCGCATGGGCTATGATATGTCTTACTCAGGGCCCGCCGCCATCCAAAACGAAATCGCCTCCCTCACCCCCAGCTATGGCGGCATCACCTACGACCGCCTCGAGACCGAATCGCTCCAGTGGCCCTGCCCCACCAAAGATCACCCCGGCACCCCGATCCTCCACACCGAGAAGTTCACCCGCGGGCTCGGCAAGTTCCACCCCGTCGAGTTCATCGAGGCCAAGGAGCTGCCGGACGACGACTACCCCTTCCTCCTCTCCACCGGCCGCATCCTCCAGCACTTCCACACCGGCACCATGAGCCGCCACTCCGAAGTGCTCGACACTCTCGTCTCCGTCGGCGCCATCGAGATCAACCCGGCGGACGCGGAGAAGCTCGGCCTCGCCGACGGCGACATGGTCGAGGTCGCCTCCCGCCGGGGGAAGATCGAAATCGCCGCCAAGCTCACCGACGGCGTCGTCCCCGGCACGGTCTTCTTGGCCTTCCACTTCAAAGAAGCCCCCGCCAACCGCCTCACCATCGCCGCCCTTGACCCCGTCGCCAAAATCCCCGAATTCAAAGTCTGCGCCGTCAAGCTTATCCCGGCGACCCGTTGACCGCAGGCGCAGACGGACGCGTCCTTGTCGAGAACCGCGTCACAAACAACCGCCGACTCGCACTTGGAGGTGTGATCGCATGAACCTGCTGGTGATCGTCAGTGATACCCTGCGCTGGGACTACCTCGGCGCCTACGGCAATGCCTGGATTGAGACCCCCAACCTGGACAAGCTTGCCTCCGAGAGCGCTCTCTTCCTCGACGCCTATGCCGAAGGCCTGCCCACACTTCCGGCCCGCCGTGTGATCAAGACCGGGCGCAACGTCTTCCCCTTCAGCTACCGCCCCCAACCCAGCGACGACGTCCAGCTCGAGGGCTGGCATCCCCTCTATGACGAGGACATCACCCTCGCCGAGCATCTCCAGGCACACGGCTACATCTGCTGCTATACCACCGATGTCTACCACGTGATGAAGCCCTCGAAGAACTACCACCGCGGCTACGACAACTGGTACTGGATTCGAGGACAGGAGGGAGACAGCTACAAGCTCAGCGATCCCCGGCAGGTCGAGGACCTCCTCCAGCAGACGCTCTATGAAGCCGAGCCATTGGGCGACAGCCCCTGGATCGTGCAGCACCTGATGAACCGCCGAGACTGGCAGACCGAGGCCGACACCTCCGTCGCCCAGGTGATGACGCAGGCCTCCCGGTGGCTCGACGAATACACCCTCGACAGCCCCTTCTTCATGTACGTGGACTGCTTCGATCCCCACGAGCCCTGGGACCCTCCGGCCGACTACGCCAAGCGATACCGACCCGGCTACTCCGGGCTCGACGGCTGCATCCCCCCCGACCTCACCGCCGGCATGACGCCCGAGCAGCTCGAGAATGCCAAGGCCGCCTATGCCGGCGAGGTTACCTTGGTCGACACGTGGATCGGGAAGCTCCTGCAATCGGTCGAGCGCAACGGCGTGCTCGACGACACCGTCATCGTCTTCACCTCCGACCATGGCTGCATGCTGGGAGAGCAAGGCGAGCTCCACAAAGGTGCCGACCGGCTCCGCAACCAGTGCACCCGGCTTCCCCTGCTGATCCGCCATCCGAAGGGAGACGCCGCCGGCAGCAGAGCCCGCGGCTTCGTTCAGCACCAGGACATCATGCCCACCGTCCTCAGCCTCATGGGGCTGGACATCCCCCAGCGCGTCCTCGGCCGGAACGTCTGGTCGCCGCCGGGCGACGTGCCCGGCGCGCCCGATCACGTCGTCACCGGCTTCGGCGACCACGCCTCCATTCGCACCCACAAGTGGAACTACATCCAACCCTGGAAGCAGGCGCGGGAGGGAACAACCGGGCGCTACGAGCTCTACGATCTGGAACGCGACCCGCAAGAGCTCACCAACGTGCTCGATGGCAACAGGAAGATCGGCGAAGAGCTCGCGTCTCGGCTGGAGGCCCACATCAAGCGGTTCCGCCCCCTCGTCGACGGCTCATTCCAATCCGTCGCCGACGCCCACGACGGCATGAGCTTCGACGCCCTGCCCCCACTGATGTAGCCCCCCACGAATCCTACCCCCTCCCCGCCGCCTTCCTCACCCCCTCGATATACTCCTCCGTCACCTGCCGCTCGAAGCTTCGGAAGCCCGCGAGCTTGAACCCGTGCTTCTGCGCCAGCCCGGCGATCTCTTTCACCTGCTCCACCGTGAGATCGCGGCCGAGCGTATAGCTCTCGTAGCGATCCTCCAGCGCGAGGATCATCGTCTCCGCCATACACGCATACGACGTCCTCGGTGGGAAGCCGAAGTTGAAGTGGAAGTCTACCGGCCCCGGCACCTCCACCGCGCCCCCTTCGATCACCAGGACGTCCGGCCGTTCCTTCGTCACCTTCTTTGAGACATCCCGCGGCCGCGCCACATCGCACACCACCGCCCCGGCTTTGAGCACCTCCCCCGGCACCACCGTATCCACCGCGCTCGTCACCGTGATGACGATATCCGCCCCTCTCAGGCCGGCGGCCGGGTCCGTCGTATACGTGATCTCCGCCCGTCCATCCACGCTCGCCGCCAGCTCCGCCAGCCGCGGCTCGTTCCGCCCGATCAGCCTCACCGCCAGCGTCTCCTCCGCCAACAGCCGCACGCACACCTGCCCGATCGACCCCGTCGCCCCCACCACAGCTACCGTCGCCTGCGAGACATCCGTCCCCATCAGCGCCGCCGCCTTCTTCGCCCCCTCGACCGCCGTCCACACCGTATAGCTGTTCCCGGTCGTCACCGCGATATCCACGCTCCTATCGACCGTGATCCCCGCGTCCCCCACCACCGACGTCATCGCCCCCAGCCCCACCACCTTCGCGCCCAGATCCTGCGCCACCCGCGCCGCCGCCACCACCTTCGCCAGCACATACTCCTCCGGCAAGTCCACGAACTGCCGCGGCGTCAGCGGACACCCGATGAGCCACCCGTGCGCCTCCGCGCCGGTCGCGCTCCTGATGCCGGTGATCTCCGAGATCACCTTCGGCGACATCCGCTTCAGCAGCTGCGCCAGCACCGCCTCCGGGAACAGGTGAAGAAGCGGATATTTCTTCGCCATATCCTTGGCGCCGTGCATCGGATGGACTATGAACGCAAACTCACCCATCGCTCTCCTACCATGCTCTCCCCATCTATTTCGCCCTGAACCTGCGGTGTTCCCGCCCAGCTGTCGCGCAGGAGCTTCGGCGCCCCCTCGAATCGGCCCATCGAGGCAATGCCGACGAGATCGGCGCCGGCCCGACCAGCCTACTCTTTCACCTGCGATGCGGTCAGCAAGCACTTCTCCTGGCGCGTCAGCGTGTCCCGACCCCACGCCCCGGCACCTCCTCTTACCTGCCGCGGGATGGTCTCCTGCTCGTCCGCACCATTCGGGAATGAGGAAGGGATTGACCGGCCCCAGCGATGACCGCGCAGCCGCCGCGCGGGTGTATCGACCACAGGCGGGGGTGGGGTGAGCGGGGATCCGGTTTCGTCGCTCCAGCAGACCGCGCCCGTCGGGGCGACGGCCCTATCGCGACCAGGGCCTGGGCGACCCCTTACGCGTCCACTAACTTCTTACTTATAGCGTACCGCGCCGCCTGCAACCGGCTCGTCACCCCGATCTTCTCCAGCAGATGCGCCACATGTGTCTTCACCGTCTGCTCGCTGATCGTCAGGTGCTCCGCAATCTCCGCGTTGCGCAGCCCCTGCGCCACGAGCCGCAGCACCTCGAGCTGCCGCGGCGTCAGGTCCACCTCAGCAACAGCCCCCGCCTCGCTTATCTGCGGCCCGCTGGCGAACTCCGAGTAGAGCTGCTGCATCAGCTCCGGCTGGATCCACGTGCTCCCATGCATCACCGACCTCAGCGCCTCCACCATCTGCGCCGGCGACAACGTCTTCAGCATGTACCCGTTCGCTCCCGAGCTGGCCGCCAGCGCCAGATTCTTCGGATCGGGATAGTTCGCAAGCACGACGATCCGGCAATCCGGCATCTTATCCCGCAGCTCTCCGAGCGCCTCATCCACCCGGGCATCGCCCAGGAAACCGTCCATCAGTATCAAGTCCGGCTGCGCCCCCTCGGCCAGAGCGACACCGCCCGCCACCGATTCCGCCTCCCCAACCACATCCACCTCCGGCATCGCCTCCGCCAAATACAGACGCAGGCCCATTCGGAACACGAGCTGATCGTCGATGATAGCTGCTCTGACCGATTGAGTGCCGCTGCTGCGGTTTCTCGCCGCTCGCCGTTCCTTGCTCATCGCCGCTTCCCAAACTCACACAGGGAGTCTGCTTCCGTCACCGGCTCGGAGCATCGCTCCCCCTCGCCCGAACCATCGCCACCTTCTTCTTCCACGTTTCACCCCCAATACGTAGTATCTTCGGGGCATGAAGTGTCACTCTCTTAGGCGATTGCGCAGCACCTTCGGCAGCTGTACCCTAAAGACACGAGGCCGGACTGGAACACTCTCTAGAGGGAAAAGCTCAGAACCATGCTCGGGAACGCCACAGGCGGCCTTGTCGCCTACTACATTGGAATTGCCATAGTCGCACTGCCCGCTCTCATCGGGGTCATCCTCATCGGGCGGCTCCACCGCGCCGCTCTCAAGGACTGCCGCAAGCTCAAGGATGAGGTCTTACGCGCCGAGGAAGCGACGGGGCGAATCCGCTGCCTCCTCTCCGACCTCGTGGCCACCATGAACTTGAGCCTCGCCCTCTGCGCGGCAAAGCCCGGCGCCGGGCGCGAGAAAGAGCTGGAGGAGATCCGGCTCGCCGCGGAAGCGGCGATCAAGGCCCACCATCAGCCTATCGAGGTCCAGCCCCGCCCCGGCGGCTCGTCCCCCCAGGCCGCCCCCGACATCGCCTAACTTGCGCCGACGCGCCTAGCCCCTCCCGCCCGGCGGCGGGAACAGCAGCGAGCACGTCACCTCCGTGCCCGCGGGCAGCGCATGTCCCGCCCGGTCCAGCGCCGCCGTCACCCGCGCCGGCAGCTTCTGCTCCACGATCGTATGCCGCCCCGGGATCGCGTTCACCCGCGCCCTCAGCACCCGCGAGTACGTCGGCAGCGTCTCCACCAACCCCACCGACGGCGTCTCTACGAATACCCGGAACTCCCGCTCGAAATCCTTGAACACCCCCGCCGCGAACGCCACGGGATCGGCCGGCGCCTCCGCCGGAAAAGGGATGTTCACGACATAGGCGACGTAATCCTCAGTGTAGTTGTTCGCCGTCGAGATGCCGCCGTTCGAGAAGTACCGGAGCTGCCCGTTCGGGTCCCGCAGCTTCGTCGCCCGCAGCCCCACCTCTTCCACCCGCCCCAGCACACCGTTGATCTCCACCAGATCCCCCACCGCGTACTGCCCCTCCATGATGATGAAGAACCCCGACACCACATCCCGCACCAGGTTCTGCGCCCCGAACCCCACCGCCAGGCCCACCACGCCGGCCCCCGCCAGGATCGGCGTCGGGTCCAGCCCCACCCGCTGCAATATCATCATGCCGGCGAAGAAGATGATGACGTACTTGAGGACGCTTCCGATCAGCAGCACCAGCGTCGTCACCCGCTGCCGGTGCGACTCTTCCTCGATACGCTTGCTCGCCGTCGATACCCCCGTCCCGATCAGCCGACGCAGCACCACGTAGAGGACCCACGAAACGGCGATGATCAGGACGACTTGCGTCCCCTGCCTCACCACCTTCTCCACGCTGACCATATCCCTCAGTACATCGATCCACTGCATTCCCTGCTCTCCTCGTCTCGCCGTTCCCGTGCCCTACTCCGGCCGCTCGTCCTTGCGCGCCCGGACGTCCTCGATCATCTTCTCATAGTACGGCCGCAGGAACTCCGGCTGCTCGGCGCTCACCAGCGCGTATCGCCTGTCCGCGGCCGCCATGTCGAGGCGCGCCGTGATCACACACTCGCTGTTCCAGTCCGCCTCCGCCAGCGACAGCCCCGTCGGGTGCTTGATAAACGAGCCGCCGGATGACGACTGCTTTCCCCCATGATCCTGCCCCACGGTGTTCGCGCAGCAGTGGAAGATCGAGGCGTTCGGGCCCGCGGGTTGGGTCGCTCGCCCCGCCGAACGCTTCCACCACACCGCCTCGATCGTCTCCGTCGAGGATGACAGGTGGAACAGAATCTGCGCCCCCGCCATCGCCGGCAGCCGGTACAACTCCGGGTGCCGACCGTCCCGGCAGATCACCATCGTCGCCGGAAACCCCTTCACCTCGAACAGCGCCAGCTTGTTGCCCGGCCGGCAGTACTTCTGCTCGTCCTGCCCCGCCATCTGGATCTTCGCATACTCGTAGGCGATCTCGCCCCCCGGGTCGATCACGTGCGCCAGGTTCAGCAGCTTCTCCTTCGTGCCTCGCCGCTGGATCGTCCCGCAGATGACGTAGAGCCCGGCCGCGCGCGCCGCATCCTGCACCTGCGCCAGCGCGCGCTCCACCTCCGCCGGCTCCAGCCCCACCACGTACGGGAAGTCATACGTCGTCAGGTTCGCCTCGGGGAAGAGGATGACATCGCTCCCCTCGGCCGCCGCAACCTCGATATGCTCCAACGTCCGCCGAACATTCCGCTCGACGCTCTGTGCCCAGTGCTGCTGCGACACCGACACCTGTAGGACATCCGCGCCCTTCATCGCTCGACCCTCCTCCCCCGTCACTCCCCGCCCGCGGCCATAAACGCCAGCCGCGCCGCCCCCAGCAGTCCCATCCTGTCGCCCAACGGTGACACCTCTATCCGCAGGCCCACCTGCAGATCGGAATAGGTCCGCTCTTTCACCACCGACCGGATCATCCCCAGGAAGTACCGCGCCGCCTCCGCCATCCCCCCGGCCACCACCACCATCTCCGGGTTGAACGCATGCACGATGCTGCCCACCGCCGCCCCAAGGCAATACCCCACCTCGGCGAAGGTCGCCTTCGCCAGCTCGTCGCCCGCCTCCGCCGCCTCGAAGACCCCCTCCGCTGTGATCTCTCCCTCGGCCTCCCGCCCCGCCTCCTCCAACTTCCGCCGGTACCGCTCCACCGTCGCCCCCGCCGACGCGTACAGCTCGATACACCCCCGGCTCCCGCAGACGCACTCCGGCCCGTCGTGGTCGATCGAGATATGCCCCAGCTCCCCCGCATTCCCCGAGAACCCGTGCAGCAGCCGTCCCTCGGCGATGACGCCGCCTCCGATGCCGGTGCCCAGGGTCAACACGACCACATTCTCGCTCCCCTTCGCCACACCCAGCCACTGCTCCGACAGCGCCGCCACGTTGGCGTCGTTGTCGAGATACGCGGGCTTCCCCAGCCGCTCCGAGAGCGCGGCGCAGATGGCGAACCCCCGCCACTTCGGCAGGTTCGGCACCGGATTCGTGAGCACCCCATCCTTCGCGCTCAGCGGCCCCGGCGCCCCGATCCCCACCGCGCACACCGATCCCTCATCCACTCCCTCCCGCCCCCCAATCGCCCGCAAGGCCGCCCCCACCTCCTCCGCCCAACTCCCCCCGCTCCGCTCCGACCTCGTAGGAAACGACTCTTCCCCGATCACCTCACCCCCCGCCGCGACGATCCCCAACTTCGTGTTCGTGCCACCAAGGTCGATCGCCCATACGAGGCCCGAACCGGCCTCCGCTCTCCCTCCGTTCATCACGCACCCTCCACGTGGCTTCTACCCCGCCGTCCGTGTCACTGTTCGGCCCGCGGCCCCATACACTTCAGCTCCACCAGGGGGTAAGCATCAACCTGCGCCTTCCCATTCGCCCGCCTTCACTCCGTTGACACCCCCGCGAAGTGCGTGCTATACTCACCCGAACCGCTTCCGGTCAAGCTCTGGGGCATCCCATGCCCGCCTAGGAAGGTCGTCAACATGCCAGGCAAAAGGATCATGGCGGTCGATGACGAGCGCCACATCGTTCGCCTCATTCAGGTCAACCTCGAGCGTGCTGGCTTTCAGGTCGTCACTGCCTTCGACGGCCCCGATGCCCTCAAGAAGGTCGAAGCCGATAAGCCCGACCTCATCGTACTCGACGTCATGATGCCCAGAATGGACGGCTTCGAGGTGCTCAAGCGCCTCCAGGCCAACCCCGAAACCAGAGGAATCCCCATCATCATGCTGACCGCCAAAGCCCAGGACGCCGACGTCTTCCGCGGCTGGGCCTCCGGCGTCAGCGCCTACCTCACAAAGCCTTTCAACCCCCTCGAACTCATCACCTTCGTCAAGCGCATTCTCAGCGGCTTCGACCAGTACGACGACGGCGAGAAGGTGTGGGAAGTCTGACCCGCCGTCGGCATACCATGGGGCCAACGGATCCAATGGACGAGACCTCTGAAGAGCGCCAACTCTGGGTGTGGATCGGAATCGCCGCCGGGCTCACGCTCGGCGCCGCCGCCACCGTCTATCTCCTCCGCCATAACGACGCCGCCCACCGGATGGACCGCCTGCTCCGCCGCTGCGAGGGCCGCATCCACAACATCGAAAGCTCCCTCTCAGACATCGAGTCATCCCTCGCTCCCTCCCAAACCTGAGGCCTTCTCTCCGTACCTTCCCGTCGTTGACAAGCCGCCCTGCCCCGCTACAATGGGGCTCGTCCACTCGCTGTGAGATGAAACATGAGCAACCCGTCCCGCCTGACCGACTCCTTCGGTCGCCGCATCGACTATCTCAGAATATCCGTCACCGAACGGTGTGACCTCCGCTGCGCCTACTGCCATCCGCAGCGGCGCCCCTCGTCAGACCGGCCGGATATCCTCACCCCGGCCGACATCGCCACCATTGCGGAGGCCGCCCTCCAGCTCGGCATCCGCAGAATCCGGCTCACCGGCGGCGAGCCCCTCCTCCGCGCCGACCTCGAGGACATCCTCTCCCGCCTCCGCGCTCTGCCCGGCATCGAGGACCTCGCCCTCACCACCAACGGCCAGACCCTCGCCGCCCGCGCCGCAGGCCTTGCCGCCGCCGGCCTCATGCGAGTGAACGTCAGCCTCGACTCTCTCGATCCTGAAGTCTACGCAGCCATCACCGGCGGCGGCGACGTCTCCACCGTCCTCCACGGCCTCGACGCCTCCCGCGCCGCAGGCCTCGCCCCGGTGAAGGTGAACGTCGTCCTTACCTCGCCCAGAGCCCTGGACCGCGCCGACCTACCAGGCTTCGCCGACCTCATCCGCCAATACCCCATCCACGTGCGCTTCATCGAGGCCATGCCCACCTGCTCTCACGCCGCCTATCTCCCCGCCGAGCGCCTCCTCGATCGGTTCTCCGAGATCGGCATACTGCGCCCCGCGCCCGGCCCCGAAGGCGGCGGCCCTGCCCGCTACTACCGGCTCGACGGCTCTCAGGGAACGATCGGCATCATCGCCCCCATCTCAGACCCCTTCTGCGCCCAGTGCAACCGGCTCCGCGTCACCGCCCGCGCCGACCTCGTCCCCTGTCTCTTCAGCCCCGCCGGAGTCTCGCTGCTCCCCGCACTCCGCGGCGAGCGCCCCGCCGCCGACCTCGCCGATCTCATCCAGCAGGCCGCCGCCGACAAGCCCTGCCGCTACGGCGACGTCGCCGACGCTTCCGGCATCTCTGCCATGCACGTCATCGGTGGGTAGTGCGACCCGCTCCATGACAGCCCGCCCGCCGGAATCCCAGACGCAATACCCCTACACCCGCTGGAACTTCGCCATCATCGCCCTCGATGTGAGCTTCTTCGTCACGGGCCTTTCCTTCCTCGATCCGGTCGCCGTTCTTCCCGTTCTCATCCAGAAGCTCAACGGCTCCGAGGTGATGGTCGGCGCCATGGGGGCCATCCAGCGCGCGGGCTGGATCGTCCCCCAGCTCATCGGCGCCAGCTTCGTCCTCCATCGCACCCGCAAGAAGCCTTTCATAGTCATCCCCTGTCTCATCTCCCGCACCCCCTTCATCGGGCTCGCCCTCGCCTTCTGGTTCGTCCCCCTCGGCTCCCACCTCCAGGCCCTGCTCTTCCTCCTCATCGGCGTCTACGCCCTCTTCTTCTTCGCCGACGGCCTCTGCGGCGTCCCCTGGCACGACATCATCGCCCGCACCATCCCCCCCAACCTGCGGGGCCGCTTCTTCGGCGCGGCCAACATCGTGGGCGGCCTCTTTGCAGTCGGCGCCGGCGCCATCGTGCGCAGCGTCCTCGCCGATCCGTCGCTCCCCTTCCCCCACAACTACGCCCGCCTCTTCGTTCTCCTCTGCGTGTGCATGGCGTTGTCGATGCTGTTCATCATGCTCATCAAAGAACCCCCGGGGAAAGCCCTCGAGGAGCCGCAGTCCTTTCTCCGCATCGTTCGCGCAATCCCCGGCACCCTCCGTCGCTACCGCCTCCTTCGGCGCGTCATCATCGCCCAGAACCTCCTCGGGTTCGGCGCTCTCGCCATTCCCTTCTACGCTGTCTACGGCCACTCGCGCCTCGGCCTCCCCGAGTCGATGGGGGGCGTCTTCATCTGGGCGAGCGTCGCCGGCTCCACCTCGGCCAGCGTCATGTGGGCCTACCTCAACGACCACAAGGGCCCCCTCACCGTCCTCCGCGGCATCGCGGCCGCCGCCCTCCTCCCGCCCATCGCCGCCATCGCCATCCCCCTGCTCCTTCCCCGGTTCGCCCCCGCCTCCGACCTCGGCTGCGCCTACTGCGGCGTCTTCCTCCTGAACGGTGTCGCCATGAGCGGCGGCTGGATGGGCCTCACCAACTACGTCTTCGAGATCGCCCCCGGCGAGATCCGGCCCCTCTTCCTCGGCCTCGCCTCCACCCTCTCCGCGCCCGTCATCCTCATGCCCGTGATCGGCGGCCTGCTGCTGTCCTTCATCTCCTACCAGACCCTCTTCGCCATTTCGCTCGCGGGAGGGGTGATCGGCATCTTCTACGTCTACACCCTCGAGCGCCCCCACCCGCCGGCCCCCCACGCGGCCGCCGGCCCCGGATCGGCCCTCCCCGCCTCCCCCACGGTTCGCCCCACCCTTGATTGACAAGCCCCTGCCCATACCGCTATCGTGAGCCATCATGGCTCGAACCGGCGCCGTCCAGGACACCGCCATTCCGCCCAAAGGGACCGCGCTCTACCGCGTCTCGAGCTACCTCCTCGGCCTCCTCTTCCGCTACTACAACCGCTGGGAGGTGAGCGGCCGCGAGCACATCCCCGACTCCGGCGGCGTCCTCCTCATCGCCAACCACACCAGCTACGCCGACCCCCCCATCGCCGGCCCCGCCTGCCCCCGTTCCGTCAACTTCATGGCCAAGTCCGAGCTCTTTCGAATCCCCCTCCTCTCGGCTTTCATCCGCCGCACCCACGCCTTCCCCGTCCAGCGCGGCGCCGCCGACCAGCACGCCCTCCGCCGCGCGGTCCGGCTCCTCCAGCGCGGCCAGGTCCTCCTCATCTTCCCCGAGGGCACCCGCAGCGCCGACGGCCGCCTCCAGCCCTTCGAGCCCGGCGCCGCCTTCATCGCCCTCGCCTCCGGTGCCGCCGTCGTCCCCATGGCCATCGACGGCGCCGACCGCCTCCTCCCGCGGGGCAAGCCCATCCTCCTCCCCGGCAAGCTCCGCGTGCGGTTCGGCCCCCCCGTGGACCTCTCCCGCTTCCGCCGCCAGCGCCGCACCCGCGAAATCCTCCAGGAAACCTGCGACGAAATGCACGCCGCCCTCGCCGCCCTTCTCCCGCCGCATCGACTCTAGGCGCCTCGCCTCACCCATGTTGGGCAGGGGCTTGCCCCTGCCATCCCTTTCCCTTTGTGTCTTCGTGTCTTTGTGGTCCTATGCTCTGTTCGAGTCTCTTACGTAGGGCCGGCCCATCTGCCATCCCTTTCCCTTTGTGTCTTCGTGTCTTTGTGGTTCTATACTCTGTTCGAGTCTCTTACGTTGGGCCGGCCAATCTGCGCAATCTGCGGTCACACTCCCCCATACCTAACGAACGCCCGGCAGGCGATGTCCTGCCATTCGGGCCGCACGCCGATCGAGTCGTTGTCCCCGTAGTATCCCGCGATGAACCCGCCTCCAAACGCGCCCAGCTTCTCCACCATCTCCCGCGCGAACGCCTCGATCCTCGCCTCATCCCCCGTCGGCAGCACCTCCTGGATGTCCACCGGACACCAGAACGTCACCCGCCCCCCGAACGCCTCCGCCAGCCGGTCCACCCCGAACAGTCCCGGCTGATCCAACTGCAGCACGGAGACGCCGCACTCGATCAGATCGGGGATGATGTCCCAGATGTACCCGCACGAATGCATCCACACCGACAGCCCCTTTCGCCTCGCCGCCCCGCAGAGCCGCGCGTAATCCGGCTTGAAGACCTCCCGCCACATCTTGGGGCTAACTAAGAGCCGCTCCTGTGTGCCCCAGTCCTCCGCGAACATCACCCCATCCGCCCCGACGGCCGCCCAGTTCTCGATGCACCGCTCCAGCAGCGGCACCACCCGATCCGCCAGCCGCCGCACCTCCTCCGGATGTGCCGCCAGATCCTCCAGGAACACGTCCATCCGCCGCAGATACCGCATCGCATCGAACGGAAAGTGCGTCAGGCCCCCCAGCCGGTACTTGTCCGGCGACCTCTCGAACGTCTCCCGCGCCGCCTCGTACCGCGTCGGATCGTCCCACGTCGGAAACCTATAGCCCTCCAGGTCCGACCACTCCCTCAGCGCCCCCTCCACCACCAGCCCCTTCGAGAAGTTATCCAGCCGCGCCCACACATTCCCCCACTCGTCCTCCCACATCGCCCCCTGCTCCGGCGCGAAGGTGCGGGATGGCTTCCACCCCGGATCGACCGACAGCTCCTCCCACACGAAATCATCCGGATACGGCTCCGGCAGCGACATCGCAATTCGCTCCGGCCCCTCAAACCCAATCGTCCTCCGCACGATCTCCCGTGAGGTCATTCTCGTTCCCTTAGTGCTTGTGTGGTTCTCTTCCATTCCCGTTCATCCGCGGATCGACGCCCCCCCTCTTGCCCGTCCCCGGGGGGTTCGAAAGGGGGGCGGTAGCTCCCCTTTCCGGCTTCCGCCCGGAAGGAATCTTCCGGGCGCCACCCTCCGCCCAACGTACTCACCCCCGCCTATCGCCAGTGCGATGAAACGCGAGTGAGGGGAGTGCAGAGGGGGTACGGGGGACAGCGTCCCCCGCTTCCCTTCGCCCGGCATGATAATGCCGGGCCCTATTCTCCGTTCCCCGCGGGGGTTACAGGGGGCGGCAGCCCCTTGTCGGCTTCCGCCCGACAGGATACTGTCGGGCATGCCGTTTGCCGTTTCAGCCCCCTACTCCAACACTCCCACCCCCCGCAGCAGCCCCTTCACCGCCTGATACGCCGGGCTCTCCTCGGACACGCTTACTAAGGCCTCCCCCCGCACATCCAGGTCCCGCAGCCCCGCATCCTCCGGAATCGCCGCCGCCTCCGGCAAGCCCCGCTGCTCGGCCGCCGCCTGAAGCTCCGGCGGAATCCCGTCGGCCAGCCGCGTGAAGGCGAAGGCCGTCTTGCCGACCTTCGTCCCCAGGCTCTCCACCAGATCGAGCACCCGCCTCACCGTATCGAGGCTCCGCACGCTCGGGTCGGAGAGAAGGATGAGCACGTCCACATCCCCCGCCGTCCGCCGGCTCAGGTGCTCCAGCCCCGCCTCGCAGTCCACCACCACATAGCGATACTGCTTACCAAGCTGATCCACGCACGCCCGCAGGATCGTGTTGGCGAAGCAGTAGCACCCCGGCCCCTCCGGCCGCCCCATCGCCAGCAGATCGAACCCCTTCGACTCCACCAGCGCCTGCTGAATCCGCAGCTCCAGAAACTGCGCCTTCGCCATCCCCCCCGGCAGCGTCGCCGCCCGGTCCAGCCCCGCCTCCCGCACATCCCCCACCGTGTCCGTCGCCCTCAACCCCAGCGCCGTGTCCAGGTTCAAGTTCGGGTCCGCGTCCACCGCCAGCACCGCCCCCTTCCCCGCCTCCACCAGCGCCCGCACCACCAACGCCGCCACCGTGGTCTTCCCCACACCACCCTTCCCCGTTACCGCAATCACTTCCGCCATCGATACCTCCTGCTCATGGAACCCGCACCCGCCGCCGCCGTCTTGTGGGGCGGGGATGTCTCCGCATCCCCGCCGGCCGTTGCCGTTATTCGTTGCTTCGGTAGCTTGCTGCCGAAGCTCGATTGCCGGTGTTTCGGGAGCTTGTGGCTAGGTCCGCCCTGGAGGACCGCCATCCCGGTCCGAAGGACTTAGGGACTCCCGAAACCACCCCCGCGCCCGGCGGTCGTGCCGCCGGGCCGAATCTGTGCAATCTGCGTAATCTGTGGATACGGCCGTTGCCGTTTCTGTCGTTGCCTCCGCGCCTCTACTTCCGAATAAACGGATTCAACCTGCTCGAATCACACGCCGCCGACCCCTTCTTCGGGACCTTCGGGGCGATATGCTCCTTCACGAACCGGAGGGCCGCCTCCGGGTCCTCGTCCAGCAGCACCTCCTGCAAATCCAGCAGCGCCCGCTCGTCCAGATGAATCGAGATCGTATTCAACTGCCCGCTTCCTTTCGCGCGCCCCATATATCCCATTCGCCCTCACCCCGCCCCCTGCCTGTCTCCCCGACACGCGCAGAGGGCGGGAGAAATCGCTCCCGCCCTGCCGGGGCGCCAACGGAAATCCCGCCGCGGCTACATCACCAGTCCAAAGGCGCATAGCCCTGCGGGTCGACAAAACGGAAGGGCTGGAGCCGCTGCTCGCGTTCTCAATCTCTGTGCCGAACGAGGAGCTGGCCAGAGCACGTGCAGGCCTTTGCGTGCAGGGAGTTCTGGTAGGCAGCCAGCGTATTCTCTTCCTGCGGCCGTGATGGTAGAATGCGGGAGGAGAAGGAGCTGGGGCCGTACCCGAAAGGATGGGGAGGATGACGCGTCTCCGTGCGCTGACTGGCGGCGTCGGAAGGTTCAGGAAGGCTCTGGCGGGATCGCCAGAGGGCTGGTTGTTGCCCCCCTTCCTTCTTCCCTTGCCGGCCGCAGCCTTCGCGTGGTGGGTACTGATCGTAAGACCAATATGGATGCCCGAGCTCGAGGTGCGCGAGGCGCTCGTCACTGCCTATCTGCTCTACGCGCTCTTTCCATTGATGGCTCTGTTCGCCGATCCCAGGGGCCCGGTGGCGACCGCGAATCTGTTGACGCTCGCTACGCTCCTGGTCTGCGGCGCATCCACCCTCACCTATCCCAGGGCAGCCAGTCTCTACCTGGCGATACTCGGCACGGCCGTAGGTGTGGGGGCCATTACCATTGCCGCGCGTAGCCTACTTCTCGCACTCAGAGACGTTTCTGACAGGGCCGTCGTCAACTACTTCCTAGTCGTGCTCCCAGCCGTTCTGATCGTGATCGTCGGGCAGACCGTGCTATGGGAGTCAGACCGCTCTGGACCGATCCGCCTGTCTGCCGTCGCACTGTGCGCCCTCGCCGTCTGGGGCCGTCTGGGGCTGTGGGCTCGCCTGCCAAGGCATTTCGTCAACTTCCTCGCAGCAATGGGGGCGGGTCTGACGTTGGCCGTGGCTGCCGAGGCATTGAGATCGAGCGGGGTGAAGGAGTACGCCTTGACGGCGCGAGCGCTGCAGGGCTTTGGCGGTCAGTTCGTGGCGTACTTCACCGCGGGGATGTGCCTGTCTCTTCTGCCGAGCGCAGCCCGCAGACAGTCCCCCGCCACCGAAGCATAACACCGTAGCCACTGTCAATGCCATGCCAGTCTCGCACCCTGCCTATCGCCTCACGTCCGCCACCTGCGGGCATCCCAACTGGAAACGCCAAACGCGAACGAAGGGGGCGTGGGGGAGCGAATCGCCGGCCTGCCCTGAGCGAAGTCGAATGGGTCGCTCCCCCACACAGGCTTCCGCCCGGGAGAACACTCCCGGGCGGCCTATCCCTTGTCCCAATCCCCTGCCCCTCCTACCCCTCCAACCGCCCCCTCAGCCCCTCCACCGCCTCCACGTACGCGCCCGAATCCGGCACCACCTCCGACTCGGCTACCGCCGGATCGGCCGGCAAGACGGCGACGATCTCCAGCCCATCGAGATAGGGGACGACCTTCTCCTTCGCCTCTTCGGACCGCGCCTTGTTGAGCACAACCCCCAGCACGTTTAGCCCCAACCCTTTCGCCAGCCCCGCGATCCGCGCCGCCGTCCTGGCGCTCGCCGACGTCGGCTCCACCACGATCAGCATCGCCCCCACATGCTGCGCCGTCCCCCGCCCCAGGTGCTCCAGCCCCGCATCCATGTCCAGCACCAATGCGTACTCCTCCAGTCCCACCAGATGCCGCAGCAGCGCCTTCAGCACCGCGCTCTCCGGGCACACGCACCCCGCCCCCGGCTCATCCACCGTTCCCATGACCAGGAGCGAGATCCCATCGTGCTCCACCCCGAACCGCTCCAGCAGATCGTCCACCCTCGGATTGAGCGCGAAAAACCCCCCGCCCTCCGCCTTTCCCGCCCGCTCGGACAGCAGCTCCGTCATCTCCGACAAAGGCGTGATTCGGCTCAGCAGCGCCTCAGGCAGCCCCAGCGCTCGCCCCAAGCAATTGTTCGGATCAGCATCCACGGCCAGCACCCGCTCCCCCGACCGCGCAAGTTCGCGGCACAAAGCCGCGCTCAGCGTCGTCTTTCCAACCCCCCCTTTGCCAGCAATCGCGACTTTCACGCGCATTTCCGATCTCTCCCGAAGCTAGAACGACGCTTTCCCTGCCCTATAATGGCGAGATTGTATTCTTATTACAACATATATCCGTGCCATGTGCCCACACCTCCCACATGTCGCCCGGGGTCGTTTGGCATTTTGCGCCTGTGGGTATACAGTAGATACGGTACCGTCCGAGGACAGAACCGGACGACCATACAGAATAGAGAACCTGAACTTTCACGAAGGGCGGTACCGTCCTATCACCGGAGGGACAGGCCGTCACCCCCCCCTCGCCCCGGCTTGTCCCTCCAACCTTTGGCCCCCTGGCTGTGACCCCTTCAGAGACCGGGCAGGTACCGCCCACACCCCAGACTTCTCGCCGGGTCGTACGCCTCCTTCAGCGCCCGCATCAGGTCCAGGTTTCCGACCTCGTCCCACACAGCGAAACTCCGCTTCAATTCCACCGGCCCCGCTTCGAGCATCACGCGCCCGCCCGACTCCCTCGCCATCGTCCGTAAATTTGCCAGCCTCCCCTCCGTCTCGGCCTGCTCGCATCCCACCGGCGGTCCCGCGTATACGAACCCATCCCCGGGCCGCGCCAGCGCCCACCATCCCTCCCAGCCCGTCACCATCTCCAGCACATCGAGCGCGCTCGCCGGCGGCACCGCCGCCCGCGCCACCACCGCCTCCGGTCCAGTCGGGTATGGCCCCTCCCGCAGGCCTCTCCACACCGCCGCCGCCTCCTCCCCCTCCAGCCGCGCGCACCCACCGCCCACCATCTTTCGAAAGTCCCTCTCCTGGCGATCGATTGCCGTCCTGTCTCCCATCAACCCGACGAATACGACCCGCGTCTCCGGCCCGATCGTCAGCGGAAGCGAGGCCCTCGCCCGCTTCACCCCTGCCTTGTTGGCGACATCGACGGCGGTCACTTCGAGGCGTGACGCGAGCAGCTCCCCCGCCATCCCCCGCGCCCGCTCCGGCGGCAGCGCCGCCGCCAGCACCGCCCTCGCCTCCGGCGCCGGAGCCAGCCGCACCGTCGCCTCGCAGATCGCCCCCAGCGTCCCGAACGATCCGACAAACAGCTTAGTAAGCTCATAGCCGGCAACGTTCTTGACCGTCTTCCCCCCCGTCTTCACGAGCGAGCCGTCTGACAGCGCCACCCGCAGCCCGATGGCGAGATCCCGCGGCGATCCATACCGCGTCCGCAGCGTCCCCGCCAGATTGGCTGCGACAACTCCCCCGAGCGTCGCCCCATCTCCGCCCGGTGGGTCCAGGGGGAGCACCTGTCCCCGTTCCCCCGCCGCCCGCTGAAGCGCCTCCAGCGTCACCCCCGCCTGCGCCGTGATCGTCAGGTTCTCCGCATCGTACTCCACGATCTGGCCCAGCCGCGCCAGCGACACCACCAGCCCGACCGCCTCCGGCGGCGCGCCCAGGTGCAGATGCCGTCCCGCCCCCCGCAGCAGCACCGAGAAGCCCCCCTCCGCCGCCGCCCGCAGCACCGCCGCCACCTCCTCCGGCGTCCCCGGCGAAACCACCCCCACCGGCTGCTGCCCCTCCACCCGGTACTCGCCCACCCCCTCCGTCGCCGTCACCAGGTGCGCCTCCCCGACGATCCCCTCCAGCGCCCTCAGCTTATCGGCCAGCGCGCCCATCTACGCCTCCGCTCCCGTTGGCGCGCGCTCCGGCAGCACCTTCCCCGGATTCGCCAACCCCTGCGGATCGAAGGCCGACTTCACCTTCCACTGCGCCTCGATATCCGCCGGCGAATAGAGCAGCGACATGAACTTCACCTTCTCCACTCCCACCCCATGCTCGCCCGTGATCGTCCCTCCCACCTCCGCGCAGGCCCGGAATATCTCCGCCGTCGCCGCCTCCGCCCGCTTGAAGTCCTCCTCATTCCCCCGTTCGAAGAGGATGTTCGAGTGCAGGTTGCCGTCCCCGGCGTGGAACACCTTCGCGATCCGCACCCCATGCCGCCGCTCGATCTCCTGGATCTTTCGCAGCACCTCCGGGATCTTCGTCCGCGGCACCGTCGCATCGTTCACCAGCATTGCCGGCGACAGCCGCGCCGTCGCGCCGAAGGCCGACCGCCGCGCCGACCACAGCTTCTCCCGCTCCTCCGGCGTCCGCCCCACCGCCACCTCCCTCGCCTTCAGCTCCCGGCAGATCTCGGCGCACCGCTCCGCCTGCCGGTCCAGCGACTCCTTCAGCCCGTCCAGCTCGATCAGCAGCACCGCCTCCACATCCAGCGGCAGCCCCGTCGGGAACGACGCCTCCACCGCCGCAATCGTCTGCCGGTCCATGATCTCCAGCGCCGCCGGCATCATCCCCTCCGCGATGATCCGCGACACCGCCTCTCCCGCCGCCTCCAGAGTCTCGAAAACCCCCAGCACGATCTGCGAGTCCTCCGGCAGCGGCCGCAGCCGCAGCACCATCTCCGTCACGATCCCCAGCGTCCCCTCCGACCCCACCATCAAGCCCACCAGATCGTAGCCGGGATGGTCCAGCACCTTCCCGCCAAACTCCCGCACCTCCCCCGACGGCAGCACGACTCTCATCCCGAGCACGTGGTTGATCGTCACCCCGTACTTCAGGCAGTGCGGCCCCCCCGCGTTCTCCGCCACGTTCCCCCCGATCGTGGAGACCTTCTGGCTCGCCGGGTCGGGGCAGAACTGCAGCCCCCGACCGGCGAGCATGTCTTGAAGATCGAGGTTCACCGCGCCCGGCTGCACCACCGCCCACAGGTTCTTCTCATCGATCTCCAGCACCCGGTTCATCCGCGTCAGCGCGATCACGACTCCGCCCCGGATCGGCGCCGACCCGCCCGAGAGGTTCGTCCCCGCCCCCCGCGCCACGAAGGCAATCCCCCGCTCCGCGCAGGCCTTCACCACCCGCGCCACCTCTTCGGTAGACCCCGGAAACACCACCGCCTCCGGCATCCCCACCGCCGTGGACGAATCATAGCTATACAACAGCAAATCGGCCGGCTCCGTCAGCACGTTCTGCCGGCCGACAACCTTCTCCAACGCCCGCCGTACCTTCTTGTCCACCATCACGCTCCCGGCCGATACCTCCCGCCCACTCACGAATTCGCAGGGCAGGCCCGCGTCTCCTGCCCTGCCCTCGCCGCCATCCTTCTCGCCCGACGAGTCAAGTCCCGCCTGATCAATCTTCCGACCCGCTCGCCTGGTGCGCCCCCACGTCCGGGGCCTCCACCGGCGGGACCGGATTCCCCCAGAAATCCCTGCCCCCGTTATCCGGTATCGTCAGACCCGCTCCTATGCACGGCGACCCTTCCACCAGCCGATAGCCACCAAGGGACTCTCGCCCCTCGCCCCCGGTGCCGGGACTCGCTAGCCCCGGATCGCTCGTGATGGCGCGCGGGTCATCCGGCCGGCTCTCGTGAGCGCCAAAGAAGACGTTGTTCTCGAACACGTTGCCCGTGCTCTCGCCCAGGTCGTAGCGGACCTTCCCTTCGACGTAGAAGATGTTGTTGAAGAAGCGCGTGTCCCGGGCATAGCCGCCCCAGCTATGGTGGTGGACCGCGTCAATGTCCTGCCCCGGCCCTACATAGATCACGTTGTTGTAGATACACGTGTCCTCGACCGCGCTGATCTGAAAAGTCCGCTCCCCATCGTTCTGGCTGATGTTGTAGCGAACCACCGTCCCCGTGTTGCCGACGCTGTGAGCCGGATCTGTGTCGCCCTTGTTGCAGATCAGGCAGAACCCGCCCTCGTTATCGTGGCTGTAGTTGTACTGGATCACCGTGTTCCGGCAATTCCAGTCGGAATCGAACCCCTGGCCGTCCCGGGTGCCCTTCATCCCGCTCACTTCGTTGAACTGGATCACCGTGTTGTCGCAGCTCCACGGCCAGATGCCGGCCGCGTAGTCCGGCGCCCGCATCAGCCCGCCCCGCATCACGTTCCTTTCGATCAGCGCGCCGTCGCACCCGATCGGCACGATCCCATCGCCCCCGATGTCCTCCAGCAGGTTCCCCCGAATCACCACGTTCAGGCTCGGGTGCCACCGATCCCGCCGCCAGTACTCGCTCGATCCCGTGATCCCGTTCCGATCGGTCCGCACGAGGTGGCAGCCCTCGATCAGCAAGTCGTCGAACCGCGACTTCACCTCCGAGCCGCCGTTCACCCAGTGGATGCCGCTGCCCCCCTCGCTCTTCACTACGCTGCCCCTCACGTCGTGGATGAAGAGGTCTCGCAAATGGATGTGGTGCGCCGTCCCAAAATCCTCGAGCCTCACCCGCACGCCCGCGAGGTGTGGCTTGGCCTCTCCGGGGTCATTGGTGAGCT
>Ga0307377_10002010_pt1 | contig 24503 bp, 43 predicted proteins | sample TR3MG_FD_202535 | JGI IMG/M metagenome (GOLD analysis project Ga0307377, IMG submission 202535) | Soil microbial communities from Risofladan, Vaasa, Finland - TR-3 | ecosystem: Environmental > Terrestrial > Soil > Coastal area > Acid sulfate soil | place: Finland: Risofladan, Vaasa | collected...
AGCTGGCCACCAGGTGCGGGGGTCCCCCGGGAGGGGGTCCCCCGGGAGGGGGTCCCCCGGGAGGGGGTCCCCCGGGAGCTGGCCACCAGGTGAGGGGGTCCCCCGGGAGGGGGTCCCCCGGGAGCTGGCCACCAGGTGAGGGGGTCCCCCGGGAGGGGGTCCCCCGGGAGGGGGTCCCCCGGGGAGGGGTCCCCCGGGGAGTTGGCCAACTTCAGTTAAAAAGAAAGGGACCGGGGGAGGTCCCCCGGTCAAGGCAGATTAAAAGCGGAAAAAGGAAAGATAAAGGCAAGGATGGGATGGACTGCGGAAATTATTTCTTCATGGGAGCTGTTTTCTGCTCCGGTTTTTTCTTGATAGGAGCTTGCTTCTGCTCTGGCTTGGTGCTCTCTGGCGCTGGTTTCTGCTCCAGTATGGTGCTCTCGGGAGCTGGTTTCTGCTCCGGCGCGGTGCTCTCTGGAGCTGGCTTCTGCTCCGGTGTGGTGCTCTCAGGAGCTGGTTTCATTTTGGGCACTCGCTTTTTAGGAGCCATGGAAGGATCAAGTTCATGGGCGGAGCAGGAGATAAGGGCTTTCCTGACAATTTTCCCTCTCTTCCCGAAACGGATGATGATGATTCTATTGGTATTGAACATTTCATCCTGGCCTTCGACCACTACCGATCTGCTGCATCCATGGCGAAAAACGCAATTCAAACATTTTTTTCTTGACATGTGTTTAATCCTTACTTATCGGGTTGTTATTGATATAATCCTGAACAGACAAGCGCACCAGGTCTGGCACAGAAAATATAGTTTCTCCTTTTACTTCTGCTGTTTTTTTTGCTGCGATCAACATAAGCTCAACGAAGTTCTTTTTTGGGATATCAAGTGTCATCCGATGAGAAGTGGTGGAGTTTTCTTGTTTCTTAGTCATCTTTATCTCCAATAAAAAAATCAAGGCATGGGAGCGGAACAACTTGGCGACCAACCAATAGGGAAATCTAACAACCTAAAATCTCCCATGCCTTGAGTGTGGTACTCAAGAGTTCAGACTTGACAATCACCACAACATACCTATAGTCATAATTATGTTTTTATGCAACCCCTAAAATTCAGAAAGGCAAAAAAATGAAATTTGACACCGCCAAAGACTTCATCCATCACGTTTATGGATTAATGGAAGATCAGGAATGGAAAGGTCACATGATGATAATGATAGCCAGAAATGTTCCCGACATGGCACCATTCTCAACTCCCGACCAAAAAGAGATGATGTTACAACTTCTCGAAACCGCCCATGGCTACAACTGCACGATAAAGGAGCCGCAACCGCTTCCCACAAGATTAGGGCTCATTGTTGCGTTGCTCAATTGTGAGAGCAACGAAGCCCTTGCCAGCATGTTCCAAACAGCAGCGGATCTTGCCCATAGAGGGCAAATCGTAGAAAGGAAAATTAGTAAGCCGGAACCTAATTAATCCTCAACCTTCCCCTTTTATCTTTGGCAAAACCGGATTGCAGTTTGCCCTCCAACGCCCCAGTTCATCCCAGTGTTTTCCATCAGCAGATTTCTCAACAGATACGCTCACCTGCAATCCCTTCAACTCACCACTCGCGCAGGAAATTTGGAATGCTGCCTGCATTACCATGAAAGAATCAAATTCATGGTATTCTTTTTTCTTGACTTTGTGGATATGCTTTATTTCTTTTCCATTCTCGTCTTTTGCCTTTTCTCCAGAGGCATCGATCACGTCAATCTCTGTCTCCTCTTCTATTTCCTTGTAAAAATATCTATATTTCATTACTCACTCCTCTCCTTATTTCCAGCGCCCGTAAAGGGCTTCTGGGTTGAAACTTGCGATCATCATCCATATTTCCTTGGGTAGATTTTTCATGTAGGCCAATACCCTCTTTTTGTATGCCCCATCACGGAAGAGAGAAAGCGGATAATCGCTGCCCCACAACCAGCAGTCAGGGTTTCTCTGCACTGCATCAAGAAACTCAGTCCAGTATCCAGGCTCTGCATAATCATGGAATGCACAGCAGGCGAACACACGAGGGGACCCGTCCGGAAAACGGAATTCAAGCATCTGAAACTCAATCTCATCCCGCCACTCTTTCCTTCCCCATCCGCCATGGGCATATACAATACGGATATTCTCGTTTTCGAGTAGTGCATCCCTGGCAAGCTTCGGGTCCAGTCGCTCTTTGTACTCTCCAATACCACCAGGATTGCAATGCACTATGAGAATATCCGTATTCTGGGACACCAGCTCAGCAAGTCCAGGTGTTCCCTTTACTGAGGGATAACCTTTAACTATGCAGTCTCCTTTTTTGAATCTTGCAGGCATCGCCACAATAAATCCCTGTTTCCTGGCACGTTCCAGGTATGCCAACCTTTCTATCGAGGTTTCAGCGCCATAGGGCACTCCCAGGCAGACACCCCTGGTAATTCCAGCTGATGCCATCACCTTTTTCGCGTGAGAAATAGGTGCCGTCGAGCCGTAGTAATAGAGGAAGGCGCGTATGTGAAAATCCTTCGCCACAAGGTTATAGGCCCATAGAATAAAGTGGACGATGAATGGGAGTCTCTTATACCACTTGAGATATTTCTCCAGCTTTTCAATTGGCCACTCAATGCGAGCAGCGACGACAGATTGAGGCAAAAGTCCTTCGGTTAAATCCAGGTGAACGTGTGTATCCCAATACTCCATCATGACATCCTTTTCTCCCCCTGTGCTTCTTGGATAGCCTATTTCTGATTTTTTGTGAAGAGACAAACAACTACAAACCTTTCAACGGTCCCCATTCTATCAGGTACCCCTCAAATTCTTGCTTGTCACCAGGCAAAAACCAGTCGGTCATGTCTGCCCAGGAATCGAAACCATCCTTTATGGCAACATTCTGAAGACCATACATTTCATAGATACCAGCGAAATTTGCCTCGTATCGGGTTCCCTCTTCGTTCATCAGCGTTGCCTGCTGAAATAGTTGTCTTCTTATTTTAATTTTCCGGACACGAATAATCTCCCCCTCCCCAATCTTCCTGCATTTAGAAGTTCGGAGCCCCGTATAGAGGTATGCCGTTTGCCCAATCTTTGCATTCCCCCTCTTTCGCATGGCTCTGATTGTTTGTCGTTTTCTCCCGGACTCTACCAGGTTGACAAATTGTTTTGAAAAATTAAAAGCTGGCATTTCGCACCTTCCTTTTCAGTGTCCTGACTCAACCCGCAGTTCGATGTACCATGGTGCATCAGGACCAGGATCCAGCTCAGAGCAAACGGTTGCCATCGCACACAGGTAAAAAACTGCGACAACCCATGCTATTTCAAAAAATAAATGGAATCTGATTTGATGCATCTGCCCTCCTTTTCTTTCTGGATTCGATTCGATGGCGAACATCATAGGTATTGTGACAGCGCTGGCACCAGGCTCGAAGATTCTCAGGGTCACAGTTTTCTGGGTTGTGATCCAGGTGGGCAACCGTGATTACAACAAGGGACCCCGTCACCGGATGGAAGGTCCCATTTTTTACCCTGCAATCAGGATATGCTGGTGACCCCTCACAACAGCCATTCGCCCTCCACAATATGTCTGCGCGAATGTGCTTCCAATCAGGTGGATACCGTTTTTTGTTCTCAGTTGAAATTGGCATTTGATTCCTCCGCATCCAAGACCACAATCTTTGCATAGACACGGGCGACAAGAGGCCCTACGGGATGTAAAGTAAAAGCGGAGCCTACCTCCTCCCCCGCATAGCTTTTCATTCTTGCGATTGCATCTTCCTTTTTTTTGAAAAAGTAGACCATTTTATCTTCATTATTTACAATTTTGATGATCCATCCGAACACCCCTACGTCGTTTTCTGCTACTGAATCTTCTCCCTCCACAGGCACGCAATGCGCACCAAGTATACATTCATGACTACCAATTCCTGGCCTCCTTCTCTTTTTGCAGAATAGAGCCTCTTCGTGATTTGCCCAATGTGGGCAAATTTCGCTTATCTCGGTATTGGCTTCCTGACACTCAACCCATTTATTGCATCTGACTTTCATTTTCCACTTTCCTTTCTAAAATTCCATATTCCCAACTATGGAGGTGTTTGTTCCTCCATACACGCCACCGATAATAGTGTTCATTGGCTCATCAGATGTAGCCCCTGCCTCCTCGCAGCTTACCCCTTCATGGTCAAGACATAGTTTCCGAAGCGTCCATGACTCCCACTTTCCCAACGCCATAGGATATTTTCGAGGCCTATGCTTCTTGCTGCATTCTTTAACGTCATCATCCCAGTTATGACACCATTCGCACGGCGGTCCCCACTCCTCCAATACGGTGTTCATGTAGGTTACAACATCCCCCTTGTCTGTAGTGTCGCTGTAGACCATTCGACCATTAAGCGGATCCCTATTCATTTTCCACTTTCCCTTTCAAAATGAGAAGCGCTTCCTTTCGTTTTCAAGCGATTCATGCAGGCATTTATTCTCATATCTCAATCTCCTTATCTCCTCCATGAGCAGATCGAAATTAGAACGCATTCGAGCTCTATCACGGGAATTCTCCGGCTCAAAGCAAACGCACCCAGTATCAACCCATTTTGCCCCAGGGTTTGTCAGTTGGCAGTTTTCAGCACCACATCCTTTCAATCCTTCAACTTTCTCCATTGCTATTTTCCTTTCGCATTTTGCTCCTGAGATACACCCCAGTTTATTGAGCGACTCTGATCTGTTAAAATGACAACATCCAACAGATTCAGGATGCCACCACCAATGATAGCAGTATGCCCTCACAGAAGCGAATCGATCCTGGCATTCTTTCCATTTGCTACAGCGTACATTCATTTTTCTCTCCGTTCCAAAACATATCTTTGGGGACACTTTTTCTTGTGGCTATTTCTCCAATGGTCATGGTGGCCTTTTCCATGTCCTTTTCTATGTTCCAAAACCACCATGGCCTGTTGAGTAAAGATCACTTTTTTGAAATCGGCTGCGTCCAATTTTTCCAATTGGGGGGACTGAAACTGTCCCCAAGGCAATCGCTGTAATGAGTCACGGCAATTTTGCTGACTCCACAAAAACCATAGGTTTTAAGATAGTAATTTAATCCATTTCCATTTTTCACCTTTTGGCTGGTCCTCTCTTCGTGCTCTATCTTTTCTTGTCCATGAACCCCCTTTTGATTTACCATCAAATTGAAATCCACAAGCACGAAGAGAGGCTCCCCCTCATCTGGTAAAATGTATGTCTGTACAATTTTATATCCCATGGGGCGAGATGCACGAACGATAGCACCATACAATTTAGTTATTGCGTTTTTTGTTCCATCTGTTGCGCAACGTGTGATTTCCAAAACTGTTTCAAAATCACATTTTCTTGCAACTGGTCTACCTGCTATTGCCACACCACATAGTCTACCATTTTCATAAACGGCTAAACAAAACCTGCAACCCCGTGCTTTTTTATGATGCCTATGCAATTTTTCGATTACTTCATTTGCTTTTCTTAAGGTAATAGGTTTTATTTCAAGCACTTTTACTTTCTCCTTAATCATCATCCATTGGAGTAACAAAATATGGACAGTTCTTATCACCTGCGGAATAACGCAGATATCCAACAATAACCATTCGCGATTCAGTGCAGACAAGAACAGCCCTACGCTCTTTGAGTTTGCGATATTTTTGAATACTTGGATCGAACTCTACCCATTTCATTAGTTTGCTTCCTCTCGTTCCAGCTTCTCTCCTGCTTTCAGAATCCTCTCGGCGAGCTCCGTAAGGGAAGAATCCGGATTCAGGTATTTGTACACTGTCGTTCGCGGTATACCCATGGCTGCAGCCACCTCTTTTCTTGTTTTGCCACTTCCAAGGAATATCTTCTGCAGCTCTACAATCTGGTCCCGAGAAAGAGCAGGACGGCGACCACCTATTCTGCCCTGCTCCCTGGCAGCAACCATTCCTGCCATGGTACGCTCTCGAATCAGTGAGCGCTCAAATTCTGCCATTGCGCCCATAATGGTAAACACCAACTTCCCAATGGCTGTTGTAGTATCAATTCCAGGGTCGGTCACAGAGACAAGATCAATCCCCTTTTTTTCGAAGTCATCAGCCAACGAAAGAAGATGCCCCACGGATCGAGCCAAGCGGTCTAGCTTGTAAACATAGAGCGTATCACCAGGACGAAGCATTTTTAGGCAGTGATCAAGTCCCGGTCTGGCTGTTTTCGCGCCAGACACTCTGTCTCGGTATACATTTTCTGGCTCCACCCCTGCAGCGAGGATTGCACGGTCCTGAATCTCAAAGGTCTGATTTTGTAGGGTCGAAACCCTGGCATATCCTATTTTCATATTTCCCTTCCCTTTGCTTGACTTGAGTAGAGCAGAGTAGCCTTAAGATAAATTTCTTCGTCACTCGTCATTTTTCCAATGGGCTCTATTGTCATTTCAACCCGGTCAACTGCACTGAGATCCCACTGCCTGCTGATTGTCTTCATTTGTGTGACAAAAGGACTTTTTAACAGATCAATTGTGGTCCCCTCTATTTCGTCAGTCAACCGGAGAGCAGTAACGATCAAAGGGGTACAACACTCTGGACCATATTTCGCCTCGACATGAATATAATTCACGGAGAAGCGACCATATATAGGCACCCTCCAGAAGAATTTAACCGGCTGTTTTTCCTTTGTCATCGTGTTTGTCATTGTGATTAAACAAGGGTCAGTATGGGCGCGTGTCACATTCCCCTCCTATGCATTTCCTCAAGCATCGCATCCCCTTGGATCAGGAAGAATATGCCCTTGGCGAACTCAGCGCTCGTCTCCCTGGTGATCCCGTAAACTCCACTTGCGATATGCTCGGTGAGAGTTAATCTGCGCTGCAGCGCTTTATTTCTCGATTTGTAATGAGCAATGGCAGCCTGTATGGTTTTGTGCTTTGAATATTGGTGCGGATAATACTCTTTTCCCTTTTCGAAGAAAACGAGCGCATATTTTCGGAAGTTTTCTGGAGTCATTCATCACCCCACTTATTCAAAAATTCCATGATTTCTTCATAGGATGCGCCCCTTTTCATCATTATCATGGCATTCTTCAACGCCTCTCCGTCCATATCGCTTATTTCCAATTCAGATACCAAGGCAACCATCGTTGTGAACATGTAAACCGCACTATTGGCCTGCTCTAGTGGAGTCAGAGGGGACATACATGCTGCAATTGCCTCCTCGCTCACTGGGTATGGAGATGACCCAATATCCTCCTCAAAAAAATCTGGTATCTCTTCCTGAGATTTAGGATGTGGAATATGGTTTATCATCTGATTAAGTTGATCCAGATAGTCCTGAGCGTCACTCTCCTCTTTAACAAGGGTCAGATTCCATGCGCCATCGCCCTTAAATGGGTTGCCCACTGTTCTCCACCCATAGTGATCCTTCAAGAACTCATCTGCCATGTGGACAAGATCAAATACGAAAGTTGATACTAGTATTGAAATTCTTGTTTGCTTCATTTTATTCGCTTCCTTCCGGTTCTTCCTGTACTCCATAGCAGGCTATCAGGCCATCTTGAGGACTTGTAATCCGTATTTTTACGCTCATTATCATTCCTGGCTGAACGTCCAGTGGCTCTTTCAATAACACTCTTCCTCTTGCCCTTTTGATTGCCTCGAAAGGAACAGCAGCGATTCCTGCCATAACCATTTGGCATCCCATCATCACTGAAACAACTTCCCCTTCCTGGTTATAGGGAAGGGTAAAATACAGGGCATCAACTCTCATGGGCACCAGGCAAGTTGCCTTCCGAAATTCAGTACAACCTGGTTGCAAACGATCAAACGACACGTACAAAGTCTCTATCATGCTTTTCCTCACCATTCTCGCTTCTTTTTTTGGAGGCAGAAGCGCACCGTTACTAAAAACCGTCTTAATATTATTATTTTTTCGTCTTGGGCAGAAACCAGTTTGAGCATAAACACAGAGCGTAATTTTTTCTCTCGAAAAAAGGTCTGGACGCAAACAAGAAACAACCTCCTTCCGAAATCTGCTCTTCTCATGCGCAGCGTGAACACATACCTTCATTTTGGACTCCCTTTCTTGTTTTTCACAATTCGATAGCTAGCGACGAGATCATCAGCAGAATGAGACTGCGCATTCCCGTTACTATCACTAATCGTAATGTAAATAGTATTGGTCCCCCAGTCATCTGCCTTTACGCGCAAAACATTGAATGTTTCTCCTGTCAGTTTGTGGACCAAAAAATCTCCACTTCTAACTTTCCTCACAAAGAGGTTCACGCGCCAAACATTCAACCACACCATTATGATTGCGCCAATTCCCATAGGAGTAAGGCAAACGATAACGATAAACAAGTTTTCATCCATTTGTTGCCTCCCACCTTTCATCTACTATTACCTGTGCAACAATCACGCACACTGCTCCTTTCACACACCCGTCTGAATCATGCGTTTGTACAACGTCACATAGATGATCATTACTATCATATTCATGGTTGCCATAATGGGTACAATGCTTCCCATTATACTCGTAGGTGCATTCATCGGTTTTGTTACATTTCACTATCATGACTTATTTTTCCTGTTCTTTTTTCTTGACTTTTTGCCATGTTGCCACCCACTTTCCGTTTATTTTTTCCTGGTCAACAAGCACGCAACGTGCTCCCTTCACGCATCCTCCTGTATCATCTGCTTGCACCACATCACAGAAATTATTCCTATCATATTCATGGTTGCCATAATGGGGACAACGCTTCCCGTTGTGCTCTTCGGTGCATTTATCGGTTTTGTTACATTTCACTATCATGACTTCTTTTTCCTGTTCTTTTTTCTTGACTTTTTTACCACTCTATTTTGCTGAGTTTTTTTCTTAGACCATCGCCTATGTTTTTTCGAAGGTTCTTTTCGTTGCACTGATGGGAAATCGGTAGTATGCCGAGTCCTATTTTGAAATTTGTAGTTGTTTCCTATAGGGTGCATTGCTGATAGGGCAATCAGATCGAAAATGGAGATTCCCATTACAGTCTCCCCTCTCCCAGCAGCTTGAACCTATTTTTCATGTGGTTGTAAAAAGTCTGGCCACCAGGCAGTTGAGCATAGGGAAGGAACACCTCCTGTGCATCTGCCATCTGCAGCTCCACCAAGGCTAACTGTGCCTCAATCCAGGTGCGAAGAATTCTCCAGGCAATTCTTTCTGCCTGCTCCCAGGTCTTGATTTTCTTCGGTGCCTTGCTCAATTTCAGGCATCGAAAAACACCTGCACTTCGACTTGGGAGCCTGAATGTTGTCATCTCACCGGCAATGGACAGCCGGAAAACAACCGCGATGGCCTTCCCGGCGTCATACTGCACGGATATCTCGTAAGCGCCACCTTTGGAGAGCATTTCCTGAATTTCCATCAGTGATTGAGAGGCTTCGATTTTCGTTGTGTATTTAATCAGCATCCTAATCTCCTTACTGCAGATGGTATGCAGCCGGTTTTGTTGCCAATTCCTCTTTCAAGTTCCGATAGAGAACGCCCCACTTTTTATCGCCGAACGTAGCATCAGAGTTTGGAATATGGAAAAAGATCGAAGGCCGGGGAGCAGGGTTTTCAATCTTCATCATCTCTTCGCAAAAATTCGCTTTATACTTTGCCAGCAGCCTTTTTCTCTTTTCCGCTGGATTCTCGTCGAAGTAGAGTTTCCCACGAAAGAAATAGAGCTCATCGCAGTGGGGAGCAATCCACCGATGAAACCACCTATTATCCGTTGCTGCATTCGTGAGAAACCACGCCTCATAGTGGTTCATTATTGTATAACTAATTGCCCTCTCCACCAGGGAGTACGGAGGATTGCAGAATGCTTTATTCCTTCCCCAGTCCTGCTGGAATGCATCCTGTTCTTTGGTGTAATACCTCGGACACAGGTGTGAAAGCTCATGGGCAAATGGGTCCAAGGTAAAAGGCCCAAACTTCTGATTGAGATAATCGTATGTCTCCTTTTTTGTGTACCACTCATCATGACCGTTTTTTATGTGGTCTGGCCGTCTATTCATCGACTGCAGGTGAAAACTCATTGCATTACTTCCTTTCGTTTTTGATGGAGTTGGTACCAGGAACGCGGTCGTGGAACACTGTATGGCACACAGCGTTCCCCTACTACCATCCATATCTCTACATAATTAAACTTTTTCGACGATTCGTATTCCTCATACAAGGCTAAGGCATCTGGCTCTGTCTCAGCAAACCCCATAACTCGCCTTGCCATTCTATCAATTCCCTCTTCACGCTGTTTTGTGGAAACTCCCCTGGTGTTTACGAGGTTGAATGACATTCGATACCTCCCCATAATTCAATTTGTGTTATTTTTTCCTTGACAATCTTCTCATTGTCATCGACCGAAGGATCAAGGCCAGATTGAAAGCTCCCTGTCTCTAGTTCCTCCCATAAATCGTTTTTCTCTTTTTCAACTTCCACCCACCCGGCTAACTCAGCCAGATACAGTACCACCCTCTGCCACGCAGATTCGTACTTCTCGGTTCTCGAAATTTTTCCTTCCTGAATCCAACCTGCCAATACAAGGTCAATCACATCGAAAGAATTTGTAAAACCTCGTCTTTTTTTCTTTTTCACCGCCAACGACTGGATATGGCCATGAATGATTTTTGCCAACTTGTACCCAACAGTCAACTCCCTGGCACGATCACCATGCTCTCGATCGTTCGGATAAGACGTAGTTCCCATCCCTTTTTCTATATTTTTGACAATAGAGGGAATACCCCTCAAGCTTTTCAACTGCTTAACTGAAAAATTTTGCACGATTGCAGAACGCAATGCTTTCATAAACCGAAATCGGTCGAAGCCTGCGATTTCGGCCATAGTGAAAGGAGCCTCCCCACAAACAGAGCGCAGCAGAGATTCAGCACGAGGATCGACTGACTGCTCAATCAGCGACCAATTCAGCGACAATCGCCTATGCAGCCACTTTAATGCCATTTCAGCCATCCCCACAGCTCCGACATAAACTCCCCTTGCAAAATCCAAGGCCAACTGGATTGCCTTCTTGACTCCCCGCGTAGGCAATTTTACCGCCTTCATCGAGTCCATTAACCCATTATAAGCTATGGGTCGAAAAGTAGGGAGTCCTGGTGGCCTCCAGGTTATCTCTCTGCAGGTTGGCCCTCCAACATATTTCCAATTTCGGGTTCCTGGCATTCTCTGAGGTTGGTTATGAGAAAAGGATGTAGGGTCGAGACAGGAAACATTTGCCAACGCAGCCTGCACAATCGGAATGAATTTCCGATACTGCTCCTCGCTCAAACAGGATGCGAGTCGAATTCTCAGCTGTAGGCCACCACCTGTATTATAAGCTCGGAAAATCCCCTTGCGCAGCTCCAAGGGGAGCTGGCTTGCTACCATCGCATACAGACCTTCCACGTCATCCCAGCTCGGAGGCTCGGCCATCTTTTGCGGAAAATCGAAATCTAGGATCAAATCTCGGAAATGGCCACTGGCAACGCCACCTCTCCACCCATACTTACTGTTTCCCGATAATCTCTTTGGCCTGTTCATCGGCAAAGGGATCTCTGCAATATTTCTCCCCTCAGCATTCAGCCGAAGAATCTCTTCCCACGGCGTGGGATCCCCTTTTTTCCAGTATAACACATGGTTGTAGTCGACGTTGAATGGTGACGTGTAGGTGACAACATGGTAGAGCATGACCAATTACTACCGCTGCTTTTTGGTCATGTCAAATAAAAAAGGTCCAAAAAGCAAAAAGCCCCGGAATTGGGGCTGTTGCTTTTACGACTTGTCTCTACACATGTCTTCTACTTCTTAGGCTAAAACTCATTTCGTGTCAACTAAGAAACGACAACTGCGCAACCTGCTCTCAATGGCACCAGGTGAATTCATTTCCCTGCGCTTCGAATGAGCCTAGTTCCCACCTTGTCTTTTTTTGGCTATTAAGAAATCCCCTCACGCTCAAGAGTGTGTGTTAGGGCACGCAAGGTGCCCCAATGGCCATAGGGGGATTTGTTGGACTGGCCAGTCCCCAGGCGCGTTTGCGTCTACTCGGTAACAGCCTCATCGAAGATAGGCGTCACAACACTGGTTGACGAAACCATTTCTCTCCCACCTGGTTGCGTTGGCATTGGGGCTGGAGGATTCTTGATGCTGTCGATGATGGCCCATGCCTCTACCTGGTTCTGGACATGGATTTCAGCATCATACAACCCCAGGTTGTATTGCATGGTAAGAATTTGCTGCTCCTGATCGCTCGTTGGCCTGAACACCTGTCCAGCTTTTGACATTTTAGCAATTGTCTCGCGGATCTTTGCCTGAAAAATTGTCAAATCTCTGCGCAGAAGTGTTCTCTCGTAAATCAGTGTTTGTTTTTTTGTCATATTTTCAGTCATGATTACACCTTTCATTGTTACGACATTACGACATTAACGATTGTATGATATTTTCAACGGATATCCCTCGCTTGGCCATCTTGAGAGCGTTTTTGATTTTGCCCTCCTCCATCGAGTCAATTTGATCCTCTGTAAATTGGTCGATAAAATCAGGAAGAACATCCCATATAGCATGTCTCTCCCCAGGTGCTTGCGAATCATCTACCACTCCGTCTTCTCCGACAGTCAACTGCTGTTGACCTTGTGAGTTTTGCATGGCAAGAACCTTCATCAACATTTCGATTGCTTTTTGCGCAGCAGACCCGTTGCCTGCAGAGGAGATCTCCTCCCTTGCCTTCAGGATCTCTTCATGCATCCCACCTTTCATTCGGATGAAGGATTCAAACATTAGTTTAAATTCTTTTCTGCTGCTCTCTAATTCCGCCATAAGCATTTTGGCCATGGCCAAATGTAAACTGTCATCCCTTGCCTTATTCTCAGTTATTGCAGCAGCGATCAGGAGAGCATCCTTCACGACAGAGTTCTCTACTTCGTCGTCAGGATGTACGCCTATCACCCTGTTTTTGTTTACTCCATAATCATCGCTGTCGATATCATCGACCGTAACTCTACGAACAACCTGATCGCCAGAGTCCAGACAGACGAATTGGCTCACAGCATCCAATTTATCCATTTCCGAACGCAATCCGTTCCATCGCTTTGCCCCTGGCCTTTCTGGCGATGGCCGGATATCGTATGTCACCTCTTCAATATCTTCGACGAATACCACCTTTACCTTACAGACACCTTCGTTTTTACTGAGACGCCGGATTGTGTTCATGTACGACTGTGCTTTTGAGTCCATTTTATTTCACCAGTTTCCTAGTTGGGTTTCCATCACGATCTCTCACCTCAAGGGCGAATCTTTTATGGCTGGCTTGTTCGGTAATTACTTGCCAAATCAAGCGTTCAATCGAAATTGAGCTCTTCTCTGCGATTTTCCTCAGTTCGACAGCGCTACCCGTTGGAATATTTATCCTTATCTCATGGCGAATAGGCTCCGTAGTAACTTCCTCATCAGGCACTAACTTAAATTCTCGATGCCACCTCATATTTTTTTCTTTGAGCCATTTCCGTAGGATCAGCCATGCAGCTTTTGATATTGATATTCGCTTATTTGCACCCTGCTTTTGATCGTTGATAAATGCATATTGTGGATCAGAGAATAAAACGCAAAAAATAGGCATCGCTCACCAGTTTTTCGTAAAAGTTTTTTCAAAAACCTGTTTTTGCGTTCGCATTTGAACTTTTTTTTATTGCCACAGATCTATTTTCTTCGCAAGTGTATTTTCACTCCAAAATAGATCCAAAACCATACCAGAACAGATCCAAAACCATGCCGAAACAGATCCAAAACGACACTTTTAAAAGATCCACTTTGCACTGAACTAGACGCAAGACTTTGCTTTCACTATTTTTTTTTATTGACGCTCCCGTTTTTTTACCGCAACCATCTTGCATGGATTATGTTGCCTCGCTTACTCCTCCACAATTAGCAGATCTCGCTACTCGATATGCGAAACTGTACCCAACCGACAAGGCCCGAATCCAAAAATTGATGTATCCACTGATTGTCTTCTCAAATGCCTTACAGAAAAGCGACATGCTGAATAAAAGCAGCCTTCTCTATGACAGGTTCCAGAGAGAAACCGGAAACGTCAAAATCGCTGCAGATAAAGTTTTATTTTGGCTGGACGATAAAACGCCCGTCACTGAAAAAACTATCAAAGAGGCATTTTGGATTTCCAGAGAGGACGTATGGCAACAATTTGTTAAATTCGTCAAAGATTTTGGGCAAGGGTTAGTGAAGGGCACTGCTGATTCTGTGATAAAACTTTATTCCGCAGCGAAAGAGGTTGTTCGGGACGTAATCATCTTTGTTGCCAGAACGATAGGTGAGGGAGTAAAGGAATTTGGAAAAGGACTTGGACTCACCGGGATTTTAACTGCAGGAGCAATACTATTAGGAGGCTACTTCCTGATTACTACTCTCACAAAAGGAAAGAGAAGACAAAATGCTTAAAACAAAACTCAACTTGGTCAAACTGGCAACACTGCTCGGTGCTTCCTTTGGGGCTGGGGTTCTCGATGAACTCAGATCCGTGCGCGAAGAAGACGGAAAGAAAGTCTTTGCACACACAATCCCGAGGCTCCCCTTTGTGGGGTTTGGTGGCACCTATGGTCCCCTCCTCATCATTGGCGCATCTTTTATTCCCCCGAAGCACAAAGGCATCGCCGAAGGCATGATGGACATCGGCACGGGCTTTACGCTTGAGGCTGCTGGCTCCATCGGTCGAAAACTGATGTTCAGTGCTCAGCGGGAGAACTTGAAAAAGTATCCCCTCCCCAAAAAAGAGCTTGAGGCAGCGAAAAAGGCAGCAGGCACCAAAGTGAGCGGGATCAATGATTTCATGGTCCATGGCGATGTTCCCTTCATCCCTGCGACTGAGGATGTTCCCGTTGGGACTCTCGGCAATGAAGAAGTCATCATCCCCGAATACGCGCAGCTTTCAGGGATGCCGCCCATTTTCCCTGCGATCGATCAGCCCCAGGCTGAAACATTCCAGGGAGATTTCGTCGGTGCCGAAGAAGGGTCCTACGTTGCTGCGTGGGCAAATGAGCCCTATCCCGACGCAAACCTGTACGGATTGAACTAAACCCATTTTCCAGGAAGAGGGAAGAGCGTTCGCCTTCCCCTTCCAGGTGTTTTTCACCAGAGGCAAAGCAAAATGAATGAATATTTGCAAATGGCACCAGGGTTTGGTGGTGGAATTGGACAGCAGGCGATGGCTCCTTATTTCCAACAGCAAGCGCAATCACAACTTCAGAACCAGCTCTATCAACTGCAGATGCAATGCCAGCAGTACGCAGATGCCTACAACCAGGCCCAGCAGCAAGTTCAATACTACGCTCAGTTTGAGCCGTACTACCAGTACGCAACTCAACTGGATGCGTATGTCACCGAACTTGAGGCAGCGTACACTGCGCTGGAACAGGAATACAACTACTCAGCAGCAGCAGAAGCACGGCCCACCAGAACCGCAGCTCGCCGTGGCAGAGTCACGTCAAGAAGCCCGATGAGGGCACAGAGAGCGACATCGCCGAATGCTCCTGCAGGATCCGACAACATCCAATTGCGGATCTCACAGACGACTTCCCGAGGAAGAAGGGTCCAGACGTACCAGAAATGGGATGCCCGAAGGGACAAAACATGGGTGACGATCTCCAAGGCCCAGTACAACCAGTTGTTTTATCAGAAACACGGGACATACCCTCCCCAGTAGATAATCTATTTTCGCCAAATCGGCGCAACAGTCGCATTGCGACACAAGGAGTTTATTATGACACAACCGTTTATCGTAGTAGGTGAGGATGGACAGAATTACATGGTCGTGGGAAACGAAATGGGAGCACTCCCCCTTCGCTCCGCACGCCCCTCCATGCAGCAGATGCCGCAGCAGTTCGGCCAGATGCGCCCCATGGGCTTTCCTGGTGGTGGAATCCAGCAGGCAATGCCGCAGTTCCAGCGAGCGATGGCGATGCCCTCTGTCGTGGCCCCTGGTCCCACCCTCTTCCCGACCATCCCCAGCGCCCAGGGCAACCAGCTCGGCTCCCTCCCCATGGGTGCCGGTCGCATTACCTGGATCGCCGGTTCGGCGCTCACTCAGAACGTCGTCACCCGTCCCCAGAGAAACTTCATCGGTCGCCGGATGATTGCCATCGTGACAGCGGTTGCTGATATTGCAGGCGCAGCGCTGGACAACGAGGTTTACATCAGTAACTTCCTCGTTGGTGCCCAGTTCCAGTTGGGGAACGGCGAGCCTCTGCACACCGCAGCCATGGCGGTTAACGCGACCGGTGCCGGGTTCACGATCAACTCCGTCGAACCCGGTCAGGATTACTCGATCACCGCCGTGTGGCAGGGTCGAGTGCTCGCCGGGGACGATGTTGTTGCCGTGTCCTTCACCGTGTATGGCGACACCGTGCGCTAGATGACACCAGGAGTAGCAACCTGGCCTTGCTGCTCCGCCCAAGTGGTAGAAGGGGGAGGCGTCGTGCCTCCCCCTGATACCCATTTTTAAAGGGAACGACTATCATGCCCTCCATCAGTTTGATGAAAAAATTTAAAATACCGTCAATCGTTTCCCCAGGCCCCACTTTGTTTCCGACCATAGCAAGTGCGCAGGGCAACCAGCTCGGATCACTTCCTATGGCTGCAGGCAGATTAAGTTGGTGGCTAAACTCACCTCTTTACGTTACAGCGACAACCAGACCACAGCGGAACTTTATCGGCAGGAGGATGATCGCTGTCATTACCATAGACCAACCTCAGCAATCCCCTGTCATTAACGCAGACATACTCTTATCAGTGTTTCTTATCGGCTCCATGAACCAGTTAGGCAGCGGTGAGCCTATACATCTGGCATCATTTATGCCAAGCGCTACAGGCGCAGCCTTCACCATGAACCAGACTGAACCTGGTTTGGATTATCTTATTGGGTGTACCTATGTTGGAAGGATACTTGCGAGGGATGAATGCGTCTCTGCTAGTTTCACAATCTATGGAGATACAGTGCGATAATGACCAATCTATTCATTGGTGAAGAACCGGAAAAAGAAGAAGCAACATTTGAGGAGGCATACACAAATTTTGTCACGCCTCTTGTTTCCAATGGAATGGACATCCGTAAAGCATGGGAATCTGCAAACGAAGCATATTATCTGTACACCCAACCAGGCGACAATTGGGGACTAGGGGCTGTTCTCTTTTTCGCAATCCCCTTCTGGCTGTATTATAATGCATTGAATTTCATCGCAAAATACAACAACTATCTTCTCCTCAAAGATAAAGGGAAGAATCCCACTTGGGCAGACATTTCCCCTCTACGTCCCAAGGAATGGGTTGAATATTGGGAGAATTCAGGCTTCAAACGTGGAAACTATGAAAACATAGACTTCAAAAAGCCAATCTCAATAAAACGGGGTTTTGAAATTATTACACTTTTAAAAAAGAGATTTCCCGGAATGTGGCTCCCAAAAATCAGGAAAGAGAACGCACGGATAGAGGGAGTTGAACAGTGTTACCTTGGGGATGATTCTGGACTCGTTATCTCTATCAAGATTCCCGGTGATCCCCAGCAGTGGAAAGAGTTCTTTGAGGCTGTTACACACAACAATATGCGAGAGATGGCAGCAGCAGACTTTCCCGATCTCTATGAGAGCGGAGTTGTTTACCGTCCTGAAATCGGGACGGAATACTGGAAAACAGCTCAGGAGCTTATCAACGACGGGTTAGGAGATTGCGAAGATTTAGCAAATTATCGCGCAGCAGAGCTCCGCTTGAAGCATGGCATAGATGCACATGCGACAGCGATCAAAACAGGCCCCGGACTGTATCACGCAGTTGTGGCAGGGCCAGACGGCTGTATTCTGGAAGACCCAACAAAACTGCTGAAAATCAAAGAAGCGACTGAACGGCTTACGGCCAATCCCAAATGGGCGATCCAGCTTCGAGGGAAAATGTGGATTGCAGCGTATGGCATCCCGGCACAGTTCAAAAATGATCTTGGGATACCGACTGTCAAAGGATTTGTGCAATCCATTGGTGCAGATGAGGATCCTGGCCTTGCATTACTAAAGGCAATGGGCGCATCAACAAACAGCACCGCCACAGCGGGAGCTGGAGTCAATTCCTTGTTCGGTGTAATGCCTGGACAACTGAACGCGAACACTGACACAGCGCTTGTTACCGCTTTAATGAGCAGTAGCGATTTCAACACTACCGAAAAGAATAAGATCCTTGCAAGCTTCGTTAGCGCGAAGCAGACCGACAAGACAGGGATGAGCCAACTTTTGGCAGCATTAACAAAGACTCCCAGCACAAACGACATGGAAATGCTGAAACTCATGGCAGCATTACAAGCTAAGTCGAGCGGGACAGAGAATGCAGAGCTCATGAAACTCATGCTGGCCATGCAAATTCAGCAGAAAGGCGCGTACCAGTCCGGCTATGCTGATCCCTACTCAACAGCCATAAAAGAGGCGGCAGGACTTCTCAAAGATGAGGGATTCAGGGAAGACATTGGCTCAGCTGGGAAGTACCTTGCCGAAGGAGCAGGCAATATTTTTGGCAGTGTGTTCGGGAAAAGTAAGAGTAAATCTAAGTCCCGGTCCAGAAGTAGGAGCAGATAATGGGATTCCCAAGAGAGCCTTACGATATGGGGCCTGACTCAATGAACCCACGCCCATTTCCTGGCACAATTGGTGTGGTTCAAAGTCCCAATATGACAATTGCCGAGCAGAGAGTTGAGCGCCATATCCCCTCTGCACTCGAAGAGGCAGCATCACGCTATGCCGCGTTACAAAGGCAGCGATACGAACAGGATCTTCCCACCACTCGTCAGGACTCAGACGAAGACCCCAACAACATCTGGGGTGAGAATTGGAGAATCGGGCAAGCCGATTTCAACCATACCAAGCAAATGCTCAGTTTGCGGTTCGACCGAAAACCGCAAACGATAAACCTTTATGTTTCATTTCGAGACATTAACGGATGCTTCATTGACAACCCTACTAATGCACAGGTCAGGTTGATCATGGGCTCAAAAAATGGTGGACAAGAGATTGCAGACCTGGCCGCAGGTTCGCATACGGTTGGAGGTAATTATATTGGGATTATTGCAGCAAATCAGGAGCCTGCTGAGATGGCTATTGGCATAGCGGAAATCAAAGTTTATGCGTCGCCTGGTTGCGGTCCCATTTCGTGGACCGAAGCAGTTCCAGAGATAGAGATTTTAGTACCAGCATAAAAGGAGTGACATGAGTAATACAAGCGCGAATGGAGTGACACTCCCCAACACAGGCGGTAGGGTTTCAACTTTTGGTGGAATGACTGACACCATGGTGGGAGAAAGATTCAATAACCTTGCGTTCACGACCATTGACCCGGACGAGACGAAGGCCCATGGAGGAACCGGATGGGCTGCAGTCAGTCACTACTTGGCAAGAAAATGGCCGTTGTGGTTCCGCAGTATGTTTGTTGGGGACGACAGTGCTGCTGTTATCGGAGGCCAAAACGGCAAATGGGGACTGCAGACGTACCTGCACACCTCTGCTCTATATTGTGCAGGACAATTTTCTGCAAAACGAGATCGAAAACAACTCGACAATAACGCGCCGTGGCTAACCATGACGAATCAACGCACCGGGAAAAAGGTTACACTGTTGGTCATTGATATTGGACCGGCTGTCTCCACAGGCAGGAAATGGGATGTATCACCATGGGGAATGCGTTACATGGACGGCAAAACTAATGACACCGTTTCTGTTCGATGGGCCACCACCGAAGAGATTAAGGATGCCCAGAATTACCAAGAAGAACTTGGCAGGGTAGGACTGGAGAACACCGCCAAGTATCTTTCCTGGACATCGAGGGCTTTATCTCCATCCACTGCGTCAAGTGCAGTTTCCACGGCTGCAGAGAAGGCAGGAGAGCCGGTGATGGAAGCCAGCGCAGGAGCTACCAATGCCCTCTTAATACTTGTTGCTGGTGCAGGCGCCCTTTTCCTTGGCGCTGCTGTTCGGAGGAGGAAGAGAAGATGAATTGGATTCCCCTCGCTGCAGTAGCAGGAGCAATTTTGTTTTTTGCAAGGAAGGCATCGGCTGAATCTTCATCTTCACCGGAAAGCACCTCGCAACCACAGAGGAAACAGACGCAACCACAGAGGAAACAGACGCAACCACAGAGGAAACAGAAAATGACAACTGATGTAAGCTCTGGTACATTCACGAAAGAAATGGTTAACTGGGGAGACTATACACCAGGCAGAAAAACCCTGGCGCTTGTGGTTGGGCACAGCAGAGGTGCCCAGGGTGCAGAGTTCAAATACAATGGAAAAATCTATACAGAGTTCAACACAATGCTGCCACTCGCAGAGAAAATCAGGTTATTAATGCCTACTGGCATCAACACTCCTATTTTCAAACGAGAGAAACTAAATCAGTATCTCAGCGAGAACCGATATTTAGACTCCCTCAATCCGGACTACATTCTTCGCCTGCACATAAATGAGTTTTACATGAACCCCTCTGGTGTAGAGGTACTGTACAAAGCGGGAGACAAGACAGGCAGGGAGCTCGCCGAAGAGCTTTCCGCTGCTCTGGCAAGCGTAATGAAAATCCCTAATAGGGGACCAAAACCCAGGCGCGCAGACGAAAACGCCGGTCACTTACTTTGGGATGTGAAAGCAACCTGCGTTATCGGTGAGAATGGATTCATTTCAAGGGACCTACCAGCATTGCTTGGCAACTTCGACAAGGTTGCCGGTGTGTATGCAAACGTGTTCTACAACCGGCTAAAGGAGAGCACCAATGCCTAAAATGGGTCCGGACGGACAAGGGTTAAATTATCCAGGCAGAAAAAACGTCGTTGTGCTCATTGAGCGAGAGGGGAATTACGACATCGAGTTTTGTTGGTGGGGGGACAGAACGCTGCACGCAGCGTATGTGCTAAACCCACCAGGTGTCCCCATAGCTGTTACCATTACCGCCTGGCCGGTGCTTGCACTGCATGTCATTGTTGATGAGATCAACGATCAACTGCTTCCACTCACAGTTGGGATTACTGATACCAACATTGCGATTGTAGCAGGGAATACTGTGCGTTCCGTTATTATTGCAACGGTTCCCCCTGCCTATGGTCGATGGAATATGACTCTTTATATTCGGTTTGAAGACGGCGGAACAGGCGCGATTCTCACAAAAGTTAAGTGCGCAGCCATGAGATCGACAACCTTTCCCGCAGGGGCAATTCCGGTTCCACAGGAGCAAACCGTCAATCTTTCCGATGATGAGCTAATTTGTCTATATGGTTCAACACTTAGAGTTGCCGAAAACGGCCCAGCGGCAAATTGTAGAGGTGTTTATCTCGAATTTGAGCAGGACGCAATATACGCTAGCGATACCACAGTAAATTATGCAATTCTATGGAGTTCCGTTGCTGCGTAGGAGAAACTAATGAATATTCTCGGTGATCCCAAAGTTGTAATGTATCTTGATGACGATGGACTACAGCAGCAGAAGTATGCTTCATGCAATTCATGCGGAAGCCAGAAAGTTTTTCCTTGCGTTTGCCTGGAACCGCTTTCAGCATCGGTTGTTGTTCCCGATGGTGGTTCATGGGTTTCTCCTGTTATTGAGGTGCCTGATGGAAGATGGGATATTGATTATTACATCAAGAATGTAGCAGGCAGCGATATTGTGTTGCAGCTCATAATGTATATTCCCAATCTTGATGTTCCAGACATTAACGAAACCATAAACATACCAGATGTTATCGGAGCTGGAGAGGTTTTCGCCTATCATGGGTACAATCTCAGGAATCGAGCCATCGCCGTAACAGGAATGGATGATCACGTATGGGCTCATCGCGGAATCAGAGTTACCATCACTGCTGATGCCGGGGCTGATGCACAAGTGGTCCCTATGTTAAAATTAACACCTCGGCTATAGTCGAGAAAAACCGTCTCCCATAACGGTTAGAGATGGTCGGCCCCTTACGGATGGGAAATTATTCCCCCACAGGTGAGGCTGGCAAAACCTACCGGGTGAGACAAGGAGAAGCCACCATGGCAACGACAAATTTTGACAGACTTTCTAACCTTATCAACCTGATGAACAAACGCCTCAAAGTCGATGACGCGACCAAGATCCACTGCGAGAAGGCGGGAAAGCTCGCTCTCATTTATGATGCGTTCGAGAAGCGTTTCGTCAAGCTCACGGACGCGAAGCTTTCTGAGGTTGGTGGGAAACTTCGCGAATGCAAATCCCTGGCGGATTTCTGGGTCTTCATCGACGGCACCACCAGGAAGCCCCGTCCCCGCGCAAAGTGATAAGGTTTGCACTGACTTCTATCATTTACGGGAGTAGGAGAAAGCAGAAATGAAACATGAAATTTCTAACTCGCCTTATCCGGTTCAACAACCAGGCAACGCGCCTATACCTCCAACTGAGGAAGCACCCAATTCTGGGACCGGCAGTGACATCGCTTACTTTGTTATTTTGGGATCTGCTATTTCGCTCTTGTGGACGATAGGATCAGCCCTCGTTGCAAACATCTTCTAAAAGAAATCGAGTTCTACGATGAGACAGAAAAGGGGACAGAGCGAGCCCTTAAAGGTGTAGATAGTTTTTAGATCGTTTCCCTATACAATCCCCTTTGCCTTACTTTGTTAGCGTGATTTGTGGCCTATTCGAAATCAGGGATCGCAGGGAGGGCAGCAACGGCGCAGATCCAAATCATAAGCGCCTCATCATCAAGATTTTTCGGGCTTTTCTTGCAACCGTTTATTGCTTGGAAATAGTAAAGAATTTCCTTTGCTTTCTGTGCGCTCACCCTGTGGAGTCCCTTTATATTTTCTGTTCCAAGGACCAGCCCCACACGAGGCGAAAAATCATGAAATGTGAAAATTATTTGCCAGAGCGGCGATGGCATACCGGAGATCGCCCATAGCGCACCGAGGCAAAGTTTTGCACTGATAAGATCAATATTTTCTAACATTATTCCATGCTTTAGCATTATATCACCCCTGATTCTTCGAGCTGTGACAATGGGAACCACAGGACAGATGGATCAGAGTGAACATGAATACCACCCACGGAGGTTTCTGAGTATCGGATCAATTCGCGCGATGCCTGGCAACGTACAGCCTCGATCGTCTCTATTGTGATTTTCTCCCCTATTGTGATCGCGCCTTTTTTATTGTTGAATTTGTAAACCAGGCCAAACGGGAGATCTTCAAGATTCAGGAGATTAATTAATCGTGCGTGACACGGAATAACAACGCCGTTTACCGTCACGGGGAGTCCTTCTTCATTATCAATCCGAATTTCGATATTAAACAGGGTTTGTGCTTCGTCCGCGTGACGGCTTGCAACGATCCTGGCAGGGAGATCGATCAAGAGAGTGTGTGCCAGGGGTTTATTATATCCGTTGTTTTGTTCTTCGCTGGACTCATCAAGAAAGGAATCAACGAGCTCTTGCCAGTTTACCCTTGCATAGTTTGCTCTGTTACCGTCCCAGTCAGGAACCCCATCAGGGTAAAATCCAGTTATCATCATATAGATAGAGTCATGGTCGAGATCGCCTGCATCACGTCGATCTATCATCTGACGATAAAGGCCTTCGTTTTCTGATATCCAAAGCGCAGCGCCCCACGTTTCATAATTACTCCAACCATTATAACCATTTGATTTTTTTGACATTGTAGAGACTCCTTTTTTTTTGCTCACTTTGGTGAACAGGTTTGATTAATCCTCAAGATAGGAATTGATGATTTCCTTAAAATTAACATCACGATATGAAATAGACTCACAATCTGATACTGGAAATTTCGAAGGCCACAGATCACGAAGAAAATCCTCTAGCCGTTCTGCGCTTTTGAAATCTCTTTGCGCAAGCTTTTCAGCTTCATTATTCAATCCCTCATCATTAGAAATAACGACGGAAACAGCCCAAGTTTCCCAATTTGACCACCCGTTACACTCTTCTGATTTTATTGTGTTTTTTGACATTAACAGATCTCCTTTTTGGTTTATTGGTCCCGGTCACTATTTGACCCAATAGGACCATATCACAGAAAAAGGTCAAAATCAAATTTTTTCTTCTTTTTTCCGATTTTTCTGTTGACTTGCGTAATTACGTAATAATATCAAAGACTTATACGGAATAGCCCTTTAAGTAGGATATTTGACTACATACGCTTATCATTATATTAGGGTCCCCCGGGAGGGGGTCCCCCGGGAGGGGGTCCCCCGGGAGGGGGTCCCCCGGGATGGGGTCCCCCGGGAGCTGGCCACCAGGTGAGGGGGTCCCCCGGGAGGGGGTCCCCCGGGAGGGGGTCCCCCGGGATGGGGTCCCCCGGGAGCTGGCCACCAGGTGAGGGGGTCCCCCGGGAGGGGGTCCCCCGGGAGGGGGTCCCCCGGGAGGGGGTCCCCCGGGAGTTGGCCACCAGGTGAGGGGGTCCCCCGGGAGGGGGTCCCCCGGGAGGGGGTCCCCCGGGAGGGGGTCCCCCGGGAGCTGGCCAAGATCGGAAG